>Ga0307374_10012222_pt1 | contig 12081 bp, 10 predicted proteins | sample OX3MG_FD_202532 | JGI IMG/M metagenome (GOLD analysis project Ga0307374, IMG submission 202532) | Soil microbial communities from Risofladan, Vaasa, Finland - OX-3 | ecosystem: Environmental > Terrestrial > Soil > Coastal area > Acid sulfate soil | place: Finland: Risofladan, Vaasa | collected...
CCGCGTTCGACTCGGCGCTGAGCGCGGCTCATGTCGAGCATGAGTTCGTCACCTACCCCGACGCCCCGCATTCGTTCTTCGACCGGACCTACGAGGAGCACGCCGCCGCCTCGGCCGACGCGTGGGCCCGCACGCTCGCCTTCATCCGGACTCACACGGCGCCCGTCTGAGGTGACGGCCCGGACGGAGCACTCGGACCGGCCGGTCGCGAGGGGCGCCACGGGATACGGCGAGCGAGGACGACGAGGAGCAGGAGCGCGAGGAGGAGGCCGAGCAGGATCGGCAGGCCGACCACGGCCGACCAGATGCCGATCGTCGCGAGGGCCTGGCCGAGGCCGAGGAGCTGGGCGGCCGCCCGGTCGAACTGGGCGCCCGGGTCCCAGCCCTTCGAGGTCTCCCTGACGGCGGCCGGCGGCGGTGCCTGGAAGAGGACCGTGAGGCTCGACATGGCGGCCTGATCCTTGAGATGGTTCTGCTCCGTCGTCAGTTCCTCGATCTGGCCCTGGACCGCGGTGAGCTGGTTCTGCACGTCGAGGATGTCCTGGATCTTCGTCGCCTTCGTCATGACCGCCTGGAGCGCGGTCTCGGTGACCCGGAGGTTGTCGATGCGGGCGCCGAGGTCGAGGACCTGGCCGGTGACCTCCGACGAATCGGTCCTGAGACTGTCGACCTTCGTCGCGATCCCGCGCAGTGCGTCGAGAGCGGCCTCCCAGCGATCGGCCGGGATGCGGTAGGTGACCGAGGCCATCGACCGATCGCCGCTGTTCGACTCCTCCGAGCCGCTGATGTAGCCACCGAGGCCGACGATCGCGGTCCGCGCCCTGAGCAGCGCATCGTCGACGACCGGCACCTCGATCGTGAGCGACCCCGTCCGCACGATGTAGGGCGTGTCGACAAGGGACACGGCAGCGGAGCCGCCGGACCCGCCGGCGGCGGCGAAGGCAGGCGCCGCGCTCGCGGCGGCGCTGGGCGCGGCGATCGCCTCGGGCAGGGTGGCCGGTCCGGCTGCCTGGGCGGTGCCATCGGACGCCGTCCCGCTGACGCCGACGCCGCTGAAAGCTGGCGCCGACGCGCTCGAACAGGCGGCAACGAGCGCGAGGAGTGCAAGGACGGCGATGCCGCGGGTGACGGTCCCGCGACTGAGGACGCTGCGGTTGACGACGCGAGGCGACCGCGGAAGGTTGCTCGACTGCATGTCCGGAGCCTCCGATGCAGCCGGCTGGTCGCCGGCCTGGCGCCCCGGACGCCGCCGCCGCGACCTCGGTTCCGTGGCGCCGCGTCAGGCTCGGCCGACGATCCGGGCGCCGGTGTTGCGCGGGCTGACCACCTCCACCCGGCCGGGAAGGTCGCGATCCGCCGCGACCGCGGCGAAGGCCCCCTCGATCCGGCTGAAGACGGAGACGGAGTCGGCGAACGCGATGACGGTCGAGCCCGCGCCGGACAGGCAGGCGCCGATGGCCCCGGCTTTCCTCGCGGCGGCGACGAGGAGCGGTAGCTCCGGGTAGATGAGGGCCCGGTATGGCTCGTGGAGCCGATCCACGGTGAGCTCGGCGAGGAGATCGATCCGACCGCTGGCGAGCCCGGCCACCCCGATCGCGACCCGTCCGAGGTTCGCGACGGCGTCGGCGCGCGGCACGACCTCCGGGAGCCCGTCGCGCATATCCGCGGTGGCCAGCCGGAGGTCGGGGATGAAGAGCACGGCACGGAGGTCGCGCGGCGCCTCGAAGCGGAGCGCCTCGATCCGCGGCGACGGGCCCTCGCCAACGGCGGCGGCCACGGTGAACCCACCGAGCAGGACGGCCGCCGCGTTGTCCGGGTGGCCTTCGATCGCCGACGCGATCCGCAGCAGGTCGGCGGACGTGAGTGGCTCGCCGAGCAGCGCGTTGCCGGCGAGGACCCCGGCGACCGTGGCCGCCGCCGACGACCCGAGTCCCCGCGAGAGCGGGATCTGGTTGTGCATCTCGACCCGCCAGCCGATCCCGTCGGGGAGTGGCCCGCGGACCTCCTGGAGCACCGCCTCGAGACCGCGGACGAAGCGGTTGGAACGGTCCGCCGGGAGCTCGCCGGCACCCTCGCCTTCGACGATGAGCTCGATCTCGCCGCGGCTCCAGCCGCGGACCTCGAGGTCGATCCGGTCCACCAGGGCGAGCGCGAGCCCGAGGCAGTCGTAGCCGGCACCGAGGTTCGCGGACGAGGCGGGCGCCTCGACGGAGATCCGGCGGCCGTCGAGCTCGGCCAGCCAGTGCGTCACCACCCGGTCACCACCCGGTCACCACCCGAGTGCGGCGGCGATAGCGTCGACGCTCGGCCGCGCCTCGAGGATCGGTGCGACGATCGATTCGGCGGTGTGGGGGTCCTTGAGGCCGTTGCCGGTGAGGACGCACACGATGAGCGCGTCCGGGTCGACCCGACCCGCCCGGGCGAGCTTCGCGACACCGGCGAGCGATGCCGCGGACGACGGCTCGCAGAAGATGCCCTCGGTCCGGACGAGGCCGCGATATGCCGCCACGATCTCCTCGTCCGTCACCGCTTCGATGAGCCCGCCGGACTCGTCTCGCGCGGCGGTCGCCTTCGTCCATGACGCCGGATTGCCGATGCGGATCGCCGTCGCGATCGTCTCCGGTCGCTCGATCGGATGGCCGGCCACGATCGGCGCCGCGCCGGCCGCCTGGAAGCCGAACATGCGGGGCAGGGTCGCGATCATCCCGGCGTCGCGGTAGTCCCGAAAGCCGGCCCAGTAGGCACTGATGTTGCCGGCGTTGCCGACCGGGATTGCGAGCACATCCGGGGCCCGCCCCAGATCGTCGCAGACCTCGAAGGCGGCCGTCTTCTGGCCCTCGAGGCGATACGGATTGACCGAGTTCACGAGGGTGACAGGATGAGCGTCCCGCTCGGCCAGTGTCCGCACGGCGGCGAGCGCCTCGTCGAAGTTGCCGTCGATCGCGACCACCCGGGCGCCCGCGACGAGGGCCTGGAGGAGCTTGCCCAGGGCGATCTGGCCCTTCGGCAGGACGACGACCACCTCGAGACCGGCAGCCGCGCCGTAGGCCGCCGCCGAGGCCGAGGTGTTGCCGGTCGAGGCGCAGATGATCGACCGCGCTCCCGCCTCCATCGCCTTGGCGACCGCGACGACCATGCCGCGATCCTTGAACGAGCCCGTCGGATTCTGCCCCTCGACCTTCGCGTACATGCGCCCGAGCCCGAGCTCGTCGCCGAGGCGGCGCAGGTGCACGAGCGGCGTCGCGCCCTCCCCGAGGGTGAGTGGCGGAGTCGCCTCGGTCACCGGCAGGAAGCGCCGGTACCGCTCGACAAGGCGCGGGCGAGCTGCGCTCGGCAGGCTCGCCGGGGTCACGGTCATGGTCGCGATTGTAGGGCTGCCGATCCCCGCATCGGCGGTGGCGTTCTCACCGGCGGTGGCGTTCTCATCGGCGCTGCATCGGCTCGTCCACCGGGAGGATCGCCAGGTCGGGTGGCGCCCCGAGCTCGCGGAGCATCGCCTGTGCCGCCGAGAGCGCGACGCGCGTGGCATGGACGACCGTCCAGCCGGCGACCGTCGCGAGCTGGACTCCCGGCACCGCGGTCAGTGCCGCCGGCGCATCGCCCGGAAGAATTGCGAACCAGCCGCGATCCGCGGCCTCGTCCGGCGGTCCGACGAGCACGCCCTCGGCGCCCGCGCCCGCCGGTGCGAGGCCCGCCCACGTACTCCCGGCGCCGCGGGCGACCGCGAGGAGGTCGCCGAGGATCGCGCTCGAGGTTGCTCCTCCACCGGCTCCCGGGCCGCTCGCCGCGACCCCGCCGACGGGTTCGCCGCGGATCTCGATCCGGTTCGTCACGCCATCCGTCCGACCGAGCGGATCGGCGAGTGGCACCACCGTCGGCAGGACGGAAGCGGCGATCCGCCCGTCGTCCAGCCGCCGCGCGTCGGCGACGAGCTTGATCGCCGATCCGAGCGCCGCTGCCGCCGCGATATCGACTGCGGTGACGCCGCTGATGCCGGGCGATCCGGCCGTCGCGCTGCCGGCCGTCGCGCTGCCGAGGGCCGCGCTGCCGAGGGCCGCGCTGCCGACGGTCGACGGGCGCCGGACGATGGCTCCCGGATCGACCCATACGCCGAACGCGAGGCGGATGAGGATCGCGAGCTTGTTGGCGGCGTCGAGACCCTCGACGTCAGCGGACGGATCCGCCTCGAGGTAGCCCGCCGCCTGGGCCTCGGCGAGGACGTCGGTATAGGCGCGCCCGTCGGACGCCATCCGGCTGAGGACGAGGTTCGTCGAGCCGTTGACGATGCCGCGGACGCGGCTCACCCGGTTCGCCGCGAGGTCAGCCGCGAGGACGCCGAGGATCGGGATGCCGCCGCCGACCGCCGCCTCGAAGCGGAGCGCCGTCCTGCTGGCGCGGGCGATCGCCTCGAGCTCGGGCCCGTGGTGGGCGATGACATGCTTGTTCGCGGTCACGACCGGCTTGCCGGCCGCGAGCGCGGCCGCGATGAGGGTCCGGGCCGGCTCGTCGCCGCCCATCACCTCCACCACGACGTCCGTCTCGGGCGCGGCGACGAGATGCGCGGGCGCATCCGTGAGCAACTCCGCGGGCAGGCCCGACCGACGGGCCCGGTCGAGGTCACGGACGGCGATCCCCACGAGGACGAGTCGCGGTCCGCCGTCGACGCTGAGGCGATCGGGGAACGAGTCGAAGGCGCGGGCGACCTCCCGGCCGACGGTTCCGGCGCCGAGCAGGGCGACACGAAGCGCTGGAGCTGGCATCGCACGGATGGTAGCCGAGCGGTCGTCCACCTCGGGTACACTCGCCGACCATGGCCATCGACCTCGCGCCGGCGCCGGCGCCGACCACCTCCGCGAACGCCCGCCCACGGATCTTCAGTGGCATCCAGCCCTCCGGGATCGTGCACCTTGGCAACGACCTCGGCGCGATCCGGAACTACGTCTCGCTGCAGTGGGAATACGAGGCGATCTACTGCATCGTCGACTACCACGCCCTCACGAGCACCCACGACGCCGGCCTGCTGCGCCGCCGCACCGTCGAGATGGCCGCCTCGCTCCTCGCCCTGGGACTCGATCCGGACCGCTGCACACTGTTGGTGCAGAGCCATCGACCGGAGCACACGGAGCTCGCCTGGCTCCTCTGCACGGTCACGCCGGTCAGCTGGCTCGAGCGCACGCCGACGTACAAGGAGAAGAAGGCCAACCAGCCGGACGACGTGAACCACGGCCTGCTCACATACCCGGTCCTGCAGGCCGCGGACATCGTCATCTACAAGGCCTCGCTCGTGCCGGTGGGTCGCGACCAGGCCGCCCACCTGGAGCTGTCGCGCGAGATCGTGCGAGCCTTCAACGCCCGCTACGGCGAGACGTTTCCCGAGCCGCAGGCGGTGTTTACCGAGGCGCCGGTCGTCATCGGCACCGACGGGGTTCGCAAGATGAGCAAGTCGCTCGGCAACACGATCGACATCTTCGCCGAACCGGACCTGATCAGGAAACAGGTCATGTCGATGGTGACCGACACGCAGCGCATCCTGCGCACCGACCCGGGGCGTCCCGAGGTCTGCAACGTCTGCCAGCTGCAGCGCTTCTTCGGCGACGACTACGAGGAGCTGTGGGACGGGGAGCGGACGGCTCGGACCGGCTGCGTCGACATGAAGCGCCTCCTGGCCGACCGCATCGTCGCCCGCTACGCGCCAGCGCGCGAGCGTTATCGCGAGCTCATGGCCCACCCGACGGACGTCGCCGGCGTCCTCGAGGCGGGCGCCGATCGGCTGCGCCCGAAGGCGGAGGCGACGATGGCCGAAGTCCGCGAGAAGATGGGCCTGCGCTGAGGATCGCGCGGTGAGCGAGCGTCGATCGGCGCGGTCTACCATCACTCCATGGGGAGGGGCCCGCCACTCCCCCACGGATCGAGAGACGGCCCGACCGATGCCGACGACCCTCACGGACAGAGAGCGACGCTGGCTCGACGCGCTCATCGTCCTCCTCACCGTCGCGGCGGCCTTCATCGTCGCGGGGTTCATCGCGAACCTCTTCTTCTTCCTCGGCGACATAGTCCTCGTCTTCTTCCTCGCCTGGCTGCTCGCGTTCATCCTCAGCCCCCTCGTCGGCGGCATCGCTCGCCGGATCCCGGGCCTGCCACGAGTCATCGCGGTCATCGTCGTCTACGCGGTCCTGCTCGCCGGCCTGAGCATCCTCGTCATCGTCCTCGCCCAAGCGCTCACCAGCTCGATCAGCGAGTTCATCGCCGGCGTCCCCCAGCTGCGGACGGACCTGCCGACGGTCCTCGATCCATGGCAGCAGCGCCTCGCGGCGGTGGGCCTCGGCCAGATCGACCTGGTCGCCCAGGCCCAGGCGTTCCTCGCGAATCTCAGCGATTACGCCGGGCAGCTCGTCGGTCCGCTGCAGCAGCTCGCGGTGGCGAGCCTCGGGGCGTTCGGCAACCTCCTGTTCGTCCTCATCCTCTCGCTCTACATGGTCGTGGACCGCGAACACATCCTCTCGTTCCTCTTCCGGGTCGTCCCGCCGGCATACGCCGAGGAGGCCCGCCTCCTCGAATCGAGCGTCGCCCGATCGTTCGGTGGGTTCCTCCGCGGGCAGGCCGTCCTCGGCCTCGCCTACGCGGCGGTGGCGGCCGGGACGAGCGCTATCTTCGGGCTCGGCTATCCCGCCGTGACGACGACCCTCTCCGGCGTGCTCATGGCGATCCCGTTCTTCGGGCCCTTCGTCTCCTGGACACCGCCGGTCCTCGTCGCCATCCTCGTCAAGCCGGAGGTCGTCCTGCCCACGATCCTCGTCATGGCGATCGGCTGGTTCGTCGTCATGAACCTCCTCCAGCCGCGGCTCATGCAGGAGGCCGTCGGCATCCACCCGATCGTCGTCCTCGGCTCGGTGCTCATCGGCAGCAAGGTCGGCGGCATCGGCGGGGCGATCTTCGGCATTCCGATCGCGGCGGTCATCGCGGCCTTCGCGATGCACTATGTCGGTCGGAGTCGGGGCGGCGGCTCAGTCGCCCATCGCGCGGCGGCGCGAGTCGGCGAGCGGGAGGGACGGGCCGTGCGCGTCCCGCGTGAACCATCGCCGGGACTGGACCCGGATGTGGACCCTGACGTGGAGCCGACCGGGTGACCGACCGATCCCCCGAACCGGACCTCGGTCGCGAGCGCGCGCGGGTCGAACGGCGCGACGTCGACAAGGAACGCGGCGAGCCACTCGCCGGCGGACCGGCACGGGGCGCGCCCCGCTCGCTCGTCGCGCGGGCCCGTCCGCTGCGCGACTGGACCTCGAGGCCGCGGATCCTCGTGACCAACGACGACGGCATCGAATCGCGCGGACTCTTCGCCCTCAAGGCGGCGCTCGACGCGATCGGCGACACGACCGTCGTCGCGCCCGAGACGAACCAGAGCGCGGTCGGCCACCAGAAGACGTTCATGCGCCCGCTGCGGATCAGGGAGCGCATCCTCGCCGATGGATCGGTCGGCTACTCGATCGACGGCTCACCGACCGACGGAGTGAGCATCGCCTTCCTTGGCTACTTCGGCCACGACTTCGACCTCGTCGCGTCGGGCATCAACTACGGCGCCAACCTCGGCGACGACATCACCTACAGCGGGACCGTGAGCGCGGCGATGGAAGCGGTCATCAACGGCTGCCCGGCGTTCGCCATCAGCCAGGAGTATTACGAGCACCCGGACTTCACCCTCGCCGGTCGCGCCGCCGCCACCGTCGCCCGCAACATCCTCGAGCACGGCCTGGCCCGCGGGGAGCTCGTCAACGTCAACGTGCCGGCGGTCTCCGTCGAGGAGTGCGCCGGCGTCGAAGTCACTCGGCTCGGCATCCGGGTCTACCAGGACGAGCTCGTCAAGCGCCTCGATCCGCGCGGCATCCCCTACTACTGGATCGGCGGCCAGCCACCGTCCGGCGTCGCGGTCGACGGCACCGATTTCCACGCCGTCGTCAACCGCCGGATCGCGGTCACGCCGATCCACCTCGACCTCACCGGCCGGCGCCTGCTGCGCCGCCTCAAGACGTGGACATGGGACCTCGCGGACGGCGGCACGGTCGAGGCAGACCTCGGCTGATCCGGGTCGCGGCTGGACCTCGAGCCGGATCCAGCGCCCAGATTCTCGAACGACCACACCCGGAACGTACGAGTGGCGTCGACGAGAGGCGCACCATGCCCCGGCATTGCTCCGACCTTCGGCCACGCTCGAATACGCTCTCGGCCGGTCCTCCGACCGCCGAGGCGGCTCGCCAACGTTCCCGGGATGAACGCCTGGGACATCGCGCGCCGAGGCGGCTCGCCAACGTTCCCGGGATGAACGCCTGAGACATCGCGCGCCGGCAGGGGAACGGGGTCAGCGCTCGACCCGTGGAGTCCGCTCGCGTTCGTACTCGAGGGGGCGGCGCCTCAGCGGCGCAGGTCATCGCCGAGGATCTCGCGAGCCGCGTTCGCGCCAGGAGCGCCGGTGACGCCGCCGCCCGGGTGAGCGCCCGCGCCGGCGAGGTAGAGCCCCTCGAGCGGCATCCGATAGCGGGCATGGCCGAACAACGGCCGCCAGAGGAACCACTGGTCGAGCCCCGGCTCACCGTGGAACGGGTGGCCGCCGCTCAACCCGTAGTCACGTTCGAGGTCGAGCGGCGTAACGACCTGCCGCGCGACGACCTGTCGTCCGAGCCCCGGCGCGTACCGCTCGAGCTCGCGGGTCACGAGGTCGCCGAGTTCCTCGCGGCGGCCGTCCCAGTCGCCGTCGCGGAGCGTGTATGGCATCCACTGGGCGATCACGCTCATCACGTGCGGTGAGCCCTTGCGCCGGCCGAGCGACGCGCCGGCGACGAGCGACGGGTCGACGAGCGACGGGATGGTCGCCTCGAGGTAAGGGTGCTCGCTCATCGCGCCGTACTTGCTCGCATCGAACGCCCGCTCGAGGGCGTCGATGCCCGGCGCGAGGACGATCCGGCCCCGCAGCAGGCGTTCGTCATCGCCAGCGGCCGCGCTGAACCGCGGCAGGCCGGCGAGGGCGAGGTTGACCTTGGCGACCGTGCCCGGCATGCGGATGTTGCGGGCGCGCCAGGCGAGCGTCGGGCCGACCGTGAGCGGATCGACCAGGTGGGCGAGGAGCCGCTTCGGGTCGACCCCGGCGACCACCACGGAGGCCCGGATCTCCTCGCCGTCCGCGAGCGCCACGCCGGTCGCCGCGCCGTCCCGCTCCGTGACTGCGACGACGTCCGCCGCGGTCCGGATCTCGCCGCCGGCGGCCCGGATCGAGCCAGCCAGGGCATCGGCGAAGGCGCCCGGCCCGCCGCGCGCGAAGACCGCCTGACCGGCCGCGCCACCGTCGTTGCCAGCCGAGTCGGCGAGGAGCACGGCCGCGGTCCCAGCCGACCATGGACCCATCGCCGTGTACTGGATCCCACGTGCGGCGATCGCCGCGCGGAGGGCGTCGGTCTCGAATGCTTCGGCCACGAAGTCAGCGACGGCCATCGGGAGCGCCCGCAGGAGCGTCCGCCCGTCGGCCCGCCCGAGGCCGCGGAACGATCGGCCGAGGCGAAGGCCCGCGAGCGCGTCGCCGATCGACGGCGCGGCCACGTTCGGCGGCGTGAGCGACGCGATCTCCGCCAGCAAGCGGCCGAGCGACCGAACGAGCCGATCGAAGCCGGGGTAGGCCGCCGCATCGTGGCCGGATCGCGCCCGCAGCCCATCGGCGGTCCGCCCGACGTCGGCCCACAGGGAGATCGCGCTGCCGTCCGGAGCGGGTGCGAAGGCACGGATCTCCGGAGCCACGAGTGACAGGCCGTGCTCCCGCAGGCGCAGCTCGCGGACGACCGTCGGCCGCAACCGTCCCACCGTGTGGGCGAGGGTTGGAACACGGAAGCCGGCACCGATCGTGGACGTCGCGGCGGCACCGCCGACCTGGTCGCGGCGATCGAGGACGAGGACTCGCCAGCCGGCCCGGGCCAGGTAGGCGGCGGCGACAAGGCCGTTGTGGCCCGCGCCGACGACGATCGCGTCGAGCTCGCGCTCCGGACGCCCGCTCATCGTCCGTCCGCGCCGAGCGCGCGCCACGTCATGCTGCGGACCGCCGCCGCGAGCGCAGCAGCTCGATGGCGGCAAGCCGCCCGTTCGCGCCCATGATCCCGCCGCCGGGGTGGGTGGCGGACCCGCACAGCCAGAGGTCGCGGATCGGCGTCCGGTAGCGAGCGTAGCCCGGGATCGGGCGGCTGAAGAACAGCTGCTCGAGGCTCAGCTCGCCCTGAAAGATGTTGCCCTCGGTGAGCCCGATCGTCCGCTCGATGTCGAGCGGCGTCAGGACCTGCCGGTGCAGCACGATGTCGCGGATGTTCGGGGCGACCTCGGCGATCCGGTCGATGACCGCGTCGCCGAACGCCTCGCGGTTGTCGTCCCACGTCCCGAGGCTCGGATCGAGGTGATACGGCGCGTACTGGACGAAGCAGCTGATGACGTGCTTGCCGGGCGGCGCCATCGACGGGTCGACGAGGGTCGGGATGATCATGTCGATGTACGGCCGGCGGCTCCAGTGCCCGTATTTCGCATCGTCGTACGCCCCCTCCATGTCGTCGACGCTCGCGCTGAAGCTGATCGCGCCGCGCAGGTGTTCCCCTTCGCCGGGCAGGCAGGTGAAGTCCGGCAGCCGATCCACGGCCAGGTTCACCTTGCCCGAGCTGCCGCGGAACTTGAAGCGGCGGACCTCAGCCTCGAACTCCGGCTCGAGCGAGCCCGGCTCGAGGAGGCCAAGGAACGTGAGGCGCGAGTCGACCGAGCTGAGCACCGCATCGGCCCGGACCTCCTCTCCGGACTCGAGGACCACCCCGACCGCCCGCGCGTCGCGGACGAGGATCCGGGCGACCGGCGCCTCGAGCCGGATCTCAGCGCCGAGTTCACGAGCGGCACTGCCGATCGCCTCGGAGATTCCGCCGGTGCCGCCCTTCGGGATCCCCCAGGCCCGGAACGAGCCGTCGATCTCGCCCATGTAGTGGTGCAGCAGGACGTACGCGGTGCCCGGACTCTGGACGCCCTGGAAGGTCCCGATGATCCCCGAGGCGGACATCGTGGCGATGAGCGGATCGACCGTGAACCACTGCCGGAGGAAGTCCGCGGCGCTCATCGTCATGAGCTGGACGAAGATCTGCTGCTGCAGTTCGGGGAGCCGCTGGAACGCCTTGAGCAGGCCGCCGAGCGGAGCGAACTGGCGCGGATCGAGTCCGGTCGGATCAGGCGGGACGATCGAGAGGATCGGCTTGATGAAGCGCGCCATCTCGACCATGAGGCGGCCGTATTCCTCGTATGCCTCGGCGTCGAGCGGGTTCCAGCGGCGGATCTCGCGCATCGTCCGGCCGTGGTCGTTCACCCGCCAGAGGTAGTCGCCGTCGAGCGGGGTGAACGTTCCGTCGAGCGGCAGGATGTCGAGGCCGTGGCGCGGCAGGTCGAGATCCCGGATGATCTCCGGCCGCAGCAGGCTCACCACGTAGCTCGCGACCGAGAAGCGGAAACCCGGGAAGACCTCCTCGGTGACGGCGGCCCCGCCGAGCACGTGGCGGCGCTCGAGGACGAGCGTCCGGAGTCCCGCCCGGGCGAGGTACGCCGCGCTCACCAGGCCGTTGTGGCCGCCCCCGATGATCACCGCGTCGTAGCGCTCGGCCACCCGGATCCTCCATGCCGGCCGATGCATCGCGCCCCGGTCCGATCCCCGGACTGTACCCGACGGCACGGGGAGCCCGCCGGCAGTGCGAGCCGTCGAGTGTGTCCGTCTCGTGTGCTATGGTTCTCATATCATCTCGCACACGGAGGTCCACCATGGTCATGGTCAGGACGAACATCACCCTTCCGCAGAAGCTCCTCGAGCAGATCGACGCCGTCGCGGGGCCGCGCCACCGGAGTTCGTATGTGGCCTCGATCATCGAGAAGCAGGTCCGCCGCGATCTCCAGAAGAAGGTCTTCGAGGAGACGTTCGGGGCGATGATCGGCAAACCCGGCTGGATGAACCCCGACGAGGCGCTCGCGTTCGCCAGGGAGCTCCGGGCGAGCTGGGACCGCCCGGAGTGAAGTTCATGCTCGATACGA
>Ga0307374_10012223_pt1 | contig 12080 bp, 10 predicted proteins | sample OX3MG_FD_202532 | JGI IMG/M metagenome (GOLD analysis project Ga0307374, IMG submission 202532) | Soil microbial communities from Risofladan, Vaasa, Finland - OX-3 | ecosystem: Environmental > Terrestrial > Soil > Coastal area > Acid sulfate soil | place: Finland: Risofladan, Vaasa | collected...
CCGGTGGCCATGGCGGCGGGGAAACACCCGTTCCCATTCCGAACACGGCAGTTAAGCCCGCCCGCGCCGATGGTACTTGGGGGGAGGCCCCCTGGGAGAGTAGGTCGCCGCCGGGATTTCTAATGATGAAATCCCCCTCGAGTTCGCTCGGGGGGGATTTTGTCGTCCCAGGCACGAATGCGCGGAAAGCGTGCGACCAGATCACATCGCCAGGCTCGCAACAGTAAACCGACTCTTGACTCTTCCTTCTTCTGTTATATAGTTCTCTAGGTGGCTAGAGAAGTGTTGAGGCAGACGGTCAGCTTCCAGCTCAATTCTGATTCGGGAGTGCCGGCGTACCTGCAGCTCGTCCAGCAGATCAAGCAGGCCCTCCGTATGGGAGTCCTCGAGGTGGGGGACAAGCTTCCGACAGTGAAGGAGGTGGTGGCCGAAGTCGCCATCAACCCCAACACGGTGATGAAGGCCTACTGGGAGCTCGAGCACCAGGGGCTCGTCGAAGGCCGGCAGGGGGTCGGCACCTTCGTGTGTCGGCGTCCCGATGGCCCGCCTCCAGGGACACAGGCCAAGTTGGCCAAGAGCCTCGAGCGCTGGGTGCAGACGGCCCGGGACGACGGCCTCGACGACGAGTCGATTGAAGCGCTGTTGCGCGCGACGTTGCGTGCCACATGGGCAGAAGGAGTGGCATGACAGACGCTGACGGTGCATTGGCCATCCGAACCGAGTCTTTGGGGAAGCAATTCGGTTCGGTGTGGGCTCTCCAGGACTGTTCGATCGAGGTGCCAAAGGGGCGGGTCACCGCACTGGTGGGACCCAATGGCGCCGGCAAGACGACGCTGCTGCGGCTGCTGGTCGGATTGACCGCGCCGACGGCGGGGGGTGCAACCGTGCTGGGTCGGCAACCGGGTCAGGTCGAGGAATTCCTGGCGAGCATCGGGTATCTGGCGCAGGACGTCCCCCTCTACAAGCGATTGAGCGCCGAAGACCATCTAAAGATGGGAGCTCGGCTCAACCCCACATGGGACGACACCGGTGCGCGGGAGCGCTTGGAGAGTTTGCGGATCCCGACCGACAGGCCGGTCGCCACGCTCTCCGGTGGTCAGCGGGCCCAGGTGGGGCTCGGGTTGGCGCTGGCCAAGCGTCCCCAAGTGCTGCTTCTGGACGAACCGGTCGCCGCCCTCGATCCGCTGGCCCGACGCGAGTTCCTGGCGTCGTTGACGGCCGCCGTCGCCGATGGCGATCTCTCGGTGATCCTCTCGTCCCACCTCCTCCATGACCTCGAGCGCGTGTGCGATCACGTGATCCTCCTGGCCGCTTCGCGTACCCAATTGTGCGACGACATCGACAAGGTGCTCGCCGAACACCGCATGCTGGTCGGGCCACGACGCGCCGTGGCCGAGGTCAAGGGAAGTTTCGACATCGTCAAAGCCGTGCAGACCACACGGCAGACCCGGCTGCTGGTTCGGCTGACCGGACCGGCGATCGATCCGTCATGGGAGATCAGTGAAGTTGGACTCGAAGACATCATTCTCGGCTACATGGGTCAGGATGGCGAGCTGACATCGGGAGCGCTCTACTCCCTCGGGGCGGCGTCATGACGAGCTTGATCTGGCGCCTTCATCGCAACCAGGTGTGGTTCGCCTCGGCGGTCCTGGTCGTTCTCGCCGTCGTGCTCCTCATCACCGGCCATGTGATGGCGGATGACTATCGCAATGCGCTGGCGAACTGCGCCGCGACCCCGGGCTGTACGAACGCGGGGAACCTGCTGTTCCGGGGTGACGGCGCCATCATGGACATCGTCGACCTGACGCTCGTGGTGCCGCTGCTCTTCGGGTTGTTCTGGGGCGCACCGCTCCTGGCCAAGGAGTTCGAGGACGGCACCAACAGCCTCGTCTGGACGCAGACGGTGACGAGGCGACGTTGGCTTTCCTCGAACGTCGCCTGGGCTCTCCTCGCCGCGGCGGTATGGGGTGCGGCCATGGCAGCCTTGGTCAGCTGGTGGCGCTTCCCGGAAAACGCGCTCGGCACGAGATTCGACGCCTTTGACATTCAGGGAATCGCGCCGGCGGCGTACTCCCTCTTCGCGGTCTCGTTGGGGATCGCCATCGGCTCGGTGATCAAGCGTGTCCTGCCCGCCCTGGCGACGACGCTCGGGATCTTCGTCGGGCTGCGGGCCGTGATCGCCATCTACCTCAGGCCGCACTACCTGACTCCTACGAAGCAAGTGATCGGGATAGGAGCCGACCCGAATGGCCCGAGTGGAGCGTGGGTCATATCGAGCAGCATTGTCGGCCCGCACGGGCAGGTGTACGGAGATTCCTTCTCCCCGAGTGACGTGCCAAAGGCGTGCCTGCAAACCTTCTTCGACAAACAGGGCATATCGGGGCACTGCATGGCCACCCACGGCTTTCACCAGCTGGTCTCATTCCAGGCGGCGAATCGCTTCTGGGCTTTTCAGGGCATTGAGGCAGCCATCTTCCTCGTGCTCGCGGCCGGCCTTATCGGCTTCGCCTTCTGGCGTGTGCTTTCACGCGACGCGTAGGCGGGAGTCCCGATGAGGTGAGTCGCTACGACGCCGGGTTCACCGCCCGGCAGGCGGGAAGGCCGGCGACGCGGAGGTTGGAACACGGCCCCGGCGACAGGAAGGTGATGTTGGCCAGGTTCCCGATGGAGATGCAGGATGCCCGACAGGGATCGGGCGGCAGGAGCACGACCTGTATGAGTCCGCTCGTGTACGACACCGGCAGGTTCTCCGGACCCGCGGGGTAACGGACAGTGAGCGTCACCGCGGCCGACGCGGGAGCCGTGAACGAAGCAATGCCGATGGCCAACGGAGCGGCGGCCAGCGAGAGGCCGCCGAGTATTCGAGTGAACCTGCGCATGGTGTAACTCCAATCTCCGGTTGCCGGTGATGAAGCCCCTCCGCCCACTAGCTTGCATAAAATGCAATGGCAATTGCAATGGGGCAGCGCACCGGAGCGCCGCTCACGGCGACTCAGCACCGCCGCCTAAGCTCACCTGATGCCTGCTGATTCCTCCCGGCCAGATCGTCGCGCCTCGTCGGCGCGACCGGCGGCCGGCGGCGGAGGCAAGAAGGCCACACCCCGAGGGGCGGGAAGTCGGGCGGGCCAGCCCGGCGCGCCGCGGGCCACCGGTGGCGGGAGGGGCTCACCGCCGCGGGCCCGCACAGGCGGTAGCCCGACGGGCCAGAGCCGCGCCGCCCGTCCGAAGAAGCGTTGGGACGAGGAGGATGACGAGCGGAAAGCCGGCCCCCGCCGCCGCCCCGGCGCCCCGGGCAGTAGCAGCGGACCCCGCCGCAGCTCGGCCGTCGGGAGCCGAGGCGGTAGCTCCACCAGCCGGCCCTCCACGTCGTCGAGCCGTACCTCCCGACCACCTCGACCCGGATCAACGTCGCGCTCCGATGCCCGGGCGCGGCCGGTGGGCGAGCGCCCGCGCAGTGGGACTGCACGCACGGAGCGGCCCGGAGAGAGCCGATACGGCAAGAGCAGCGGCGCCTCGCCGTCGGGTGCCCGGCGCGCCCCGACCCGAGGTGCACCAACGCGGCGTCCCCCGTTCTACCGCCCTACCGACGACGAGCCGTTGCCGAGCCAGGCCAAGAAGTGGGGCAATGTGGCCCGCCGGGGTGCCCGAGAGGTCACGGCCCGGCAGCCCGACGGTGAGCAGAGGACTGCCCGTTTCTCCGACGACCAGGAACGCCGAAGGACGGCGCCGCCTCCCCGGCCCGAGCCGTGGGTCCGTGTGGACGGCGCGTCCGACGAGTGGGACGACACGCGGCCGCGCGCACGGAGGCAGTCGTCATCCGCCCGCAGCCCCGCGGGACGATCGGCTGGCCCCGCCGGCACGGCGGTCTCGACGCTCTCGACGCGCAAGGCGCTGCCACCCGAGATCGCGGCCGACATCCGCAACGCGGCGGACATCGCCACCGCGCAGCACCGCGAGCGCCTGGTCGAGCGGGCCGAGTCGGCCTACGGCGCCTACGACCGGGGGCGCTACCAGGACGCGCTGCGGGCGATCAAGCCGGTGGCCGAAGAGACGCCGGGCGTCGCCGCCGTGCGCGAGCTTGCCGGGCTGGCCGCCTACCGGACCGGCAAATGGCGTGAGGCACTGCGGCACCTGCAGGCGTTCGCCGCGCTGACCGACTCGTCCGAGCATCTTCCCGTCCTGATGGATTGCCAGCGCGCGTTGCGCAAGCCGAAGAAGGTCGCCGACCTGTGGGCCGAGTTGCGGCACAGCTCGCCCGAGCCCGACGTGCTGGCCGAGGGCCGCATTGTCGCGGCGGCGTCACTGGCGGAGAGCGGTGACCTGCAGGGTGCCATCACCATGCTCGGCGCGGCGGGCGCAAGCAAGGCGCTGCGCAACCCGTCGAACCGCCACGTCCGCCAGTGGTACCTCCTGGCCGACCTGTACGAGCGGGCCGGCGACGTGCCGCGGGCGCGGGAGTTCTTCGAGCGCATTGTGCGGGTGGACCGGGAGGCCTACGACGTGGTCGACCGTCTCGCTGCCCTCGGCCCCGAGCGCAAGGCCGCCCGACCGAGGAAGTCCACGGCAAAGACGACGCGGACCACGGGGAGCTGAGCCAGCACCGATCAGTTCGGCCGCCGAGCCAGGCCTGGCGAATCAGCCTGCGACCGTCGTCGTGGTGGGAGGCGGCGGTGGGGGCGCGGTCGTTGTCGTCGTAGTGGGAGGCGGCGGTGGGGGCGCGGTCGTTGTCGTCGTGGTGGGCGGTGGGGGTTGCGGGCCGGCGCCGGTGGAGGGTCCAACCACGGTGACCAGGGTTCCGATGGGGGTGTAGGGCCACAACATCTGGGCGTCGGAGATCATCATCTCCACGCAGCCGTTGCTCTGGGGATAGCCGTAGTGGGCCCGCGGGAAGCCATGGAGCGCGTCGCCCCCGTTGAAGTAGCTGGCCCACGGGACGTTGGGGTCGTCGTACTTGGAGCCGTCCGGGTTGGTCCCCTTCATTTCCGACGACACCACATGCTCGAAGACGGGGAAGGTCCCATCCACGGTGTCGGCCCCGGGGGCGCCCGTGTTGACCGGGATGCCCGTGAATTTCGGGGTGCCGTCGTCGTACAGGGTGAGGGACTGCGGCACGACCTTGTTCACCACCACGTATTCGTAGGGGTTCGGATTGAGCTTCTGCGCGGCCACCGCGGCGAACAGGCCCGCCCATACCTGCGGCCCGGCCAGGCCGTCGACGGTGAGGTTGTTCTGCTTCTCGAACTGCATCACCGCGGCCTTGGTGATGACGTTCGGGCTCCCTTGCACCCAGAGGGACGTCAGGCTCGTCGGCATGGTCCAACGCCACGCGAAGGTGCCGAGCTGCGGCATAGCCTCCATGGCCGCTGAGCGCGTGCCGCCGCTCGGGGTGAAGCTCAGGGGAAGGTAATTGAGCACGGCGAGCATTTCCTGCAGGCGTCCCGTATCGCCGACGGCGATGGTGAATTGAATGGTGTCCGACGCCGGCAGGGTGCCCCCGTCCGTTCCCTTGACCCCCGACGGCCCGCCGGGCACCGTCAGCACCTCGGTCGTCGAGGGGATGAGAGGGGCACTGAGCGCGTCGGTGATGGTGGTGCGGTTGGTCTGCTGCCAGGTTCCAGCCACTGGCGGGCTGAGCGTCGGCTGCACCGATCCGAGAGTGACGGGCGCGGAGAACGTCACGCTGAGCGTGGCGTCTGACGCCACCCCCTGAGCCCCGGCGGCGGGTGTCGAGGTGACCACCGAGAGCGGCCGGGCGTGGTGGGTAGCGGTTGATCCCGAGGACGACGAATGGCCTGACGGGCTCGTCGGCGTGGAGCCGCCGGTGAGCAGCAGGGCCACCACGGTCACCACGATCGCGACAACGGCGACGCCACCAGCGGCGAACCAGAGTCGACCCCGACCGGACGACGCCGCGTGTGCCGCGAGAGCCTTCATCACTTCACCATTCCCGTTGACGACCGCGTTGAACCCACGACGACAGCCAGCGTAGGCAGTGCTACGTCGAAAGACGCGTCAGGCCGGGGTTCTTCACCTGCACTTCACGCACGCTTCGGGACCTCGCCTCGTCCTCCGTTAGGCTTGGATTTATGAGCCTCGACCTCCACGCCCTCCTCGGCGACGAAGCGGAAACCCTGCTCGGGCACACTGCCAAGGCATTCCCGGCTGAGGGCCTTGTCCTGCCCGGACCGGACTACCTCAGCAAGGTGTTCACCGACAGCGACCGCCCGCCCGCGGTCCTGCGCAACCTCGGCGTGCTGTACAACCACGGACGCCTCGGCGGGACGGGTTACGTCTCCATCCTCCCCGTCGACCAGGGGATTGAGCACTCGGCGGCGGCGAGCTTCTCCAAGAACCCCGCGTACTTCGACCCGGCCAACCTCATGGAACTCGCCCTGGCGGGGGAGTGCAGCGCGGTTGCCACGACGCTCGGCACGCTCGGACTGGTGTCACGCCGCTACGTGCACCGCATCCCCTTCATCGTCAAGCTCAACCACAACCAGTTCCTCCACTACCCCAATACCTACCGGCAGATCATGTTCTCCTCGGTGCAGCAGGCAGCCGACCTCGGCGCGTCGGGTGTCGGCGCCACGATCTACTTCGGCTCGGAGGACTCGGACCGCGAACTCCAGGAAGTCTCCCAGGCCTTCGCCGAGGCCCACCGCCTCGGGATGTTCACGGTGCTCTGGTGCTACATGCGCAATTCGGCCTTCACCAAGGACGGCGTCAACTACGAGGTGTCGGCGGACCTGACGGGCCAGGCCAACCACATCGGCGTGACCATTGAGGCCGACATCATCAAGCAGAAGCAGCCGGAGAACAACGGCGGCTACAACGCGATCGGTTTCGGCAAGACCGACCAACTGGCCTATGACGAGCTGACCACGGACAACCCCATCGACTGGACCCGCTGGCAGGTTGTCAACTGTTACGCCGGCCGCATAGGGCTTATCAACTCCGGTGGTGAGTCGAAGGGCGCGAGTGACCTGGCCCAGGCCGTCCGGACCGCGGTGATCAACAAGCGCGCCGGCGGCACGGGGCTCATTGTGGGGCGCAAGGCGTTCCAGCGCCCGATGGCTGAGGGCGCCGCCCTGATCCACGCCGTGCAAGACGTCTTCCTGAGCGACGAAGTCACCATCGCCTAGGAAGCATTGCGACGCGGCGAGATGCGATGGCCGCGGGGAAGTAGGACTCGTGGCGCCTGACTCGTTCGACAGCATGGTGGCGCTGTGGCTGGGCGAGTTCTTCGAGGAGCACCCCTCCGCGGCGAGCTTCTTCGGCGTCACCGACTACGACGGCCGTCTGGAGGATGCGACGGCGCAGGGCTTCGAGCGCCGCGAAGCGTCGGCCCGCATGTGGCTGGACCGGTTCAACGGTGTCGACCGCACCACGCTGACGCCCGCCGAGCAGGTCGACCTGGCGCTGCTCCAGGCTGGCCTTGGTGAGCGGGTGGCCACGGCGGATTTCGCGACCTGGCGGCGCGACGCCCGTGTCTACCTGGACAACGGGGTCTTCGAGCTCTTCATGCACGGCAACCGCCCCGAGGCCGACGCGGTCGCGGCGGCCAAGGAGCGGCTCCTCCAGGTCCCGGGCATGCTGCAGGCCGGATGGGCGAACCTGCAACCCGAACTGGCCGATCCCGAGTTGGTGCGCCAATGGGCCATCCCCAACGTGTCCGCGCAGGCCACGTTCATGCGGGAGGGCCTCGGCGAGCTGGTCCAACATCCGGCGTTGCGGGCCGAACTGGAGGCGGCCGGTGCGCAAGCCGCCATGGCCTACGACGGGTTCGCCGAACAGCTGACCGAGTTCGCCAATCGCGCCAACGGCCAATTCATGTTCGGTGAGGAGCGGTACGACGCGGTGCTTCAGATCGGGGAAGGGTTCGCCTTCACCGCGCGTGAGCTGCGTGACATGGGGCGCCAACAGGTGGAGCTCCTCAGCACGCAGATGTCCGAGCTGGCCCAGAGGATTGACGGCACGCCCGAGTGGACCAGCGTGATCGATCGGCTCCGCGGCGAGCACCCGGCTGATATGGACGCCCTGCTGCGCTGCTACCGCGAGGAGACGGCGCGGGCTCGCGAGTTCGTGCGCTCACGCGGCCTGATGACCCTCCCCGAGGGCGAGGAGTGCGCGGTCGAGCCCGCCCCGCTCTTCCTCCGGGCGGCCGCCCCGGTGGCCTCCTACTTTCCACCGGCGGCGTTCGGCCCCGCGTCGTCCGGCACGTTCAACGTGCCCTTCACGCCGGACGGGGCGAGCGCCGACGAGCGGGAAGCACGGTTGCGATCCAACTCGTACTGCGAGATCCCAGGCGTGACGGCGCACGAGGCCTACCCGGGGCACCACCTGCACTTCGCGGCCGCACAGGGCTCGAGCGCGCTGCGCCAGGTGGTGACGAGCACCTACATGGTCGAGGGATGGGGGCTCTACGTCGAACAGATGATGGGGGAGCAGGGTTTCTACCTGACACCCGAGGCGCAGCTCGGACAGCTGAGCATGCGTCTGTTCAGGGCCGGCCGGATTGTGGTGGACACGAGCCTCCACCTGGGCGACATGTCGATGGACGAGGCCATCACCTACATGTCGGAGCGTTGCGGCTTCCCGCGCCCGACGGCCCGGGGAGAGGTGTTGCGCTACTGCTCCACCCCGACCCAGGCGTCGGCTTACCTCACAGGGGCGCTCGAGATCGCACGGATGGCCGAGGCGTGGACCGGCGGGGGCATGGGGTCTCTGGCCCAGTTCCACGACGCGCTCACCACCTCGGGCAAGCTGCCGCTCGGGGTGGCTGCCCAGGCCATCGGACTGGTGCCCCTGGCCCGATAGGGCGGTTGGAGGGGGGTAAGGTGGAGGCCCGAACGAGAGATTCGGCCGGACGGCCAGGCGCGCCTCCTCGCCGGGGTGAAGGGGCCCGCTTCCGAGTCCGACCCCGGCATGAGCCGTGAGAGACGAGACGAGGCAGCCCGTGGCATCGGGAACGCAGCACCTACCAGAGCAGCTCGACCAGGTCATCGTGCGCTTCGCCGGCGACTCCGGCGACGGGATGCAGCTCACCGGCGACCGGTTCACCACGAGTAGCGCCCTCCTCGGCAACGATATGTCGACGTTCCCGGACTTCCCGGCGGAGATCCGGGCCCCGGCCGGCACCCTCAACGGGGTCTCGGCCTTCCAGGTGCACATTTCGGACCACGACATCCTCACGCCCGGCGACGCGCCCAACGTGCTGGTGGCCATGAACCCGGCGGCGCTCAAGGCCAACATCTCACTGATGGCACCCGGCACCATCCTGCTGGTCAACAGCGACGCCTTCGAGGAGCGCAACCTGGCCAAGGCCGGTTACGAGACGAACCCGCTGACCGACGGTTCGCTCGGGGCGTACACCGTCTACGAGGTCCCGATGACGTCCATCACCCAGGAGGTCTGCAAGGAGGCGGGCGTCAAGCCGCGTGACGCCGAGCGCTCCAAGAACTTCTTCGCCCTCGGTCTGGTGAGCTGGCTGTATACGCGGCCGATCGACCCCACGATCGAGTGGATCAACGAGCGCTTCGGGTCCAAGCCCCAGGTGGCCGAGGCCAACACGCGGGCGTTCCGCGCCGGCTTTGATTTCGGGGAGACCGCGGAGCTCTTCGAGTCCAATTACGAGGTCCGGCCGGCGCATTTCGCGCCCGGCGAGTACGTCCAGGTGACCGGCAACTCGGCTCTCGCCTGGGGGCTCATTGCCGCAGCCCGGCTGGCCGGACTGCCGCTGTTCCTCGGGAGCTACCCGATCACCCCGGCCTCGGACATCCTGCACGAGCTGAGCCGGCGCAAGGAGTTCGGCATCCGCACCTTCCAGGCCGAAGACGAGATCGCCGGCATCGGCGCCGCGCTGGGTGCCGCGTTCGGTGGCTCGCTCGGCGTGACCACGACGAGTGGCCCAGGGCTCGACCTCAAGTCCGAGACGCTCGGGCTGGCCATCAACCTGGAGCTGCCGCTGGTCGTTGTCGATGTGCAGCGCGGCGGCCCCTCGACCGGGTTGCCCACCAAGACCGAGCAGGCGGACCTCCTGCACGCGATGTACGGACGCCACGGCGAGGCGCCGCTGCCGATTGTGGCGCCGCAGACGCCGAGTGACTGCTTCGCCATCGCCATTGAGGCCGTGCGCCTGGCCGTGAAGTACCGGACCCCGGTGATCGTGCTCTCCGACGGGTACCTGGCCAACGGGGCGGAGCCGTGGCTGCTGCCTGACCTCGACGCGCTGGAGCCGATTGAGCCGAACTTCGCATCCGAGCCCAACCACATTGACGAGGACGGCACGCCGGACTTCTGGCCCTACGTGCGTGATCCCGAGACTCTGGCGCGCCCATGGGCCCCACCGGGCCTGCCCGGACTGGAACACCGCATCGGCGGCCTGGAGAAGGCCGACGGGAGTGGGAACGTCTCCTACGAAGGGGTCAACCACGAGCGGATGGTGCACCTGCGCCACGACAAGATCGCTGGGATTGCAGCCGACATCCCGCTCCTGCAGGTCAACGACGAGACGGGGGACGCCCAGCTGCTGCTCGTCAGCTGGGGATCGACCTATGCCGCGGTGGCAGCTGGCGTGAAGCGGGTGCGAGCCCGCGGCATGAAGGCCGCCCACGCCCACCTGCGTCATCTCAACCCCATGCCGTCCAACCTGGGCGAGGTGCTCCAGCGTTACAGCCAGGTTCTGGTGCCCGAAATGAACCTCGGCCAGCTGAGCCGGATATTGCGTTCGGAGTTTCTGGTGGACGCCCGGTCGATCAGCAAAATGCAGGGCGTGCCGTTCCGCGTCAGCGAAATTGAGGCGGCCATCACCGCACTGCTCGGAGGAAACAGATGACAACGACTGCCATACCGGTCACCACCCGGAAGGACTGGACCAGCGACCAGGAGGTGCGCTGGTGCCCCGGGTGTGGCGACTACTCCATCCTGGCCGCCGTCCAGATGCTCATGCCCGACCTGGGCGTGCGGCGCGAGAGCACCGTCTTCCTCTCGGGCATCGGGTGCGCGGCGCGGTTCCCGTACTACATGAACACCTACGGCATGCACTCCATTCACGGGCGGGCACCCGCCATTGCGACGGGCCTCGCGACGTCGCGGCCCGACCTCGACGTCTGGGTCATCACCGGTGACGGCGACTCGCTGTCGATCGGGGGGAACCATCTCATTCACGCCCTGCGGCGGAATGTCCGCATCAACATCTTGATGTTCAACAACCAGATTTACGGGCTGACCAAGGGCCAGTACTCACCGACCTCCGAGGTGGCCAAGGTCACCAAGTCCACGCCCTTCGGGTCGCTCGACACGCCCTTCAACCCTGTGTCGCTGGCCTTGGGGGCCGAGGCGACATTCGTGGCGCGGACCCATGACATGGACCGGGCCCATATGCAGGAGACCTTCCGGCGGGCCCACCAGCACAACGGGGCGGCCTTCGTGGAGGTGCTGCAGAACTGCAATGTCTTCAACGACGGCGCCTTCGAGAAGATCACGGGCCGGGAGGTGCGGTCGAACATGCTGATCCCGCTCGTGCACGGCGAACCGATCGTCTTCGGTGTCGAGGGTGAGGAGCGCGGTGTGGCGCAGCGCCCCGACGGCGGTCTCGGGATCGTCAACGTCGCCGATGCGGGTACCGACGCGCTGCTGGTGCACGACGAGAAGCGCGACGACCCCGGTCTGGCCTTCCAGCTCTCCCGCCTGGCCCGTGGGCCCTACGAACCCACACCGATCGGGGTGTTCCGGGCGGTCGAGCGACCTGAGTACGGCACGCAGATGTCAGAGCAGATTGTGCAGGCGCAGGAGAAGCGGGGCGTGGGCGACATTGCCGCGCTGTTGCGTTCCGGAAGCAGCTGGACGGTCGAGTAGCACACGGGGACGGGGTGACGGTGACCGTTCCGGAAAGCGGCGCAACGCCTCATCCCGCCCCGGCCTGACCGTCGCCGGGCTGCACACCCAGACCGAGACCCTGCTCACCTTCTCCGATTTCGACGCACCGGTCTCGGTGACGCTCCCCCCGGCCGCCGACGTGGTCCCGTACCAGACCTTTCTCAACGCCCAGAGGGCCCAGGGGGCCTCCTCCAACTAGCGGG
>Ga0307374_10012224_pt1 | contig 12079 bp, 10 predicted proteins | sample OX3MG_FD_202532 | JGI IMG/M metagenome (GOLD analysis project Ga0307374, IMG submission 202532) | Soil microbial communities from Risofladan, Vaasa, Finland - OX-3 | ecosystem: Environmental > Terrestrial > Soil > Coastal area > Acid sulfate soil | place: Finland: Risofladan, Vaasa | collected...
ACGCTCACCAACGCCCAGGTCATCACCCATCTTGTCGATGGCGGCCGCGACGTCGCCACCGCGGTCGAGGCGCCGCGCTGGTGCAATGCGCGGAACGGCGAGTTCCTGATCGAGGACGATTTCCCCGAGAGCGTGCTCAGCCCGCTCGCCGCGATGGGCCACAGCGTCAAGCGCGCCGCCGACCCTTATTACTACGGCTCGGCCAAGGCGATCGAGATCCTGGGTTCGGGCACGCTGGCCGGCGCCGGCGACCACCGCCGCGAGGCCTTCGCGCTCGGGTGGTAGCCGCTATTCGATCGCGGCGGCCTCGCGCACGCTGTCGATGAGCGAGCTGCGCAGCAGGAAGGCGCGCGACGCGGCGGGATCGGAAGCGGTGCGGCGCAGCGTGTCGAGATTGCGGCGCCGCACCTCGGGATCGCGCTCCTCGAGCAGGCGGCGGTTGCGGATGGTCTGCGCCTGGGTATGCGTCACCGCGACATGGCGGCGCTGGCGCTCGTAGCGGTCGAGCGCGGATTCGTCGGCCTCGCCGCGCAGGATGGCGACCAGCTTTTCCGCCAGATTGAAGGCGTCGTGAATGCCGCTGTTCATGCCCATGGCGCCGATCGGGCTGTTCACGTGCGCGGCGTCGCCGGCGAGGATGGCGCGCCCGCCGCGGAACCGCGCCGCCACGCGCTGATGCACGATGTAGAGATTGCAGCCGACGATGGCGAAATCGCTTCCGATCGCAAGAAAGCGCTGGAGCCGCGCCTGCATCGCCTCGGGGCGCGTCAGCGCCTCGGGATCGGCGTCGGGATCGGTCGGGAAATGCACCCGCCAGCGGTCGGGCGGACCCTTCCAATGGAACAGGTTCGACCATTCCTCCGGGTCCGAGACGTAGTTGCGGTGGGCATAGCCGTGCCGCGTGAAATCATAGGCGACTTCGATGTTGAGGGTGCGGTCGGGATAGGTGAAGCCCTCGAAGGCGATGCCCAGCTCCTTGCGCACGATGCTGCGCGCGCCCTCGGCGCTGACCAGATAGCGGCCGCGGATTTGCCCGCGCGCGCCCGCTTCGTCGACAACGCTGGCGGTGACGCCGTCGGCATCCTGGACGAAGCCGGTGAAGCCGGTGCCGAGGCGAAGCTCGATCTCCGGCCGCGCCTTGGCCATCGCCATCGCCTCCTCGACGAGCTTGATGCGCTCGCATTGCAGCACGTAGGGAAAGCGCGTGTCGTCCTTGAGGAGGGCGTGATCGAAGGCGGCGACGAGGCCCTCGCGGCGGTCCCAGTAATGGAATACGGGTGCGACGATGCCGCGCGGCTCGAGCCGCTGGTAGAGGCCGATGCGGTCGAGCATTTCCAGCGTCGCCGGATGGTTGGTGCCGGCGCGCGGCACCTGATCGAGGAAATTGCCCTGGTTCAGCTCCTCGACCAGCGTGACCGCAATTCCCGCCTGCGCGAGCGCAAGGGCAAGGCAGAGCCCGACCGGCCCCGCACCGATGATGACGACACGATCAGCTTCTTGCATCGCGTCAGGCTTTCGGCTCGACCTCTTTCACCGCGCCGACCCAGCCGGTGTGGGTGAGGTCGAACAGGATGCCGTCGGGTCCCTGATACTTGCACTCGTAGAAGGATTTGGGCGAGGTCGGGCGGCCGCCGAGATAGCTCGCGCCGGCTTCCTGCGCCTGCGCCTCGGCGGCGGCGAGATCGTCCACCCACATGCCGAAATGATAGAGCCCCGGCTTCTCGTCGGCGCTCTCGATCTTGAGCAGCGCGACGTTGACGGTGCCGTCCGAGACATAGAGGCCGCGCCGCGCCGTGCCGACGCGCTTCATGTCGAAGGCGTGCTCGAAGAACGCCGCGGCCTTCTCCGGGTCGGGTACGATGATGGCGATGTGACGAAGCTTGGCCATGGTCCTATCCTCCGAATTTCTAAAACCCCGCCGCGCGCACGCGCGGGGCCACGTCCTCAACGAAGCGGCGCATCGATTGCAGCGCATCCTCTTCCGGCATCAGGCCGAAATCCGTCAACAGCGCCACATGGCGCACGCCCATGCGGCCCAACGCGACGACCTTCTCCGCCACCGTCGCCGCGCCGCCGAACAGGCCGAGGCCGTTCGCCAGCACGTCGTCATAGCTCTGGCGCCGCGCGTAAAGCCGCGTCTCGACATAGCGGTCGAATGGCGCCGCGGCGTGTTGGCGCGCCGCCGCATCGGTCGCGGCGACATGGGCGTGGAAGGTGTAGATCGCGTCATCGCCGTCGTCGCGCGCACCGCTTTCGGCGCGGCCGCGGCGGAATTCCTGCTCGAGCGCGCCGACCTCGGCGAAGGCGGCGAGCGAGGCATAGGGAATGGCCATCAGGCGGTTGCCCTGCCGGCCGATGTGATAGGCCGCCTCGCGCGCCAGCGCCGCGACGAAGATGGGCGGCGTCGGTTGCTGGATCGGGCGAAGATTGATCGCCACGTCGCGGAGCCGGTGAAACGCGCCGTCGTGGGTCACGCGCTCGCCGGCGAGAAGGCGGCGCACCAGCATCAGCGTCTCGTCGAAGCGCTGCCGCTTCGTCTCGGGGGCGATGCCGAAACCGGCGAATTCGTGCTTGAGATAGCCGGAGCCGGTGCCGAGGATCAGCCTTCCGCCCGCGAGCACGTCGAGCATGGCATAGTTCTCGGCCACGCTCACCGGATCGTGATAGGTCAGCGTCGCGATCGCCGGCCCGAGCCGCAGACGGCGCGTCCGCGCCGCGAGCGCGGTCAGCATCACCGCCGGATTGGGCACCACGCCGTAGTCGTGAAAATGGTGCTCGGCGACGAACATCGCATCGAAGCCGAGACCTTCGGCCGCCTCCGCCTGGCGCAGAAGCTGCGCATAGTAATCCGCCACCGAGCGCTGTTGTCCCGGGTAGTGGTCCGCCACCGAGAAGATCGAATAGCGCATCGGCGCCAAGCTCAGGACGATGCCGCGCGGCCGTTGATCGCCTGCCACAGGCGCTGCGGCGTCGCCGGCATCGCGACATGGCGGATGCCGAGCGGGGCGAGCGCATCGACGATGGCATTGGCGACCGCCGGCAGCGCGCCGACGCATCCCGCCTCGCCCGCACCCTTGACGCCCAAGGGATTGGTCCGGGTCGGCACGGGATTGCTTCTCATCGCGATCGGGCTCAGATCGTCGGCGCGCGGCATGGCGTAGTCCATGAACGAGCCGGTGAGCAACTGGCCCGACGCGGCGTCGAAGCGGATATCCTCCATCAGCGCCTGCCCCACGCCCTGGACGATGCCGCCGATGATCTGGCCTTCGAGCAGCAGCGGATTCATCACCGTCCCGCAATCGTCGACGACGGCGTAACGCTCGATCGACAGCGTGCCGGTCTCGGGGTCGATCTCAAGCTCGCAGATATGGCAGCCATTGGGGAAGTTGTCGATCTTGGCGTCATACACCGCGTTCGTGACCAGGCCCGGCTCCATGCCCGGCGGCAGGCTGCGCGGATTGAGCGACTCCCTGGCAATCTCCTTGATCGTGACGGTGCGGTTGGAGCGGGGCGCGGAGAAGATGCCGTCGGCAAAGGCGACGTCATTGGGATCGACGGCGAGCATGCGCGCCGCGATCGCCTTGCCCTTGGCAATGATCTTGTCCGAGGCCATGGAGAAGGCCGAGCCGCCGATCGTCGCCGAGCGCGAGCCGCCGGTGCCTTCGCCGAAGAATACCTTGTCGGTGTCGCCCTGGAGGTAATGCACGTCCTTGGGATCGAGGCCGAGGCGATCGCTGACCAGTTGCTTGAACACGGTCTCGTGGCCCTGGCCCTGGGTCACGGAGCCCGACACCAGCGTCACCGTGCCGCCGCGGTCGAAGCGGATCTCGGCGCCCTCGAAGCCCGGCGCGGCGGCGCGCTCGATCGTGTAGGAAAGGCCGATGCCGCGCAGCCGGCCGCGCGTCTCAGCCTGCGCGCGGCGCGAAGCGAATCCCGAGAAATCGGCGAGGTCGAGCGCCATGTCCAGGGTGCGCTCGAACGCGCCGCAATCATAGGTGAAGGTGAGCCCGGTCTTGAACGGCATCGCCGCGGCGGGAACGAGGTTGCGGCGGCGCAATTCGACGCGGTCGATGCCGAGCTCGGCGGCGGCGAGATCGACCATGCGCTCGATCACATAGCCCGCCTCCGGGCGGCCGTTGCCGCGATAAGGCCGCACCGGGTTGGTGTTGGAGTACACCGTCGTCACATCGACATGGATGGCGGGCGTACGGTAGACGCCGGCGAGCGTGCCGAGATTGCCGACGAAGGCCTGGCCCCCGGTCTGGAGATAGGCGCCGATATTGACGATGGTCCTGACCCTGAGGCCGAGGAAGATGCCGTTGCGGTCGAGCGCCAGCTCCGCGGTCGTGACGTTGTCGCGGCCATGCGCGTCGCCGAGGAATGACTCCGATCGGGTGCTGATCCATTTGACCGGCCGGCCCGTGACCTTGGCCGCCAGCAGCACCAGCGCCACCTCGTTATAGACCGCCGACTTCATGCCGAAGCTGCCGCCGATGTCGCCGGCGACGACGCGGATGCGGCTTTCCGGCACTTTCAGAATTTGGGTCAGCTCGGCCCGGAAGACCTGGGTGCGCTGTAGCGTCGTGTAAATGGTGTAATGATCCTCGGTCGGATCGTAGACGCCGATCGAGCCGCGCGGCTCCATCGTCGCGCCGGTGACGCGGTTGACCACCAGCTCGTGGCGCACGACATGGTCGGCGCGCGCGAAGGCCGCATCGGTCTTTTCCTTGTCGCCCTCGAGATGGACGAAGCAGATATTGCCGGGACAGTCGTCCCAAACGAGCGGCGCGCCCGGACGCGCGGCTGCGGCCGTGTCCACGACCGCCGGCAGCGGCTCGTAGGCGACCTCGATCAGCTCGGCCGCGTCGAGCGCCGCTTCGCGCGTCTCGGCGACGACGAAGGCGACGTAATCGCCGACCCAGCGCACCCGGTCCTTGACCAGCGCGGGAAAGGGCGAGCGGTAAAGCGGCCCGCCGTCGCGCCGCTTCGGACCGTGCGGAACCGGGAGATCGCCCCAGCCCGATTGCTGCCAGTCGGCGCCGGTGAGGACGGCGAGCACGCCCGGCGCTTCCTTGGCCGCGCGCGTGTCGATCGAACGGATGCGCGCATGCGCATGCGGCGAACGCAAGACGACGCCGTGGGCCATGCGCGGCAGGACCAGGTCATCGACATAGCGTCCGCCGCCCCGCAGCAGCCGCAGATCCTCGAAGCGCGGCACCCCCTGGCCCAATGCAAACTCGCCCATGGCACCCTCGCAGACGCTTGCCCGAAGGCAATCTATCCCCCGTGCCGCGGATCGCCAACAGACGAGTTGGCGCGTGCGCGCCGACGGCCGATAATGGCGCCGGCGAGCAGCACAAGGGCGATCGTGAAATGCGCAAGGTCCTGATCGGCGTCGTCGCCCTGATCCTGCTGGCCGGCGCCTATTACGGCGTCGCGGTCTATCCGACGCGCGTCTTCCGCACCGGGCTCGACCGGTCGATCGCGACGCTGCCGAACGGGGTGACGGTCAGCTATCGCTCGGCGCAATATTCGCTGCTCTCGCATCGCGCCACCGTGACCGGGCTCGACCTCCGCAGCATCGGGCCGAACGCGTTCGAGCTCACCGTCGACGCGCTCGCGCTGACGCGCCCCGAGACCGATCTGGGCGCGCAATGGTCGCGCGCCGCGGCCGCGCCCGCCGCCGTGCCGCAGGATCTCGCCCTGGCGATCGCCGACACGGTCGCGGCCACGGGCATCCGCTTCAACAGCGACGCCATGAGCATCACGCTCGACCGCGCGCAGTTCGGCCATCCGCGCCTCTACCCGTGGGCGCTGCTGCGGCCCGGCGTGCCGTCGCTGGCGCAGGTGCAGGCGACCCTCCTGTCGCGGATCAATCCGCAGCCGGCCGATATCGTGGCGGCGTTCCGCGCCGAGGCGGCATGGACGCTCGGCTTCGGCTATGACAGCTACCGCACCGGCGCGCTTCGGGCCGCGATTTTCCTGCCGGCGACGCCGACGTCGCTCGCCACGACCGCGACCTATCGCATCCGCAGTTCCAGCGGCACCGGCTACGACCGCGGCGACATCGCGAGCGAAAGCTTCGCGGGCGTGTCGTTCACCGGCGACCGCCTCGGCAGCGTCGGCATCGACAAGGTGACGATGGCGGGGATCACGATGCGGCAGCCGCTGACGCGGCTGCTGGCGGGCGAACCCGTCACCCCGGCGATGCTCGACGGGCTCGCGGTGAAGCGCATCCAATACGGTCCGATGACCATTCAGCCGGCGGCCGGACCGAGCAGCGTGCTCGGCACGTTCACGCTGGGCAGCGTCGCGTTCGCGCACGGGGTGCTGGTTTCGGCCGACCTCGCCCTCGACGGGCTGACCGTGACGCGGGCGCAACTCCCCAATCTGCAAGGCGTCGCAGCGTTCGATGCGCTCGGCCTCGATCGGATGACGCTCGGTCTCGCCGCGTCCTATCGCTGGGATCTGGCGCAGCGGCGCATCACGCTGCGCCACACCACGCTCACGGTGAAGGAGCTGGGCGCGCTCACGCTCGCGCTCGAACTCGACGACGCGGTGACCGGGCCCGATCTCGCGCGGTCGATCCGCCTCGGCCGCACCGTGCTGCGCTATGACGACGCGTCCCTCGCCGATCGCATCATCAAGCTCGCCGCCGCCAGGAACGGCACCGATCCGGCCGCCTTCCGCCAGCAGCTCATCGCCGTGGCGACGCGGATCGGCACCGACCCCAACGGCGACCCCGCCAGCGCCGCCGCCGGCCGTGCGCTCGCCGACTTCCTGGCCGCGCCCCATTCGCTGACGATCGCGCTGAACCCGCCGCAGCCGGTGCCGCCGGCGACGCTTCTGTTTGCGGCCTCGATGCCGCCGCGGCGCCTCGTCGCCCTGCTCGGCCTCACCATCGCCGCCAACCGGTAAGGCGCCGAACCGGGGCTGCGACATTCCGCCCGATTCGGACTCCTTGCGATTGCGAATGAGTTGCATTAGCGTGCTTGGCGGAGGTTCTCATGCGCTTCGCCTACCTGCTGTCCGCTTTCCTCGGGCTCGCCGCGGTTCCGGCGCTCGCCGACGAGCCCGTCGTCACGATCGCGATCAAGAACCATCAGTTCGTGCCCCAGGACGTCCCAATTCCCGCCGGCGTCAAGGTCAAGCTGCTGATCCGGAACGAGGACCCGACGACGTCGGAGTTCGAGAGCCTGTCGCTCAATCGCGAGAAGGTGGTCGTCGCCGGATCGCAGATCACCATCTTCGTCGGCCCGCTGGATGCGGGGAGCTATGAATTCTTCGACGACTTCCATCCGCAGACGCGCGGGCATCTCGTGGTGAAATAGGGGATGTTGCAGCGATGAAGCCAAAGCATGCCGCGGCGTGCGCCGCCCTCGCCCTCGCCGCGGCGCTCGCCGCGCGCCCGGCCAGGGCCGATTTCAAAGTGTGGCAGCCGCAAGCCGAACCGCACGAGTTTGCGATCGAGACGTTGGGCGATGTCGGCCACGACCGCGTCGGCAGCCGCAGCGGCGAGCAGAGCTTCACCGAAGAGCTCGAATACGGCGTCAACAACTGGTGGCTGACCGAGCTCGAGCTGGAGCAGGAGCGCGCCCCCGGCCCCGGCAACAGCACGAATTTCAGCCAGGTCACGTCCGAGAACCTGTTCCAGTTCACCGAGCCCGGCGAGTATTGGATGGATGCCGGGTTCTATTTCGAGTACGGGCAGACGACGCTGCCGGACAGCCCGAACGAGACCACCTTCGGCCCGGTGCTGCGCAAGCAAATCGGGCGGACGATCAACACGGTCAATCTTTTCATGGAGAAGGATCTCGGCGGCCACGCCGCGGGCCGGCCGCAATTCCTGTATGCGTGGGAGACGCGGATCGCGCTCGGCACCCCGATCGAGCCGGGCTTTCAGGCCTATGGCCAGCCCGGCGCGTTCGGCCATTTCGCGTCGGCGGGACAGCAGGACCACCGGATCGGGCCGGCGCTGTTCGGCACGATCGAGCAACTCGGCCCCGGCAGCCTCAAATGGAACGCCGCGCTCCTGTTTGGCCTCACCCCCGCCGCGCCGCAGGAAACATTCCGCTGGCAGGCCGAGTACGAGCTGCATTTCTGATCGGCGCGGCGCGCAGGGCCGAGCCGCAGGCGGTCATTCCTCGTAGAACGAGGCGACCGCCGGAGGGCTGCCGGGCAGGCCCAATTCGGCCCACCGTCGCTTCACCTGGTCATACGTGCTGCGCCGCAGCAGCGTCCGAACCGGCAGCTCCTTCAGATAGCGATGCGGCTTGCACGCGTTGATCAGCACCTTCGAACCATAGGGACGGGCCTGCGCGGGAAGACTCGAATCGGCGCGGAAGGTCCAGGTGTTGCGCAGCACGTCGAGATCGTCCGCCGGGTTGCAGCGCGTGCTGAGCGCCCACATGACCTGATCGAAATCGGTCGGGTCGACATCCTCGTCGACGGCGATGATCCATTTCGTGCAATAGACCGCGGCCGGGCATTGCGCGGTCAGCGCCAGCACCTGGGCCGCGTGCCCGGGATAGAGCTGCTTCAGCGCGACGACGACCATGCACATGGCCGAGGCGGCGGCGGGCTGGACATAGACGCCTTGAATGCCGGGCACGCCCATCTGCTCGAGATTCTCGAGGATGCGCGCCGACCGCATGATCGCGTGATAGGCGCCGATCTCGCCCGCCGGATAGTTCGCCATCAGCGCCGCCGTGAGGATCGGCGCCCGGCGCGAGTGGAGCGCCAGGACCTCGATCACCGGCTTGGCCAGGCGCGAACCGCTGTAGAAGCCGTGGAACTCGCCGAGCGGACCTTCGACCTCCGCATCGCCTTGATGCAGCACCCCTTCGATGACGAGCTCCGCGCGCGCCGGGATGGGCAGGCTGACGAACTCGGCCTTGGTGAGCTCGATCCGCCGCCCCATCAACCCGCCGGCGACGTCCAGTTCGGATTCCTGCGCGGCAAAGCGCTGGGCACCGGCCATGAACAACACCGGGTCGATGCCATAGGCGACCACGACCTCGCACGGCCGGCCGCGCGCCCACCACCCTTCGACATCGAAGAGACCATCGCGGCCCGCGACGAAATTGAGACCGATCCGCCGCGCCGCGTGCAGCATCTGCCGATAGACGCCGACATTGATGCGGCCGGTTTCCGGATCGCTGGTCAGCGTGATGTCGCCGGTGCCGAGAAAGCGCCCGCCATCGCCCGGCCAGAACTTCGGCACCGGCAGCCTGGTCAGATCGACCTCCTCGCCGCGCGCGACGATCTCGTTGACCGGCGCCTCGTCCTTGCCGATCCAGATCGGCGGCAGCCGCCGCTTCATCAGCTTGCGCGTGGCGGCGACCATCTCGGCCGTGGACAGGCCGGGCGGCAGCCCGACCGCGAGGGCATAGCGCTCCTTGCTGGCGCCGAGCATGTTGCTGAGGATGCGGGCGTCGGACCGATTGTTCTTGAGGTTCTCGAACAGCAGCGCCGGGGCGCCGTGCTGGCGCGCGGTCATGAACGTCACCGCCCCGAGCTCCTCCTCGGGATCGACCTCGGCATCGATCGTGAGCAGGAGATCGTGCCGGCGCAGGAGATCGAGCCATTCGCGCAGATCGCGCCAGCGCGGCGCATCGGCAACGGGCGCGGCCGAACCGGAGTCTGGCGGCTGTAGGGCTGTGTTCTCGTCCATAGCGATCGCTCAGAGCTTCAGTTGGTCGACGAACTCGTTCGTGTAGAACGGCGCCGGATCGGTCGAGTTGATGAAGCCGAGGCGGTGCAGCGAGTCGACGCAGGTCTGCCACCGCCGCGGCACGTTGTGGAGCAGCTCGGCCTTGCCGTCGGCCAGCCACATCTTCTGGATCATCGACTGCTCCATGCTCGCCAGCCCGTCGAGATCGCGGCCGCCCAGAATGTCGAAGTCCTTGGCCGCCCGCGCGAAGATCGGCTTGAGCGGGTGGGACATGATCTCGACCACCGAATCGCCGATGGCCTGCAAGACCGCGAGCGGCAATTGCGGCCGCTTGGCGATGATGTCGGTGGTGGTCGAATAGACCTCGCCCGGCGTCGGCACGAAATCGTCGATCAGCAGGTACTCGATCGGCGCCTTCTGCTTCAACAGAATGAGGGTCACGGTGTAGGTGGTCATGAAGCCGTCGATCCGCCCTTGACGGATGAATTCGAGCGCACCCGGCGTGTCGCGCGTCACCACCACCTGCACCTCGCTTTTCGGCACGTGCGACAGCGCCAGAAGCAGGTCGAGGCAGGTCTCGGTGGTCCCGTGCTGCGAGACGACGCCGATCGTCTTGCCTCTCAGGTCTTCGCCCTTGCGGATCGGCTTCGCCTTGAGGCTGACGAGATTGAAGCCGGCATTCTGATCGATGGTGGCGATGGCCCGCAGCGGCGCGTTCCGGCTCCCGACCGCTCGCACGAAGTCGAGCCCGGAGCAGACGACGAACTGCGCCTGGCCGGCGACGACCTGCTGCACGGCCTGGGCCGTACCGGTCGCCCCCAGCACCTTCCCGTCGATCCCGTGCCTGGCGAAGTGACCGCCCGAATAGGCGTTCATGATCTCGATGAACATCGAATTGAACCCGAACGGGAGCATGAAGGTCATGGGCTCCGCCGCACGGGCCGTAGGGATGATCGTCGGGAAGCCGCCGACCAGGGCGGCAGCAGCAGCAGACTTCAGAAATTTGCGTCTCGTCCCCATGGCGTCAGCCTTCACATGGCAGTTGGACCGGCCGAACCGGCATTATCGGCGCCAGAATAAGGGCGCGAGGGAATCCATTACAACAATGTTGGGCGGCATTGCGCCGGGTCAGGCGGCAGCGCGACAACCAAGGGAGCGTTGTGTTCGAGGCTGCACCGACAGCGCAAGCGGCGCCTCGACGACCGCGACGTAGGAACATCCAAGACCGCCAATACGGCAACGCCCCACCAGTGCTGGTGCCCGCGGCCGGACTCGAACCGGCACTCAGGTTGCCCCGAAACGGATTTTAAGTCCGTTTTGCTCGCATCCGGCGCTTGCACCCCGCGCTGCCGACGCTCGAGATCAAGGACATGGTGCCCAGCGAGGCTGTCATACCGATCCATCCGGGGGCATTGAGGTATATCGCGAGGCCGGCCCTGTCCATCAGGTAGGCGACAACTGCTGAAGCGCTTGCCTTCATGGCTGCTCCGTCCACGGCGCAAGACCGTATCCGCCAAGGAGATCGCCGGCTCGGTCGATGAGTCGTCCGGGATGACCGATCCTTCGCTCGACCGCGATCACCCGGCGGTGAAAGGCTTCGAGCGAGCGCCGATGCCCGATGCTGATGACGGTCGTCGCCGGCAAGGCCGTAGCGATCATGGAATAGAGCGCGGCCTCCTCCTCCTCATCGGTCGCCGAGGTGGCCTCGTCGAGGAACAGCCAGTCCGGCTTGATCAGCAGGGCGCGAGCAATCGCGAGCCGTTGCTGCTCGCCAAGCGAAAGCGCCTGCCCCCAATGCGCATCCACGTCCAAACGCTGGCTCAAAGCGGACAACCCGACGGAACCCAATGCCGCCCGCGCCTCGGCCTCGCGGCCCACCGCCGGCTGACCAGGAAACCACAGCGCCTCGCGCAAGGTCCCGATGGGAATGTAAGGCCGCTGCGGCAGGAACAGCGTCTTGGCGCCGGCCGGCAGGCGGATGCGTCCGGTCGCGAACGGCCACAATCCCGCGAGGACGCGGAACAGCGTGCTCTTGCCGCTGCCCGAGGCTCCCTTCAACAGTACCGCCTCGTGCGGTTTGAAGCTCAGCGTTACAGGGGCGAGCAGCGGTGCTCCATCGGGCAGAGACACGCCGACATCGTGTAAGTCGATGGTGGCCTGCGCAGCCGTTTCCGTGCGCGCGCCAACGACCGCAGCGGCGGCCTCGCGCTTGATCTCGGCGCCGAACTCGGTCAACCGGTCCACCGACGCCCGCCACTCCGCGAAGGCGGTGTAGCTGCCGATGAACCACGACAGCGCCTCGTTGACCCGCTCAAATGCGTTGGCGGTCTGGATCAGCACGCCGAGCTGGATCGCGCCGGAGAAATATCCGGGCGAGGCGATCAGCAGCGCAAAGAACGAGGTGAA
>Ga0307374_10012225_pt1 | contig 12079 bp, 19 predicted proteins | sample OX3MG_FD_202532 | JGI IMG/M metagenome (GOLD analysis project Ga0307374, IMG submission 202532) | Soil microbial communities from Risofladan, Vaasa, Finland - OX-3 | ecosystem: Environmental > Terrestrial > Soil > Coastal area > Acid sulfate soil | place: Finland: Risofladan, Vaasa | collected...
AGGCGCTACGCGGCGTGGCGAGTAGACGCAAACGATAAAAACACCGCCGATCTGTATCGCGCTCTGGAGATTCTTGCGGGTGTCATTGTTGCCAGGCGATGCAAGCAGGTGGACGAGGTTCTAGTATGCGAGCTGGCCGCGAACACATTGAAAGACGTGGTGAGCTTCAAAGGGCGCTCTAGGTTCTCTACGTGGGCACACCGCGCGATCTGGCGGGATTGCAACGACGCGTTTCGTAAACGCGACAGGAATCACGAAAACGATTTTGTTGCGTTTGAGGACCTATCCCCCAAAGAAACGCAGACTGCAATTGGAACTCTTGATTCTATGGAGAATAAAATTCTTCTGAATCAACTAACCACATGTTTGAGTGCGCTTGACGGCGCAGTGCTTTGGGGAAAGTTGGAAGGCTATGAGGATAAGGAGATTGCCGAACAGCTTGGCTTGACGGCAAAAGCTGTTGAGCGTCGATGGGCCAAAATCCCCGATAAACTGGGGGGTTTTGTAGCGTTTTCAGCGCCTAATCTATTTCAGGGGTAAACAATCTTTTAGGCCGGGCAGCAATCCTACTTAGGTGCGACGGGAATAAGCCCGCCCAATTTGCGAATATCCGGCCTTTAACTTCCAATATGACAACAACTAAAACCGATGTTCATTCTCAGTGTGTTTTGTGCGGAGCGTTCTACTTCGATAAACAAGTTGCACCGTGCGCCAGGTGCGGCGGTCCCTCGTCGTTCTACACCAAGCGGGACTTAGAGCTTTTGACCGGGCGTTTTCCCTCAATGACTAAGCGTGTAATGCACTTGATGCATGTGGGGAGCGGCAAAGATAAGAAATATTTTTTGGACGATTGTCTTGAAGGGGACATGGCAGCCTGATGGAAATTGACAATAGCATGGCAATTGCTTTTCGCAAATGCGCCTACATGTACCAAGAGAAGTATGAGCGCAAGCTGGAGCGCATTTGGGCCAAGCCTGGGGAAATAAGCTCCCTCGCTTTTGGCACTCGAATGCACGAGCTCCTCGAAGAACGCTATAAAGATTTAATGGGTCAACCCATCCCGCCCTACCCAGAAAGTGAGATTCCCGCCCTTGAACTTGAAGCTCAAGCGATGTTTGCTGGCTATTGTAATCATTATCCCGTGGAGTCTTTTCGGATTGTTGATGTGGAGAGAACTTTCAAAGTTCCACTAAATGACCGGCACAACGCCCTCGGCAAGTTCGACGTGGTGTTCGAGGACCCGGAATCTGATGCCTTAATCGTCATGGATCACAAGACGGAGAAACGCAATGGCCGCCGCAACCTGCCGCAGTCTTGGGCAGCGCGCTCACAGGCGAGCATCTACTTCTATGCGGCTGAGAAGTTCTACGGTCGTCCCATCCGGCACCTAGAGTTGAACGTGCTTACTCGCCAGAGTCCCAAGGGGCAGGAAGCTCCGACGTTTCCGCCGCGTCAGACGATTCAGCGGAGTGAAGCGCAGATTGAACAGGCCGTGCGGGACATGATTGTAGTAGCCGATACGATTGAGGAATACCGCCAGAAGTTTGGTGATGAGCCGTGGCCTAGCTCGACTGAGGAATGTTGTCAGGGATATTTTGAGTGCGACTTTTATCCGCTTCACGTAATTGGCCGCAGCGAAGAACTGTTGAAGTTGTACCAGCCAACAACTCCGTACCTCGATATGGCTGGATTCTAGGGAGGATGAGTTATGGCAATGTCTGAAACGATTTTTGATGAGATTATAAAGGAATGTGCTCGTGCAGGAAAGATGTGGGGAAGCGATTTCGACGACAACAATACGTTGAACGACTGGATAACCTACGTTGTTATGTACTTAGGAAAGGCAGCGTATCACGGTGCCACTCCCAATGAGGTGCATAAAAACCTTATAAAGGCGGCAGGACTTCTTATCTCTGCTATTGGGACCGAGCTGGACAATGAAGGATTCGCACCACGTCATTACGATGGCCAGTCACGTCCAAAATCTATGCCAGAGATTACCCGATGAGTTTACAAGTGAAAAATAGCAGAGCACTGCTCGGCGAGGAACTCCGCTTAAAGATGCTCTTGGTGGGGCTGCCGGGAACTGGCAAGACCACATTCCTTTCAACCGCTCCGAACATTGGCATCGGCGCGTGCGAGACAGGTTCCGGTCGTGGACTTGCGAGCATCGCGGAGAAGGGAATCGATTACGTAGAGCTAGATAATTACGGTGAGTTCGACCAGTTCTGCTCGGGCAACATCTTCAAGGATAAGTCTGCGGTGGGACTCGACTCGCTCTCCACAATGACCAAGACGTTCATCAAGGACTACGCACTATCGCTTCCGCGTAGCAAAGGCCAGAGTCAGAAGCGCGCAATGGGAGTTCCAGAGCTTGACGACTACGGCACGATGGGGGAAGTCACGCGACGCCTGTTGGCGAAGCTGATCGACCAGCCCAAGCACGTGCTCGCTACGGCCACGCTGCTCATTAAGTCACCTGACGCTGAGACGGGACTGGGTGAGTTGATGATTGGCCCCGACCTTCCCGGACAGATGTTTCTCGGCGCAACTGCGATGTTCGATATCGTACTGGTGTGTCGGACGCGAGTGCTGTTGCGCGATCCAAAGGATGCCAAGAGCCGCTTCACGCAGCACTATTGGATTACGCAAGGCGGCAACGGAGTCATTGCGAAGTGCCGATATGCGGGCCTTAAGGCAGAAGAGATTTACAACCCCGCAACTGGTGAGGGGACTTTCCCCGACCTGCTTGCCAAGATCAAGAAGGCTGCAACGCCTGTGGCGGAGGCTGCATAATGCCGATACGAGAGCTTATCTGTCCTAAGCATGGGAAGTTCGAGCGGTATCTTCCCTCAAGTCCCGCCGCCGAAAGCGATTTAGATCGTTACTGCGTGAAGTGTGGCGCGACCTGTAAGCTCGTTGAGTTCAGTGTCCCTGCCAAGCGCGATCCCCGATACGGAATACAGAGCTAATGGACGAGGACTATACGACTTTCGTGTTGGGGAAAGATGCGTTCTCGGTTGCAGACGATTTGAAAGCCATTAAGATTACATCCAGCGCCGACTTGGACACCCTCACGTACACGATTAAAGCCAAGTGCGGATTGGATACACCCCTCAGTCGCGTGTTGGACTTAATACTGACGGGTATGGCTTTTACCGTCACACTTACGGATGGCAAGAAATACAGCCTTAAGTTAGTCCCTTTCGATTAGTCCTAGTGTCTCACCACAAGTTTGGGCAAACCAATGAATCATAGGAGGAAGTACAGATGGCGTGGTCCAATATCAAGTTGAGTGACGTTCAGGTTGAGGAACGTGCTGAACTCACCGAAGGGAAGTACCGTTTTCAGTTGATGCCGGGTATCACGTACCGTCCGAACAAGTTTACCAACGAGCAGGAAATCAACGTAAGTGCCGCCGTTACGGAGCACCCGACGTTGAATGGTAAGAGGGCGTTCTTCACGTATCCTGACCCGGAAGGCAAGTCGAAGGAAGGTAAGCCAAAGACCTGGAGTGCGCAAGCACTCAAGCGTCTGGAGATTGCGTTGGGAGTTGACACCATGCCCGGCGAAGATCCGGTGGATTACCTCAACCGTGCGGCCTCGCAGAACGCAGTCTTTACTGGCCGCATGAAGAACCGTAACTTTATCAATGGCAACGGCGAAGCAACCACGAAGCTGGAGTTCTCCATCTTCGACGTAGAGCCGGCTGCCTAAACCCTTTGGGGTTCCAAAATCGAACGGCCCACACTTCCCCGTTTCATGGGCCGTGGCGTAACGGGGAACCCCAAAAAAACTTTTGTGGCGCGGCGTGGAAGGACACGCTAATGAGGAGATAGCAAGCAGCTACGTTCGGCGATGCAAGTAGTTTTCTTCACGCAGTGTAAGAGGGGCCGCATAAGAGTCCCCCGAATTGCTTGCAGCGGGTATCAAGGCCCGCCGCCACAAACCCCCATTCATATTCGTGAGCGGGTTTCACCCACAACCACGGTGCTGTAAGAGAAAAGTGGATATACATACCGCCTATAAGAGCGTGGAATAGGCTCACGAACGTCGTTGCGCAACAGTCCAACGAGTCTCTGTGCGGGCTTGTCCCCGGAGACTCGTTGGCACCCCCTACAAACAGGAGACGAAGTGGCCGATAAGGTTATAAATGGAACTCCTAAAAGTGCTCCGACTCTTTGTACCTCTTGTCAGAGCGGTGTCTGCGTTCGTGGGATCAACTTTGAGGAGATTGTTTATTGCAACGAACTTCGTCGAGACATTACGTTTGTTGTCGAACGGTGTTCCGCTTTTGAACACAAAAGCGAAACTTCTTTGTACGACATGAAGAAGATTGCTTGGGATGTTACAAGCCGCAAGCGCGATAGGACGGGCTTCCAACCTACTGAAGAGAACCCCGATACGATGGAAATTTGTGTTACCCCTCCAAAGAAGCGCGAGGGTTATTCTACCCCGGATGAGGACTAATTGCCTACTGCCACACAAGAAAAATGCGACCAAAATGGGTGCGGCCCTGATTGCCCGCTCGTCAAGTTCTTTCCGCAGGCGAATTACGTTCCGCCAAAGCCCGGCTCTGGGTTGCGATTAGTAATCGCGGAAGCTCCCGGACAGGATGAGGACTTGCAGCGCATCCCGTTGGTTGGCCCGTCGGGGCGCTGGTTTGATTCTTTGTGCCGCACGGCGGGCATTAAGCGCGACGAACTAACGTTGTTCAACGTGCTTCCATGTCGTCCGCCCGACAACGTATTTCCTACCGATAACGCGGCGAGGAGCTACATATCTAAGGAGGATGCTGATGCTGTATTACGCCATTGTATTTCTTGCCATCTTCGACCTTTGTTGGATAGCAAGCCTTGGTCTCGTGTTGATCTACTCGGCGATAAGGCTCTTGTGGCGTGCACTGGCCTCTCCGGTGGCATCCTCCAATGGCGCGGATCACCCGTCTCGCTGGTAGGAGAAACAAAGCCGCGCGCAATCCCCACGCTTCATCCCGCGTACATAGCGCGCGATCAGTCGATGATTCCGGTCGTGATTAACGACCTCAAGAAGAGTTGCATTGTCCCGCCGGAGTTCTACAACATCGAGCCGACGCTTGAGGATGTTCGCAACTTCACGGCGACAGAATTTGCCAGCGACATTGAGTGTGACATTGCTACGCGCCGCATTACGATGGTTGGCCTTTGCGCCAAACCATTCTACGTCATGGTCGTCCCCTTCAGGGGACCGTATATCCACGAACTCAAGCGCATCTTCGCCGCCGCAAAGCGCGTCTATGGCCACAATCTTGTGCAGTTCGACGTGCCGCTGCTCGCGGAGAATGGCGTTAAGCTGTCTGATACTTGCGAGCAGTTTGACACCATGCTCGCCCAGCATTTGCTCCAGCCGGACCTAGCCCACGACTTACAGTTTGTTGCGTCTATCTTTTGTAACAAGCCCGCCACTTGGAAATCCGGCGACAAGAGCGCGCCGCTTTATTGGGAATGGCGCAACGCACGCGACACCGACGTAACGCTTCAGTGCGGCAAGGTGCTTCTCCCACAGCTCAAGATGGAGCGGCTTTACGACTTGTACTCGTTAGTGCAGGTTCCGCTTGCACGAGTTTGCCACGAGATGTCCGTTACGGGATTCAAGACTGACCCCGGACGTATCGCCCACGTGCGCGAGAAGTTGCTTGCGGAGATGGCCGAGGCGGAAACACTGCTACCCGAAAAGCTACGAACCACGGTCGTCTCCGTAAACAAGCGCCAGAAGGCCCCACTAGGAACGTTGGGCAAGTCTGGTAAGCCCGTGAAGTATATCCACGTGCCCGCACAGGAAACTGTCGTGCCGTGGCGTGCAAGTGGAAGTATCGAAGAATATCTCTACGTCGATCTTGGACTGCCGCAGCAGTTGCACGCCAAGACCAAGAAGCCCACCAGCGACAAGACAGCCCTTGAGAAGTTGGAGCGCCGTTGTCGTAGGGAGGGGAAGCTAGAGTTCGCGCAGCACATCGCCGCGATTCGCAAGCTGCGCCAGGCCAGCACGCTCATCAGTGGATTTCTTCAAGACGAAAAGGCGTCCGTGGGCCGCGTCAACGCACACTTCAATGTGCATGGCACCTCGTCTGGGCGTCTCTCGTCGAGTGACCCGAACCTCCAGAATCAGCCGGAAGCCGCCCGCTACATCTACGTGCCGTCGCACGCCGATTGGCAGCTATGTCAGTTCGACTATTCACAGGGTGAGAACCGCCTTACCGCGTTTTTTGCTAACGACCGTGAACGCCTGAACCGCCTAAGCGATCCGAAGTTCTCAGAGCACAAATGGAACGCCGCGCAGCTGTTCGACATGGACTACGCGGATGTCGTCAAGGACAACTCCAAGGACGCGCCTTACGGCAAAGCCAAGCGTGTCGGCCACGGCCTGAACTATGGCATGGGACCACAGAAAATCTCCAACCTATTCGATCTCGAACTCAAAGAGGTCAAAGACCTGGTGGCGAAGTGGAAAACTGTCAACCACGAAACCGTGGAGTGGCAGCAGCGCACCGCGAAGCAGGCGGAGTCCGACGGCTACCTGACGACTCCCTTTGGCCGCAAGCGTTGGTTCTACACACAGTCACTTTATACAGAATCTCTTAGCTTCGTCCCACAGAGCACGCTAGCGGATGTTATCTATCGCGCCATGATCGCCCTGATGTATGAGCGTATTAACTGGCCCCGCGAGAAGGCGGCGCTAATTGCCCGAGTGGTTGAGCCGCTCCCCAGGCCGGCCCGTCTACTTGTGCAGGTGCATGACTCACTCGTAATCGAGTGTCCACGCGCCCTGACTGATGACGTGGTGGAAGTTGTCCATCGCGTGATGACCCAGGGATGGCCCGAGCTTGGCGGTCTGAGTATCCCCGTCGAGTGCGAAGTCGCAGCGCCAGGTGAGTCATGGGGAGAGATGGAGCCCTACAAGCCGCTGGCAGTCGCAGCCTAATTCTATGAAGACCTTTCTAATCGCGGACACCCACTTAAATCACGCTAACATAGCCACCTACTGCGACCGCCCGAAGAATTTCACCGACATGATTATCAAGCGGTGGAACGAGAGGGTCACGGACGCGGACACAGTGATTCACCTTGGCGACGTGGCTATCGGCCCACGTCAGTCAGTCGAGTTCCAGATTCGTTCGCTACGCGGAACGAAGATTCTTGTTCGCGGCAACCACGATAGAAAGAGTTCGTGCTCGTGGTGGATGGACCACGGATTTCAATTCGCGTGCGACGGCTTGCGATTTGGAAACTGCTGGCTGACGCATGAGCCAGACACCAGCCGCGCGAGCGGATGCGAGCTAAACATTCACGGCCATCTGCACAACATCTGGGGCAAGCCGGTAGTCGCGGAGAACCAAAAGGCGTTCGTCTCGGCTACGCACTCAAAGCTAAACAACGACTGGCAGCGACTGTTCGCTATTGAGTACACCAATTACTACCCTATCGAGTTTGAGCACTTTGTGTCCCACCCGGACAAGTATCAAGCCCGAGGCCCCACACAGGATTCGTAGCCCAATTTTATCCCTGCAACATCGAGGAGCGTCATGCCCGAATCGTTTGATCCGAAGATGGAAATCCAGGTTACCCGCTACGAACTTTTCGACAGGATATGCTTCTATGCCCGGCTCGGGCCTACTAGAGAAGACCCCCTCGTATATGACACGGAACTAGTAAGCAAAGTATGGCCGTCCAATGAGATGCTGCTTGACCACCTATGGTCTGCCATAAAACCGAGGTTGCTGGAGCTCTACAAAGATTGGGACGCAACACACCCGCCAGTTTAGCAAAACCCAGTTGGCATTCCCGCACAGTAAATAGGAGCTCCGTCCCGCCCATGACGACTCCTGCCTGCAACTGTTGGAACCCGACTGGGTTTTGCTAATCCACACATTAGGAGGAACGAGATGGGATGGAAGGGAAGTGAGATGGACACCAGAAAACAGGCGAATATAACCGCACTCACAAACGCAACGTACGACAATATCGTTTGCTCAATGAGAGGAACGGCCAATAGTTTGCCCGGCCCCGTGTGGCCGGACATCCCCACCTTCATCGAAAGGTACAGGCCGTGCAAAGCCGGGATTAAGTATCTGATGACGAAGGCGACGCTGCTGGACGCCGTTAATGACTGTAAGGACATTGAGTTTCTGCGTTGGACAGTCGCCAAGCTAATAGAGTTCTACGCCGCCCGCTAGTCAGTAGTCTATATACGTCAACACCAACGCATTTGCGTTTTAGCCCCCTTTCCGCTAGTTGCAGGTAGTAGATGGGCCCGCAATAAATCCCCACAAATTTTAGGAGGAACGAAGTGGACTTAGCGAAGATTTATCCAGGAATGTTGCTGCACATTTGTACTACCGGAGAGGAGGGGATGGTTATTTCCACCTATGCCGTGGACAACGGTTATGGGGGCACTGTTTCACTCCGTGTCCCTAAGCAGACCCGTGACGGAATAAATCATGTTGAAGAGGTGTTGTATCCCTTCGAGGTCGAGACTCTCGAAGAGAATCTCCAGCGCACCATCGACGAGATGCGCCTGCGCACGCGGATCGCCAAGGCTGCCCAAGAGCAGGACGTGATGACGCTTGCCCCCACTGCCCTCAAGCCGACAATCCAGTGAACATCTCAAGTGATTCGTCTTTGCCAATCCCGAAGATTGAGAACAGGCATATCCGCTGTCTGAATGCAGGATGCCGTCGTTGTGCGCCCAAACGCGCTGCTAAGGCTCCCGCAAGTCCTGTGGAATCAGTAGGCGTAGAACCCGAAGTGGCCCTTCCTGAGAAAAAAGATCGTTCCTTGACCTCTCGCATGGAGCAATTCCGTGGCGCTCTCAGGTAGCGGCAGGAAGGCCAAAGGCTCCCGCCAGGAGAGGCGGACCATAGTTGCGCTTGAGGCTGCCGGTTACCACTGCACTAAAGCCGGGGGCTCACTTGGCGTCTGGGATGTCATAGCCATAGGCCCCAATGACATCCGGCTTGTGCAGGTGAAGTCGAACAGGCCGCCCGGCAAAGCAGAGATGGAGCGTATGCGCGCCTTTCAATCCCCGAGATGTTGTTGCACTAAAGAGTTGTGGATATGGATTGACCACCAACGTCTTCCAAAGATTATCCAGCTTCCCTTGATCCCACCCGAAACGAGGAGTTCAATTGGCGAAATCTAAATTGTGGGTAGCAGGTTACGACCTGCACTACCCGTTTATAAACAAACCAACCGTCGCAGCAATGTTCGACTTCCTAAAACGTAATCGCGTCGATGGATTCTTATTCGGAGGGGACCAGCTAGACAACCAGGAAATCAGCCATCACACGAAGAACAAGCCGTTCTACCGCGAAAGGCGTTCCTACCAGAAGAACACAATCGGATTTGACAAAGAGATTCTAAGGCCGCTTGAAACACTTATTCGGGACGCCGAGCGTGTTTGGATCGTCGGGAACCATGATTTTTGGGAGCACGAACTAATTGAGGAGCAGCCGGAACTCGAAGGCATCATCGACCGGCCCGAGAGTCTGAAGTTGGCGGAGCGCGGATGGGAAGTCATTCCGCTGGGCCACGCAAAGAAGCTCGGCAAGCTCTCTGCGATTCACGGCGAGATTCTGACCGGCATCGGCAATCAGGCGGGGATGTACCCCTCGCGCAAGGCCGTGGAGTTGTACGCGGGTAACGTTCTCGCGGGTCACACCCATGCGCCGCAGTCCTTCACGAAAGTCTCTCCGGTGCAGCACTCGAACAAGTGGCAGGGGCATATCGCCCCGATCCTCGGAGACCGCAATCCCGCGTACCTCAAGAACCGCCCGACAAGCTGGCTGAATGGGCTGACCATCATTGAGCTACAAGAGGGTGGGTACTTCAATCTTTATCCGGTGATTGTGAACAACGGAACTTTTTCGTTTGGAGGGGACCTCTATGGCAATCGGAAGTGACACAGCAGCACGCGCGGAGTTGGCTAGAACAGTTAAAACTGTCCTTGTTTTTTATCCATGTGGAACCGCAGCAACAGTATCGGAGGTTCCCGGTGGTGTAATTCCTTGGAGTTGTCCAGTGCACGAAGGCAACGTTATGGCTTGCCTAAAAGAGCGCCAACGTGGGTTTCAGAATGGCGGCTGGACCGTTGGACGGATGCTCGCGCTCGCCCTGCTCGTCTTGATCGCGCTTGCTGCGTTGGCGGTGGCTCTGTGAACTTCGGTAAGGGGTTTGCCTACACAATCGCTCTTTTTAGTTTTTGTGCGGCAGTTGGATATGCGTTTAAGCATGACTGGAGGATGGCTTGTTATTGGTTCTTTGCGTGTGCGTTGACACTCTCTCTGACTGTAGGTACCTAAGATGACAAAGCTGATAGGCCTCGGCTACAAAGCGCGCCAGGGAAAAACCACGGCTGCCAGTGCAATGCGTGAGTGCTGCCCCGAGGGGACAAAGGTGTTTGCGTTCGCGGACGAACTCAAGCGGTACTGTGCCGCGCATCATCTGGAGCTTCTCAGCTCCTACCCCACGGAACGTCCGTCGCGTCCATCCAAGGACGATCCAATCTACGGTCACTTGGACATTCTCCAATGGTTCGGGACTGACGTAATGAGGAAGAAAGATCCAGACTATTGGATCAAGAAGCTGGAGGAGCGTGTTGCGGAGAGTGGCGTAAAGTACGCAATCGTGGATGACGTTCGCTACCCGAACGAAGCTGCGTTCATTAAGAGCGGCGGAGGTACGGTAATCCTCGTTGAGCGTATGCACTCGTGGAGTCACCCCGATACGAAGCTCGCCGGGCAGCAGTTCATCGACCCCAACCGCGATCCGAAGCACGAATCAGAGATTGCCCTAGATGGCTACGATGGCTGGGGAGCACGAATCCAACTTGCGGACGGCCATGTAGACGCCCTACGCGAACAGGCCAGGCGACTCTTCTGGGCCATCACGGGCGAGAGGCCGCTGTGACCATCACACGCAATCGCGCACGCTGCCGAAAGTGCGACACTATCATCGAATCGTTTTCAGTCCACGATTTCAAATACTGCAAGTGCAGGGCGATCTTCGTTGATGGTGGTCGTGAGTATGCACGCCGTGGAGGAGAACTAGAAAACTGCGAGGAGCTGTCTGAAGGTAACGGTGACGTGGAGCTCTTAAAGAATCCCGGTAGTTACGAGCCGCCACACAGTGAACACCCCCGCCAGATTCCATGCACGCAAGATATTCCCGCGCCGGACGACGACGCAACCGGATACAAATAAAAAAGCCCTCCAGTTCGGAGGGCGAGGAGACGGGGTGATGGATATGGTGTGGTATATGCTTTTCGGTTTGGGGGTCTTTCTGCTTTTATTTCTCCCGGCAATTATCAAGAATATCAAAGACCAGTTTTAACTGCCTCGGATGTATCCGCTTGGGCGGCTCCATCGGGAACGTTCGGCTGTGGACAAGCTCCATCCCGAGCGGCTTCAGGCGTTTGAAGTTCCGCACGAATCGATGCGGGGTGAGCCAGGGAATCTCCAGCTTCCACGACACGTGACGTTTGAAGCGCATCAGGATTGCGCAGCTATGTCGGCCTGCGCGCCATACACGTCCGTCATACAATTCCACCACATGATCCTGTAGCAACGGATCGTCAGCAATTCTAGCCCACGCTTTCTTCAGACCCTCTACCGTCAAGCGGTAGGGACGATGCTCTGAGGGGGTGCGGGCTATTTGTGTTTCTACAGCCCCCCGACGGAGCATGAATTCCCAGAAGCCCCGAACAGCGGTGCACTGCACCTTGAAGGTTGCGTTGCCGACCTTCTGCGCGCGTAGGTACGCGCAGTAGTCCGCGAAGTTGGTGCGGTCAAACTGACGCGGTTTGGTCAGCTTGGGATTCTGATCGAGGAACTCTTGGATGTGGTGGGAGTAAGTTTGTGGCGTATCGCCCCGCATAACGCGGGACAGGTAGGCGTCATACTTGCCTTGCCAGGATTGAAGTTCAGTGAGTTGTTTGGGCATTAGTGGGAGTGCGCCAGCACCTTAATCTCGTCTGAGATCTTCTGCTGTTGGGCGAGCGGTAGGTTGTCCATCTGGTCCATCTTGTCCACGATGAGTGGGAGAAG
>Ga0307374_10012227_pt1 | contig 12078 bp, 8 predicted proteins | sample OX3MG_FD_202532 | JGI IMG/M metagenome (GOLD analysis project Ga0307374, IMG submission 202532) | Soil microbial communities from Risofladan, Vaasa, Finland - OX-3 | ecosystem: Environmental > Terrestrial > Soil > Coastal area > Acid sulfate soil | place: Finland: Risofladan, Vaasa | collected...
CCTCGTCGAGGCGGTATTCCGGATGGCCCGGCGTCTTGCTGCCCCATTGGCGAAATTGCTTGAGTTCGTCAAGCGCCATATCGTAGCCGGTCAGGTGCAGCAGACTGTAAAGCAGCATGCAGCCGTGGCCCGCCGAAAGAACGAACCGGTCGCGATTGGGCCAGCGGGGTTTCAGCGGATCGTAACGCAGGTATCGAGTCCAAAGCACGTAGGCCATGGGGGCCGCGCCCATCGGCATTCCAGGATGCCCGGAATTCGCCTTTTGAACCGCATCCATCGCCAGACCGCGAATCGTGTTGATGCAAAGCTGGTCCAGTTCAGGCCCACTCTGGATGTCTTTTGAAGTTTGAGCCGCTATGTGTCCGTCCAAGGCGCTTCCCTCCTGTTTTGGCTTTGCGAGCTGGTGAATCGAAGCCCCAGAAGAGCGATGGTTGCCATCCGCTCATCCCCACATCCAGCAAAAAATTTAGATGCGCGCGGGCCCCAAATGTAACGCCCAAGGGGTGTATTATATTCCTATTGCGCGGCCAAAGCGCGTATCTCAACTCCGAGGCAGCAGCCTGGGTTCGGAGATGTCCACAAAAAATACACTGGTCGCAGGAATTGTAACGAAGGAGGCGAGGATGGTCAAAAGGCATCTTGGAGTTGTGGGAATGGGCGTGATGGGGAAGAACCTTGCCCTTAACGCGGAGAGCAAGGGTTTCTCCGCAGCCGGATTCGATATCGACCCTGAAAAAACGAAAAAGGTAGCGGCGGAGGTGGCCGGCAAGGAAATCACCGTCACAAACTCCCTTGCGGATTTTGTGGCCGCCCTCGAAAGGCCGCGGCGCATTCTGCTGATGGTTCCGGCCGGCAAGGCCGTTGACGCTGTCCTCAAAGACCTGAAGCCGCATCTCGAAAAGGATGACATCGTCATCGACGGCGGCAATTCCTACTTCAAAGATACCGAGCGCCGCGTGAAAGAGCTGGAGGAATCCGGCCTGCGGCTTTTCGGAATGGGCGTGAGCGGAGGCGAAGAAGGCGCGCTCCACGGTCCCTCGCTGATGCCGGGCGGCCATGAAGAATCCTACCGCCACCTGGAGCCGTTGCTGACCAAAATGGCGGCGCAGACCAGCGACGGCGCCTGCTGCACCTATCTCGGCCCGCGCGGCGCCGGCCATTACGTGAAGATGGTTCACAACGGAATTGAGTACGGCATCCTGCAGATCATCTGCGAATTCTATGACATCTTTAAGAACGTGCTCCGGCTTTCAACGCCGGAAATACACCATTTCTTCTCCGAATGGAACGCCACCGACCTCAACTCCTATCTGCTGGAGATCACCACGCTGGTTCTGGGCAAAAAGGACGACGCAACCGGGCAGCCGCTGGTCGAGATGATCCTCGACGAAGCCCAGCAGAAAGGCACCGGAAAATGGACGGCGCAGGATTCCATGGATCTGGGCGTTGCCGTGCCCACTCTGGCTTACGCGGTTGAGGCGCGCATCCTCTCCGGGCAGAAGGAAGAGCGCGTCGCCGCCGCCGAGATCCTGAGCGGTCCCAAAGAAATCTTTTCGGGCGACCTCTTCGGTTTTATAAACCAGATGCGCGAGGCCTACCGGATCGCCGTGGCCGTTTGCTACGCCCAGGGATTTGAGCAGCTTCGGGTGGCCTCCAACGAATACCAATACAACCTGAACTTCGCGGAGATCGCCCGCATCTGGAAGGGCGGCTGCATCATCCGCTCCAAAATGCTCGATCCCATTCAGCAGGCGTTCGTCACGGACTCGACCCGCCCGAATCTGATGCTGGCCCCGACGTTCAGTTCAATCATTAACAAGCATTCGCCCAGCCTGCGGCAGGTTGTCAAGGGGGCGATCGACGTCGGAACGCCTTGCGTGGCGCTCTCAACCTCGCTCGGCTATATCGACAGCTACCGGCAGGAACGCCTTCCCGCAAACCTGCTGCAAGCCCTGCGCGATTGCTTCGGCGCCCACACCTATCACCGCACCGATAAGCAAGGCGTGTTCCACACCGAGTGGGCCAAATAAGGGAGTGAATGGCAGAAAGCTTTTCTGGATTTAACGCAACCGAATTGCGGAAGGTGCAAACGGTGCTGGAAAAACATCAACACGAACTGTTGGAGGCCTGGAATGGGTATTTTGGCGACGAACGCTGATGAACGGGTCGCCAAGGTGCGCTTTACGGAAGACGAATTGTGCGTAACGCTGATGGATGGCCGCACGATCAGTGTCCCGCTGGTCTGGTATCCGAGGCTTCTGAAAGCCACCTCCGCGCAGAGAATGAACTGGCAGGTTTCCGCCGCTGGGTACGGCATTCATTGGCCGGATATTGACGAGGATCTGAGCACCGAGGGATTACTTCGTGGCGCGCCCGCCCCGCGCAAGACGGCCATCAAAGTTTGAGCTTGTAGCGCAGCGTTCGCCCTTCAACGCTGCGGCTTTTTCGAGATCGCTGCAAGACCCGCAGGACTAAACGGCGGGCCCTGCGGTACAAAAGCAAGCCGCCACCTCTTCCAACTTTCCACCATTGACTGTAAACTCTTCTTTCACATCATTCAGCGAAGGATGGACCCATGACCAAAGACGAAATCGTTCGCAAGCACAAGGAATATCTTTTCAATTGCGTGGCAACGTATTACAAGGACCCGCTGGTGCTCGACCATGGCAAGGGGCAGTACCTTTACGACCTGGACGGGAAACAGTATCTCGACTTCCTGGGCGGCATCGTAACGATCAGCGTGGGGCACGCCAATGAAAAGGTAACGTCGAAAATCAAGAACCAGATCGACCGACTTCAGCACGCCTCGACGCTTTTCCCCAGCGAGCCCATTGTGGCGCTGGCGGAAAAGGTGGCCCAGATCGCGCCCGGCAAGCTGCAGAAAAGTTACTTTACAAACAGCGGCTCCGAAGCCAATGAAGTGGCCGTGCTGACGGCCCGCATGCACACGGGCAACCACGACGTCCTGGCGCTGCGCCACGGATACAGCGGGCACACCCAGCTCACAAAATCCCTGACGGGGCTGGGCACCTGGCGGAAGGCCGGCATTGTGTCTTCCGGCATCGTTCACGCTCCCGGACCTTACTGCTACCGCTGCCCTTACGGCCTTACCTATCCGAGCTGCGAGCTGCACTGCGCGAAGGACGTGGAAGAAGTGATCCGGACATCGACCGGCGGCGCCATTGCAGGACTGCTGGCGGAAACCATTCAGGGCCTTGGAGGCGTGGTGGTGCCGCCGCCGGGATACTTCAAGGTGGTTGCCAACATCGTCCGGAATTACGGCGGGCTCTTCATTTCCGACGAAGTGCAGACCGGCTTCGGGCGCACCGGCAAGCGCTGGTTCGGCATCGAGCACTGGGAGGTCGAGCCGGACATCATGACCTGCGCGAAAGGCATGGCCAACGGAACTCCCATCGGCTGCACGGTGACAAGGCCGGAAATCGCCGACAGTTACAAGGGGCTGACCATCTCGACCTTCGGAGGCAATCCGGTCACCTGCGTGGCCGCCAAGGCAACCATCGACTTGATTGAAGAAGACCGGCTGATGGATAACGCGGAGACAGCGGGCAACCAATTTCGCGCAGGTCTGGAAGCTCTGAAGGAGAAGCACGCCTCGGTCGGCGACGTCCGTGGAATGGGATTGATGCAGGGCATCGAACTGGTGAAGGACAGAAAGACCAAAGAGCCCGCAGGGGATCTCGCCAACAAAGTCCTGGAGCGCGCCCGTGCCAATGGTCTGGTGATCGGCAAGGGCGGCCTCTACGCCAACGTCCTGCGTATGTCGCCGCCGCTCAATATTCCGACGAGCGACATCGACCAGGCCGTGGCCATCCTCGACAAGAGCCTGGCCGAGGCGGCAAAGGGATAGCGGCTGGAAGGGCACTGTAGCGCCGGCATCTTGCCCGTATCGTAGGCTTTGTCGCGCCGGTAACTTGTCGGCACGGATTGAAGTGAAAGAAGCTGCCGGCTGGAAGCCGGCGCTATGACTGAATGGCGTTGACTGAACCCCGCAGCCAAATCCATCTTCAAAGGGAGCAGAGAATGAAGTATCGGGAACTGGGCAGAACGGGATGGAAAGTTTCAGAGATCAGTTTTGGCGCGTGGGCCATCGGATCGATGTGGGGAAGCGTCGATGACAAGGAATCGATGGCGGCGCTTCACAAGGCGCTGGACGTTGGAATCAACTTTTTCGATACCGCGGACGTTTACGGCGACGGCCACAGCGAGCGCCTGCTGGGGCGCCTGCGCAAAGAGCGGAAAGAACCGTTTTACATCGCCACCAAAGCCGGCATCCGGCTGCCCGCCCAGACCCCGGAAGCGTATAACCGGGAAAACCTGGCGCGCTCTGTGGAAGACAGCCTGCGGAACCTGCAAATGGATTGCGTCGACATCGTTCAACTCCATTGCCCGCCCAACAAGATCTACTACCACCCGGAAACCTTCGAGGCGCTGGACGGGCTGGTGGAAGCGGGGAAAATCCGGCACTACGGCGTCAGCGTTCGCACCGTCGAGGAAGGCCTGAAGGCGCTGGAATATCCCGGCATCCAAAGCGTCCAGATTATCTTCAACCTGTTCCGGCACCGCCCGTCGGAGCTGTTTTTTCCTGAAGCCCAACGCCGCCGGGTAGGCATCCTGGCACGGGTGCCGCTGTCGAGCGGAATGCTGACGGGCCGCATGACCCGGGAAACAACTTTCACGAAAGAAGATCATCGCAACTTTAATCGCGAGGGCGCGCTCTTCGACAAAGGTGAAACCTTTTCGGGCGTGGACTACGATTTAGGTTTGGCGATTGTCGATCAGCTGCGCGAGCTGGTTCCGCAGGGTGCCACGATGGCCGAGTTTGCCTTGCGCTGGATTCTGATGTTTGACGCCGTCACCTGCGCCATTCCGGGTGGCAAGCGTCCTTCCCAGGTGGAAGACAATGCGCGCGCTTCCGACCTGCCGCCGCTCAGCGATGCGGTGATGGAAAAAATTCGCCAGATCTACAATGCGCGGCTTCGAGCCCTGGTTCACCAGCGCTGGTAAGGGCGAGGAATCCCGGCAGTTCGCTTCGTGTCATTCCGAGCCCGTTCGCCGTGTCATTCCGAGCGCAGCGAGGAATCTGCTTTTCGGCTCAGGCTAAACTCCGCGGGGAGTCCCGCTCTGAAATCAGAACACTGCGAGATTCCTCGTCGCCCCGATGAACTGAATCGCGGCTCCTCGGAATGACATGCTAGACGAGTTTTTCAGCAAGCCGTTTGGGCGAGCTTCAGCGAGGGCCGGGCCCGCGTCTGCGACCGCTCGAAAAAAATCCTTTGCGTTCCAACCCAACCTCCGATACACAAGTTAGTCACGCAGGGGCGCGCAGCACCGTTGCGCCCTGGAAGGATGATGCGGCATGAAGGACATCCGCGCCAAATTGCGCGAATGGTCGCTTGACAGAAGGCTGGCGCGGAACGTCGCCTCGCTCTACGGGGTGCAATTCGCAAACTACCTGCTGCCCCTGATCACCATCCCTTATCTGACGCGCGTGCTGGGCCCGGCCACCTGGGGACTGGTGGCTTTCGCGCAAGCCTTTGGAGCTTTGGCGGCCGTCGGCATCGGCTACGGATTCGATCTCTCCGCCACCCGGGAGGCAGCGAAGAACCGTGATTCCCGGACTGAACTGGCCAACCTGCTGGCAGGAGTGATGGGAGCCAAACTGCTGCTTGCCGCCGGCGTCGTGGCGCTCGCCTTCGTGATCGAGCCGTGGGTTCCACTGTTCCGCCGCCATCCGGTTTATCTTTGGGCCGCGGTGTTCTGGGCGGCGGCCCAGTCCTTCAGCATGCTGTGGTATTACCAGGGCGTCGAAAGAATGCGGCTGATCGCCGTGCTGGACATCATGGGACGAACCGCAGCGACGGCGGGGATTTTCATTATCGTTCGCCACCCAAGCGATGGCTGGAAGGTGCTGGGATTGCAGGGGGCAGGCATGCTGATGTCGGCCGCTATCGCTACGGCGTTTGTATACAGGGAAGTTCCCGTCAAGCTGCCCACCTGGCCGCTTGTCCGGAACTCCCTGCGCATGGGGTGGAGCCTGTTCGTCAACTGCGGTGCGGTAAGCCTCTATGGCATCGGCAACTCTTTTCTCCTGGGACTGTTTGTCTCGCCGCAGGCGGTTGGCTTTTACGCGGGCGCGGAAAAAATCACGCACGCTTTGATGAGGCTGCTCGTGCCCGTTCACCAGAGCCTTTATCCCCGGCTCAGCCATCTGGTTCATCACAATCGGCCCGGCGCCAATCGCCTGGCAAGGCTCAGCCTGCTGGTCATGGGTTCCCTGGGCGCTGTTTTGAGTCTCGCCGCCTTTTTCGGGGCGCCGTGGGCCGTTCAGATTATCCTCGGAAAGAACTTCGCCGCCTCGATCCCGGTATTGCGGATCATGGCGCCTTTGCCGTTCCTGGACGCGGTCAGCACCATGCTGGGGGTCCTGTGGATGCTGCCCCTGCGACTGGACCGCCAGTTCAACAAAGTTGTCCTGGCGGCGGGCGCTCTCAACATCGGTTTGGCTGTGGCCCTCGCCCCACGGTTCGCCCAGCTCGGCATGGCAAGCGCCGTGGTCATCGTTGAACTGTTCGTAACGATCACCCTGTATGTTACGCTGCATCGCCAGGGTCTCAACCCGCTGTCCGCCAGGCAGGACACACAGGGAAGAATCGGCCCATAAAATCCGCTGCCGGATGTCTCCTGACACTGTCATTGAGGCCAAACAAAAGGCGCTAACTCCTATTGATCCACTCCCTTCCGCTCGACCAGCGGCTTAAGTCCGATGAACGCCCTCCGCCCGCCTCAGAACCTTCAGCGCGTTCATTACCGGGGCGCTAGTGTAGTGCGTCTAACACTTCTTTACATACGGGCAGGCGAAAACCGCAAGATTCAAGCATGGTCCGCGGCAGGCCGAATGCAAAGGGACTTGTGACGCACTACACTAGATGCCGTTTCTCGGGAAATAAATGTAATAGACCGGCTAGCCTGTTTATCTATCGAGTCATTCATTTTGTACTTCAAGACGCCATAAATAGCAGAAAAGATGTCTTTATCGTTATTTGATAGGGGAAAAACATTAGTTGATTCTAATGCAATTTCCTACTTGACTCCGTAAAATTCCGTTGGCAAAATCATCCTGTTGCGAGTAGACTTGCATGGAATAGATTCTGCGTTATTGGGCGAGGGGGGCTCTTTAGGGCAGTAAGGTCTTCACCTTGAGAGGGTTTTAGAACAAACCTCTTGGGTGAGTGAATAGCCGGGATTCACCAATTTAATGCCCGGCAAAAAAAATGATATACATCCAGCAAGAAGGAGAAGCACAAGAATGATCGAGCAAACCTTCGCTGGCTTCTCTCGTAGGTTGCGAAAACACGGCAAGCCGTGTTTGAAAGTTTGCCTCCTCTCTCCCCATCCACTGGTTTTAACTGAGTTCACCAAGTTACTGGCCGACTCTTCCTACCATGTAAAAGCCAAGCATATCGAGTCACATTTCACAACTGATTTTCACCGGTTACCTTTTCCGCGATGTCCTCTTTACGTCGTGGATGACGATGCTCCGCCCACTGCGGCCCTCCTCGTTTCCGAGATTATCGAAAGGTATCCGGACGCACGGGTTGTAGCCGTGGCTGAAAGTTTCGACGAAGCGAACGCTTTTCCGCTGCTTCGTTTGGGAACGAAAGGACTCCTAACCTATACGGAAGCGCGCACGGATCTGCCGGTGGCCTTCGAAACCTTACTCGAAGGCAGCTATTGGGTTCCCCGCGCTTTGCTTTCTCGTTTTGTCGCATCGATTCTTCCGGGCTCGCGCAATCGAAACATGATCAGCAGCTCGGTGGGTTTAAGCCGGCGAGAGAGAGAGGTCCTTCAGGCCGTGCTGGACAATCTCTCCAACAAGGAAATCGCAGGCCAGCTCAACATTTCCGAGCGGACGGCGAAATTTCACGTATCCAACCTTCTTTCGAAGTTCGGTGTTCAGCGGCGGGCGGACCTGATTGTGATGTCCTTTAATGGGTCTGTACTGAATGTTGCCCCTCAGCAGCAAGGCCCCTTGCCGGCCTGACGGGAGAATCCGCCACTTTGTCAGCGGGCCGTAACATCGAAAACGACTCACGGCGCCGGCTGCTGATAAGGAACAACCCTTGCAGTCATTTATTGAAGACCTTCGCCCCTGCCATCTTTCGGTGCGATATTCAGCTTGGACCTCGGCGCATCGATCGGCAACCAGGATGGCAAGGGCGAAGATCCCGCCGGCAAGCGTCACGACCGGGTTTGATCGTCCGCGACAATCCGACAATCAGACCTCCAGCCGATGACGCATCGACGGCGGGAGATCCAGCGATCAGTTTCTCAGCAAGCGGCTATCGTGCGGCAAGAATCTCTGAAGCTTTGATGTGTTTGGGACGGCGGGCCCACCAGAAATAAGGCCGCGCCGCTTTTTTCATCACGTTCAACTTGATTTCGTACAGCGTGGTTGCCAGGCCTGGCGCGGCCAGGTAGCGCGTATCGCCCGGCTGCACAATCAGGCTGACTTCGATATTCGGGGTCACGTCCATGGGGATGCCGTTTTTCCGGCAGGCCTCATAGAGGTGCCGGAAAACCACGAGCATGTCTTCATACCGCGGCGTCGGCCAGCGTTCCATGTCGGAGCCGATGGTGGGGCGGAAGATGCACACGGTCGGAAACGCTCCCATCCCGGCGATCATGTCGATGGCGGCAAGCGTATCTTCGATGGGCTCGATCCCGGCGATGATTTCGCCCGAGCAGGCGCCCTTCCCCAGTTTCCGCGACGTATATTCCAGGGCGCGGAAAAAAGTCTTCTGCCCGATCAGCTTCTCTTTGCCGGGACAGATCTTTGCAAAAAACTCCGGGTTCTGAAACTCGTAGCAGAAGCTGAAGTGGTCGGCTCCCAGGTCGATCAGCCGGTCGTACTTCCACAAATCGCGGCTGGGCGTCAGTTGCACGCCGATCAATCCGCCCACGCGCGACTTCACGGCCTTCACGTAGGGCGCCGCGCGGTCGAGATCGCGGTTCGTCTGGTAGCCGGAATTGAAGTGCGTAAAGGTGACGCCCGACTCCGACTTCGCCGTCTGCGCCACCTCCACCACGTCCTCAACGTCTTTCAGCTCAACTTCGTTCACGCCCACGTTCAGCCCGGTGGTGCAGAACTTGCAGTTCAGCGCCGGCGAGTGGTACCAGAAGCCGCAGGAATTCGAAATATAAATTCCCAGATAGGTTCCCTGCAGGACGCCGATTCGCTGCATCGGGACGCCGCGCGAAGTGGCGCGAGTGTACCAGGGCACTTCCGGCGAAAGCCTGACCGGATAGCTGAATCCCTGCCGGTTATCCAGAACCTCAAAGCTGTCCCCGTCCGTCACCAGCCGGTAGCAGGATTCGCGCGCAAAGGGCTCTTCCACCGGCACGTTGGCCCAAACGTCCTTGAGCGGCCCGGGAATAATGATCTCAAGCCCGCTGCCCAGCCCTGCGCGCGTGCGTACCAGCGGACGTCCCACCTCGCCCGGCGTGCAGGAATCATCCAGTTGAATCCCCTTGCAGAACAGGTCGATCTCCAGCTCGCAGGGATTCAGCGGCTCGGCCGGCACAAAAGTCTCCGGCTGGCGCGCCGGATATTCAACGTACGGAATGGGCTCCCGGTTCTTGGCCCTGGCTTTCACATCGGTTGACATCACTGCCCCCTTGTTTGATCTTCTGCGTCTCCAGCCCCAACCCTCTCACTATCTCTGAGCGAGGTCACTCGCTGCTATGATTAAAATCACACCTTACTGTGATGGGGCGAAAAAGTCCATCCGTGGCGCCGTAGCGGCGGGTTTATCCCGCCATTTTGCCCAGGTCCCTGGCGGCATAAAGTCGCCGTTACCCTGGCTGCCAGCTCTGTAGCGGCGGTGTCCTCACCGCCGGCTTTTGCCCGCTGCGCCAGCCGGCGTAGCGGCGGGTTTATCCCGCCATTTTGCAGAAGCGGCTTGCGTTCCGGATTTGAAGGTGATAAAAAATTGTTCGCAAAACTCGTTCCGGGCTTTTCCGTTCTTCAGAGCGAGTCGATGGGTAACCTAGCCGGGCCAAGGCGCACGGGGCAAGTCTCGGTGCAAGAAAACTGAGGCTGTCCTTTGGGGGAGAGGGGCGTTAACCGTTACAACATCATTCTTATCGTGTTTTGATTGTTTTTCCCGGGTTTCAGCGCGGATTGATTGATCGCGCAGACACGAACCTTGCCATCCGCATAGTGCCACGCGAGGCTGTTACATTTTAAGGTCGAGAAATCATCCGATACAGGGGCTGGCGCAGGCGCCGGTTTTTGGGGTCTGCGTTTCCCGAAGAGAATTTCTGCCGGCTCAAGGCGGGCCGTCTACAGAAAAGGCCCACGGCACAAAACCGGTGCCGTGGGTACCCGCTCTGTAGCGGCGGTGTCCTCACCGCCGGCTTTTGGGGTCAGCGCCAGCCGGCGTTTTTATTATCACACCCCATAAGTAGGCAGCAAAGTGAAGCGTAGACAAAAAGAGGCAGTCAATCGGCGGGCTACGATTAGGCAACCCCTGGGAAGGTTGCTAGTTCTGACCGGAATTGCCATCGTGCTCGCCTCCTGCGGAACCATAATGCCAGCCAGTCCGATCCCTCGGACGCCCGCAGCGCAGCCGACTCAGGGGAGCGGGTACACCGTTTTCAATGTCAAGGATTACGGAGCGAAAGCAGACGGAAAGACAGATGACGGAGCAGCCATTCAGTCGGCGGTTGGCGCAGCCATCAAAGCAGGCGGAGGGACCGTATACTTGCCTGGTGGAACATATCTGGTCGATCCCACGAAGGGAACCATTGCGATTCCAGGAAATGACATCACGCTGGCCGGGGATGGCGGGACAATTATTGAAACGCCCTCCAAGCTGTCCTACCCTGCCGGAACATCCATCATGGTTCTCCTCTCCGGCAGCCAGGACGCGGTGCATGACATCCATTTCATCGGGCCGGCAAGCTTTACCGGCACAGGCGGCTCGATCATGGTTTCTGTGACAGCGGGAGCCTTCCAGCCGCACGTCTACGATATTGAATGTTCCAGCATCAACGGCGGCGGAGATGCCGGAGGAGATTGCATTGACACCTACCAGCCGCAGACGGTAGACCACTCGTATCAATACGGTCGGTTCGAGAACGTTTATATCCACGATTCGCCGCACGCCACAGCGATCATTGCCACATCAAGCGGGAACATCTTTGACAAAATTCGCATCTCGAACATTGGGGTTCTGAACACGCAACATGGGTTCTATATCTCGGGCGGGGATAATGTGATTAGCAACAGCACTATCGCGGGTGTTTCGGGATGGGGAGTTCAAATCTACCCAGGAAGCTCCAGCGAGGATTTAACGGGGAACCGGATCATTGGAACGACTTTCCGCGACAACAAGGCTGGAAACTTTAATATCGTGGCCGGAGATACGAATGTTGGCGGCGTGCCAGCGGTCGGCCATGGGGTCAACCTGACAAGGGCGACCGTCATAGACGACGATCATTTTTTCTATACCAGCCCTTCGGCAACGTTTCCGGTGACTGGCTGGAGCGTCGGCAGTCCGATCATCGTCACGAACTCAATCATTGAGGGAGACTTGGTGGCGACGAAAGGGCCGTGCATCGCGCACGGGAACATCTTTAATGACACAGGTTTTGGCCGCACAGGACTTAACTGTGGCCCCGGCAGTGTGGTTAGCGGAAACTCTTTTAATTTTGGGAAAGGCCCGGCTGATGGAATCGCCATTGGACCGAATTCGATATTCGAGGGGAACGTCGGTAACGTTGCACTGTCCAGCATCCTGACATCGGACAGCACGGACATTTTTCAGAACAACGTTTTTACCCCGGTCAAATAAGGCGGTAGGAACGTGGAAGTAGCGGTCGATCAAGTGGGGGAAGTTGGTGTCGCGGAAGTGCAGGTGGACGAACTGGACGCCAGCAACGCGCCAGAGTTCGTGGCTGGCGCAGACGCCGGTTTTTGGGTCTGCGTTTCCCAAAGGGAATTTCTGCCGGCTCAAGGCGGGCCGTGCTACAGAAAAGGCCCACGGCACAAAACCG
>Ga0307374_10012228_pt1 | contig 12078 bp, 13 predicted proteins | sample OX3MG_FD_202532 | JGI IMG/M metagenome (GOLD analysis project Ga0307374, IMG submission 202532) | Soil microbial communities from Risofladan, Vaasa, Finland - OX-3 | ecosystem: Environmental > Terrestrial > Soil > Coastal area > Acid sulfate soil | place: Finland: Risofladan, Vaasa | collected...
CGCACGGGCATCGTGCTCACGGCAAACCTGGCCGCCAGAGTCGCAAGCCTCAGCGGAGTACCGGGCGGAAGGCCCTGAATGATCTCGCGCCGCAGTGCCTCGTAGACCTCCTGCTCGGCCGAGCGGACCTCGATGGCCTGAATATTGCCGATCGGATCGGACGGCGCCTCGTCGGGGGGATACCGCTGCCCGTCCAGGAGCATCACGGCACCTGCGCGCCGATCGGCCGCCTTGCCATCAGCGCTGGCAGCTGTAAACGACGTCACCCGTGATCCGATCTGCGGGCCGTTCGCACCCGCGAGCCTGCTTCATCGTTACCCCTATCGCATGCTCCGGAGTCTCTGCTCGCAGGCATGGTATCCGAGGACAGCGGATTCTCCGTCAGCGCACTAAGCGACGACCGAGAGGCCTGCAGCTCGCGGCGGTGCTGTCGTAGACGGGGAACGCCGGCCCCTCGAACCGCCCGTTCGGGGACCTCGGCCGAGTAGGGGAAGCCTGGCCGGAGTCGGTCGAAATAGTGCAGAGAAGAGTATTGACAGTCCTCAGTTCTGTGATGTTTGATCACAGATCATTGGACGAGGATATCGAGGTCTCACGTGTCGACGAGTTCAGAGCGCTGGGTTCCGCCTTCTTCTCCACGGGACATCCCGCATCTGCAGGAAGTCGAAGTACAGCACGTCTCGCACTGGAACGACCCTTACGAGCTGCGGATAGACAACTGGATCGAACCCTGGGACTTCGGCTCCGATCTGGACGTCGGCCTGATCACGGTGCCGAGCAGCAAGACATCGATCAAGCACAACGGCGCGTTTGCGGCACCCAACGCGCTGCGCAACGCCCGGTACCTGCACACGACCTACACGCCCGACTATGACGTGGACCTAGCCTCGCTCAAGGTCCGGGAGATCGGCGACGTGGCCGTCCCGGTGCTCGACCTGCGGGAGGGCATCACCCATATCCAGGACTCGCTGCGCGGCTGCTTCAGCCAGCCAGAGGGCTTCTTCCCGATCGTGATCGGCGGTGACCACGCGGTCACGGCCCCGTCGGTGCGCGCCTACTGCGAATCCCACCCCAGCCAGCAGGTGGGCCTGATCCACTTTGATGCGCACAACGACGTCCGGGTCCTTGATCACGGCCCCACGAACGGCACGCCTATCCGCGGGATCCTCACGTCGGGGGTGCGCGTGTCCGGTAACAACCTGGTGCAGATCGGGATTCACGGCTTCATGAACGCCAGCCACTACAAGCGCTGGGTCGAGGGGCATGGCGGCACGATCTATACCGGCCGCCAGTGCCGGAAGCTGGGCATCGAGGAGGTAACCCGGCAGGCGGTTGACATCGCCGGGAGGGGCACCGACGCGATATATGTCACCGTGGACATCGATGTTCTCGAGCTCGGCTATGCGCCGGGAACGGCCGCGGCGACTCCGGAAGGACTCCATCCGAACGATCTGTTCGAGGCGCTCTTCGTGCTGGGTCAGGATCCGAAGGTCGCCGCGATCGACTTCGTGGAGATGGATCCGTACCGGGACGTAGCCGAGATCACCACCCGCACGCTTAATTCGGCCATGCTGACCTTCATGGCCGGGCTATTCCTCAGGATGCACGACGGCTGGTGTGGCTACGACCGCACTCCGATCATCGACGACTGACATCTCATCAGGCGCCTGTTGCCCGCGAGGCCGCCGTCGCTGCCAGACACCCACAGCCAGGAGCAAAAATGACCGGGTCAGCATCGACGAACTCGCCTGACTTCCAACCAGCTACCTCCGGCGTGGGAGTGGCGACACAGCCCGATGTGGAAGATGTCTCACTAACCGGTGACTATGACGAAGCGGCTGTCCCCGCTTCCAGGCGTCGCTCAAAGACGGTCATGTTCCTGATCTTTGTGACGCTGCAGATAGCCATGTCGACCATTTACACCGGTTTCCTGGCCCGGAGTGAGGGCCTCAGCTTCGACCAGCTACTAGTCGCCTGCCTGGCCGGCCTCGGCGCGATGTTCATCTACGGCATCGGTGCCGCGAACGTCGGCGCCGTGACCGGGCAGGCCCTGGCGCTGCTGGCCCGGACGGTCTTCGGGCGGGTCGGCACCTCGGTCGTCTCGATCCTGCTGATCGTCATGGGCATCGGCTGGTACGCATTCCAGGCGCGCTTCCTGGCTCAGCTACTCGGCGGGCTCTTCACCGTGTCCAGTGTGGCGTTGTGGGGTGCGGTGGCCGCGCTTCTAATGATGGCGAACAATATTTTCGGATTCCGCGGCATTGCCACCTTCGCCCGGTTCGTGGCGGCGCCCATCTTGCTGCTCTGGGGGGCGTACGCCCTCATCAAGGCCCTGGCAACGATGCCATCCAGCCAGATATTCGCCGCCGCGCCCCACGTCGCGGCGCCAACGACCATCCTGGTCATCTCCGGCCTGCTGGTGGGCGGCGCGGTGTGGGGCAATGAGCCCGACGTCTTCCGTTACTCGCAAGGGCGACCCTGGTGGAACCTCCCGGCTCTGGTCGGCGGCTACACCATAGGGATCTTCATTTTCCCGGTCCTGGGCTACCTGCTCGCCGAGCTGGCTGTGAACACGGCTCTTGGCGCGTTCGTCAAGAACATAGTCCCGTTCTCGCTGTTCGGCGTCACGGCGCTGGCCGTGATCCTGCTCGTTGTCAACCAGTTCGCGCTCAACGATGGCAACCTGTATGAGGCCGTCAATGCACTGCAGAACCTGATCGACCGGATCCGGAACTGGCGGCGCCTGTACTCGGTTCTCGTCCTGGGAGCGATTGGCGCGGTGGTGGCGGCATCTATGTCGTCCCTGCAGAAGGACTTCTTCATCGTCGCGGGAATCAGTGCCATTTTCGTCCCCTGCGCGACAACCATCGTCGCAGTCGACGTCTTCGTTTTGCCGCGGGTGATCAAGGGCCGCCGACGGCCGGTGGACCGGATCACGAGCTGGTCGAAGGTCGCGGTCTGCAACTGGCTCGGCCTCATCGCCCTCCTCGTCGCCGTCGGTATCGGCTCGTACACCGGCGGCCTGATCCCGGGGCTGTCGGGGTTCGGGACAGAGAACATCGGATACCCGGCGCTGCAAGCGTGGGCGATCACCGCGGTTTTGTACGTGCTGCTGGCCGTGCTCGCACCGGCCCGGCACCGGGAAGTGCTCCTCGGTTACCCGCACACGCTTGACACGCCGGAAGAAGAGGACCACCGCCAGCAGGATGAGACCGACAGCGTGGTGCCGACGTGATCCGGCTGCTGATGCTGCTGGTCGATGACCTGACGCCGGACGCCGCCGAGATAGCGCGGATCAAGGACGGCATAGAGGCGATGGCACCCGGCACGGTGACGGCGACGGTCGAGCCGATCCAGTTCGGGCTGAGCCACTACTACGAAGATTCGGTGGGCCTGGCCATGGCGGTACCCGGCGTACTGCACCAGGTCGATCGTCACCAGGACGACGTCGACGTGATCGTTCTGGGCTGCTTCGGCGATCCGGGCCTGCGCGCGGCACGGGCGGTCTCACGCGTGCCGGTGATCGGCGGCGGAGAGGCGTCGATGGTGCTCGCCCAGCTGTACGCCCGGCGGTTCGGCATCCTTCAGATTCGCGCGTCCAACATCCCGGAAACGGAAGTAGCACTCGCGACGCTGGGCCTGTCCGGCATGTGCGTCGGCACGGGCGTCATAGACATGGCGTTCTATGAGCTGCTGGACGATACGAATAAGACTCTCGAGCTGCTCACACGTGAGGGCCGCAAGCTCGTCGACCGCGGAGCGGAGGCTCTCATCCTGGGCTGCATCAGCCTGGGGCTCGGCCCGTTCACCACCGAGCTGTCGCGCGCCCTGCAGGTACCCGTTATCAATCCGGTCCGGGCGGCGATCGCGGCGGCGCAGGTCTTCGAGACCGTGGGACCGCCGGCCAGTGGCCGGCCGGAGGACTACGGTCAGCTCCGCTCGTATCTGCCTGCCGTTGAGCGGGCGCTGTCCGCGCACGTCGGCGGTGCCGGGCAATGACCGGCCCGGCAGCCCCGCTTCACCTGGCCGACATGACGTGGCCGGAGATCGCCGCCGCCGCATCGCGCAACACCCCGGTCGTGCTGGCCATCGGGGCGTGCGAGCAGCACGGGCCGCACCTGCCGGTGTCCACGGACAGCATCCTCCCGGTCGCCGTCGCCGACCGGGCCAGCGCGACCGTCCCGCTCGTGGTTGCCCCGCCGGTAACCTACGGCGCCTGCTCGCGCCCTCTGATCGGCGGTGGGGAAAGCTTCCCCGGCACCGTGTCGCTGCGGGCCGCGACCCTGATGGCGTTCCTGAAGGACGTGCTGTCCGGGCTGGCGAGGTCAGGCTTCCGGCAGATCGTGGTGCTGAACTGGCATCTGGAGAACGCTGGTTACCTGTGGGAGGCCTGCGACCTGGCCTCAGCGAGCTCGCCGAACGCGCGGTTCCTGCTGATTGAGAATCCATTTCCCGACTTCAGCCCCGGTGAGGTCGCCGAGATCTTCCCGCGCGGATTCCAGGGCTGGGCTGTCGAGCACGCGTCGGTGGTGGAGACCTCGATGATGATGGTCGTCCGCCCCGACCTTCTCCGCCTCGACCGCATCGTTGACGACGCGGCCGAGCGCAGCCCCAGCTGGGATGTCATTCCGGCCCCGGCCGAGTTCGTGCCCAAGAGCGGAGTCCTCGCGCGGGCGAGTCACGCCACCGAGCAGGCTGGCCACATCCTGCTGAACGGGGCCGTCGGCAGGCTCATCGAGGCAGTCCAGACCGAGTTCGACCTAGACCAAGCGCGTGCAGGCTGAATAGCTGCCCGGAGCGGGCAAGCACTCAGCCGGACCTTCCCGACTTCCCCCGTCGGGCTCGTTCCTGCGGTGCACGCATGCTGACCGTTCGCCCGACATCAGATTGGAGAGAGCTAGTGGCACTAGAGCGATTCCGGGTCGCGGACCTTACCTGGCCCGAGTATGACGAGCTCATCAGGGACACCCCGGTGATCGTGCCGATCGGGGCGACCGAGCAGCACGGACATCATCTGCCGCTCGGATCCGATGCCTTTCACGTCGTGGCCGTAGCCGAGGCAGCGGCGCAGATCAGCGACGCGCTGGTGGCACCGGTCCTCAGCTACGGCTACAAGTCGGTCCCGCGGAGCGGGGGCGGGGAGATGTTCCCCGGCACGATAAGCCTGGATGCCTCGACCCTGATCGGCACCATCACCAACGTGATGAATCAGCTCATGACCGACGGCGCGCGCCGCATCGTGATGGTGAGCGGGCACTACGAGAACTCGATGATGCTGCACGAGGGCATCGACCTCAGCCTGCGCGGGCGGCCCGCCGACGGCGTCAAGATCCTTAACCTGCTCTGGGTGGACCTGATACCCGAGGAACTGATCATCGACATCTACCCGGGGCAGTACCCCGGCGTGGCCCTGGAGCACGCGGCCTTCCTGGAGACCTCGATCATGCTCTATTTGCGTCCCGAGCTTGTTCATCCCGAGCGGGCGGGCACCGAGATCGCATCGCTCCCGCCCTATGATGTCCATCCGCAGGTGCCAGGGTTCGTTCCCGCGACCGGGTCGCTGACTCGGTCGACCGGCGCGACCGCGGAGATCGGGAAGCGACTGATCGACGAGGGCAGCGCTCGCCTGGCCGAGGTCCTCGCGAACGCGTGGTAATAGGTCTCGCACCCGATCCGGTTCCGCGCGTGGCCAGGGAGAGAAGAGATAGGCGGATTCGTTGGCCGAAGACGTTATCCCCAGCGAGCGTCGCCTGGCGATCGGGCTGTTGGCTCAGCCTAGCCTGCGTCATGTTGCCCGGCTGGCGCACGACGCCGAGCAGCGGGGGTACTCGGCCGCCTTCATAGCAGAGACGGTCGTGCGCCGTGATGCGATCTCCGCCATCACCGCAATGGCGCTGGCGACGACACGGCTCAAGATTGGCAGCGCGGCGGTCAATGTGTACACCCGTGGTGCCGCGCTGCTCGCCGTCACCTGGGCCGCGCTGGCCGAGGCCGCGCCGGGACGGACGATTCTCGGGCTGGGTGTGGGTTCCGCCTCGACGCTGGCGGTGCAGGGATTCGACGTGTCGCTTCCCATCGCCCGGCTCCGCGAGTACACCGAGGCCATCCGGCTGCTGTGGTCGGGCGAGGAGGTGTCGTATTCGGGCCGCTGCGTGACGCTAGATAACGCCCAGCTCGAGGTGCGGCCGGATCCGCCGCCGGACATCTACTATTGCGTCGGCGGTCCGCAGGCGCTCCGGACGGCCGCTCGTCAGGCCGACGGGATCGTTCTGGATGCCTTCCTGTCCACCGGCGAGGTCACGCGGATGATCCGTCAGATCCACGGGGCCGCCAGTCGCTTCTCCGGCGAGATCGGGACCTCCCTCATGGTGAGCATCGCGGATGACTGGCGGGATGCGGCCGACCGGCTCCGGCCGACGGTTGCCAGGTACATTTCCCGGTTTCCCGAGCTCGCGCGCGAGATGGGTCTCAGCCCGGAGCTCATCGCGCAGATCACCGTCACGGCCGAGACTGCTGGCCTCGCGGCGGCCGCAAGCCTCGTGGACTATGACGTGGTGGACGCACTTGCGGTCTGCGGATCGCCCGATCGCTGCCGCAGGCGAATCGAGGAGTACCGCACTACCGGGGTCACGCTGCCGGTCCTGGTGCCCGAGCCCCTGAGCCTGGAGCGGGTTCTCGCCGACCTGGCTCCCGTGCCGGACTGACTCCGGGTCTCATGGCATCCGACAGCGGCGGCCCCGAACTGCCGGAACGTGCCGTGGCCGGGCCGCACGGTGCCGTGACCGCTGAATACCAAGGCATCGGCGGGCTGCTCAGCCAGCGCACCTGGCAGCGCTGGACGCTTTCCTCCTTCCTGGCGCGCCTGCCGATCACGATGGCCCTATTCGGCCTCGTCCTCGCCGGACACGCCGAAACGGGATCGCTCGCCACTGGCGCGCGGCTCGCGGGCGTCACCATGTTCTGCGCCGGCCTGGCCGGCCCTCTGCGCGGCCGGCTGCTCGACCGGGGAGAGCTCCGCCGAGGACTCCAGCGAAACTGCTTTCTCACCAGCGGCTTGTTCGCCGTGGTTGCCGTCTGCGTAGCCCTCCGGGTCCAGATCATCGTCCTGTACGGCCTGTGCGTATGCCTTGGCTACGCATTCTCGGGGATCTACGGCGGGTTCAGGGCCCTGCTGATCGTCGCCGTCAAACCAGATCGCCTGCGCAGGGCGCACTTCGTAGAGTCGCTCATGGTGGAGGCATCCTGGGGCATCGGTCCGCTGATCGCGACCATCCTGGCGGAACTGGGCGGAGCCGTCGCAGTACTCGCGGGCATCGCCGCCATATCCCTGCTCGCCGGCATCAGCCTCATCGGCGTGGTCCAGTCAGACCCGCGGCCCCGGTCGGGCACGAACATCCTGCGACAGCGCCTCGATATCCGAGTTCTCGTCGGCCTTGCGTTCTGCCAGGGGCTCGGGTTCGGCACCTTCGAGTCCAATGTGCCGCAGCGGATGCCGGGATATGGCCTGTCGCCGAATCTCGGCGGCCTGTTTCTGCTCCTGCTGTCAATCGGGAGCGTGATCGGCGGTACCTACGTGAGCCTGCGGCCAATCAGGCGTAGCCGGACAGCACAGAAGGGGTCCGTTCTCTTCGCAGTCTTCGCCGTGCTGATGCTGCCGAGCATCCTTGCTCCCTCGCCGGTCGCCTACGGCGGATGCCTGCTGTTCGCGTCGCTGATGCTCGTACCACTGAACGGCCTGGGTATGTCAGAAATCGAGGCGCGAGTGGGAGCCGACCAACGCGCCCAGGCCTTCTCGTCCTATCAGGCCGCCACGATGATCGGCAGTGGAATTGGCACTGTGCTGAACGGCGTCCTCATCGGCCCCATCGGCGCCCCGCACATCCCTTATCTGAGCGTCGCATTGTTCCTGATGCTCGCGGCAGGGCTCGGGATCGCGGCGCGACAGCGCAGAAGACGCGCCGGGCCGGTCACCCCGGCGGCTGAAGTTCCGCTCTTTTAGCATCGCCGACGGAAAGGGAAAACCAATGGATCAGACCACAGCTGCATCAGGCACCCGGGCGGACGAGCGACTCATGGCCCACCGCACGTGGCTCGAGATACGGGATGCGGCCGAGAGCGGCGTCGGAGTCATCCTTCCGGTCGGGGCGACGGAGCAGCACGGTCCGCATCTTCCGCTCGCAACGGACTATCTGTGTGCGACGGCAGTGGGCCTCGCGGTAGCGCGGGACGTCAATATGCTTGTTGCCCCGCCGGTTACCTACGGCTGCCCGTCGCGACCGCTGTCCGGGGGCGGGCAGGGCTTCGTCGGCACCACATCCCTGACCCCGGTCACGTTCATGGGCGTCATCCGGGACGTGCTCGCCGAGCTCCTGCGCCACGGGTTCCGGCGTTTCGCGATCCTGAACTGGCACTACGAGAATGGCAACTTCCTCTATGAGTCGGTGCGCGCGGCCCTGGGAGACCGGGAAGATGTCAAGGCGCTGGTCTTTGAGACCTGCCTCAAAGAGCTGAGCAGCGAGTCGATAAGCGTCGTCTTTAATGGCGGTTACATGGGCCGGGCCATAGAACATGCGGCCACCTATGAGACGTCAATCATGATGCATATTCACCCGGAGCTTGTCCAATTCGATCGGCTCGCCGATGACGCGGCTGAGCGCAGGCCATGGTATGATATAGTGCCTACGCCTCCCGACATAGTCCCGGATAGCGGTGTGCTGTGGAAGGTCGAAGGAGCGACAGCTGAAAAGGGAAGGCTGCTGTGGGATGAAGTGATTCCCCCGGTACGGGATGCGATCCTTCATGAGCTGGGGTGACCTAAAGCACCAGCGCCATTTACTCGGGCCATCCGCTCAGAGCGCGCTAGCCTCGATGTTTCGTGATCTTGAGCTGGTGGCTTGCGGCAGTGGCTGCGCGCTGTTTTCGGCGCCGGGCCGTGCCTGGTTTCCCGGCTGACGCGCCGGGCGGGCGGGGTTCCACAGTCCCTGGTGGTGCTCCTTCCTGATCGTCGGGTTGGGGGGTTCTGGTCAGCCGGGTGCCGGGGCGTGCAGGCGGCTGATGGCTGCGGTGATCTGGGTGGCCCAGGGCCATCGGCTGACGATGCGGAGCTTGGTCCGGCGGCCGCCGCGGATGATGCGGCCGGCGACAGCGAGCAGCCGCAGCCGCATGCGCTTGGGTTCCCAGCGGCGGGCCGGGCTGTCGAGGGTGAGCATCGCGGTCCAGGCCAGCAGCTCGCTGGCCAGGGCGACGAGCTCGCACCAGATCTGGTTCTGGTCATAACCGTGCAGCGGCAGGTTCCGCAGGCCGGTGTCCTTGGGGCACCGGATGCGGTCCTCGCACCAGGCGCGGCGCCGGTGCCGGAGTTCGAGGTCGGCGAGCTGCCCGCCGCGGGTGCTGGTGGCGAAGCACGTGAACCGGTGGCCGTCGATGTCGGTGATCCGCAGCTGGGCGCCCGGATGCGGGCGCTCCATGCGGACGATGACCTGTGCGTGCCGAAAACCTCATCCACGTCATGCGACCAGGCGGTATTCGTTGATCAGGCCACCGACGCGAGCCTGTTTCCGGACGCGATACTGCTCAAGATCGACAAGTTCGGGCCGCGGCTTCAGCGGTGCGGCACCGTGCAGGGAGCGGTGCGGCCGGTACTGATTGTGGTGGGTCTTGTACTCGCGCAGGATCCGCCGCAGATGGGCCTGGGTCCAGATGAGGGCGCGGTCCAGAAACTCGCGGCGGCATCCCCCGATCCAGCGTTCGGTGATCGCGTTCATGCGGCGTCCGCACGTTACAGAGCACGGTCCGGATCCCGGCATCGGCGAGGACCGCGCCGAATGCGGCCGTGAAGTCCGGGCCGCAGTCGCGGATCATGAACTTGACCTGGTGCGCCTGGCCGCCGAGGTCCATGATCAGGTTGCGGGCCTGCTGGGCGGTCCATTTCCCAGTGGGATGCACGGTGACTCCCAGGATGCGGATTCGCCTGGTGGCGTGCTCGATCACGGCCAGGACATAGGCCTGGGTACCACCGAGCAGGCTGGCCGTGAAGAAGCCGCATGCCAGGATCGCGTCGGCCTGGGAGCGCTGGAACTGCGACCAGACAGGCCCGGATCGGCGCGGCGCGGGGTCGATTCCGGCCTTCTTCAGGGTTTCCCACACTGTCGATGCCGCTACCTTCACGCCCAGGCCGGCCAGCTCGCCGTGGATCCTGCGGTCCCCCATTCGGGTTCTCGCGGGCCAGCCGGAGGATCAGTGCCCTGATGTTCCGGCGGGTCGCCGGCCGGCCGGTCTGGCCGTGCATGGACCTGGCGGCCCAGCGACGGCGGACGATGTCGCGATGCCAGCGCAGGATCGTCTCCGGAGCGACTAGCAGATGGAGCCCTCGGCGCTGCGCTTTCGGCATCACGCCGAACAGGGTCGCGAGCAGCGCCCGGTCCCCCCAAGTCAGGTTCAGGCGGCGGCCGTTGCAGTACCGCGAGCTGGTGGCGCAGGATCAAGATCTCTGCGGTCTGCCACGCCTCCTCACGCTGAGACAGCCGCAGCCATGAGATCACCCACGTGATCAGAAGGAAGACCAAACGCAGGCACATGATCGGTGATCATCACGGCTGGGAGAGCAACTCTGCTGGTCAGGGCCGTGGATGGGATTCTCGGCACGCACACCCCACAAGTGCCCACTTAAGCGGACGCTCAACGGCACGACAGGCCGGTGGTCGCCCTCGACAGCCGGATCAAGCCAGAACGAGCCGATGACCAGCGGGAACGCCCTGCGGCAGGCTGCTCACGCTGCCAGGACGCGCGCCGCCGCACTCATAATTGCCTGTGGTCCCGCAGATAAGCGGAGCCAGCGGCCGTTCCCGGAATCAGCGTCTCCGCAGGTTAAGAGGTCCGAGTGGTCAGGGGCGGCGTCGAACCGCCGACCTTCCGCTTTTCAGGAACAGGGACCACCGTCCAGGCGCGGCCAGGCGGGTCGTTTGCCGTGCTCAGCGCCCGTCCGTGGCCTGGGATCGACCCCCGTGCACGGAGATAAACGAGACTAGAAATGAGACTATGCTGCGGGCCGCAGCAGGCCCTCCGCGCATCCTCGTGGCATGGGGCGCGAGGCGGCTGCCGGGGTGAGCATCGCGGTCATGAACTGGGTCTGGGCGAACTCGCCGACCTCGGGCAACGAGCGACTGGTGATGCTGGCCCTGGCCGACGCGTGCTCACGTGACGACGGGACCGGGTGCTGCCCCTCGGCCGCCACGATCGCCCGCAAGGCCAATATCAGCGACCGCACGGTCCGCCGCGTCATCGCCCGGCTGGAGGCGGACGGGCATCTGCTGGTGCACCGCGGCGGCGCCCGGCCGGGGCGACGACCTCCTACACCGTCCTGACCGGCACCCGCAGCCCCGGACACACTGTCACCCCGGACAACCTGACCGGGCCTGACACCAGTGACCGGCCACCCCGGACGCTGCTGTGTCAGGGGACCCCGGACATAGCAGCGTCACCCGATCCACCAGAGAACCACCAGGGAACCGCCGCCCCCGCCCTGCGTGCGGCCGCCGCAGCGGACCCGGCCGCCCGAATGGCGGCGGAAGTCGGGGAGTTCTTCGAACGGCTCGCTGGCCTGAACCCTCGATGGCAGATGACCGTCAGCCAGCGCCGCCGGCTCTCCCCCGCCCTAGCAGCGGGCCGGACCCCACGTGCCCTGGCCGAGGCTGCGGGCGCCAATGTCGACGGCGTCCGCAGCCCGTACGCGGCGCTCGCAGCACGACTCTCGCCGGCCGAACTGCCAGGTCCCCCGGCGCGGGCCGTCCGCCCACCATGGTGCGGCCAGTGCGACGAGCGCACCCGGATGCTCGGCTTCCACGGCGACGCGCCCGCCCCGTGCCCGCGCTGCAAGCCCCGCCGCGACGCGGCGGCAGGACGGGCGCCAACCCTCGAACCCGGCGGCCCTCCCACCCCCCGGCCCGCACGAACCCGATCGCCCAGCCGACAGCCGACTCAGCCCGGCCGGCCCGCCTAAACGCTGACGACGACCACCACGCTGTGTTACCACCCAGAAGGAAAGTCCCGCACGATTAAGGCTCTAATTGAATGGGGGTC
>Ga0307374_10012229_pt1 | contig 12078 bp, 8 predicted proteins | sample OX3MG_FD_202532 | JGI IMG/M metagenome (GOLD analysis project Ga0307374, IMG submission 202532) | Soil microbial communities from Risofladan, Vaasa, Finland - OX-3 | ecosystem: Environmental > Terrestrial > Soil > Coastal area > Acid sulfate soil | place: Finland: Risofladan, Vaasa | collected...
ACCTTTCGCAGCAACGTCGCGGTACTCCCGGAGGACTTCCAGTTCCCCCCCGGTCTCCCGGTAATGTTTCGCTTCCACCGTGGCCTGCACCTGAAGCGTGATCGTGAACATGGTGCCATCGGTAAATTCGATGTGCACCTCGCGGCCATATCTAGGGTCGTCCAATATTTTCAAACTTTGCACCGTTCGATTGACCAACTCCGTGCATTCGATAATTTCTTTGGTCACCTCTGACTCCTAAATGATTGCCAGTTCGTCTCATTCTGTCCCTTATTAGGGGAACCATCAACTGATCCTCACACTGGGTAGTGTGAAGAGGGCCAAGGCTGCGGAAACTCGGAAATCGAGAAAGGCGAGGACGGCCCCCTACCAGGTCACCTATGACACCTTCCTGATGCGCCTGATCGAAGCCCGCGAGCAAGCGCGGCTGACACAGCGCGACGTATCGGAGAAGATGCACATGGCGCACTCGTTTCTGTCCAAGTGCGAAACCGGAGAGCGTCGCGTCGATGTGATTGAATTTTTGCAACTCGCGAAAATCTACTCCAAACCCCTCGATTACTTTTTCAGCGACGAAGATTGATCGTTAATCTACGGCCTGCGCCGTAACACTTCGGTTTTCTTCCAGACCTGCTCACTGAACTCCCGGATAAGTTCATGATGGTTGTCTTCCCGCTGGAAGGTCCCGCTCTTCCATGTCAGAACTCGATTGGAAAGCGGTTTGATCGCAATGCCCGGCCTCGAGATCGCAGAGGATTGCGCCAGCAGACAGATTCCGATCTTCTGCTCCACATAGGCTAACGCTTCCGGCGGCGCAAATGCATCCGCCACCACGTTCAGGTGGACCCCGAACCCGAGAAGGAAACTTTCAACCTCTTCATGCAAGACAGGCATCGGCCCTCGACCTATGGCGATAAACGGTTGGCCTTGGAGATCTTGCGGGTAAATTGTGTGTTTGGTGCTCATGGGATGACCCACAGGAATGCATGCGACCAACGGTTCCTCAAATAATTGGCGCACGGTAAGCTCCGGATTTTCTTGCGGGAGAAAACCGAATCCGATATGCAACGTCCCGTCCAGAACTTGCTGGACGATGGAAGCCGTCAGTTCCGGTAGATGTTCGATCTCGACCGGCGGCGTGCCATTGAAACGGAACTGGATCAGGATGGCCATCAGGCGGGGAGACAGATATGTCGAATGTCCCACCAGTAGATGGCGGTCCTTCAACATCAAGTAGGCAGATACCTTTTCCTCGGCGAGCAACGCGCGTTCAATTGACTTCTTCGCCTCTGAGTAGAGAAGCTTCCCTGCTTCCGTCAAGATGGACCCATCTTCCGTGGTTTGAAACAGTTTTGCCTTGGCGATTTGCTCTGCCATTTTGATTCTCTTGGTCACGCCAGAGGGCGATAGTCCCAATTCCTTGCCTGCGCGTGTCACGCTTTTCTTTTCCGCTGTCGCAACAATTGCCATTAACATGTCCATGCTGAAGTGAGGGAACCTCATCGAATTGCCCCCTTGGAACGGGCCGTGAATTCTTGGCCCTGTTCCTTCAAGCTGTAATTTCTCGACCGTTTCTTTTAATCGCTCAACGGAAGACAATCTGAATTCATGTATGTATCTGTCTGTTGGTCTGGCAGTAGTCCTCGATGCTGATGCGCATCAGGTCGATTTGAGCAAGCGGATGCAGCAAAGCTGGAAGGAGTTATCTACACTGAATCAACAAAATTTTAGCCTTTCCCTTTTCGGCAGTTTCCTGACCTAATCGCGCTTCGCTGGCCTTCCCCTATTGGACAGAAATGGATATTATCGGCTATAAATAGCCTTGGAAATGGTCATGCTCTCTACCACGCCGAAATTGACGATCACTCCCGAAATGCTCACGCTCATCGCAGAACTGGATGAGTTCAAGGGCACCTGGCGCGCCATCAGTACGCTGGCCCCGGAGCGCCTGGCCGCGCTGCGTAAGGTCGCCACCATTGAAAGCATTGGCTCTTCCACGCGCATTGAGGGGGCCAGGCTGACGGACCGCGAGGTCGAAGCGTTGCTCTCCCGGTTGGAGCTGCACTCGTTCCGCTCCCGCGATGAGGAAGAGGTGGCCGGATACGCGGAGGCGATGGAGCGAATTTTCCTGAGCTTTGATTCCATTCCGCTCACCAAAAATTATATCCAGCAATTGCACGGCATCCTGCTCCGCTACAGCAGCAAAGATGAGCATCATCGCGGCCGCTATAAGACGCTCTCCAACAACGTGGAAGCCTTCGGGCCGAATGGAGAGAGCCTCGGCATCATCTTCGAGACAGCCAGCCCATTTGACACGCCGCTCAAGATGCAGGAGCTTGTCACCTGGACGCAATCCGCACTGGCGGACAATGCGCTTCATCCACTGCTGGTGATTTCCATCTTCGTTGTGGTGTTTCTGGCCATCCATCCGTTTCAGGATGGCAATGGCCGCCTCAGCCGCATTCTCACAACACTACTGCTGCTCAAGGCAGGCTATGCGTATGTGCCGTTCAGTTCGCTGGAGAGCGTGATTGAACAGCATAAGGAAAGCTATTATCTGGCGCTGCGTCGGACACAATCGACACTCCAGCAAGATACGCCGGATTGGGAGCCGTGGATTGTCTTCTTCCTGCGCGCGTTGCAGCGGCAGAAGCGGCGCTTGTCGGAAAAGGTGGAGCAGGGACGGCTGATGTTGAGCAGCATGTCGGAGCTGGCGGAGAAGATCGTGGAACTGGCGCGCGCGCATGGCCGCGTGAGCGTGGCAGACATCGTGCGTGCCACAGGAGCCAACCGCAGCACAGTAAAATTAAGGCTCTCCGTTCTGGTGCGCGATGGCGTTTTGTCACGACACGGGCAAGGCCGAACAACTTGGTATGTGCTGACAGCGTAGCCAAGGTAGGCGCACATAACTGTATCGCATGATTTGCGAGACAATGCTTGGAAAGGATGAAAGCTCGTAGTTACTCGATGGCTGATCTGATTCGGATGGCCGTAGACTGCTGCCCTTGTGTGCTATGGATCAAGCTGTTCACAACAAGCTCGTCTCGTTCATTTGGAACATCGCGGACGATGTCCTGCGCGATGTATTTGTACGCGGCAAGTATCGCGATGTTATTTTGCCGATGTGCGTCCTTCGTCGGCTCGATGCAGTATTGGAGCCAACCAGTCAGGCCGTCCTCGATGCGAAACAAATGCTCGATGCCGCTGGAATCACCGAGCAACGCGAGGCATTATGCGGCGCATCGGGGCAGGCGTTTTACAACACGTCGCGCTTCTGTTTGCGTGACCTCCGCGCGCGATCCAATCAGCAACAACTCTCGCAGGACTTTGAAGACTACCTGAACGGCTTTTCTTCAAATGTTCAGGACATTCTGGGCAATTTCGAGTTTCGCCACATCCTCCCTCGGCTATCCAAAGCCGACGCGATGGGCACGCTGATCGAAAAATTTCTCGACCCGGATATAAACCTCTCCCCCAATCCTGTCTTGAACGGCGACGGCTCCGTCAGACAGCCCGCGCTCGACAATCATTCGATGGGAACCGTCTTTGAGGAACTGGTGCGTAAGTTCAACGAAGAGAATAACGAGGAAGCTGGCGAACACTGGACACCGCGCGATGCCGTCAAGCTGATGGCGAACCTCATCTTCCTGCCTATCGCGGATTCCATCCAATCCGGATCGTATCTGCTCTATGACGGGGCGTGCGGCACAGGCGGCATGTTGACCGTCGCTGAAGAAACGCTGCTACATCTTGCCCGCAAGCATGGCCGCGAAGTCCGCACCCATCTGTATGGGCAGGAGATCAATGGCGAGACCTACGCCATCTGCAAGGCGGACATGCTGCTAAAGGGTGAGGGCGAAAATGCCGACCACATTGTTGGCGGCCCGGAGTGGTCTACGCTTTCGCATGATGCCTTCCCGGCCCGTGAATTTGACTTCATGCTCTCGAATCCGCCCTACGGCAAAAGCTGGAAGAAAGACCTGGAGACGATGGGTGGCAAAGACGGAATGCGCGACCAGCGTTTCAAGCTGACCCATGCCGGGGATGCGGAATACTCACTGGTCACGCGCTCCAGCGATGGCCAGATGCTCTTTCTCGCCAACATGGCGGCAAAAATGAATCACGCAACGCCGCTGGGCAGCCGCATTGCGGAGGTGCATAACGGGTCTTCTTTGTTTACGGGAGACGCTGGCCAGGGCGAGAGCAACATCCGCCGCTGGATCATTGAAAATGACTGGCTGGAGGCAATACTCGCCCTGCCGCTCAATCTCTTCTACAACACCGGCATCGCTACTTATATATGGGTGCTCAGCAACCGCAAGCCGGAGCATCGCCGTGGCAAAGTCCAACTGATCGATGCAATGCAGTGGTACAAACCCCTCCGCAAGAATCTGGGCAAAAAGAACTGCGAGCTATCGGCTGAGGACATTGAGCGCGCCTGCAAGTCGTATCTGGATTTCAAGGAAACAGAGCAGTCGAAGATATTCCCGAATGCCGCCTTCGGTTACTGGAAGGTCACGGTCGAACGCCCTTTGCGCCTGCATAGCCAACTCACCATCAAGGCTATTGAGTCCCTGCGTTTTGCCTCTGGGGATGAAGATTTACGTTCCGCCCTATACGACGAGTTCGGGGACGCGCTCTTCGCAAATATTGCGAGCGTCGAGCAAAAGCTGGCGGCGCGTCTTGCGGAATGGGCCAAAGGAGAAGCCGAGGAAGAGGAATCCGATCAAGAGATCGCGCCGAAGTCGCTGACCGAGAAGAAGAAAAAGAAGCTGCTGGACGCAAAGACATGGGAGCGCGATGGCCGCCTGGTGGAAACAGCGACGTTGCTACGGCAGGAGCTAGGCGGCGAACTCTTTGAAGATCACAACGTCTTTCGGCACAAGGTGGATGCGGCTCTCAAGAAGCTCGACCGCAAGCTCTCCGCTGCCGATCTCAAACTCATCTTGCAAGCCGTAAGCTGGCGGGTGGAGACTGCGCCGCCAGTCGTGGCCAAAATCCACAAGCCTCGTAAGGCCAAGTCCGGGATTTATGCCGATCCGCTCTATGGAATGTATGACGCAGTGATCGACGGCAGGCGCTGCGTGGTGGAGTATGAGCCGGATTCGGAGCTGCGCGACACTGAGCAGATTTCTTTTCTGGAAGCGCCGGAATCGGACGAACCCGGCGGATTGCCGACACCGGAGACGGCAAAGGCGGGCATCGAGTCCTTCATCCGCCGCGAGGTGCTGCCCTATGTGCCCGATGCCTGGATCAAAGAAGATGCCAAGGTCGGCTACGAGATCAGCTTCACGCGCCACTTCTACAAGCCGCAGCCGTTGCGCACGCTCGAAGAGATTCGTGCGGACATTCTCGCGCTGAAAAAAGAAACAGAAGGCTTGCTGGATGAAGTGCTGGCGGGTGGGACGCAATGATCGAGACATTGAAGCCATATCCCGCATACAAAAAGGCAGGATTGCCATGGCTCGATGTTGTCCCGGCACATTGGGACATGGTTCCGAATCGCGCGCTCATGCGGGATCAACGTCAAACCGTTGGTAGGAACGCCTCACACTTCACACTTCTTTCGCTGACGCTGGGTGGAATTATTCCGCGCAACATGGAAAATCCAAAAGGGAAATTTCCGGCGCAATTCAACACTTACAAAATAGTCAATCCAGAAGACTTGGTGTTCTGCCTTTTTGACATTGACGAGACACCACGGGCCGTCGGGCTATCCAAATTCAAAGGAATGATTACTGGTGCTTACGACGTATTTAGTCTGAAGCGTGGACACCCAAGATTCCTATACAACTACTATGTTTTTGTTGACGAAGGAAAGCTGTTGAAGCCGCTGTACACGGGTCTGCGCAAGACGATACAGAGAGGAGTTTTTGCGAGTCTAAAGACACCGTGTCCTCCAACTGCGGAGCAGACGGCGATTGTGCGGTTTCTGGATTGGGCGAATGCGAGGCTGGAGCAGACGATCCGGGCGAAGCGTAAGATCATCGCTCTCCTCAATGAGCAGAAACAGGCCATCATCTATCGCGCCGTAACCCGCGGCCTCGACCCCAACGTTCCGCTCAAACCCTCCGGCGTTCCTTGGCTCTGTGACATTCCTGCACACTGGGAGATGTTACCTGTCCGTTCTCTCCTTGCTGAACGAAAATCAAAAGTTGGTAAGGATCACGCTCAGTACAGGCTGCTTTCACTTACGCTGCAAGGAGTAATTGAACGCGATCTAGTCAACGCTAAAGGGAAATTTCCAGCTCAGTTCGATTCATATCAGAAAGTTTGTTCCAGGGATTTTGTATTTTGTCTGTTTGATGTCGATGAGACACCAAGAACTATTGGTATCGCCGAGAGAGACGGGATGATAACCGGAGCTTATGCAGTTTTTCTTTGCAAACAACCAGATTCGTCGGCTTTCGTCTACCAGTATTTCTTGGCAATGGACAATGGAAAACGCTTCAAGCCGCTCTATCGTGGTCTGCGCAAAGTGATTCCAATGCATAGTCTGCTTGGAATGAAAGTGCCGCTCCCGCCAATACAAGAGCGGAATCGCATCATGGATTACGTTTCTATCGAGACTAAGCGAATAGATGAATCCATGAGGCACTTCAGGCTTGAATTGGAGTTGCTAATCGAATATCGCACTCGCCTTATAGCCGATGTTGTCACGGGCAAGCTGGATGTGCGGGATACCGCCGCAAAGCTACCGATCGAGGAAGTTATCGCACCTATAGAAGATGATCCGATGGCAGAAGAGGAAGCACTAGAAGACGAACTGACGGAGCCAATCGCATGACTCAACCGCCCGCCAATCCGAAGGTATACCACATTGTCCATGTGGATCGTCTGGCCTCGATTGTGGCTGAGGGCAACCTGCTCTGCGATGCTGTCATAGTGAATCGACCGGACACAGGAACGACGATTGGAATGGGCCGGATCAAAGAGCGCCGACTTGCTCTTCCTCTGGAAACGCATCACGGACTGATGGTTGGCGGGTGCGTGCCGTTCTATTTTTGCCCTCGATCCGTCATGCTGTATTTGCTTTATCAAGCGAATCATCCAGACCTCACATACCGAGAAGGACAAGGCCCCATCGTGCATCTGGAGTTGGACTTGAGCGGACTTGTACGATGGGCCAAAAAAGAAGGCTTGCGTTGGGCTTTTACGCTCTCCAATGCCGGTTCTTCCTATTTTGAAGAACGCTCCAGTCTGAATGATCTGGGTGAGATCGATTGGCAAGCCATTGCCGCGCGGCAATGGGCTGGAGCACTGATGGATGGCAAACAGGCGGAGTTCCTTGTGGAAAAACAGGTTGCCTGGAAGCTGGTGGAGCGCATCGGAGTCCACTCGAACAGTATGGGCCAGCGTGCCCTGGCAGCGATTGCAGCGGCATCCCACCGACCGCCCGTAGAGATCAAGAGTGACTGGTACTATTAACCCAATGGAGACGAATGCCATGATGGAATTCAAAACAGGGGACATCCTGGAATCGAATGCCGAAGCGCTCGTCAACACCGTGAATTGCGTCGGCATTATGGGGCGCGGGATTGCGCTCCAGTTCAAGAACAAATTTCCAGAGAACTTCAAAGTCTACGTGGCTGCCTGTGAACGCGGAGAGGTACAGCCGGGGCGCATGTTTGTCTATGCGACGGGCTGGATCACGGGACCGAAGTACATCATCAATTTCCCCACCAAGCGGCATTGGCGTGGCAAAAGCCGCCTGGAAGATATCGAAGCCGGGCTTGAGTCGCTTCGCAATGTGATTCGTGAGAAACGGATTCTGTCGGTTGCGATTCCACCGCTCGGTTCTGGACTTGGCGGCCTGGACTGGAAGCAGGTGCGCCCACGTATCGAGGAGGCACTTAGCTCCCTGAGCGATGCGTGCATTGCTGTTTATGAGCCGAACCCAGCCATGAGCGAGCGCGTGGCCGTGGCCGCAAAGAATCCCCCTGCAATGACGCCGGGAAGGGCCGCCCTGGTGGGATTGATGCAACGTTATCTTTTAGGTCTACTCGATCCATTTGTGACGTTACTCGAAGTTCACAAGCTCATGTATTTTCTCCAAGTGGCGGGAGAACCATTGCGGTTGACATACTCCCAGGGTTTCTATGGCCCGTACGCCGAGAACCTGCGCCATGTGCTCAAGGCAGTCGAAGGCCATTACGTTACTGGCTTCACGGACAATGGCGATTCTCCTGCAAAGGAATTGAAGCTGATTCCCGGAGCCGTGGAAGATGCAGACAAAGTGCTTGGGCAACATTCGGAGACAAGTCAGCGGATTCTGCGTGTTGCCGATCTGGTGGATGGCTTTGAGACTCCATTTGGGCTGGAGCTGCTTTCAACTGTACATTGGGTGGCGAACCATGCGCGTACTCTGTCTCCGGCAGAAACGATTGCAGGAACTTACGCATGGAATGAGCGGAAGAAGCAGTTCACGGAACGGCAGATCCGGTTGGCACACCAGGTACTGAGTGACAAAGGCTGGCTGTCCGAGCGTCAGGCGCAATCGACATAGGATCATCTGACGTTTCGCTGCCGAGGCAGATGCCGTTTGCAGATGGTCTGGAGCAGCTCCGAAGAAATAGATATGTTACGTCCCCTTTGGGCTGCCGCAGACAAAGACGCAAGATACTTGATGGATACTGGATGAAACCGGACGGACTGTACGAGAAGCATGAAGCACCCAATTTATTGTCAATGGGTCGCAGTCTGCGCGGGTACTTGATAGGAAGGCCGAATGCCGACTGACACCTCCGAAGCAGGGCTGGAATCGCTGATTGTTTCCGACATGGTGGCCACTGGCTGGCTGCGCGGCGACCCAAAAGACTTTGACCGCGCCTGGTCTGTGGATATGGTTCAGCTTCGCGCTTTTATCGAAGCGACGCAGCCGAAACTGGCCGACTCGCTCGACCTGGCCAGCGACAACCCCACGCGGCGCGCTTTTCTTTCTCGGTTGAGCAATGAGTTGAACAAGCGTGGTGCGATTGATGTTCTGCGCAAGGGCATCGAACACGGCCCGCACCACGTTACTCTTTTCTATGGCACTGCCTCAGAAGGCAATGCGAAGGCTGCCGAACTGTTCGCCGCAAACCGCTTTTCGGTGACGCGCCAGCTTCGCTACAGCCTGGACGAGATGCGTCGCGCGCTCGACCTGTGCCTCTTTCTCAATGGCCTGCCTATCGCCACCTTCGAGTTGAAGAACAACTTGACGAAACAGACGGTGGAGGATGCGATTGAGCAGTACCGGCGTGATCGTGACCCGCGAGAGCAACTCTTCGCGCACGGTCGGTGCGTAGTTCATTTCGCGGTGGACGATAGCGAAGTGCGCATGTGTACGGAGCTAAAAGGCAAGGCTTCGTGGTTCCTTCCATTCAATCAGGGATGGAACGATGGAGCAGGCAATCCGCCGAATCCGAATGGGCTGAAGACGGACTATCTCTGGAAACAGATATTGACTCCTGCCCGCTTAACGGACATTCTGCTGAACTATGCACAGATCGTTGAAGAGAAGAACCGCAAGACGGAAAAGAAAACACGCAAGCAGATATTCCCGCGCTATCACCAATTGGATGTCGTGCGTCAGTTACTCGCAAATGTAGAACAGGATGGGGCTGGGAAACGATATTTGATTCAGCACTCGGCTGGAAGCGGTAAGTCAAATTCAATTGCATGGCTGGCACACCAATTGATTGGCGCGCGGAAGAATGGCAAGGAAGTCTTCGATTCCGTCATTGTCATCACGGATCGCCGAATTCTCGATGAACAGATTGAAGAAACGATTAAAGGCTTTGCCCAGGTGAGCGCCACGGTGGGCCATGCAGAACACTCTGGCGACCTTCGCAGATTTATCGAGAGCGGGAAAAAGATCATCATTAGCACGGTGCAGAAGTTCCCCTTTATTCTGGATGAAATCGGAGATGAGCATCGGAACCGGGCCTTTGCCATTCTCATTGACGAAGCACATTCCAGTCAGGGCGGGCGGACAGCAGCCGCGCTGAACGAGGCGCTCGCGAAAACAGACATAGACCCGGAAGACTTGGTGAACGATGTGCTGGAGCAGCGCATGGCAGCGCGCAAGCTGCTGGCGAACGCCAGCTATTTTGCTTTCACCGCGACGCCGAAGAATAAAACACTGGAGATGTTCGGTGTGCCAGAGCCGCAACCGGATGGAAAAATAAAACATCGGCCCTTCCATAGCTACACCATGAAGCAGGCCATTCAGGAAAAGTTCATCCTGGATGTATTGAAGAGCTACACCCCGGTGGACAGCTATTACAAGCTGGTAAAGACGGTGGAGAGCGACCCAGAGTTCGACACGAAACGGGCAAAGAAAAAGCTGCGGAAGTACGTTGAGAGCCACGATCATGCCATTCGCATGAAGGCAGAGATTATGGTGGACCACTTCCATGAACAGGTGCTGGCTCTGAACAAGATTGGAGGGCAGGCCCGCGCAATGGTTGTGTGTTCGGGCATCGAGCGGGCAATCCAGTATTATCACGCGATGCAGGCATATTTGATGGAACGAAAGAGTCCCTATCGCGCCATTGTTGCATTTTCCGGTGAGCATGAATTTGACGGAGCGAAGGTCACAGAATCTTCATTGAACGGATTTTCAAGCGGCGATATCGCTGACAGGATTCAAGAAGACCCATACCGTTTCTTGGTGTGTGCGGACAAATTCCAGACAGGTTATGACGAACCGCTACTCCACACGATGTATGTGGATAAGCCCTTATCGGGAATCAAAGCGGTGCAAACACTCTCCCGTCTGAATCGTGCGCATCCGCAAAAGCATGATGTCTTTGTCCTGGATTTCATGAATGACACCGACACCATTACGCAGGCATTTTCGGACTACTACCGCACGACCGTTCTGAGCGAAGAGACAGACCCCAATAAGTTACATGATCTTCAATTGGCATTGGATAGGTATCAGGTTTATCGCGCTGATCAAATCAATACCGTAGTGACGCTCTATCTCGATGGTGCTGGCAGGGAAACGCTGGAGCCGATTTTGAACGAGTGCGTCGCCGCATACAGCTTGAGGTTAGACGAAGATGGGCAGGTTGATTTCAAGGGTAAGGCCAAGGCTTTCACCAGAACCTACGACTTTCTTGGGTCGGTCTTGCCATATACAAATGCAGGATGGGAAAAGCTTTCGATTCTCTTGAATCTTCTCATTCCCAAGTTACCCGTCCCTTTGGAGGACGATCTGTCGGCAGGGATTCTGGAATCTATAGATATGGATAGCTATCGGAATGAGAAGCAGGCCGTTATGAAGCTGTCGCTCCTAGATGAAGACGCAGAGATCGGCCCGGTGCCCACAGAAGGCGGCGGCAGAAAACCAGAACAGGAATTGGATCGGCTGAGCAATATTCTGAAGACGTTCAATGATCAGTTCGGGACTCTATTTGCGGACTCAGATCGCGTATTGCGCCGGATTCATGAGGACATCGCTCCTAAAGTGGCAGCGGATCGCGCTTATCGAAATGCACAGGAAAATACACCACATTCTGCCAGGATTGAGTTGGATGAGGCTTTAAGACGTGTCGTTGGGCCGCTGCTGAAAGACGATACGGAGTTTTATAAACAGTTTATGCAGAACGAATCGTTCAAGAGATACGTGACCGACCTCGTTCATGATTTGACGGCAAGTTGACCGATGCTCGGGGGCATTTCGAGGAAAATTAGCTGTGCGTTTTCTGGCTTGGTGAATCGCGATGGAATGACCAGAATCACTGCCAGGAACTTTTGTAGGGAAACTCCTTCAAAAAAGCGTGTATTTCTGGGTAGTCCCTACATTTTTCGCGTGCAGGGGGAGTCGTTGCAAAGCATTGAAGTCAAGCAATATAGAGCAATTCCGAGTGGTGCTTAAAAAAGCAAAAAGTCAACTGTTAACCGAAGTCACAAGGGCGAAAGTTTGTGGCTTGAAGTTCTTATCACCTTACACAGGCGGTGACATGAGCACAAGGATCTCAAATGCCGGGATTTCTGGTAAAACTAATTCGTCATGAAGAAGCACGCCGCAACCCGGAAGGCGATACGCTTTTCGAGTGAGCATCTCGGGACCTCCCGGGCCTGCACCTA
>Ga0307374_10012230_pt1 | contig 12077 bp, 13 predicted proteins | sample OX3MG_FD_202532 | JGI IMG/M metagenome (GOLD analysis project Ga0307374, IMG submission 202532) | Soil microbial communities from Risofladan, Vaasa, Finland - OX-3 | ecosystem: Environmental > Terrestrial > Soil > Coastal area > Acid sulfate soil | place: Finland: Risofladan, Vaasa | collected...
CCAGGGCCAGCGTGTCGCTGATCCCCGCGGCCCACTTGTTGATCGTGCTGAACGTGGCCGGGACGACGAGCATCGCGTCCGCGGGCGGCAGCACGTCCGGCTCGCCGGGCATCTTGTACGACGACCGGACCGGATGCCCAGTCAGCGCGACCAGGCCGGCCAGGTCATCCGCCAGCCACCCGCTGGCCGAAGGCGTCAGGATCAGGCAGGCATCCCAGCCACGTGTCTGCGCCGCGGCCACGAGCGCCGAAATCCGCTGGACCGGCGGGGCCGCGCTGGCCACGATGTACAGGACGCCGCTCACGACGCCCATTCCACGATAGGCACAGCCACGGCGACGGTGATCGGCGATCTCGGGCACCTTGCGGGGAAGGATCGCGATGTCGGCACGGCCAGAACTTACCCGGATGGCGCGACCTGACGACTACGACGCGCTCGCGGCCGTGCTCAACGACTGGTGGGGCCGGCCCATCCTGCCCGCGCTCCCCCGGCTGTTCCTGGATCACTTCCACCGCACCAGCCTGGTGGTGGACGGCCCCGGCGGGCCGCTGGCGTTCCTCATCGGGATCCTGTCGCCCTCGGAGCCGGACCACGCCTACATCCATTTCGTGGGAGTCTCCCCGGCCGCCCGGCACCGGGGCCTGGCCCGGCAGCTCTACGCGGAGTTCTTCGAGTTGGCCCGCGCCGACGGGCGGCGGCACGTGAGCGCGGTCACCGCACCGGTCAACGGCGGCTCCATCGCCTTCCACCGGTCGATGGGCTTCACGGTCACCGGCCCGGTCGCGGACTACGACGGGCCCGGCCGCGACTACATCGTGTTCGAGCGCCTCCTCTAGGCCCTCGTGGCGGCTCCGAGGCCCGACAGGAGCCGCAGCTTGGCGTCGACCGCACTGTGATGACCTATCTGCTCGATGACCTGGAGCGGGCCGGGCTCATCGAGCGCCACCCGGACCCCGCCGACCGCCGGGCCCGCCGCATCGCGGCCACCGGCCGCGGCAGCGAGCTGCTCGACGACCTCGACCAGCGGCTCCGCGCGGCCGAGGACCAGGTGCTGACCGGGCTGACGGCGGCCGCGGACCGGCAGGCCTTCCGCGCCATGCTGGCGCAGCTCGCGACGCACGTGAACGCCCTCGACCCGGTCCAGGACGCCTGCGCCGCGGCCCCGGCGGTCGCTACCTGAGCCTGTCGTGCGCTAGGCGTGCGCGTCGCGGTAATGCGCGGCGAGCACGTCGCCGCCGAAGTCACCGCGCGGGCGGCGCAGCACGGTGTGCGCGTGGTTGCCGTCCGGAGCGGTGTCGTCGTACTCGATCAGCAGGTCATCGCCCTGCACCCGGTAATAGTGCGGCAGGCCCGGCGTGATCGGGCCCTCCCAGGCGAAGTGCAGCTCCCCGGCGTCCGCCCGGGCGGCCTCCCGAGCCGCCAGGGCCGGCGGCAGGCGGTCCAGGTAGAGCGCGACCAGCTGCCGCAGCGCCGCCCGGGCTGTCGGCCCGAGCCGCCCGGCCGCGATCCCGGCCGGCTCGATACGCTCGGCGGCGCGGGGCCCGGTGCCGGTGCGGATGTCCGCGGGCGCCGCCTCGGACACCACGGCGGCGGCGCGCCCGGCCGGGCCGAGCGCGCTCAGCAGCGCCCGCGCCAGGTCCTCCTCCGGGCCCAGCGGCCGGGACACGGGCCGGCCAGCGTAGCTGACCAGCGCCGGGTTAGCGCCGAGGAAGACCGGGGCCGGGGAGACCTCGCCGTCGGCGATGGTCATCGTCACCGAGAGGTGGTGCCCCTCAAACCGCCACGACCAGGGACGATCCCCGTCCGGGTCGCCGAAGACGGCCACCCAGTAGTCACCGCTGTGCCGGCTGTTGCACCAGTCCTCCCGGCGGTCGAGCACCTCCTCCAGGGCGATGATCCCCATGGCCTGCGCGTAGGCATGCTCGCTCAGGGCGGTCGCCAGAAGGCGGTGCGCGGCCTTGCGCGCGGCCCCGCTCAGGTCCGCGATACATGCTCCGGGCCGCGACCGCGGCCGGTATTCGAGCCATCGGCGGGCAGCGTCGTCGCCGAACGGCCGCGCGGCGAGCGCCCGCTGCTCACCGCCGAGGGCGTCCAGCACGGCCGTCGCGGCCGAGCGCATCTGGCCGGGGAGCACATCAGCGGTCATGGACTCGGTATATCAGGGCACGGCCGCGACATCACCCCCGATATCTCCGCGGTGTCACGCGGCGGCCTCGACGTAATGACGCCGGGCTACCGCCAGCCGGTGCGGAGCCGCAGCCAGTCCAGCGTGACGGCGCCCTGGGCGGCCTGGAACGCGCGGACCGTCGGGATACCCGGCGGATCCGGCTGCCGGGATGCCCGCACAAAGTACCCGGCCAGCGCGGCCAGGACGGCGGTGACCGCCGCCGGATCGGCGTCGCGGGCTACGGGGTGGCCGGTGAACACCTCCTCGGCCGGCGGCCCGCCCTGCATCGCGATACTCGGCGCCATGCACAGCAGGTCGACCCACGGCGCGCCGATGCACGCCCACGGCCAGTCGACGAAGACGACCCGGTCGGCGGTCAGCAGGATGTTGTCCGCCCGCAGGTCGGTATGGACCAGCCCCGCGCCCGCGCCCGCGGCCGGCCAGCCCGCCTCCAGTTCCGCCAGTTCCGCCAGGTGATCGCGGGCCCAGCGGTCGAGCCCGGTCAGGCCGTCGGTCCCGCGCCCCGCCTGAGCCAGCAGTCCCCGCCAGCCCGCGAAGGCCCGGGCATTGGCGTCGGCCAGCGCGGGCGCGTCGAACGGAGCCGGGGTCAGGGATGTCGCCAGGTCGGTCAGCGCGGCCAGGACCCGGGCCAGTTCCGGCGGCCGCCAGGGCTGGGCGGGCATCGCACCGTCAATGTCCTCGAAGAGCAGCAGCACCCAGCCGTCGTCCTCAATGGTGCCCAGGAGCCTCGGCGCGGGGACGTGCGCGGGCAGCGCCGCGGCGATCCGGGCCTCCATGCGGTAGATGCCGGGCGAGTCCGGGTTCAGCTCCGGCCCGACGGCCTTGGCGAAGGCCCGGCGCCCGGTGTCCAGCCGCAACCGGGCTGCGGCACCCGGCGAGAACCCGCCCGGCTGGGTGATGGCCTCCACCACCGCCCCGCCCAGTTGCTGCTCCGCGGCGAGCCGCAGGCCGGCCGGCACCTGGGCCCAGGGCAGCCTGGTACCGCCGGGCATCACGGTGCCGTGAGGATACGCGGCCCGTCGTCGGTGATGGCGACCGTGTGCTCGACGTGCGCCGCGCGGCTGCCATCGCCGCTGCGCAGCGTCCAGCCGTCGTGGTCGACCCGGTAGCTGTCGTGGCCCCCGGCCATGAACCACGGCTCGATCGCGATGACCAGGCCGGCGGCGAGCCGCAGGCCCCGGCCTGCCCGGCCGTCGTTGGGAACCGAGGGCGACTCGTGCATCGTGTGCCCCACGCCGTGCCCCCCGAAGTCGGTGTGCAGGCCATACCCCGCCGCCCGCGCGAGAGCGCCGATGGCCGCCGAGATATCCCCGAGCCGGCCACCGGGCCTGGCCGCCGCGATGCCGGCGGCCAGGGCCGCCTCCGCCGTCTTGATCAGCGCTGCGTCGGACGGGTGCGCCCGGCCAATGGCGAAGGAGATGGCGGCGTCGCCCGTCCAGCCGTTCAGGGTCGCGCCGCAGTCGACGCTCAGCAGGTCGCCATCGCGCAGCCGGTAGCCGTCCGGGATGCCGTGCAGCGCGGCGTCATTCACCGACGTGCAGATCACCGCCGGGAACGGCGAGTGCGCGAAGCTGGGCTGATAGCCAAGGAACGGCGACGTCGCGCCCGCATCGGCCAGGACCGACCGCGCCACGTGGTCCAGCTCCTTGAGCGCGATCCCGGCCGCCGCATGATCGCGGACGGCCGCGAGCGCAACGGCGACCACCCGGCCGGCGGCGCGCATCGCCTCGATTTCAGCCGACGACTTGAGCTCGACCACAGGCAGCCTCCCGCGAGTATCCGCCCGCCGCCTGGTCAGCCGACGGGTCATCGGGCGGGCGGCGTGTCTGACGCCACGCCAGGATCCCAGATGTAGGGCGTGGTGCGCGCCAGGGGCACGAACCCCAGCCGGGCCAGGATCGGCTGGCTGGCCGGCAGCGCGTCCACCTGCAGGTAACGGTAGCCGCGGGCGGCGGCCAGCTGGGCCCGGTAGGCCACGAGCGCCCGGTAAATGCCCTGGCCGCGCCAGGCGCGAACCGTGCCGCCGCCCCACAGGCCCGCGAAATCGCAGCCGGGCGGAAACTCGGCCCGTGCCGCGCAGACCGGCTCCGCGCCGGCGTAGGCGATCACCATCGCCACCGACTCGGGCGAGCTGGCCAGCCTGGTGAACAGCGACTGGCGCAGCCGGGGCTGGGCCGCGCCGAAGACCCGCTCGTGGACGTCGAAGAGCTGGCCAACCCCAGCCGCGTCGGTCACCTGCGCCACCGCCACGCCGTCCGGCAGCCGCACCTCCGCCGCTACCTGCTCTGTCTCGGCCACCATGAGCAGTTCCTCGTCGTCGGCCACAAAGCCGGCCGCGACCAGCCGCCGGGCCAGGTCAGCGGGCTGATCGTAGTCGTAGAGCTTCCATTCGAACTGCTGGCGGCGGGCCTTGAAGAACTCCACCTGGGCGGCGATCACGTCGTCGGCATTGCCGGGGTCCAGCCGCGACCAGGTGATCCACGAGGCGCCCCGGTCGTCGGGCGATATGCAGCGCACCACGGTGCCGTCCGCCTCGATGAGCACTCCCGGCTCATCGGGCTGAGTGCTCTGGCGTACCTGGGCATCGAACGCGGTGAGCGCGCTGGCGGAGATCATCGGCAGCCAGGCCACCACGATAGGCCGGCCAGCGCAAGTCCATTTCCGGTTCACGCCCCGGGGGCGATTTTCCTGGCGATGACCAGCGAGACCGGCGGGGCCAGCGAGACCGGCGGGGCGCGATCGGGCCGGAGGCACGGTTCCAACACATTCAGCGCAAAATCATTGATCTCGCGTTACGTCGGAGTTAAGTTATCGGCACGCCTGGCTCGCCTGGCGGAAATCATCGGCTCAACCCGAGGGGGCCGCATGAGTGCGACCGCGACTGATCCCGTCTCCGCGCAGCGAGGGTGGTCCTCCACCCTGTGGCATCGCCAGCTCGACAGTTATCCGGAAACACGCCTTCGATACATGTACCTGGCCATTACCGTGCTGGCCACGATCACGCTGTATTACGAGCTGTATGTCGGCGCGTCGGTCTCGACGCTGCTGCTGCCCGCCCTGCACATGAGCTTTACCTTTTACGTCACGGCATTGGCGTTCGGGAACCTGATCGGCGCCTTCGGCTCGCTGTTCGCCGGGCTCGCCGACCGGGTCGGCCGGACCAACCTGGTGGTCTTCGGACTGCTGTTCACCGGCGTCTTCACCGCCTTCATCATGCCGGCGGCGACGAGCCGGTGGCCGTTCACGATCGAGTCCTTCGTGGTCGGGATCGTGGAAGGCATGGCCCTGGTCGCCACCCCGGCCCTGATCCGCGACTTCTCCCCGCAGGTCGGCCGGGCCTCGGCGATGGGCTTCTGGACCAGCGGCCCGGTCCTGGGCAGCCTCATCGTGGCGGTCGTCGCCAGCAATACGGTCCCGGCCGTGGTCCACAACGTGACCTTCTGGACGCACGAGTACAAGATCTGCGGCATCGCCGGCCTCGTCGTGTTCGTCATCACCTTCCTGGGCCTGCGGGAACTGTCGCCGCGGCTGCGCGACCAGCTGATGGTGACGATGCACGACCGCCTGCTCGTCGAGGCCAGGGCCAAGGGCCTCGATATTGAGGCGGCGCTGCGCCACCCGTTCCGCCAGCTGCTCAAGGCCGACGTGATCATCTCCGCCCTCGGCGTCGCGGTCATGCTGCTCACCTACTACACGGCCGTGGCCTTCGGCGTGATCTACCTGTCCACCGTGTTCGGGGAGTCCACCAAGGACGCGAACGGGCTGGGCAACTGGAACTGGAGCTTCAACGTCATCGCCGTGATCCTGGTCGGGGTGCTGTCCGACCGGCTCCGCGTGCGCAAGCCGTTCATGGTGGCTGGCGGCGTCCTCGCGGCGGTCATGCTAGTCATCTTCCTGGAGCAGGTCGGCCATCATCCCAGCTACTACACGCTCGCGATCATCCTGGCGCTGCTGTCGTTCTTCACCGGGATCGCCTACACGCCGTGGATGGCCAGCTTCACCGAGACCGTCGAGGCCCGCAACCCGGCCCTGATCGCCACCGGACTGGCGATCTGGGGCTGGATCGTGCGCGTCGTGGTGTTCGCCTCGTTCCTGATCATCCCGACGATCATCTCCTCGGTCAGCCCGCTGGTGAACTACGGCGGCACCGTGGCGACCTATGCCACCCAGTACAAGAGTCAGCTCGCGTTCGCCACCACCCACCCGCAGATCGTCGCGAACGCCCAGAAGTACCAGGTGCAGCTGGCGAACGCGCAGAAGTTCGCGCCCGAACTGGCCGTCCTCCAGGCGAACCCGGCGCTGTTCGCCAGGCTGGCCGCCTACAAGAACCCGGCCACCATCCCGCCCAAGCTGATCGGCCAGGCGGTCGCGGCGGCCGGCGGCGGCGCCGCGGGCCAGGCCGTGCTGCAGAGCATCTCGGCGAACCAGGCGGCCATCACGGGCGTCATCGCCGTGGCCCCGCAACTGCGGGCCATCGCGCCGTTCGCGGCGCAGCTGACCGCCCTGTCCAAGGTCCCGCCGCAGGTCTTCGCCTACCTCAAGGCCCACGGGGCCGCCGTCCAGAAGGCGTCAGCGGACGCGCCCGGGCAGTGGAAGACCTGGTACTGGGTGTGCTTCGGCGGCTTCATCTTCTTCCTGCTGTGCATTCCGCTGCTGCACGGCCGCTGGTCGCCGAGGGCCGCCAAGCGGGATGAGGATGAGCACGAGGCCATGGTCGACGCGGAGCTGGCCAAGCTCGGCGCCACTGCCTGACCGACCGCACCGGATCGCACCGGATCCGCGACCCGGATCTGACCAGGTCACGGCGGCGGGCCAGCCCTTGGACTGGCCCGCCGCTGGCATGTCCGCCGCCACGCGCGCGGCGGCGGTGCTCGACAGCGCCCGGCCGTCATAGGACACTGGCTAACGCCCTGGGGGCAGGGCAGCGACGCTGATGGACCGCCAGGGGGCACCGTTGCTCGGCTGGCCTGGGGGGGCTGCTACCTGATGATCGCGCAGACCGATGAGATCGTGCTCGCGCTCGAGCCGACGACGATCGCCGAGTGGGACGTGCGGGACCTGTTATCGGGAGAGCCCTCCGCCGGCCTGGCCTTCACCACGCGGGAAGACGCCAGGCGCCTCCTCGATCAGGTCGTCCTGTCGCTGCCGAGGCGAAGCCCCATCCGGGATCTGGATGAATATGCGGCGCAGAATGCGGCGGTGGTCCGGCAGCCGATGGCTGCCGACACCGGGCGGTTCGATTTCCATGTCATGGAGCTTCCCGTCAGCATCTGCGTCCCGGCGGGCCGCCAGCTGACCCGGCTGCGCCTGGGCCTGGACGCCCGGACGGTCGGCGTTCCGGAGTTCCCGGTGGTCGCCTACGACACGCTGCCCGCGCCCGGCGGCGAGCTGACCAGCCCGGTGACGTGGGACCTCAGCGGTGACGCAATCGGCGAGGGGTTCACGGCCCGCGTGATCTGGCGCGTGCCCAGGCGGGTCCCGCTCAAGGTGTCGGCAAGCCTGCTGGGCGAAGTGCAGGGGCCCGGTGAGCCGCGGGAAGACGGCGCGGTGCCACGGGACGGCGCGCTTCGGCTGCGCAAGGCCCAGTTCCGCTCGGTCAGCCAGTATTACGCCATTCCATCCTGACGGGGCGCATCGGCTGGCCCAGTATCAGACGCCGCCGTATCGTCCGCCACCGTATCGTCCGGCACCGTATCGAAACGGACTCGTTCCGCAATATTTGCGATACGCGACCGTGCCGGAAAATTCCGGCACGCAGCCGTTTCGGGTCAGTCACGGGCGGCACCGGTGGCGTCGGCGTCGAATGCGTCCAGCTTAAACCGGACGTGCAATTGCAGCGCCTCGAGGAAATGCCGCGCCTCGGCGTCCCGCTCATCAAAAACGAGTTCCCAGCGGTGCGTATTGCCGGTGTCGTCTTCCCAGCTGACTAGTGCCTTCATGATGGGCCTGACATACCCGGCCCGTGTCCCGCCATGCGCGCAGATCCCGCCCTTCTCCATAATCTTTTCCCCGCCGCCACTCCACCGCCCGCTGGCACGGGCTACTGGCGGTCGAGCGCGCGATCATGCGTTTCTATGTTACATCCATGTTTCTGTGGCGACACGGTCCTGCCCGGCAGGTCACGGCTTGAGCCTGTCGCCAGCGACCGGCCCGCGACGCACGGGCACCGGCTAGCGTGATCCCATGTCCTGGCAGCAGCTAGCCGATCTCCCGTTCGCCCGGGCGCTGAGCGCGCATCCCGGCGGCCTGGCCGCCGGAGAGGCCTACGACGGCGCCCACTTCGACCAGGCCGCCCTGGACGACGCGAACGGCTCGGGCAGCCACTTCCTGGAGTGCGCGTTCACCCGGGTGTCGCTGCAGGACAGCGTGCTAGCGGGGGCCCAGTTCGCCGACGTCTGGCTGCATGACGTCCGCCTGATCTCGACCAGCCTCGCGCGCACGAGCTGGCGAGACGTTACCTTTAACGGCGCCGTCCTGGCCGGTGTGGAGATGTTCGGCTCGGGACTGCGCCGGGTGACCTTTGACCGGTGCAAGCTGGACTCCGTCAACTTCCGGGACTCCGACCTGACGGACGTGACCTTCGACGGCTGCGTGCTGCGCGAGGTGGACTTCGGCGGCGCCCGGCTGACCAGGACCGCGTTCCCCCAGTCCCGGCTGGCCGGCACCAAGCTGACGAAGGTGACGCTGGACCAGGTGGATCTGCGCGGCGCCGAGCTCGGCATCACCGTCGACGCCCTCGCGCTGGGCGGTGCCATCGTGACCACCGCTCAGCTCATCGCGATGGCGCCGGTGCTCGCGCAGGCCATCGGCATCGTCGTCAAGGACCAGTAGCGCCGGCGGCCGGGCCCGCGGCTACCGGCGCGGGTCGACGTGCACCTTGGGGGCGTCACCCCACGCCGGGTTCCGGTGACCGGCCAGGATGCCGGCGACCTCGTCGAGGCCGATCGTGGCGGCGACGAGCGGCCGGGGGTCGACCTCGCCGGCTGCGTAGCTCTTGATGGCATCGGCCAGCCCGGCCGAGCCGCCGAGCAGCCCGACGATCGTGACGTCCTTGAGGACCGCCGTCCGGGTGTCGATCGTGCTCGGCCGCCCGGCCAGCCCGATGTACACGACCCGGCCGCCGGGTTCCACCAGGTCCAGGGCCCGGGCGGGCAGACCGGGAGCGTTGGACGCGTCGACCACCGCATCCCAGCGCAGCGGGGGCAGCGTCCGCGCGGTCCAGGCCCGGTCCAGGCCCAGCGATCGCGCGAACCGCAGCGAGGCCCCGGTCTCGCCGAGCAGGTGCACCTCGACGCCGCCGGCTGCGGCGAGCTGCGCGACCAGCAGCCCGATCGTGCCCGGGCCGAGCACCAGCATCCGGTCGCCCGGGCTGAGGCCGGCGCCGCGGACCGCGCGCATGGCGTTGCCGCCCGGCTCCGCGAGGGCGCCCAGCGCCGGGTCCATGCCGTCGGGCAGGGCGTGCAGGGCCCGCGCCAGCATCGGAAGCTGGCCGGCGAGGGCGCCCGGCCAGCCGCCGCGGATCCCGACCTCGAACCGGTCGGCGCACAGGTGATGGCGGCCCGCGTGGCAGCGCCGGCAATCGCCGCAGCCGAGCATCGTGTCGCCCGTCACCCGCTGGCCGAGCCAGGCCTGGTCAACGCCTTCGCCGGCCGCGCCGACGACGCCGCTCCACTCGTGGCCGATGCGGACCGGATAGGTAGTCTCGCCGGTGTGCAGGTAGGCGAGCTCACCGGTGAACAGCTCCACGTCCGTCCCGCAGACCCCGGCTCGCTCGACGTCCACGATGACCTCGCCCGGACGCGGCCGCGGCGGCTCGACCTCCCGCACCGCGCCGCGGCCCGGCCCGGTGATCACGAACGCCCGCATCGTCACCTCGGCTTCGCCCCGGCCGCATCCGGGCGGACGAGCCGGCTCGCCCAGAGTAGAGCACGACGCGTCGAGGCCCGGGCGCCCGGCGCGTCATGTCATGATCGCCGGGTAGGCCCGATCTGGGCCGACCGGATCGCGGCCGCCGAACGCAGCAACCGAACGCAGCAACCGAACGCGGCACCAGAGAGGGCGAGCATGACACACGTAGTGGTGACGGGCGGCAGCGGCAAGCTCGGTCAGCCATGCCTGACCGAGCTGACGGAGCACGGGTACCAGGTCACCAACGTCGACCTGGCTCCGCCGCCCGACAATTCGATCCCCTACCTGCGGGCCGACCTGACCGACATGGGCCAGGCGATGGAGGCGCTGCACCAGATCGACGACCGGTACAGCAAGGTCGACGCCGTGGTCCACCTCGGCGCGGTGCCCGCGCCGGGCATGGTGCCGGGCGCCGAGCTCTTCCGCAACAACGCCATCAGCACCTATAACGTGTTCGCCGCGGCCCGTCACTTCGGCATCCGCAACGTGGTGTGGGCGTCCAGCGAGACCGTCCTGGGGCTGCCCTTCGACACGCCGCCGCCCTACGTCCCCGTGGACGAGGAGTACACGCCGCGGCCGGAGTCCGCCTACTCGCTCTCCAAGGCGCTGGGCGAGGAGATGGCCCGGCAGTTCTGCCGCTGGGAGCCCGAGATGAAGATCATCGGCCTGCGCTTCTCCAACGTCATGCTGGTCTCCGACTACGCGGAGTTTCCCGGCTTCGACGCCGGCCCCGAGCTCCGCAAGTGGAACCTGTGGTCCTACATCGATGCCCGGGACGGGGCGCAGGCGGTGCGCAAGGCCCTGGAGGCCCCGCTGACCGGCGCGGATGTCTTCATCATCGCCAGTCCGGACACCGTCATGACCCGCCCGGTCGCCGACTTGGTCGCCGAGGTCTACCCGGGGGTGCCCTGGCAGCGCGAGGTGGGACCGCACGACACGCTGCTGTCCATCGAGAAGGCCCGGCGGGTGCTGGGGTACGACCCGCAGTACAGCTGGCGGTCGGAGGTCGGCGCCTAGCCGGTTCAGGCCAGGTAGCCGGTCAGGCCCGCGGGAGCGAGCGGTCTAGACGGCGGGCTACGTGCAGCACTGAGCCCCAGTGCCGCCACAGCCGGCCGTCGGGGCGCTGGCCGAGCCGGCGGCGGATCTCTGCGTAGAGCCGCTGCCGCCGCGGTTCCGCCATGGCGATGTGCCCGGAGAACGTGTCCAGCAGGCCGATGTACCCGTCGGCGTCGTAGCTGACCTCCCAGTCGAACTGGCGGACGACCACGTCGCCGAACAGGCCGCTGGCCTCGATGTCGGCCCGGCTATCGGGCACCGCGCCCGGCCGGGGCCAGACCGTGCCCGGCGGGAGGCCCTCGCCGATCTCGTCGTACACGTCCTGGATGTCGCGGAAGAAGGGGTCGCCGCCGTCCGGGAAGACGTGCGCCTGGCCCCAGAAGGCGAGCTGCCCGCCGGGCGCCAGCAGCGACCAGGCCTGCTGGTAACGCGTGGCGGGGTCAATCCAGTGCCAGGAGGTCGCGGCGAAGACCAGGTCGAAGGTCTCCCCCGGCGGCGGCTGCCACGTCTCGAAGGAAGCGTTGATGACCTCGACGGCCGGGAATGCCGCCAGGTTCCGCCGCGCCGCGGCGGCCAGGCCGGCGCCGATCTCCAGGCAGGTGATCGCCAGCCCGCGCCGCGCCAGCGGCAGCGTCGCCTTGCCGGTGGCGCAGCCGACCTCCAGCAGCCGGTCGTCCGGCCCGATGCCCGCGGCCGCCACGAGCTCGTCGTAGAGCCGCGCCGGGTACTCCGGCCGTGCCTCCTGATACAGCCCCGCTGCGCGGTCGAACGTCGCGCGCAGTTGCTCGCGCTCGCTGGTGTCCATGACGGGTCCGTTATATATCCCATGCCACCGGTCGCGCCGATGATCTGGCCGGTAATCCACCAGGCGTCCGGGCCGGCGAGCAGCGCGACGAAGTCGGCGATGTCGGCCGGCTCGCCCACC
>Ga0307374_10012232_pt1 | contig 12077 bp, 14 predicted proteins | sample OX3MG_FD_202532 | JGI IMG/M metagenome (GOLD analysis project Ga0307374, IMG submission 202532) | Soil microbial communities from Risofladan, Vaasa, Finland - OX-3 | ecosystem: Environmental > Terrestrial > Soil > Coastal area > Acid sulfate soil | place: Finland: Risofladan, Vaasa | collected...
TCGTCGGAATTCACCGGAAAAGCATAGTGGCCTCTCGTCGGCGAAACCCGCTTGAGAGAAATTTCGTGAATGCGAAACTCGAAAGTCACTGACCCGGGTTCAAATCCCGGCCGGAGCAAACCCTTCATTGCTGAGGGAATCATTATTGATCGGATTTTCAAGGGTTCAAAGTCAAAAAATGTATCAGTCGAGCGAGTGCAATTCTTGCGACAGCTGATTCAAGAATGAAACATTAACCTTGGGTGTGTTTACTGTTACTCTCAGGCATCCTTCGATTCCGAGATAGTCGGAGAAGTTCCTAAGTACAAAGCCCTTCTTCATAAGAAGACCGTGAAGTTTTTGTGAATGCCCATTTGTCGGCCGAAACAAAACAAAGTTTGCTTGGCTGGGGAACACCTTAACTTTGTCTTCTCGACGCAATATCCTGATCATCTTTTCTCTTTCTGCAACTATTGCTCGAACATTCTTGTTCATAGACGCTTTGTCCTTTAGAGCATTCTGCGCCAGGAAAAGTGAAATGACACCTACGCTGTTTGGAGGTCTGACGAGGTTAAGCTTGTTGATATTTTTCTTAGATGCAATTATGTAGCCCACCCGGACACCTGCCATTGAGAACGCTTTCGAGAAGGTTCGGACCACTAGTAGGTCGTCGTGCTCACTAGCGAGTTTCGCAAAAGTTTTTCCTGAAAATTCAAAGTAAGCCTCATCAATGACAATTGTCTTGTTACCTTGCATATTGAGGAGCGATTTCACCTCTTTGAGAGAACTCGAGTTCCCCGTTGGATTGTTTGGGCTGCAGAGAAATATTATCTTAGTCTTCTTGGATATCTTTGACTCGATCTTCTCGGTATCAATTCTAAAGTCTTCTTTGCGAGGAACAATGATGGTTTTAGCTCCCATCAACTCCGAAGCTACTCTGAACATTGAGTATGAGGGGCTTGGGACTAAAACTTCATCGCCAGGATCAAGAAGCGTTTTCGTGATAATGTCAAGAGCCTCGTCGGCTCCGTTCGTCACTACGAAATTTTCAATCCCTAGCTCGCAATAATTTGATAACTCTCTTCGGACTCCGAGATAGGATGTATCAGGATAATCATTGACGCGCATCTTAGTTGCTTCCTTAGACAGCGCTCTGAGCGAATCCCGGGGAAGGTACGGGGATGTATTAGTGTCCATGCGAATGATCTTAGATGACCTGAGCCTCATCGCAGAAGCGATTTCTGTTGTCGACGTTTCCCACGAATAAGGTTCAAACTTCGAAAACATTCTACGGGTTTTCATTTTGCCGGATTCCCTTTTTTCCCAATGTCGATCCAAGACCCAATGGATTCAGACAACGCCTTTTGATACAGTCCACGAGCTATAGCGATGTCTTCCGTTGCGAGGCCGAGTGATTTGAACAAAGTTATTTGACTGTCTCCAGTCCTACCTTGGATTTTTCCGAGGAGTACATCCCCGAGCTCTCCTCTGATGTGCATGTCAGTTATCACTCCTTCCCTTTTTGGAATGAGAAAGTCACCTGCTTCTATCAGCGCGGCTTCACGCCTGTCTACAAACAAAAGACTTCTTACTACTGCCTCTGAATCAAGCTCCCTTGAAGAAGGGGCATAAGCACCCACCGCGTTAATGTGCGCTCCTTCCCGTATCCATTCGCCTTTCAAAACGGGTTGTGACGATCTTGTCGTTGTGCAGATTATGTCGGCTTTTTCTACAGCTTCTTTGACAGAAACTACTGGTTCAATTTCAACTAGACCAAACATTCTAGAGAATTCCTTTGCATGGTCGTAATTTCGGCTCCAAACTTTCACAGATGTAATTTTCCTTACCTGTTGCATCGCCTCTAAATGGGAGGCAGCTTGAAATCCTGATCCCAAAATCGCCAGATTAGTAGAATCTTCTCTTGCAAGAGTTTTCGTTGCAACCGCACTTGCAGCTGCCGTACGCATACCAGTGATCGACGTTGAATCCATGATACCAAGCAAGCTCCCATTTTCTGAGTGGAATAGCAGTACTGCGCCTTGATGCGTCTCGTATTGGGTTTTTACGTTTCCAGAAAATAACGTCATAATCTTAGCGCCAACGGCGTTGTCTAGAAATCCGGGCATCAACGCTATAGCACCTTTTCCGTTTGGAAGAGGGAGAATGGATCTCTGGGGAAGAGTTCCTTTGCCTAGAGCTAGATCCTTGAACATTTCCTCTATGATATCGATGCACTCTGACATCGGAAGGAGTTTTTCGATTTCTTGACGGTTCAGGATTAGAGTCTTCATGTCGCGACCCGCTTTATCTGAGCCTACCTAAACAAGTTCTTTTGGGGAGAATTTGCTCAGGTCGACCCGCATTTCCCATGTCCTTTTCCAACCAATCTTGGTGTAAACGGGCTTGCCAAATTCCGAAGCGTGGAGCGTCATCATCTTGAAGCCTTTCTTCTTACTCCATTTCATTGCTTCCTTTACTATGGATGTAGCAATCCCTCTGCCTCTATATCTGGGCTTTGTGTACATGGACAAAAGATACGGCATTTGTAATCTTGGACCGGAGCTCGGGGATGGCTGCGTTTCCCTTATCCAAACACACCCACCGCCTACGGATTCGCCGTTCTCTTTCACGGCCAGGAAACCAACAAAACGCTTCTTCCTTGACATTTTGATCACCCACTTTCTGTAGATTGAGTCAGCTCTCTTGAGTTCGGCGGGCGTTCTATGTCGGATATCTTCAAACATTCTGTGACGTTGATTCATTAGAACATCCAGATCCTTTCTGGTAGCGAGCCTAATCACTATTCCTTTAGGATTTCCTCTCATTGCGGGTCTTTTGAATTCTTGAGATTCTAGAGATCTATAACCATTTCCGCAGGTGAGTCAAAGAGAGTAATATCCTTTGCAAAGCTCAATTAGTCTGTTCGCGAAAGACTCGGCGTTGAAAAAATCTAGAATCTTTCCAACTAGAATTGGAATAACAGGATCTCCTGGGACCGGAAAGAAATCGGTAGCAATAGAGCTTGCCAAGATAAGCGGCTTGAATCTTTTGTTGGTCAATGATTTTGCGATAAAACATGGACTCGGAGCAATGCGCGACAAGGAATTTGTAGTCGATTTGGAAAGGGCAAGAAGAGCGATCGATACTGATGGAAGAATCATCTGCGGACATTTGCTTCCGTATATTGTTCCGAAATCAAAGCTAGATTTCGTAGTTGTACTACGCTGCTCACCGGTTGTATTGAAGAAAAGGTACGCGAAACGGGGCTATTCTCCTGAAAAGATTAGTGAGAACTTGGAGGCTGAAATGATTGGTGTTATATCGGAAAAAGCATTGAGCGTTTATGGTTCGAAAAAGCTGATAGAGTTCAATACAACAAGAACTAGACTCCCTGTAAGAGTAGCCAAGAGAGTCTTTGAGATGATGAAGGGAGATAGCGCTCCCACTTTCGGCAGGGTTGACTGGCTTTCATCTCAACGCTCTCATGGGGCCTTGATAAAGTCTTTTTCGCGCTTGAAACCAATTACAAAACCATAAAGGATAACTACATTCCATTTATGTACACGCCGTCAAAATAGTTATAATAAGCAAAAGGTGAATCGTTCGAATTATGCAACCTCAAGGAGAGGTTGATCTTGAGGCTCTAAGTCAAAAGATCGATGCTCTCGCTTCTCAAAGACTGGACATGATTAATGAGTACAAACGTCTTGATCAGAGAAGAAGGGACATTCGAAAAGAAATTCGAGAATTCACAGAGAAAATAAATGACGATAGAAAATCTTTGGACGAATACTACGAGCACATGACTACGTTCAAAGCAAACAGACGGGACTTGCTATCTAAAATTAGAGTCGTGAAAGCCAAGTCTGCGGAAGTCGAAAAAGTCCTTAATGGTTACGAAAAAAACATTCCCAAAGGCGGAGAGGCACTCAACGATCGTCTAAAGAAGGTTGAGTGGCGATTACAGGCAGAAAGGCTATCCAGGGAGGAAGAGAAGCAACTTGTCGCAGTTGTAAAAGATCTGGAAACCAAACTTAGGGCTTGGAAAAAAGCTTACACCACAAAGCAAGAGTACACAAAATTGATGGACCAAATCAAAGTGCTGAAGTCCAAGCTTGACGAGATGAACCACTTCAGGGCCGAAAACGATCCAGAGGTGAAGGCAAAGCACGAGCGAGTTGCGACCATGCTCAATCAAAGGCATCAGTTGTTCCAAGAAATTGAAGGTATAAACAACACCCTGATCGAACTTGATGGCAAGATTACCAACGCCACAAACGAACTCGATGTTCTAAGAGGCCAGAGAAGGAACCAGCTCGACGGAAAGCGCTCCAGAGACTTTGAGACGAGCAAAGCAAAAACAAGACAGCTGGTAAGCCAAGCAAGAGATGGTGCGAGGAAGAAATACGAGCAGGGTGAAAAACTGAGTTTAGACGAATTGAAGCTTGTGTTTGGAGACGACAACGAAGTTCTGAAGTAGCCGTTTTGTGTTGAGCCAAAACAACGTTCCCACCAAGTCCAATGAAAATCATTCCGCATCATCTTCGTTAGACGATGACGAGAAAAAAACTTCGAAAACGCTGATCATTTGCATAGATAGAGATGATGACATTGGGCGCGCAGGAGTGAAAACTCCGATAGTAGGACGTGATGCCTGCCTTCAGGCCGCGATGAAGCTTGCAATTAGCGATCCCGAGGAGGCAGATGCAAACGCTATTTTTGGCGCGGTCCGCCAGTACGATGAACTTTTGAGCAAGAGTGATCCTTGCGAAGTGGTAATTGTCAGCGGGCTCTATGACCGAGGAGTCAAAGGCGACAAGAAAATAAGAAGTCAAGTCGCGGACGTGTTGAAGGGCTATCCAGCAGATGGTGCGGTGTTGGTTTCTGACGGCATCGAAGGCGAAGAGCTTGCACCGGTAATCCAGAGCCTGGTTCCTATAATTTCTCTGAAGAAGATCGTCATTAAGCACAGCGGCTCGTTAGAGGAGTCGTACATGGTCTTTGGGAGATATCTCAGGATGTTGCTTTTTGATTCGAGATACTCAAAGTACGCGCTTGGAGTTCCTGGTATAATTCTTGTAGCGCTGGCGATAATTTCACAGTATTCTCCTAGCTCAGTTCTTTTGCTTCTAGGCATATTCGTCGGAGTGGCATTTCTCGTGCGCGGGTTCGATATTGATCGCCGAGTAGAAAGAATCGGCAAACTTTCACCTACGGGTTACCTCCGGTTATTCTCCACGATTGCGAGTGCTCTTATCATAGTTGTAGGACTCGCGACTGGGGCTTCAATCTTCTTTGCATCAGGCACGACAGGAAGTTGCACTACTGACGCTTGTACTCTCGCACGCGAATTTTCAAGCAGTAGCCCCTCGGCAGCGTTGCTTTACATCCCGAAAATGATTGGATACTTTGTGCAAAGCGCTCAGCAGTTTGTTTGGCTAGGCATAGGGGTTTACATCGCAGGTACCCTTTTTTTCAACGTCTTGCGACCAAAGTCAAGGCACATTGCGAGGTACATTGTGGAACTCTTGGTGTTGGGTTTGCTATACTTCCCCGTTTCTCTCTTTGCAAATAACTTGGTCAACGGGGGAACAAACGGCAATATAGACGTCGCCATCATTCTATTCGCGCTTGCAGTAAACTTTACAATTGCAGCTTACCTTTATAGCTTCATCACGAGCCGACGCAGAGAAAGTCCAGATGTCGAAGTACAACAAATCTAAAACATCTGTGTCAAAGGATGCATAGCGGTTTCCTACATTCATTCTATAACAAAAGTCATTTTGACATGGAAGTAATTCTCATTACCCTAGGTTGGTGACTGGTTAGATGCCTTCCATACTAAACTATCTAGGAGTTTACAGAGTTTACGAGTCATTCCTCTCGCGAAGCGTAAAGAATGGTGAAGTACCAAAACACGTTGCAATCATTCTTGACGGGAACAGAAGGTGGGCGAGCAACAAGTCTATCGAGAGGATTGTTGGTCACATCGAAGGAGCCAACACAGCTGAAGATCTTCTCGAATGGTGTCACGATATCGGGATAAAGACAATTACTCTATATCTCTTGTCAACCGAGAATCTCAATCGTTCACCTGACGAATTGAACGAGCTTTTCGAGCTCTTTACTGAAAGATTGAACAAACTCCTCAGCGATGAGAGGATAATTAGGCTCAAAGTCAAAGTCAAAGCGATCGGTAGACTTGAACTCTTGACACCTAGGATGCAGGAGATTCTCAAAGAGATTGAAATGAAGACTGCTAACTATTCCGATCACTTTCTGAATATTGCGATCGCCTACGGCGGGAGAACAGAGATCGTTGATTCAGTTAGGAAAATTGCAACTTTAGTCAAAGAGGGGAAGCTCTCTCCCGATGAAATCGATCAAAAAACCATCGAGCACTCTCTTTACACTTCTTACCTTCCCAACCCTGACCCCGACCTTGTCATCAGGACTTCTGGCGAAGAGCGCCTTTCCGGATTCTTATTATGGCAAAGTGCGTATTCTGAATTGTTATTTGTAGATGCGTATTGGCCAGATTTCAGAAAAATTGATTTGATGCGTTCGGTCAGGACTTACCAGCATCGCCGCAGAAGATTTGGCCGGTAGAACTGCTGCTAAGCCTTTAAAACCGAACTATTGCGACGATAGTTTTGTCTAGAAGGTACTGAGTTTCCACTTGGGTTGTTGTGTTGTGGTCGGCGGAGCTTTCGGCGACGAAGGCAAGGGGAAAATCATTTCGTACATCGCACTCAAGGAGAATCCCCAAATAGCTGTGAGAGGTGGAGTTGGGCCCAACGCTGGACACACGGTCGTCTGCAATGGAAAGACGATAAAATTGAGAATGCTTCCCAGCGCCGTAGTGAATAAAAAGACTCGACTCTTGATAGGTGCAGGAGTCTTGGTAGATCCTCGGGTCTTTCTTAAGGAGATCAAAGAAACGGGAAGCCAGTCGCGTACACGCGTTGATAGAAACTGCGCTGTAATCGAGAAGAAGCACATCGCTAGAGACAACGAAGGCCATCTAAAGAAAAAGATAGGAACAACGGGAACTGGAACAGGTCCCGCAAATTCCGACAGAGTAATGAGAATTGGAAAGATCGCTTCGCAGGAACCATCTCTCAAGAAATACCTCGAAGACGTGGCAACATCTGTCAATGACTCGCTGGACAGGGATGAATTCGTAATTGTTGAGGGCACGCAAGGGACACTGCTTTCTCTTTATTTTGGCGATTATCCATATGTAACAAGCAAAGACGTAAGCGCGTCCGGAATCTGTTCGGACGTAGGTATCGGGCCGAAACGAGTTGATGATGTACTCGTGGTCTTCAAAGCATATTTGACTCGCGTAGGGTCGGGCGAGCTGGAGGGAGAACTCTCTGCAGACGAAACAATGAAGAGAGGCTGGCAAGAGTTCGGAAGCGTTACGGGACGGCTAAGAAGGGCAGCGCCATTTAATTTTCAGTTGGCAAAGAAGTCTGTGCGACTGAATTCGGGAACTCAACTGGCGGTCACAAAGCTCGATACTATGTTTCCCGAGACTTCAGGCGTGAGAGAGTTTCGGCGCCTCTCACGACCCGCTCAAGATTTCATTTCAAGCGTGGAAGCTGAGCTAGGTATCCCAGTTGTTTATATTGGGACAGGTGCAGATTCAGAGGACATCATCGATAGGAGAAAATGAGGAAATATGGTAACAGTAAATCTAGAAGATATGGAAACCGAAGCGAAGGAAGGGCTCGCAGAGTTTGTCGAATCAAAGTTGCCGTTAAAAAGTGAGAAGAATGGCGATATCATTACTTTCGAAGATAAATCCCCTCGCTCGCATGTTAGCAGCCCAGAAGTGCGGACTTATCTGAAAAGATACATTCATTCAAAGGATCTGAGAAAAAAATACCGCGTATTGAGCGAAGATGGTTCGCTTAAATTCGTAAAACAGAAGATCGAAGAAGAACAAAAGGACGAAAATTAGTCCTCGACCTCTACTTTTTATGGACCTCAGATCTTTCAGTCTTTCTTCTGCCTAAAAGAAGAATCTTGAGTTCGTCTCTTGCTTTTCGCGCGAATTCAATTGCTTCCTCGCCTCTTCCATGCCTGTAGGCATCGGCTGCAGAAGCAATAGCTGAATTCACGAATCTGTATCGCGATCTTAGTTCCCCCGAAGGAATTGATTTCGGGTCGTTTTTTGTAGAAACCTTTAGCGACCTAATTTTGCCAAGCCGTCCGTGTAAATTGAAGACAAATTTCGAGACCTCAATTGCTTGCTCAATATCGCAATAAGCTTCCCATATCTCGCTGGTGTTACGAAGTTTTTCCTCGGTATCGAAGCGCGCGAGCCTTTTCTGGGCATCTTCCAAACTAGATAAGACGAATTGCATTCCCTTCGATTGTTGGCCTTCTTCTTTTTCCACGGTCACAAATCTCCAAAAAAGTTGATATGATGTCGATGTACCCAGTAAATGCTTAATTAATTAGCTTCGACGAACGATCTTGATTTGCCAAGGGCTCAAAGTAACAAGGACGAAGAACAGGACAAAGGTCCAAGACCAGCAACGTTCGTCGCGCTCGAAAGTCTCAATGAGCTTGCAAGGCTAACTTGTGCGCTTGAAAGAGTGCCCCTTCCCACATTCGCAAACAAAATAGAGCATGGGTATCGATTATCATCGCAACTTGACTTTTTTCACGGCTCGCCGGTGTTCTATTATTCGGAATCAAAGGAAACAAGGCAATACTTGGGTTACAAGACCACTTCTTCAGGAGAGGAGGTTAGTCTAATTGACGTGCCTTCAAATTCGTCGTTGGTTTACTCTCCAATAATTGAGATTGTGAAGTTTCCAAAACTATTCGAATCTTCGTCGAAAGACCAGCATGCTTCCAACCCAAAGTTCCAATCCGTGCAAGTGAAAGATTTGATGAGCCTGGTGAAAGTGGCGACATACAAGATAATGTTTGAGGAACCACCTCTACCAATTTTCGCATTTCCCATTTCTTCAGAAAAATGGAGAGTAGGAACCTTTGCCAGAATCGAAGATTCTGAGGAAGCTTCATTATTCTTTTTCTTTGATCAGGAATCTAGGCCCTCTGAAAATTTCGTTGGCTATTCGACTGCGAGGGCCCAAGCTTACTTGACAAACAGGACCGACGAGCACGGGAATCTTTTTGTAAAGATCATTAGGCTTAAGTCGAGTCACCCACTGGTTGACACGAATTGAACGAGGAACCTATTCCTCCTTCCTACAAAGCCATCAAATCCTTCCGCAATGCTCTTGATAGTATCTCTGAGGAAAAGAGATCAAAGATAATACTCGCACTGGATTTGGACTATCGAGAAGATACCAGAAATCTGTTGCGCGATGCTAAGAAGATAACCAAGGCCACTTCGGATTACATTTGCGCGGTGAAGATAAATCATCATTTGATGCTTCCGCTGTCGATTGCAGATATAGCTTCTCTAAACAAATCCATAGCAGAAGAAGGCCTATTATCGATAGCTGACTTGAAACTGAATGATATTGATAACACGAATAGAGTTGCAACGGAATACTTGTGGGCTGCGGGATATTCCGCAGTTATAGTGAACCCATTTGCAGGTTATCCCGGCGCTCTTGACGTAGTTTTCAAAAATGCGCGTCAGCTTGGAAAGGGAGTCATCACACTAGCATACATGAGTCACAAGGGTGCGGATGAGGGCTATGGCCTAAAACTGGAAAGCGGAAAAACTATTTTCGACGAGTTCCTCGAACGTGCAAAGAGATGGGGTTCCGACGGCATAATTCTTGGAACCACGCGGCCAGAAAAAATCAGGATCGCGAGAAAGACTGTTGGAAAGAACGTGAAAATAATTTGTCCTGGCTCTGGAGCTCAGGGCGGAGACTCTTTTGCGTCAATCGGAGCTGGAGCAGATTATTTGATATTTGGAAGATCGATTGTTCTGAGTGTAAATCCACGCTCTGCTGTCAAGCAGATCTTCCAATCGATTGCTTCGACAATGAAGAATTAGCTTCCCGAAGGACATTCTTCGCATTTTCAAATGTGAGGCGGCGAAGAGCATGTTCGTATGGGAGCCAATCATAACCCGAGTGCTCAAAGGAAATGGTTACCTTGTTGAGATCAGATTTAGCTAGGAAAAAGATAACACGCTTGTGAGCGAGCCCATCTTTTCGCCGGTAGTGGTATTCTATCTCTTTTCGGAAATTTGGAACAAAGCCTTGAACACGGAGGCCTGATTCTTCGAGAATCTCCCTTGCTGCTGCCTGCTCTTCTGTCTCATCTTTCTCAACGGCTCCCTTTGGAAAGTCCCAGTGGCCTGCTGGATAATGCAGCACAAGATATTTACGAATTCCACTGTTAGGATCGTCGTGGTAGATGACAGCTCCTGCTGATATCTCCTCGATCATTTGCAATCTTTCTGGCTTTTGAGCAGCTTTGCTTGCTCTTCGATATAAAAAAGAATCGACATCGAAGAACCATCTGGGCAGAGAGACAAACGCTTTAATTTCAATTTGGTTTCTCGCTGTAGGAACGCAATAATGAAGTCATCCAAAAGAGGGGTATTTGTTTAGAATGGCAAAAGTCAAGATTGCAATCGCTGGTATTGGAAACTGCGCCTCCGCGTTGATACAAGGGATACATTTCTACTCTAAGAATAATCCACAACAAGAAGTTATTGGACTGGCTCAGTATGATTTGGCTGGCATGACGCCGGCAGACATCGAAGTCGTTGCTGCATTCGACGTGAACAAGAAAAAAGTGGGAAAAGATCTCTCGGAGGCGATTTTTGCAAAGCCCAACAATACCGTAAAGATAACCGACGTTCCTAATATGGGAGTCAAAGTCCAACGGGCGCCTACAATGGATGGTATTGGAAAGTATCTAAAACCAGTTGTGAAAATTTCTGAAGATCCGGAGGTTCCTTCGATCGCTCAGGCAGTTAGAGACGCAGGCGCTGAAATTTTTGTGAATTATCTACCTGTTGGAAGTACGAAGGCTGTAGAATTCTATGCGACCGAGGCTATCAAGGCACACGTCCCTTTCATTAACGCGATGCCTGTCTTCATCGCTTCTAATTCCACCTGGCAGCAAAAATTTGCGGAGGCGGGATTGCCAACCGCGGGAGACGACGTAATGAGCCAACTTGGTGCGACAGTTCTCCACAAAACTATAGTCAAGCTTTGTGTTGACAGAGGCGTGAAAATCGATGAAACCTATCAGCTGAACATCGGAGGAGACGCAGATTTTCTAAACATGCTCGAGGAAGGTAGGCTCGTTGACAAGAGAATCAGCAAGACTAGTGCGGTTAGAGCAATGTCACCATACGAAGTTCCAACGAGAATTGGCCCTAGCGACTACGTCCCATTTTTGGACAACGAAAAAGTCTGCTACGTCTGGTTGAAGGGAAGATACTTCGGAAATATCCCTCTTACAATAGATCTGAAGCTACATGTCATCGATGCATACGATAGCGCGGGAGTAATGGTTGACGCAATCAGGGGAACGAAGGTTGGTTTGGACAGAGGGGTAAAGGGCCCGCTCGAGAGCATTTCCGCTTACTGCTTCAAACATCCACCAGTTCAGATGCCTTACAATGATGCCAAACAGGCATTTCTGGAGTTTATTGAAGGAAAGAGAGAGCGTTAGTCCTTCTTTGGAGGTGCGGCTTCTTTCCAGAGAAATTCGAAGTAGGTCTTCGCAAAAGAGGACAGCCCGGCGTGATCTGACCAAATCGCAAGAGCTTCTTTGCTCTCGGAGCTTGTGCCCAACAACAATACTACTTCCCTCGCATCTATGATCACACCACCTCCGAACATGTTTTCTTTGAACCGAAGTTCAGCCAACGAAGTGATTTTTGCAATCGATTTTTCCGAAATCTCCCCACTCATTAGGATTCTCACATTGACTCCGGAGGTTTTAACATTCGTCAGCGCAGGAATTATCAGTTCGACCACAGAGTTCAAGGCAGATGGGATCACCACTAGTAGCTCTTTCTTGCATCGATCGATAGACTCGCTGATCTTGGCTATGATGTTGTAATCTCCCCTTATGATCCAGATGTCCGGTCTCTCTTGGATCTCCTTTTGTTCGTAGAGAGGCATAAGCTCGCT
>Ga0307374_10012233_pt1 | contig 12077 bp, 10 predicted proteins | sample OX3MG_FD_202532 | JGI IMG/M metagenome (GOLD analysis project Ga0307374, IMG submission 202532) | Soil microbial communities from Risofladan, Vaasa, Finland - OX-3 | ecosystem: Environmental > Terrestrial > Soil > Coastal area > Acid sulfate soil | place: Finland: Risofladan, Vaasa | collected...
CGGTGAGGCACAGGACGTAGTATTCCCCGCCCTTCATGTCGCGCTGCTCGAGATAGTCCTGCGAATAGAACACCGCCGTGGCCATGGTCGCGAAGCCCACCAGCTTCAGGAACGCCGAGAGCGGATCGGCCACGTACAGGCCGTCAAACAGCAGCGTGCGATGGATCACCATGCCGAACTGGCTGGTCACGACCACCCCGGCGAGCAGCGCGAGCATCGTCAGCGTCGCGGTCAGCCCGCGGCGCGCGGCCCCGACGTAAACATCGATCAGCAGGATCGCGCAGGCGGAAGCCGCCAGCGTGATCTCCGGCAGCGCCACCAGCATCGAGCCGGTCGGGACGGGTACGGGTAGAGGCGTCATCATCAGTGCACCAGCACGTTGCCGGCCACGACGATCTTGCTGGCCATGACCTGGTGGACCAGGTGCTGCACCGAGGCGTCCATCATGTTCAGCATCGGCGCGGGCCACACACCCAGCAGCAGCACCGATAGCGCCAGCACGCCGAGCACCAGGAACTCGCGCCCGTTCAGGTCCTGCATCTGCGCGACCTTATCGTTGGTCACCGGGCCGAAGATCACCCGCTTGACCAGCCACAGGTTATAGCTGGCGCCCGTCACCAGGATCGAGGCCGCCAGCAGCGCGTACCAGAAGCTCGCCTTGAAGCTCGCCAGGATCACCATGAACTCCCCGACGAAGCCCGAGGTGCCCGGCAGCCCGGAGTTGGCCAGCGCGAACAGCACCATGAAGGCCGCGAACTTGGGCATTACGTTGACGACGCCGCCGTAGGCGCTGATCTCGCGGGTGTGCAGGCGGTCGTACATCACGCCGATGCACAGGAACAGCGCCCCCGAGATCAGGCCGTGGGAGATCATCTGCACTTCGGCCCCGTCCATGCCGAAGGCCGCGCCATTGAGCGAGCCGGTGGCCGCGAAGATGAAGAACAGCAGGAACGCGCCCAGCGTGACGAAACCCATGTGCGCGATCGACGAGTACGCGATCAACTTCTTCATGTCGGTCTGCACCAGCGCGACGAAAGCGATATAGATGATCGCCATCAGCGACAGCAGCAGGATCAGCCAATCGAGCTGCCGGCTGGCGTCCGGGGTGATCGGCAGGCTGAAGCGCAGCAGCCCGTAGCCGCCCATCTTCAGCATGATCGCCGCCAGGATCACCGAGCCGCCGGTGGGCGCCTCCACGTGCGCATCCGGTAGCCAGGTATGCACCGGCCACATCGGCACCTTGACCGCGAATGCCAGCAGAAATGCGCAGAAGATCCAGCGTTGCTCGGACAGTGACAACGGCAGGTGCTGCATGCCCGCGATCGTGTAATTGCCGCCCTTCTCGTACAGGTAGATCAGCGCCACCAGCATCAGTACCGACCCGAGGAAGGTGTACAGGAAGAACTTGAGCGTCGCATACACACGCCGCGGACCGCCCCACACCCCGATGATCACGAACATCGGGATCAGCATCGCTTCCCAGAAGAAGTAGAACAGCAGCGCGTCGAGTGCGGCGAACACGCCGATCATCAGCCCTTCCATGATCAGGAAGGCGGCGAAGTACTGCGCCGGGCGCCGCTGGATCACGGTCCAGCCGGCGATCACGACCGGCACCGTCATGAACGCGGTCAGCAGGATCAGCGGCAGCGAGATGCCGTCGACGCCGAGGTAATACTGGGCGTGCAATGCCGGAATCCAGGCGGTGCGCTCGACGAACTGGAAATTCGCCGTGCCGTTGGTGAAACCGATATACAGCGGCACGCTGGCCGCCAGCGTCGCCAGCGAGGTGATCAGCGCGGTCCAGCGCGCCGCGCGGGCGCGCGTATCGCCGACCGCCAGCGTGGCGAGGCCGCCCACGATGGGCAGCCAGATGACGATCGACAGCAATCCGATTCCCTGCACTCTCGAGATCCCTTGATTGGTTGGCTGACGGTCAGACGCGGATCAGGAACCAGCCCAGCAGCGCCGCCAGGCCGATGATCATCCAGAACGCGTATGAGTACAGAAATCCGCTCTGCAGCTGACGCGCCACACCCGCGAGCCGGCCGATCGAACCGACCGAGCCGTTCACCGCCATGCCGTCGATCACCGCCTGATCGCCGCCGCGCCACAATGCGGTGCCCAGCGCGCGCGTGGCACGCACGAGTACGTGCTCGTTGAACCAGTCGAAGTAGAACTTGTTCGCCAGGATGCGGTTCAGCAGTACCAACCGCTGGCGTACCGCATCACCCCACTGGGGCTTTTGCAGCACGAACACCCAGGCCGTCAGCACCCCAGCTGCGGCGATGTACAGCGGCAGCGATACGAACGCATGCAGCGCGAAATGCAGCGACCCGGCCCATTCGCGCCCCAGTTGCCCGACCACGTCCTGGCTCGGGAACACCCGGATCGAATCGCCGAAATAACCGCCGAACAGCACCGGCCCGATGGTGTAGCCGGCCAGCAATGACGGGATCGCCAGCGCCACCAGCGGGCCCTTCATGTCCCAGCCGACGTCGTGGAAGTGCTCGCGCGCGTGATGATCCAGGCGCTCGGGCCCGTGGAACGTCAGGAACATCATCCGGAAGGTGTACAGCGCGGTGACGAACACGCTCAGTAGCACACACCAGTAGGCGTACACCGCGCCGTGCAGATGCGAGGCGTGCACCAGCTCGATCAGCGCATCCTTGGAGAAGAACCCCGAGAAGAACGGCGTGCCGATCAGCGCCAGCGCGCCGACCATTGCGGTCCAGTAGGTCACCGGCATGCGTCGGCGCAACCCGCCCATCTTGCGCATGTCCTGCTCGTGATGCATGGCGATGATCACCGCGCCGGCGGCCAGGAACAGCAGCGCCTTGAAGAACGCGTGCGTCATCAGGTGGAAAATCGCGGCGCTGTAGGCGGACGCGCCCAGACCCGCGGTCATATAGCCCAGCTGCGACAGGGTCGAATACGCGATCACGCGCTTGATGTCGGTGGCGACGATGCCGAGCAGGCCCATGAAGAACGCGGTGCTCGCGCCGATGACCAGCACGAACGACAGCGCCGCCTGCGAGTACTCGAACAACGGCGACATGCGCGCGACCATGAAGATGCCGGCGGTGACCATGGTCGCCGCGTGGATCAGCGCCGAGATCGGCGTCGGGCCCTCCATCGAGTCCGGCAGCCACACGTGCAGCGGCATCTGCGCCGACTTGCCCATCGCGCCGATGAACAGGCAGATGCAGATCAACGTCATCGCCGAACTCGGGTGGCCGGAAATCAGCATGACGCTCTTGCCCGCCACCGCGGGCGCCGCCGCAAACACGCTCTGGTAGTCGAGCGAGCCGGTGAAGTACAGCACCCCGGCGATGCCGAGCAGGAAACCCAGGTCGCCGACACGGTTGACCAGGAAGGCCTTAAGGCTGGCAAAGATCGCGCTCGGGCGCGTGTACCAGAACCCGATGAGCAGGTAGGAGACCACACCGACCGCTTCCCAGCCGAAGAACAGCTGCATGAAGTTGTTGGACATCACCAGCATCAGCATCGAGAAGGTGAACAGGCAGATGTAGGCGAAGAAGCGCTGATAGCCGGGGTCCTCGCGCATGTAGCCGAGCGTGTACACGTGCACGCACAGCGACACGAACGTGACCACCACCATCATCAGCGCCGATAGATGATCGACCAGGAAGCCGACCTGGATGTGCAACCCGTCGCTGATCAGCCAGGTGTATACCGTGCCGTTGAAACTGGGCGCGTGATCGACCACCAGGTCCTTCATCACCACGCACGAGCCGATGAAGGACAGCGCCACCGCGCCGATGGTCACGGCGGCGGCGCCGGCGCGTCCGATCGCCTTGCCGCCCAGCGCCGCCAGCAGCGCCGCCAGCAGCGGCAGCAACGCAATCGCCAGCAGCAGCGTCTCGCTCATCGCGCCTACCCCTCCAACCGGTTGAGCTGCTCGACGTTGATGGTGCGCCGGTCGCGGAACAGCACCACGACGATCGCCAGCCCGATCGCCGACTCCGCCGCCGCCACCGTCAGCACGAAGAACACGAAAATCTGCCCGTCCAGCTGCCCGAGGTAGCGCGAGAAGGCGATGAAATTGAAGTTCGCCGCCAGCAGCAGCAGCTCGATGCACATCAGCAGCAGCAGCACGTTCTTGCGGTTCAGAAAAATGCCGGCGACCGACAGCGCGAACAGGATCGCCGACAGCGTCAGCAGGTACTCCAGCGGGATCATCGACGCGGCTCCCGGTTCATTCGCGCTCCTCCGTCTCCATCTGCACGATGCGCACGCGCTCGCTGGCGCGCACCGCGACCTGGCGGGCCACGTCCTGGACCTTCAACCCTGGCCGGTGGTGGCGCAGCGTGAGCGCTATCGCCGTCACGATCGCCACCAGCAGCAGCATCGCCGCGATCTCGAATGGATACACGTAGTGCGTGTACAGCAGCGTGCCCAGCTGCGTGGTATTGCTGTAGTTGGCTGGCAGCGGCGCGGCCGCGCGCAGCACGTCGATGCCGAGCCTGTGGGTGACCACCACGCCGGCGATCTCCACCACCACCACCGCCGCGATGATCCACCCCAGCCAGGCAAAGCGGGTGAAGCCGGCGCGCAACTGCTCCAGGTCGATGTCCAGCATCATCACCACGAACAGGAACAACACCATGACCGCGCCGACGTACACCAGCACCAGCACCAGGGCCAGGAATTCCGCCTCCATCAGCATCCAGATCGCCGCCGAGGTCACGAAGCACAGCACCAGGTACAGCGCCGAGTAGACCGGGTTGCGCGACGAAATCACGCCGACCGCCGCGCCGACCAGGATGGTCGCGAACACATAGAACAGTATCAGCGGTAACACTGCGGCTTCCCCGTCATCTTCTCAATGCGCGTCAACGATAGCGGGCGTCGGCGCTCTTGTCGGCGCTGATCATCGCCTCGTAGCGCTCCCCGACCGCCAGCAGCTTGTCCTTGGTCATGATGTTCTCGCCGCGGTGTTCCATGTGGTACTCATGGATGCGGGTCTCGACGATGGCATCCACCGGACAGGCCTCCTCGCAGAAGCCGCAGTAGATACACTTGAACAGGTCGATGTCGTAGCGGGTCGTGCGCCGCGTGCCATCGGCGGATACATCCGAGTCGATCGTGATCGCCAGCGCCGGGCACACCGCCTCGCACAGCTTGCAGGCGATGCAGCGCTCCTCGCCATTGGGATAGCGGCGCAGCGCATGCAGGCCGCGGAAGCGCACCGACTGCGGCGTCTTCTCCTCCGGATAGTGCACCGTGACCTTGCGCCGGAACAGCGTGCGCGCGGTGAGCGCCATGCCCTCGAACAGCTCGGTCAGCAGCAGTGTCTTGATCGGATTGGCAACCGTCATCTAAGTTCTCCACGGGCCGACGTGCCACCACGTCATCAGCCCCTCGACGACGATCCACACCAGCGTCACCGGGATCAGCGCCTTCCAGCCCAGGCGCATGATCTGATCGTAGCGGTAACGCGGAAAGGTCGCGCGGAACCACAGGAAAAAGCACAGCAGTACGAAGATCTTCAGCACCAGCCAGTAGGTCCCCGGCAGCGCCAGGAAGCTCGCACCGATGCCCGGATAGCCCTGAAAGGGGCTGAGCCATCCGCCGAAGAAGAACACCGCGGTCAATCCGGCGATCAGGATCATGTTGGCATATTCGGCCAGAAAGAACAGCGCGAAGGCCATGCCCGAGTATTCGACGTGAAAGCCCGCGACGATCTCCGACTCACCCTCGGCGACGTCGAACGGCGCGCGATTGGTCTCGGCCACCCCGGAGATGAAATACACCACCAGCAGCGGCAGCAGCCACGACCAGTTCCACGACAGGACCCCGCCCTGCTGGCGCGCAACGATGATGCCCAGGTTGAGGCTGCGCGAAGCCATCAGTACTCCCACCAGCGCAAACCCCATCGCGATCTCGTAGGCCACCATCTGCGCGGCCGAGCGCATCGCGCCGAGGAAGGCGTACTTGGAGTTGGAAGCCCAACCCGCCAGGATCACGCCGTAGACACCCATCGACGTCAGCGACAGGATGTACAGCAGCCCCGCATCGACGTTCGCGATCGCATAATGCGGGGCGATCGGCACCACGGCCCAGGCGGCGAACGCCGGGATCAGCGCAACCGCCGGTGCCAGCGCAAACAGCAGCTTGTTGGCGCGTGCCGGAACCACGATCTCCTTGATCAGCAGCTTGATCACATCGGCGAACGGCTGGCCCATGCCCGGCAGCAGCCCGAATATGCGCACGCGGTTGGGGCCCAGACGCATCTGCATCCAGCCGATGAATTTGCGCTCCCACAGCGTCAGGTACGCAACCGCCAAGATCAGCACGATCATCAGCACGACCGTGAAGATGCCGGAGTGCGCGTACGGCGGCAGTTGCGCCCACAGGTGGCCGATCGTGCTCACGCTGCATCCCCGTAACGCTGCGGCTCGGCGCGCCCATCGCGCGTGCGCTGCAGCGAGCCGGCGCGGCGCACGATCGGGTCGATCTGGTACATCGGCACGTCGAGCACGGCGTCGGCCGTCGCCTGCGAGTCCACCACGCTCGCGGATGCCGCGGCCGCAGCGGCCCCGGTTACCGCTGCGCCCTGCGCCGGCACCGCGGCTGCGGCTGCGGCTGCGGCTGCGGCTGCGTCGCTGACTCGCACCGCCAGCTCGTCGCGCACCTGCTCGGAAGACTGGTAATCGAAGCCCTGCAGGTCGAGCAGATTGCCCAGGACGCGCAGTATCTTCCACCCCGGGCGCGCCGCGCCCAGCGGCCGCGCCGCGCCTCCATGGCTCTGCCAGCGCCCCTCGAGGCTGACGTAGCTGCCGGAAGTCTCGGCGAAGGTGCCGGCCGGCAGCAGCACGTCGGCAACCTCCCTCATCTGTTCGCTGGCGTAGGCGCCCACGGCCACGACGCTGCCGGCGGCCTTCAGCGTCTGCAGCGCCGCCGGCGCGGCCGCATCGGCCCACGGTTCGGTATTGAGCAGCAGGTAGGCAGGCAGGCTGCGCTCGAGCATCTGCCTGGCGTTGCGGCCACTCGCAAGCCGTGCCGTACCGCCGATGCCGCGATGTGGCAGCACGCCGGCAAGATACGCCCCGGCGGCGTTGCCGCCTTCGGCCAAGTCCCCGAAGCTCGCGCCGCTCGCCTGTGCGATCGCTCGGGCGAGCGCGCGCAGCTGCGCGTATTGATTGCTGCGGATCGCCAGCGCACCGAGCCAGATTGCGCGCCGCTCCCCGCTCCTGAGCGACTCGGCGATCGAGCGCTGCTGCGCGGTGACGGCCGCGCCGGTACCGTCGCCGGCAGCGCACAGCGCACCCAGGCCGATATCGCCGGCCAGCGCCGCCAGCTCATCGGGCAATGGTGCGCCCGCCAGTGCCGCGCGCAGCACCCCGGCGAGTTCGGCCACCGCAGCGGCCGGCGAGGCGACGGCGTAGTGGGCCACGGGGAACAGGTATTCGAACGACGCCGGATTCAGGAAGCTGATGCGCGCGCCGCGCATCGCGGCCTTGCGCACGCGGTGCGCGAGGATCGGCACCTCGTGCCGCAGATGAGCGCCGATGACCAGCAACGCATCGAGATGGTCGATCTGCGCGATCGGCAGCCCCAACGATGGCGCATGCGCATCGAGCCGCAGCTGCTGGTCGTGGAAATCACGCTGACGCAGCCGATGATCGATGTTGGCGCTGTCGAGGCCCTCGGCCAGGCGCGCGGCCAGGTACAGCTCCTCCAGTGTGCTCGAGGGGTGCGCCAGCACGCCCAGCTCGCTCCCGGCACGCTTTAGAGCGTCGGCTGCCGCCGCCAGCGCCACCTCCCACTCGACTGCAAGCCAGCTGCCGTCCTGCGCGCGCACCTGCGGGGTGAGCAGCCGGTCGTCGCTGTAGATGCCCTCGTAGCTGAAGCGGTCGCGGTCGGCGATCCAGGTCTCGTTGATGTCATCGCACGGCCGCGGCACCACGCGCATCAACCGTCCGCGCAGCACGTGGCCATAGAGCTGGGTGCCGACACCATCGTGGGGAGAGATCAGCGGCGCCTGCGTCATCTCCCAGCCGCGCGCGCGGTAGCGGAACGGCTTGCTGTTGAGTGCACCGACCGGGCACAGGTCGATGATGTTGCCGGACAGCTCGTGATCGACGCTGTGCTCGATGTAGGTGCCGATCTGCATGTGCTCGCCGCGCCCGGTGGCGCCGAGTTCCTGGATGCCGGCGATGTCCACGCCGAAGCGCACGCAACGCGTGCAATGGATGCAGCGGGTCATGTCGCTGGAGACCAGCGGACCCAGGTTCTTGTCCTTGACCACGCGCTTGCGCTCGACGAAGCGCGAGATGTCGCGGCCGAAACCGACCGCCAGGTCCTGTAGCTCGCACTCCCCGCCCTGGTCGCAGATCGGACAGTCCAGCGGGTGGTTGATCAGCAGGAATTCCATGGTCGCGCGCTGCGCACCGGTGGCCTTGGCCGACGCGGTGAAGATCTTCATGCCCTCGGCCACCGGGGTGGCGCACGCCGGCAGCGGCTTGGGCGACTTCTCCACCTCGACCAGGCACATGCGGCAGTTGGCCGCGATCGGCAGTTTGTCGTGATAGCAGAACCGCGGGATATACACGCCCTCGCGGTCGGTGGCGCGGATGATGACCTCGCCGCGGCAAGCCTTCATCGGCACGCCGTTGACCTCGATGTTGACCAGCTCGTCGCTCATGCTGCGGGGCTCATGCTGCCTGGCTCGCGGCACTCGCCGGCACCGCGGTGATGCTGCGCCCGCCGTGATCGACCATGTACTCGAACTCGTGGCGGAAGTGCTTCAGGAAGCTTTGCACCGGCCAGGCCGCCGCATCACCCAGGCCGCAGATCGTGTGACCCTCGATGCGGTTGGCGACGTCGAGCAGCAGGTTCAGGTCCTCACGGCGCGCCTTGCCGGCGAGGATGCGCTGCAGGGTGCGGGTGAGCCAGCCGGTGCCCTCACGGCACGGCGTGCACTGGCCGCAGGACTCGGACATGTAAAAGCGCGACAGCCGCTCGAGCGTGCGCACCATGCAGGTGGTTTCGTCCATCACGATCACGGCCGCCGAGCCGATGCCCGAGCCCACCGCCTTGAGCGCGTCGTAATCCATATTGGTCTTCAACATGATCTCACCGGGCACCACCGGCACCGAGGAGCCGCCAGGAATGACCGCCTTGAGAGCGCGCCCATGCCACACGCCGCCGGCCAGCTCCAGCAGGTCTGCGAACGGGATGCCGAGCGGTACCTCGAAATTGCCGGGCTTGGCGACGTGACCGGACACCGAGAAGATCACGGTGCCGCCGGAATTCTTCGGCCCCAACCCGGCGAACCATTCGGCGCCACGGCGCAGGATGGTCGGCACCGAGGCGTAGCTCTGGGTGTTGTTGATCGTGGTCGGCATGCCGTAGAGCCCGAACGCGGCCGGGAACGGCGGCTTGAAGCGCGGCTTGCCGGTCTTGCCCTCGAGCGAATCGAGCAGCGCGGTTTCCTCGCCGCAGATGTAGGCGCCGGCACCGACGAAGGTATGCAGGTCGAAGTCCACGCCCGAGCCCCGGATGTTGCGGCCGAGCAGACCGGCCTCGTAGGCCTCGGCCAGCGCCGCCTCGAAGCGCGGGATCGGCTCGCCGAGGAACTCGCCGCGGATGTAGTTGTAGCCGACCGTGGCGTTCATGGCATAGCCACCGATCGCCATGCCCTCGATCAGCGAATGCGGGTTGTAGCGCAGGATGTCGCGATCGTGACAGGTTCCCGGCTCGCTCTCATCCGAGTTGCACACCGCGTACTTCTGCATGGTGGCGTTGCGCGGCATGAAGCTCCACTTCACGCCGACGGGAAAGGCGGCACCGCCGCGGCCGCGCAGTCCAGACGCCTTGACAGTATCGATGACCTGCTCACGCGGGATCTTCTCCTCGAGGATCCGCAGCCACGCATCGTAGCCGCCGATGCGCCGGTAGGTGTCGAGCGTCCACGAGCGCTCGTAGCGCAGCGGCTCGAAGCAGGTCAGATTCAGCTTGTCATCCCAGGCGCCCATGTGTCCTCGCGGCGTACCGCTACTTCAGCGCATCGAGCACCTGATCGACCGTCTCGGGCGTCAGGTTCTCGTAGTAGACATGATCGACCATCATCATCGGCGCGCCGGTGCAGGCCGCCAGGCACTCCTCCTCGCGCTTGAGGAAAATGCGGCCGTCGGCGGTGCTCTCACCGGTACGGATGCCGAGCTTATTCTCCACGTAGGCGGCGATGTCCTCGCCCCCGCGCAGCATGCAGGAGATGTTGGTGCACACGCTGACGTGATGGCGGCCACACGGATGGGTCTCGAACATCGAATAGAAGCTCGCGACCTCGTACGCCTGGATCGGCGGCAGATGCAGGTACGCAGCCACCGCATCCATCAGCTCGGCCGTCAGATGGCCGTGATTCTGCTCCTGTGCCGCGCGCAGCGCCGAGAGCACCGCCGAGCGCTGCCGCTGCGGCGGGAACTTCGCCACCCAGTGATCGATCTCGCGGCGCGTGTGCGCCGACAGCAGTTCGGTCTTGCTCATCAGCGATCGACCTCTCCGAACACGATGTCCTGGGTGCCGATGACGGCCACCAGGTCGGCGAGCATGTGCCCCTGGACCATCTCCCCCAAGGAGGCCAGGTGCACGAACCCCGGCGCGCGGCACTTGACCCGGTAGGGCTTATTGGCCCCGTCCGATACCAGGTAGATGCCAAACTCGCCCTTCGGAGCCTCGACCGCCGCGTAGGTCTCCCCCTCGGGCACGCAGTAACCTTCGGTGAAGAACTTGAAGTGATGGATCAAGGATTCCATGTTCTCTTTCATCTGCTCGCGGCTGGGCGGGCGCACCTTGCGCTCGTCGACCATGACGGGGCCGGGATTGGCCCGCAGCCACTCGACGCACTGGCGCACGATCTGATTGGACTGGCGCATCTCGGCCACGCGCACCAGGTAGCGGTCGTAGCAATCGCCATTGACACCGACCGGGATGTCGAACTTCAGCTCGGGATAGACCTCGTAGGGCTGCTTCTTGCGCAGGTCCCACTCGACCCCCGAGCCGCGCAGCATCGGCCCGGAGAAGCCCAGCTGCAGCGCGCGCTCGGGCGAGACCACGGCGATATTCACGGTGCGCTGTTTCCAGATGCGGTTGTCGGTCAACAGCACCTCGTATTCGTCGACGCAGGCCGGAAACTTGCGCGTGAACGCCTCGATGAAGTCCAGCAGCGAGCCGGCGCGCGCCTGATTCAACCGATCCACTTCTTTCTGGCTGCGCCAGCGCGATACCTGGTATTTCGGCATCACCTCGGGCAGATCGCGATACACCCCGCCGGGGCGGTAGTAGGTGGCGTGCATGCGCGTGCCGGAAACCGCCTCATAGCAGTCCATCAGGTCTTCGCGCTCGCGAAAGCAGTACAGGAATACCGTCATGGCGCCGATGTCCAGTCCATGCGCACCGAGCCACATCAGGTGATTGAGGATGCGCGTGATCTCATCGAACATCACGCGGATGTAGCGCGCGCGCACCGGCACCGTGATGCCGAGCAGCCGCTCGATCGCCATCACGTACGCATGCTCGTTGCACATCATTGACACGTAATCGAGCCGGTCCATGTAGCCGATCGACTGGTTGAACGGCTTGGATTCGGCCAGCTTCTCGGTGCCCCGATGCAGCAGACCGATGTGAGGGTCGGCCTTGGTGATCACCTCGCCGTCCATCTCCAGCACCAGCCGCAGCACCCCGTGCGCCGCCGGGTGCTGCGGACCGAAGTTCAGCGTCAGGTTGCGGATCTCAGCCACCTTCACGCTCCCGCCGGGGCACATCCTGCAGCGCCGGGTTGTAGCGGTTGTCATGGCGGATCACGCGCGGCACCAGGGTGCGCATCTCGATGCTGACCGGCTCATACACCACGCGCTTGAGCTGCGGGTCGTAGCGCACCTCGACATTGCCGATCAACGGGAAGTCCTTGCGGAACGGATGGCCAACGAAACCATAGTCGGTCAGGATGCGCCGCAGGTCCGGGTGGCCGCGGAACAGGATGCCGAACAGGTCGAATGCCTCGCGCTCGAACCACTCGGCGCTGGCCCACACGCCGGTGAGCGAGTCGACGA
>Ga0307374_10012234_pt1 | contig 12076 bp, 11 predicted proteins | sample OX3MG_FD_202532 | JGI IMG/M metagenome (GOLD analysis project Ga0307374, IMG submission 202532) | Soil microbial communities from Risofladan, Vaasa, Finland - OX-3 | ecosystem: Environmental > Terrestrial > Soil > Coastal area > Acid sulfate soil | place: Finland: Risofladan, Vaasa | collected...
TCCGCGCCCTCGAGCGCCTCGGGCAGCGATGCGGTGTAGGTCACGTTCAGCGGTGCCTGTTGACGGGTCACGTACATCTGGCCCAGGCGTTGCAGTCGCTCCCCCGCGACCGGGTTGACATCCATCAGGCACACGGTTCCGTTGAGTGCGGTACTCAACGTTAGGTCGCCCAGCAACGCCGGTCCCCACGAGTAGCTTCCTCCGCCGATAAAGGCTAGCTTCATTCCTGCACCTCCATTGATCACCTACCCGATCGCCACTGCCCTAAACAGCACTCCATTTATCGCATTCGTAGGGTCTTCACCGACGGCGCGTTCGGTTAGCCACGGGGACGCCATCTTGTCTCATCGCCCGGCCGCACGAACCCAGGCGGCCCAGCCTCATGTGCAGCCGGCACATCCAGACCCACCCCTTGGTGGTGACCAGGCTGGACACGATGCGCCACAACCCAGTTAGTCGCACCGTGCCCCAACCTATTCGTGCAGCTAGCCAGTACAAGACGGCCGCCCCTACGCTTGCCAACCCGCGACACCATTTTCCTACCTCTTCTCCATAGCGTTGTACTTAGGCAGCTTTCCCGCCGACGTGCGTCAGCGTTCACCGTGGCTTGCCCTCGCGCCACGGCCCTACCAGGGCCGCACCACGGGTGGACAACACACGCACGGAAGACCGACGTAACCACTCCCCTATCCTATGCGGTCTCCATCCGTGTCACCGCGACGGTGTGGTGCGAGACGGCCTCTTCGTCGAGGACAAAACCGAAACCGGGGCGATCGGGCACGGCCACACGCCCCTCGGCGTCGATCCAGAGCGACTCGGCCAGCATGCAATCGCGCGCCTTCGCGGTGAAGCCACTAGGTGGGTCGTGCGGGAATTCGAGCCAGGGGCAGTTAGGGACCGCGGCAGCCAGGTGCAGGTTCGCCAGCAAGCCCATGCCATTGCCCCACGTGTGCGGCACGATCAGACGGTGCGCGGCCTCGGCCAGTCCAGCCACTTTGCGCAGTTGAAAGATGCCTTCCGACAGCAGCGCATCGGGCTGCAGGATGTCATAACAACCACGGTCAAGCAACAGCTTGAACTCATGCAGCCCGTGGTTGTCCTCGCCACCGGCCAACATCAGGCGATTGAGATTCGAGCGTAGACGTGCCAGACCTTCATAGTCGTGCCGCGGCAAAGGCTCTTCGAGCCACAGCACGTCCAGTTCTTCTAACGCGCGGGCGACGCGGTACGCCGTCTGGTAACCCCACGTGCGATGGCCGGGAAGTCCAGGTTCCACGCCGGCCTGATTGGCATCGACGATGATCTCCAGGCGGTGCCCGACGGCGCTGCGCAAATCCTGCACGACGGCCAGATCCTCACGTGGATCATCGTGGTGGAAGCGTAGCTTGATGGCGCGGAAGCCCTCCTCGATCATGCGCTGGGCGTCCTCGACGCGCTGCGCGGAGGGACGCACTTCTCCCGTCGCACAGTACGCCAACACCGAGGGTTGATAGCCGCCCCAGAGTTTGTACACCGGCAGGCCAGCACGTTTGCCGACGATATCCCACAGCGGAATCTCCATGAAGTACATGGGGGGGCCCAGGATTTCCGCGTCGCGCAGGATGCCGGTCAGCAACTCCACCGCCATGGGATCCTGACCGAGCAAATAGGGCCGCACGAAGCGCTCGATGGCGACTAAGACCTCGGCTCCTCCATGCGCCGCGCCAAGCCCGGTGATGCCCTCATCGGTCGCGATCTCCACGAGCACCATGGTCAACTCACGCATGGGCCGCCCGCGCGCCCAGGCGGGCATGAAGACGGCGGGCAGTGGGAAGACGAGGAGGCGAGCGCGTACATCGGTGATTTTCACGGCGTGGCCTCCTCGTCGCCGTTGGGTAGTGTGCGCAGTGCGGCGCTCTCACGATCAAGGTAGAGTTCGACGTGGGGGTGGCGGCGCAGGATCGAGGCCGGCCGCAGAGGGGAAACCTCCTCTTCCAGGCAGGCGCGCACTGCCGGTGCCTTTCGCGCCCCCGGTACGGTACACACGATCACGCGCGCGCGCATAATCTGTCGAATCGACATCGAAATGGCTCGGCGCGGCACGGCGTCAAGACTGGCGAACCAGCCCTCGCCAAGCTGCTGGCGGCGGCACGTATCATCCAGATCGACGACGATATAGGGCTGCTCCGTCTCGAAATCGGCCGGCGGATCATTGAAAGCTAGGTGCCCGTTTTCACCGATCCCTACGAAGGCGATGTCCACCGGCGCCGCTGCGATCAGCGTGCCGAGACGCCCACACTCGTCCGCGGGGCTGGTCTCGCCATCGATCAGAATAGAGGCTCCGGGATGGACTTTGTTAATCAAGCGCTCACGGAGATAGCGCCGGAAGCTCGCCGGATGGTCCACCGGCAGGCCAACGTACTCGTCGAGGTGGAACATGGTCACGCTTGACCAGGGGATCGCCGGCTCGGTAACTAAGTTAGCCAGAAAGCTGAACTGGGACGTGCCCGTGGCCGCGATGATGCGGGCGGCTCCCTGAGTACGAATGACTTCTCGTAGGTATTGTGCCGCCGATGCCGCCGCCGCGCGGCCAGCCTCCGCACTGTCTTGACACACGTGTACCTTCACATACTCTCCCTCTCTCCGAATTTAGGCATGGCGACCCAGCGGCGTTCGCGGGCGCTGCGCAGCGTGGCCTCCACGAGCGCCACGCCGCGCCAGCCTTCGGCAAGCGTCGGATAGTCGGACGCTCCGCCGTGAATGGCGTCGTAGATACACCCGATCAGATTGCGAAAGGCGTCAAGATATCCTTCGGGATGGCCACCCGGCGCCCGCGCCAGCGCCGCGGCCTCGGGAGCGAGCAGGGTCGGGTCTTTCGGCACCACATCCCAGGCTGGGGCGCGCCGCCGGATGGTCAACGTGTTCGGTTGCTCTTGGTTCCACTCAAGTCCGGCCGCGCCACCGTCGATGGAGAAGGTGAGCCAGTTCTTGTATCCGGCACTCACCTGCGATACAACCAGATTACCACGCGCGCCGCCGTCGAAGCGCAGCAGCAGACTGACGCAATCTTCGCCCTGGACAGCCATTGGGTGTGTGACCTCATCCACCCGCGCTGCCGCCGGGCGTGGGCCCGCGCCCGGCGCGTCGCGGCGCCAGATCCGCCTAGACACCACGGTCTGCTGGTCCGCCAGCAGCTCCACAATGCGCTGGCCCATCACGTGCTCGACTAGGTCAGCCCAGTGCACGCCCACGTCTGCCATGGCCAGCGAGGATCCCGCGACTTCGGGGGCAAAGCGATAGTGGAGATAGTCGTCATGTAAGAGTTCGTCGGTCAGATACAGGCCGCGCACGTGATGTACGGTGCCGAGGGTGCCGCTCGCGACGAGGTACCGTGCCTGGGCGACGAGCGGGTAGTAGCGGTAACAGTAGGCCACGGCGGCGACGACCCCGGCGTCGGCAGCTAGGTGGACCAACTCCGCGGCCTGCGCGGCATCGGTCGCTAGCGGCTTCTCGCACACGAGGTGCTTGCCGCGCTCGAGGACGGCACGTGCCATGGGGTAGTGCAACGCATTCGGCGTACAGATATGAACGACATCGACGTCCGGATCATCCAGGACATCCCCCAGCCGGTCGCTGTACCGTGATACACGGAGCGCGGCAGCCCTGGCGGCGAGGTTGCTGCCCGGACGCCCAACGATCACGGCTACATCGGCGCCAACCCGTCGTACCGCCTCGACATGGACCGCCCCGATGTACCCCGGGCCCACGATCGCCGCCTGCAGTGGCACGGACGTAGTGGCCATCCGTCACCCAACCCCGGGACTGATAACGACCTTCATGGCTTCGTCGGCCATGGAAGTCATCACCGCGTCCTCGGCCTGCTCTAGGCCGAAACGGTGAGTGACGATCTCACCGAGTGGGTAATGGTGCTGCGCCTTGGCCAATACCGTCATGGTCGGCCCATAGGCCGTCGCTGCCTCTCCGCCAATTCCCAGCAGGCGGATATTCTTGATGCAGAAGTGCCGGTTCGGATTGATCAGCACCGGCCCCATATCCACAAAGGCCCCGGCCTCGATAAACATCCCACCGGCCCGCGTCATATCGAGTCCCTCAGGCACGGCCTGAGCCACGCCCGAGCAGTCCACCACCACGTCCGCGCCCCGGCCGTGCGTCCAACCCCGCACCGCTTCCACGCGCTCGGGCTCCGTCGTCTGCTGAAGCTCGATAGTGTGGTCGGCGCCAAAGCGCCGGGCCATCGCCAAACGCGAGGGAAGAGCGTCAATGGCAATGATATCGCCGGCCCCGAGCAAACGCGCCTTAATCAGGTGGCAGAGCCCCAGCGGCCCGACGCCCTGGATCACGACCGTATCTCCGAAGCGGAAGCCCTCCTGGGGCGAGGAGAACTCCTTTGCTTTGTCGAGTCCGGCCGTCACTGCCATGACCTCAGTCAACACGGCGATGTGGGACGGGAGGTCGTCAGGCACGCGGTAGAGGTGGGTGCCAGGCAGAATATACATGTACTCGGCCCACCCGCCGAAGAGATGCGGGGGTCGGGCAATCGAGAGGCTGTTGCCGTAGTCCTCCAGATGCTCACACATGTAGTAGGGGAAGTCGCCCTTGCAGTAATAGCACTGCCCACAGGTGATATTGGCTGCCGGCACCACGCGATCGCCCACGCGCACAGGCTCGCCATCGAAGGCACGCACCTCTCCGCCCGTGGCCGCCACCACGCCAACGTTCTCATGGCCGGGGATGATGGGGAAGGGCACGTCGCGCTCGTGGGGTGTGCCGGCGTACTGCTTGGTTTCGCCTCGGTAGGTGTGCTTATCGGTGCCACAGACGCCGGACAGTTGTATCTTGAGCAGTACGGCGCCGGACTCGGGCTCAGGCAGGGAAAACTCGCGCACCTCCAGCCGGCCAGGCGCCACCATCACGGCCGCGCGCACTTTCTCAGGCATGTTCGTACTCCTTCGTTCGCCCCTCGTTTGGCACCACCGCCCGCAGAAACCGCACCGATTTACGCACGCCATCTATCGGCGTGAGCAGGGGATCCTCATGTTCGATGCTCAATACGCCGTCGTAGTTATGCGCCCGCAGCTTCAGCACGAAGGCCTTCCAGAACGCGGCGTCATGGCCATAGCCCATGGTGCAGAAAGACCAGGGCATCTCGGCAGGACGAGCGGGCCAGCGGCTGTCCAGCATGCCGTTGAGCGCCATGTTGGTGCGGTCGATCAGTGTGTCTTTGGCGTGGACGAAGCCAATGGCATCGCCCAGGGTGGCGATAACCGCCAGTGGGTCCATGCCCTGCCAGAACAGGTGGCTGGGGTCGAGGTTGGCTGCCACGACGGTACCAACAGCATCGCGCAGTCGATGCAGTGTGTAGGGATTGTAGACCGCCATACCCGGATGAAGCTCCAGACAGAGGTGCTTGATCCCCTGCGCGCTAGCGACGGAGGCCAGCTCCTGCCAGTACGGAAGGATGCGCTCTTGCCATTGCCACTCGGCAATGTTCTCGTAGTCGGGCAGCCACGCTCCAGCTGACCAGTGCGGCGCCGATGATCCACCCGGCGTACCGGGGCACCCAGACATGGCCACCACACGCGGAATCCCTAACTCACCGGCCAAGCGTAGCGTGTCGCGTAGCACGGCGTCGTGCGCGCGCGCCATGGCATCGTCGGGATGGAGTGGGTTGCCACTACAATTCAGCGCGCAGATCGATAGGCCGCGGCCCGCGAACTCCTGCAGCCAGGCCGCGCGCGTGGCGCGGTCGTGCAAAAGGCCTGGTAGGTCGCAGTGCGGCGACGGCGAATAGTTGCCGGTGCCGATCTCCAGATCTGTCACATCTAGTTCCCGCGCTAGGTCCAACACCTCACCGAGTGCATAGGACGGCAAGCTGTCCGTGAACAGGCCAGTACGCATACTGTCTCCTTAGTGGTGCATCCGGTACATTCGGCATATATTAAGGGCCGGAGAAACTGTGCAAAAAGCGCCCCGCCATCAGATAGAAAGCGGTGGCCCTATCTGACCGAAACTTGCCGGGCGCGCCAGTTAAGAGGCCCGCTGAATCAAAGTAGTCATTGGCCCTGGACTGCCCACGAATCGCGGATACCTCCTGCACACCAATGGTATCTAGCACGAAGCGCGCCAGATGTTCGGGCGGCAGCCAGTCCTCCAGACGCACATGTAGATCCAGCATGGCATTCACGGACGCCTTATCTTGCGGCCAAATGCGAGGCCAGGCACGGCGTAACCCTGGAGGGACCACAGGGATGGCGCCATGTAGGGCAACCCGATCACCCATGTGCATATCCAATCGCCGGAGGAATGAGGGCGCTTACATGTCCTGGAAGTATAGCATCACGCCCGAAGCAGCGTCAAACCACGACGCTCAGGGCGCGTTTGACCACAGTATCGATGTAAACGCATTCACAGTGGCATTATCAACGCTTCCGCATCAGATATATAGGCCATCATCACAAGGCGCGCTACCGCCCGGCCAAGCCGGTGGTCACAATGCCGCGCATGAAGTAACGCTGCGCGAAGAAGAATAGCACGATCACCGGCACAATCATCGCCGCCGAGGCCGCCATCATATAGTTCCATAACGTCTGCTGGTGGGCCAACTGGAACTGGCCAAGGCCCAGGGCGAGGGTGAAGTTCTGGGGCGAGTTGATGTAGATCAGCGGGCCCAGAAAGTCGTTCCAACTGTTGAGCACGTCAAAGATAGCAACAGTGACCAAGGCCGGGCCGGACAAAGGCAGGATCACGCTCCACCAGATACGCAAGGGGGAGGCTCCGTCGATACGTGCCGCCTCGTCCAACTCGAAGGGGATGGTCAAGAAGAACTGTCGGAGGAGGAAAATGCTAAAGGCGTTGCCGCCAAACCACGAGGGCACGATCAGCGGCAGGTACGTGTCGATCCAGTGCAAGTAGCGCATCAGGATAAACGTGGGAACCAGCGTGACCATGCCCGGCAGCATGAGGGTGGCCAGCGTCCCCATGAACAAGACGTTACGACCGGGGAAACGTAGCCGGGCATATCCATACGCGGCCAACGACGCCGCCAGCAGATCGCCGACGGTCACGCCACCGGCGATAATGATGGTATTGCGCAGGTACAGCAACGTTGGCTGAAGGTCGACTAGCGCGGTCTTGTAGTTGCCCCACTCGACCGGGTTGGGGATCCACTGGGGCGGGTAGGAGAGCTCGCTGCCCGATTGCTTGAGGGAGGTGGAGAGCAGCCAGAGGAGCGGTAAGAGGAAGGTCACGCCCAGGGCGAGCAACACGATATGCAGCACCACATGGGTGAGCCTTTCCCGTCCCGCTCGACTCCGCCACCAGACCGCTTGTCCGCTGGTCGCGGTCGATTTGGACGCTGGAAGGTTGGCCATGGCCGCGACTATCCTTTCAACTCATTTCGTAATAGACCCACGACTTGGCGACCCGGAAGTTGACGGCCGTCAAGACCAGAATGATGAGAAAGAGCACCCAGGCCAGCAGAGCGGCATAGCCCATCTCGAAATCCTGGAAGCCCTTGTTGTAGAGGTAGAGCACGAGCAGCAGCAGCGAATTGTCCGGCCCGGCGCCGGTCTGATTGAATCCGGCCTTGCTGAACAGGAACGTGATCGTAAAGCCGCTCTGCATCGTGTTGATGAGGCCAATGATAAGGTTGAAAAAGATCACCGGGGAGAGCATCGGCAAAGTGATGTAACGGAAGCGCGACCACCACGTGACCCCGTCGATATCCGCGGCCTCATACAACGCGGTCGGGATACCTTGCAGCCCCGCCAGGAAGATGATGATGCTACCACCGATGCTCCACATGTTGGAGAGCACCAGCGCAATCTTGGCCTCGCCGGCATTATAAAGCCATGTTTGGGGCGGAATACCAACCAGGCCCAGAAGTCCATTGGCGAGCCCGTAGGTGGGATTGAAGATCCACAGCCACAAAATGGCATTGGCCACCACTGGGGTTAGGCTGGGAATGAAAAACACCACCCGATAGAGTCGGATCCCCCGAATATCTTGATTGAGCGCCATCGCCAGTAGGAGCGAGAGGGCCAGACCGAGGGGCACGGAGAGCAGCGTAACATAGGCCGTGTTGTAGAGCGCCTTGAAGAACAAGGGGTCATTGATCAATTCCCGCAGATTATCCAGGCCTGCCGGCGTGGGGGGGGTAATGACCTCCCAGTGTAGGAAGATCATGATAAACGAGGCGATCAGCGGTCCGACCGTAAAGATTAACAGGCCCAGAACGTTCGGTAAGATGCATAAATAGCCCCAGATGTACTGGTCGCGCATCAACCCGCCACGCCGGTACGAGCGGCGTCCGGGTCCGCGAAGGGGGACGGTGGTCGTCATATCCCTCACCTAACCTTCTCCAACTGCTCGTCGGCGATGGACTCAGGGCACCCACGCCCTTTCTCCCTGTCGAGCCCGGCTCCATCCGCGGACTCGACACACGTACCAAGCCGTATGCGTGGCCGGTTCGGACCGACCACATGTACGGCTCGGTACGTGCTCAACAGCGGCCAGCTATAGGTGCAGGGTCGCGCCAAATTGCTTGGCCTTAACTTGGTCGGCCGCCAGGATGGCGTTGACATTGCTCGCGACCCGGGGCATGACCGTCTTCGCGCTTTCCTGGCCTGTGTAGAGACGCAGCATGTCCGGCCATGGAGACGTGATCAGGATACCTTCCAGTTCGGAGTCCGAGATGGCCTCGCACCAGAACGGCAAGCCGGACTGGGGCAGGAGGTCGAGAATCAGCGCCGCGTGTGGCGGAGTCGCCGCCTTGGACAAAAAGCGGCGCGAGGTGCTCTTGTAGGGGTTCAGGAGATTCACGTTGTACTTGTGCGCCATCGCCAGACCCTGCTCGCTGGTCACGAACTCCATGAGCTTCCAGGTTTCGGCGGGATGACTCGTCTGTGCGGGCATGATCAGCCCCGAGCACTCAGCTACGACGGCGCGCCCCGCCTTCCCCTTGGGGTAGCCGGTGAAATCCCACTGTTTATTGTAGAATTGGGGATGCTGCACGTACTCGGCAATATCCCAGGTACCGCCGAAGAAAGTTGCAAGGTTACCGGAGTCGATACTCCAGTTAACGCCGCTGGGGAACTTGGGGCTGGGATTGACGTAGTACTTGTTGCCCAGGTCGGCAATCCACTGAAACTGCTCAATTACGCGCGGGTCGTCGAGGCGGCTCTTCGCGAGGTTGGGGGTCGCCCACTCCAGACCCTGGCTGCGCAGCAGAACGTTCCATGACCAATTGAGACCGCCGTCGTTGCCATACTGTACGACATGGCTCGGATCAAAGTGGGGATCTTCAGGGTTGCGCCCCTTGTTGTCAAGGGTCAGCTTGCGCAGAACACGCACGAAGTCATCCCAGGTCCAACTCAGATCTGGATAACGCAGGTGCGCGCGGTCAAAAATCGCTTTATTGTATTGAAATACCCACATGCCATAATCGAGCGGCATGGAGATGAGTTGCTTACCAAGCCACATGGGGTTCCAGGCATTGGGCCAGTAGTCATTGGCGTTGCGCCCGCTAGCCCGCCAGAAGCTGCTAAGATCGTGGAGCGTGCCGCGCGCGGCGAAAGAAAAATTACTGTCGTCGGCTCCAGACACCATATCAGGTGCGGTGCCGCCAGCCATCTCGACCTTCAACTTCGTGGCGAAATCGCCCTCGGTCGGCTCCAGTTGCACCGAGATCTCGGGGTGCAGTTTCTCGAACGCCGCCGCCGCTTCCTTAAAGTACGCTTGATATCCAACACCGCCGGTAGTCATGAAGCGGACGGCCACCGAGTTGCTGGCCCGGCGGGCCATCTTCTCTGCCGCCCAGGTTACATTCGGCACCTGGTCGATGCCGGCCGCCAGCGCGCCTACCACGGCGCCAGCCTTGAGCAAGCCGCGTCGACTGACATGCCGCCGCCACGCCAGGTTTGCAGTCGCGAAGTCAATTTTGCCGATCTGATCAGACATGGTCATCCTCCTAATCATCTACAGCGCATCGCTGGTTGATTCAGAGTACGAAGGCGAGCCCAGCAAGCGAGAAGAGAAGCAACACGAGGATAGCTGATTTGCGAACGAGGACCCACTCGCCCCTCGCGCATTCGAGAAAGGTCGCCCTACCAAACTCACCGTTATAAAAGGAGCTTAAATAGGTGAACGCCACGGTATACTCTCCTGCGCGGCGCGGCCGTGCTAACAACGGTATGCCTATCCAGCATTCTGGAACGCGGTATCGGCACCCGAAGCGAGGGAATGCGGAAGGTGTAATGCACCTCCTCTCTTCATGTAAGCGTTTAACCAAGCCTATCATTACAAAAGTGGGTTGTCAACGATCACGCAAAACGCCCTCTGGTACCGCAGGCAGGAGCACGCCCCATTCCCGCTGACCCTGCATCCTGGAACTTTCCAGGATCATGACGCACGCCCGGCTCCATGGCTCCATGCTCTAGCTTGACCGGCCAAAGGGAACGGATTATAGTGAGGAGGTAAACGCTTTCCTGAGGGGGGGTGCACTGTTTGTAGTAGTCAGCGCAATGGGGTGCCAGTCGCGTCGCCCGCCACTATATAGCTGGGATGCACCGCGCCGTGAGGCGGTGATAGCCGAGCATGGGCTCGTTATGCGCGCCATCGGTGTCCACGAGCGGCTCGGCACGTACGTCTACATCAGTTGCCCGCTGGCTTGATTGACGTGGCACGGGCGAAATCACCTTCGGCGCCTGCCACCTCCTGGGGTCGTCTGGAGTGCGCCGTGACGTCAGACAAACCCGTGCCAGTGCATCACGCGGTCTTCTATGCGCGGTGTCCACGAGGAGATTGTTGAGTCTATGAATACCACGACGAATCACCTCTTCGAGCACAATCTCTCCATGGGAGAGTATCTTATGCGGCGCTATAAGCGGATGGCCCGAGCTTTCTCCTGTGACGCGCGCGATGAGCAGACGTGGCGTCGGTGGGCTATCCAGGCCCGTGAGGCGCTACATGAAGCAATGGCGCCGTGGCCGCAGCCCTGTTCCCTTGACGTGCTCGTGACCGAGCGTATCGCCTGCGAGGGCTACATGCGGGAGAAAGTCCTCTTTCGCAGCGAGCAAGACATGTGCGTGCCGGCTTATGTGCTCGTTCCAACCGTGCCACCGCCGGCCGACGCGAATGGCTATCCGGCCATGATATGCCAGCATGGACATGGCCACGGCAAGGACGATGTGGTCGGCATCACGCACGGAACGCTTGACCGCTGGAGCACGCGCCAGACGCTGCGCTACGATTATGGCTTGACGTTGGTCCAACGCGGTTATGTCGTCATCGCCATGGATGCGCGCGGCTTTGGCGAGCGCGCGCTGGGCTATCCCGCTGGAACCGGAGAACACGGCTGTAACATGGTCCAGATGAAAGCCCAACTCCTGGGCCTCAACTTGCTAACACTCAATGTCTACGACCTCATGCGCTGCCTGGACTATCTGCATACCCGCCCCGAGGTTGATCCTCAACGTGTGGGGTGCGCTGGCCTGTCGTATGGGGGAACCCTCACACTTTTTGCGGCCGCGCTGGATGAGCGGATCGGCGTGGCGATCATCAGCGGCTATCTAGGCAGCCTGTGGGAACAAACCTTCGTGCGCGGAGACACCTGTGGCCAGCAAATTATCCCCAATCTACTCGCCTGGGGCGAGCTCGCTGATGTGGCGTGCCTGATCGCGCCTCGCCCATTGCTAATAGAGAGCGGCACGGAAGATGAGCTATTTGGCATCGAGGCGGCCTGTCGCGTCTGCAGCCAGGTCGAACGGGTCTACGCGACCTTAAACGTGCCGGAAAGAATGGCCCAAAACGTGTTTGAGGGAGGACACCGCTGGGATGGCACACGAACTGAGGGGTGGTTGGCGCGCTGGCTCTAGGGATGCGGCCAAGCGACATACGTGCGCGGCGCCGGTCAGCCGCCGGCGACGACCTCACTGGACGTCATCAACTGAAAGCGAATCTTCGTCTGCGCCGTCTCTCCGGTCCGGCATATCGCGCCGTGGAAAGCTTTACAGAGGTGTCATCATGGTACTCATTCCAGACCTCGTCAATTGCCGCCGTGGTCCCATGATTGCGATGC
>Ga0307374_10012235_pt1 | contig 12075 bp, 10 predicted proteins | sample OX3MG_FD_202532 | JGI IMG/M metagenome (GOLD analysis project Ga0307374, IMG submission 202532) | Soil microbial communities from Risofladan, Vaasa, Finland - OX-3 | ecosystem: Environmental > Terrestrial > Soil > Coastal area > Acid sulfate soil | place: Finland: Risofladan, Vaasa | collected...
TCGGCGGCGCCATCGAGAATTTCACTCACGAACCGCTCGGTTCGAATGGCACGCTCACTGCCGTAGCGATCGTCACCCGTGCGTTAAAAAATATCCGCGTCACACGCACAGGTTATTCCGGGTTGATGTTACCCGTGCTCGAGGATTCCGTGATTGCTCGCCGCTGGAGCGAAGGGCGGGTATCACTCAATTCCTTACTGCTGGATTCCGCCGTTTGCGGCACAGGTCTGGACGTAATTCCCATGCCCGGCGACACGACCGAGGCTCAAATTAGGCCAATCCTCGAAGACGTTGCGAACCTCGCCTACAAATGGCACAAACCCCTCGCCGCGCGCCTGCTGCCCGTGAAAGGGAAAAAGGCGGGCGAACAAACGGAATTCCAAGACCCATTCTTGGTGAATGCAATGATCCAGCCGGTTCGATGAGCGATTTTTGCAAATATACGGGAGCCCACAATGGAAGATAAACTCGGCCTCGAATTTCTGCGCGTCGTCGAACAGGCCGCCATCGCTTGCGCGCATACCATGGGTTTGGGGGACCGCCATAAAGCCGACGCCGCCGCCGTCGAAGCCATGCGCCGCGAAATGGACACGGTCGGCATGGACGGCACCATCGTTATCGGCGAAGGCGAGCGCGACAAAGCGCCCATGCTGTTCATCGGCGAAAAAGTCGGCTTGGCCACCAAGCACAACGACAGATATCCGGCGGTGGATATTGCCGTCGATCCGCTTGAAGGAACCAATCTGTGCGCCACCGGCGAACCCAACGCCATCACAGTTCTCGCCGCGAGCGAAAAAGGTGGATTGCTTCACGCGCCCGATTTGTACATGGAGAAGATCGTTGTGGGTCCCACGTGCCGGGGCGCAGTCGAATTGGATGCACCGGTAAAGGACAATTTGAAAGCGATTGCCCGGCGGCTCGACCGCCTGGTCGAAGATTTGGTTGTGATCGTCCTAGATCGGCCGCGGCATGAATCTCTGATCACCGAAATTCGTAACGCAGGCGCGCGCATCCGGTTGATTAGCGACGGCGATCTCTCCGCCGGAATCGCGTCGGCCGTTCTCGGCTCCGGCGTGCACGCGGTGATGGGCACCGGCGGCGCCCCGGAAGGCGTCCTCACGGCGGCGGCGCTGAAATGCCTGAACGGCGAAATCACCGCGCGCCTCGTAGTGTCAACTCCGGAACAGCACGAACGGCTGGCAAAGATGGGCGTGACCGACGCGAAGAAAATCTACAAAACGGATGAGCTCGCTCCCGGCAAGAAAATGATTTTTGCCTGCACGGGAGTGACGGAAGGAAATTTGCTGCGCGGCGTGCGCTTTTTCGGCGAAGGCGTGCGTACTCACTCGCTCGTCCTCACCTACGACGACCGCCAGGTGCGCTTCATCGATAGTGTGCATCTGAATAAACGGCCAGACGCAAAAGTTCGCTTTATTTGATCCTCGCGATACACTCGGAACAATTGGCCATGCTCGCTTGAATTCAGTAGCTCAAGGAGGCATTGCGATGTCCGGACCTCCCCGGCCCCACTTGGAACCAGCGCAACCACGCAGTGACTGGCCCAGCAAGCGGCTGATTGTCCTGGGCGTCGTGCTCGTTGCGGTCTTCGTCTTGTGGATCGTTACGATGCTCGCGCCGCCGCATTTCGGCCCCAAGCATTAAAAAACGGGATTGGCGCGGCCCAATCTGATAAGGGCAAATCGGAATTGGGAAGATTTGTTCACAAAAGGGAAATGAAAAGCCTGAAGCGCCGGGCATGTAGCCCGGCGCCCCCTTGGAAGTAAACTTCTGCGATATACCTTACCGATGAGCAGACGCCATCGGAGTCCCATGCCGTCGCGACGACAGTTGCGACAACTTCGATTGCTGCATTTGCTGCGGCATCGGCTGCACCGGCGGCCGCATCATGGGAGTGTTGCTGACGTGGTCGCTGATCGCCTGCAAACGCTTGAGGATGGATTGCCACTGCGCCCAGTCGAGCTGGCGCAGAAATGGCCGCAATCCCTGAATGAACGGATCCTCGAGCAGCGTTTGTCCCGTGGACTCGGGCACGAAAAACCGATTTAGCCCGACTCCGAGCGCTTCGGCGATCTTCTCGAGCGTGCCGAGACTGGGCGTCATTTGCCCGCTCTCGATGCGCGAAAGATAAGAACGCGACACGCGCGAGCGTGCCTGAAGTTGGCTCTGCGTCATGCCGCGGGACTCACGCAACTGGCGAATCCGTTGACCGATATTCTCCACGGTTTCGCGGTTCGGCCAGTCTTCGAGCAATTGACGATCGTCGCCTGGCAAATCCTGTGCGGAAGGCGTCGGGATGACGAACGTCACCTTCGAAGGCAACAGGCGCACGCAACGCCGACAATTGTCCGTACGTGTGCGATATTGCACAAGTCCACAAACGTTGCAACGGACGACTTCCCGGTCCATCTCTGAACCGGCTTCCTCTACTTTCTTTTCACCCAACGGTTCCTCGCAGACTTTTCCGACAGTGCGGAGGGAAGGAACGGGTCACAAAGGGGAAGGCAGAAACCGGCGCGAGCGACATTCTCTCTGCCGACCCATCTGGAGTCAAGCCTTTTTTTATGATTCTCAGGTCGCGCCCAATTCTAGTCCTGGCGCTGCTGCAAATCAATCGATTGAATAGTCAGCAAGCGGGTCGCCGAACGCGTCCATTTTTTGATACGCTTATCAACTTTCCGCGATGGAGGATTAACAGTGTCGAACTTGCCGAGCCGCGAAGAAGCCTGGAATTTGCTGTGCGAATACACACAAAACGAAAATCTGCGCAAACATGCGCTGGCCGTTGAGGCTTGCGTGCGCGCCTACGCCCGCAAACAAGGCGCGGATGAGGAACTGTGGGGACAGGCGGCGTTGCTCCACGATTTCGACTACGAGCGATGGCCGAATGCGGAGCATCACGCGGACAAGGAACATCCTGCGGAAGGCACTCGGATTCTTCGCGAGCGCGGCTATCCGGAAGAAATGATTCACGCGGTTCTCGCGCACGCCGATTATACGGGAGTGAAGCGTGAATCGGCGCTCGACCGCACGCTATTTGCCTGCGACGAACTCGCTGGATTCCTCACCGCTTGCGCGTTGGTGAAACCGAGCAAGAAAATTGCGGAGGTGGAAGCGGCCTCGGTGAAGAAGAAACTAAAAGACAAGGCATTCGCGCGGGGCGTGAATCGCGACGATGTTCGCGTGGGAGCCGAGGAATTGGGCGTTCCGCTGGAAGAACACATCGCATTCTGCGTGGAGGCAATGCGTGGCATTGCGGATCAGTTGGGTCTTTGACTCGAGATTATTTCCGCCTCATTTGCTGGTGTCGGTGAAAAGCACGGCGTCCCGGCTTGCGCGAACGCGAACAATCCCCAGCTTCTTGCCGTCTGGCGACCAGTGGAAATCTTGAATGCCATCTTCGGTGTAGTGCGTGAATTCCTTGCTCGGACCTCCATCAAACGGCTGCACCCAGAGGTTGTCCACTCCGTTTTCACCCAACTGGTACATCGCGCCTTTGGCGTCCGGCATGAATCGCACCATGCCTCTGGTCACGTGCACGGTCCCCAAGGAAACCGCCCTTAGCTCCTTCCACGTGTCCAGGGAGACTACGTGAACGAGGGGTGCATTCCGAGAAAATGTCCCATACAGGAGCAGTTTCCCGTCAGCCGAGATATCGAACCAGATCGTCTTTGCATCGGGAGAAACTGCTTGGGGATTCCCGCCGTTGACCGGCACTTTCATCAACTCGCTGTTGATGTTGTCGCCGTAGATGATCCATTTCCCGTCACCCGTGCATTGTGCAAACAAATTGCTGGGGCCCTTCGTCAGCTGTGTCAGCGCACCTGTTTCCAGATCCATCTTCCATAGCCCGAGTGGAGTGCCTTTCCGTTCGGCGCCGGAAAACACAACGGACTTTTGCCCACAAGGGCTGGGTTGAAGGTACGAGCGATGAGGATCGGGGCTGATGATTTTGACATCTCCCGTCGCCAGATTAGCCATACTGAGATTCAGCTCCCAATTGGTAAGGAGGAGCTTGTCAGGGGTCAACCAACCGAAAAAAGCCGGATTCAAGACGTATTCCAGTCGTTCCGGCGTCGCGCTCGCGTTAAACTGCGAATTGAGCGGCAAGATGTCAAGCGATGATTCCGCATCCCGTTTGACGGACGACAGCGTCTTCCCATCCGCAGACAGTGTTACTTCCGCATACGAGCTCAAATCGTTGGTGATGCGCCGCACTTTCCCCTGCGGGTAGGAAACCTCATAAATCTGGCCGTGTAATGAAGGAAGACCCACCGCCGATAGAACGAGCCCGCTCTCTCCCGGCATCCACACAATGGAGTTGACGGAGCCGTCGGAGCCGTTCGGCGCCTTGGCGAGGTGAGTCAGGGTGCCGATTTGTCCGTGGGAAATGTCGATTACATCCAGTTGTTTATTGAAAGCCATCGCCACTTTTGTCCCGTCCGCGCTGCACGCCACGGCGGCACTGAAGTGATAGATCGGCGCATTGCCCAACAGAGTCTTTTCCTGGCCTGTCGCTGCATCCGCCAGAACGATTGTGTTCTTGTTGGCAGATGGGTCGTGGCGAAGAAAGCAGACCTGCCGTCCGTCCGCAATGAAGCTCACCTGGCTGTCGGTATCTCGAACGACAAGTTGAGGTTGTCCACCAAACGTGGGCATTCGATACAGATCGTTCCTCCCCGATGCCTCTTTCGCCCGGACCCGAAAGAATAAATAACTCTCGTCTGGGGAAAAAGCCAGGGACACCAACCCGCCGGGAAGTGTTTGTAAGACCTGTGTATCGCTGCTTGTGGACAATTGCCGAATCCATAGACTGTCGCCGTTGAGATTTGAGTGTCGTCCATAAGCCATGTATTTTCCGCTGGGCGAGACGGCGGCCATGTTCAAGTCGCCATACTGCGTGACCTGCGTAACCGCATACGTCTCAAAAGGATTACGCTGGACGCGATGGCTGCTGCTGTAGATTAGATAACCTGCAGCGCTCAGAATCAGCAACGCGGCCACTACCGATATGGCCGTTGCCACGTGGAATTTCTTCGCTGCGGCGATTGCACTGCTGCCAATCCGGGAAGCTGATTGCGCGGAGTCCGGCGTCACATCGGTATTGCTCAGCGCTTTACCCTGCCGGCCGGAGCTCGCGTCGCGCTTCAGGCGTTTCAGGTCTGCCCGGAGATCAGACGCATGTTGGTAGCGGATCTCTCGGTCCTTCTCGAGGCATTTTCCTATGATTCTCCCGAGTTCTTCCGGGAGCGCAGGGTTGAGTTCCGGCGCCGGAATTGGCTCACGATTCAGTATTCCCTCGAAAATAATCGCGCTGGTTTTGCCGGTGAACGGAGGCCTCCCAGAAGCCATTTCGTAGAGGACGGCGCCCGCTGAGAAAAGATCGCTGCGCGCATCGATTTCTTCGCCGCGCGCCTGCTCCGGCGACATGTACGCAATCGTGCCGATCGCCGCGCCTGGACTGGTGAGGTCTTCCGCGGCGGTAAAATGGGCTGCGTCCTGCGTGGCAAGCGTTTCCGCGCCATGCAGGGTGACCTTGGCCAAGCCGAAATCGGAGATCTTCAATTGCCCGCGATTGGTGAGAAACAGATTTGAGGGTTTGATGTCCCGGTGAACGATTCCTTTCAAATGCGCCGCATCCAACCCATCGGCCAATTGAATGGCGACATCCAGAAGGCGCTCCGTCGCGAACGGCTGGCCGTGAATTTCCTGGCTTAGGTTTTTGCCTTCCAGCAATTCCATGACGATGAAGGACTGGCCATCGTACTGGCCGATCTCGTGGATCGTGCAGATGTTGGGATGGTTCAACGCGGAAGCTGCGCGGGCCTCACGACGAAAGCGCTCGAGCGAATGCGGATCTGGCGCCAAGTGGTCAGACAGAAATTTCAACGCGACAAAGCGGCCTAATTCCGTGTCTTCGGCTTTGTACACAACTCCCATGCCACCCCCACCGAGCTTTTCAAGGATGCGGTAGTGAGAAATGGTGCTGCCGAGGATCCGGGAGGAATCGGTCACTGGGCGTGCATTTTACGCCTCCATCCGAATGCTGGCAATCGCGCGGCGAACAGACATGCCGTCTTAGTAGTGTCCCCGTCCGGCACGATCGGCGCCACAGATGAGCGTCTTTCTCTTCTTGAAGAAATGACGAACTGCGTTTGGGAGATCGAATGCGGGACGCCGCAATGTGTTAGAATCACAAATTCCATGGAGAGAGCGGGAGAATTTCTGAGTGCGGCGCTGCGCAGGATGAAAGATCCTGAAGCGGCGCGGGCGTGGCTGAAGGCAACGTGGCCGAAGCTGGTGGGCGACGGCATGGCCGCGCATATTCGCCCATCGGCTTACGCGAAAGGCGTTCTGCGCATTGAAGCGGACTCGCGCGAATGGCAGAAGCAGACCGAGTTGATGAATCAGGAAATTTGCGAGCGCGTGAATCGTTCGTGGGGCGGCCGCCTGGTGAACGAAATTCGCGTGGAGCCTGCGCAACGCGCCGGCCGGCGCCTCGCCTATGAGGTCGACAACAACCACATTCCCTTCATTCGCCGACCCATGTCCACGCATAAACCATGAAAATCAGCCGCGATGATGTGTTGTACGTCGCCGAGTTGGCGAATCTCGAGCTGAACGAATCGGAAGTGGAAACATTTCGCGGACAGCTCGATGCAATCCTCACCTACATCGACAAACTCAAGCAGCTCGACGTTTCCGCAGTCGAGCCAATGGCGCAAGTGCTCCAGTCCGCGGCGAGTCCTGACGGAGTGCTGCGCGACGACGTGGTCCGCAAATGTGATGTTGCAGACGCGATTCTCGAACAAGCGCCCGAAGCGAAGAAGCCCTATTTTCGCGTTCCCAAGGTGATCGAGCGATGAGCGCCGTGAAGGCGTGGACGATTCCCGTAATTCGCGAGGCGCTCGAAGCGAAAAAGATTTCCGCGCGCGAGCTCACAGCGGAATTTTATTCGCGCATCGAAAAGAAAAATTCGGAATTGAACGCGTTCTTAGCACTTTCGCCGGAGCGCGCCTACGCGCAAGCGGACCGCATCGATAAACTTCGCGCCCGCAACGAAAAGCTTCCACCGCTCGCCGGCGTTCCCGTGGCAATCAAGGACGTGATCAGCACGCGCGGCATTCGCACCACCTGCGGATCGCGCATTCTGGAGAATTACGTCCCGCCGTATGACGCGACCGCGGTGGAAAAACTTGAATCGGCAGGCGCAGTGATTCTGGGCAAAACGAACTGCGACGAATTCGCGATGGGCAGCTCGAACGAAAACTCCGCGTACGGCCCGGTGCGAAATCCAGTGGCCACGGATCGCGTGCCCGGAGGTTCGAGCGGCGGTTCTGCTGCCGGGGTCACCGCAGGACTGGCCGTTGCGGCTCTCGGAACGGACACAGGAGGATCAATTCGACAGCCGGGAGCGTTCTGCGGAATTCCCGCGATGATGCCGACGTACGGACGTGTGTCGCGCTATGGACTGATCGCATTCGCTTCTTCGCTTGACCGCATCGGACCGTTTGCAACGACCGTGCGCGACACCGCGGCGGTGCTTTCCGTGATCGAGGGGCATGACGCAAACGATTCGACGTCAGCCGCCGTGCCGCAATCTGATTATTTCGAGGAAATGGAAAAGCCGATTCGCGGAATGCGCATCGGGATTCCCACCGAATATTTCGGTGAAGGCATGGATCCGGAAGTGCGCGCGAAAATAGAAGCGGGCATCGAGCTGATGAAACGAATCGGCTGTCAACCGGTTGAGTTGCGCATGCCGCACACAGAGTATGCGATTGCGACTTACTATATTGTTGCGACCGCCGAAGCGAGCTCGAATCTGGCGCGCTTTGACGGAGTGCGCTACGGCCTTCGCGTTCACGCCGATTCGCTGCGCGAGATGTACAAGAAAACGCGCGGTAGAGGATTCGGCCCAGAAGTGAAACGACGGATCATGCTGGGGACGTACGCGCTGTCCTCGGGCTATTACGATGCGTATTATCTGCGGGCGCAGAAAGTTCGCACGTTGATCGCGCGCGATTTCATGCTGGCGTTTGAAAAAGTCGACGCCATCGTGACGCCCACGTCGCCGACAGCGGCCTTCCGACTAGGCGAGCGGACGATGGATCCGCTGGCAATGTATCTCGCTGATACATATACAGTTACTGGATCACTGGCGGGCATTCCCGGGATTTCCGTTCCTTGCGGGACAACCTCAGCTCGATTGCCGGTGGGTTTGCAAATCTTCGGCCCGCGCTTCGCCGAATCGCGCGTGCTGCAGTTGGCGCATGCGTTTGAGAATGCTGGCGGCTTCTCAGTCTGAGGATCGCGGAATTCTCCTCAGAATTATATTCCTACCGAAAACTGTAGAAACATCCAGAGGATGGGCAAAAGATTTCCCATGTTACGAATTGCGTCGGGAACGTCTTGCGCGGAGACTGCGCGCCGGTATTTCAGTAACTCACAGTTGTGCTGTGGTTTAAGAGGCATACACCCTAAACGCCATCCCAGGAATCTAATTTGGCACGATTCGTGCTCAGGATCTAATGGGGATGGACCGATAAGGCTGTTAGGCTTATCGAGAAGGAAAGAAAAAGTGGTTACAATTCGATCAGGCCAGAAGCAGTTCACCGAAGACGAAGTATCCCGCCTGACGGGGATTTGCCTGGATCACCTCCGCAGTTGGGCACAGAGTAAGCATGTCGGCTCGCTGATTCGCGCCGCCGAGGCTGCCAGCGCCGAAGCCGGGAAGTGGCTGTTTTCGGATTCGGAGCTCATGATTGTAAACGTCCTCTGTCCGCGCTGCGAACACTAGCGCACGCGATTTTCGACTTCCATTCGCGATCTACTCGCTACTTTTGTCTCCCATACGCTCACCAAGAGAGTTCCTCTCATTTTGCGCCGCCCAAAAGCTTGGCGCGAGGCCCGTGCCTTTGATTGCCACATGCTGCGCGCGGGGTTAGACTCAGCGACGTGCGAGAAAACGCGCTTCTGCGCGCCAGCATCCTAAAAAAAGCGGCATGGGGCTGGCTTTAGAGCGACTGTGCAACTCTCGACTAAAATCCGAAGCGTCATTTTTGTGGAGCTCGTTTTCCTGGTTGGCGTGCTCGCCATATTGCCGAATTGCGCGGTCGCGCAACAGGAGCCACCCGGTTCCAGCCAAGAACAACCGGCTGACGCCGCTGTGCCGAAGGGCAAGAAACTGGTGATGAAGGATGGAACTTCGCAGATTGCCAGCAGCTACCAAGTACAAGGCGATCGCGTGCGTTATTTCAGCGTCGAGCGCGGGGAGTGGGAAGAAGTTCCGGCCGCAATGGTGGACTGGGACGCCACGAAAAAAGCGCAGACCGATGATGCGAAGCAGGCGGCGGCGCTCGATGAAAAAGTGAAAACCGAAGATGAGGCCACGAAGGCCATGCCGCTCGACGTGGACGCGAGCCTCGAAATCGTGCCGGGCGTTTTCTTGCCGCCGGGCGAGGGAATTTTTATTTTGGATGGACGGGCGATTCTGCCGCTGCAGCAATCGGTGGCATCCAGCAAATTGAGTAAAAAGCGATTCATAGAGCAGGTGGTCGTGCCGATACCGATCGTGCCTTCGCGACGCGCCGTCGATCTCCCGGGAGCGCACGCGTCGTTTCGAATCACGAATCCGTCGCCGGAATTTTATTTGCGTACCACCGATCCGGGCCAGCCAGAGGTGGAATTGATCGAGGCGCGCGTACACGGCGACAAGAGGCACATCGAAGATGTTGACAGTCTGTTCATGCAGAAAGACGAAAAGCGAAAGACAGTTTCATTGCAGGAGTGGGAAGTGGCGAAAGGGGTTTACCGCTTTACGCTGGGCCAACCGCTGAAGCCGGGAGAATACGCGCTGGCTGAAATCTCCTCAAAAGAAGGAATGGGCCTCCTTGTCTGGGATTTTGGCGTCGATCCAACGCACGGAAAGAAAGCGGAGAATCCGAAGTAACAATTTTGGATGCGCGAGTTATTTTTGATCCAGGGCTGCGGACCCGATCGATTTCTCGATCGCCGAAATCAGTTCCGCAAGCTGAAATGGTTTTTGCAAAGCTATTGCGCCCCTCTCCTCCAACGCGGCAATTCGAGGCGAGTCGAGAAGCTCTCCGGTAATGAACACAAATTTCGTGTGACTCGCGGCCGGCTGGCTGCGCACGCGCTCGAATAATTCCAAGCCGCTCAGACCGCCCAGATTGAAATCGCACACGACGACGTCATAAGAGCGAGCGGAAAGATTGCTCCAAGCGTCTTCGCCCGTGCGGACAGTTTCAACAGTGGCGCCGCGCGCCTTCAGACCCTCCCCTACCAACTCACGAATTCCGTCTTCGTCTTCCACAACGAGCAGCGAGCATCCCTTGATTCCGCCGCGCCGCGAAATGGACGGCGCCTTCGCCGAGGATGGCATTGCGGTTTGCGAAGCGGGCAAAAGAATACGGAAACGCGCACCGCCCTGTGGAGATGATTGCGCCTCGATCGTGCCGCGATGTTCTTTGATAATGACGAGGCAGATCGTCAACCCCAAGCCAGATCCCCCGCTCGTGCGGCGCGTGGTGAAAAAGGGATCGAAGATTTTCAAGCGGGAATCGGCCGGAATGCCAGGGCCGTCGTCGTCGATCAGGATTTCCGCATTCCCGCCCATGGCGCTTACAAGAATGCGAATCTGGCCGTGGTCACGGACGGAGGTAATGGCCTGTTCCGCATTTGCGAGCAAGTTTACGAACACTTGGACGATTTGATTCGGGTCCGCCTCTATCTCCGGCCATTGCGACGCCGCGCCAATTTCAACGATGATATTGTGGCTGGCAAGCACGAACTGCTGGAGCTCAATGGCGCGGTTTATCAATTTAGCGAGACGAACGTGCTGGCTTTTTGGCGGCGACGGACGCGAAAAGTTCAGTAGGCCCTGAACAAGTTCGGCGGCTTTGCGCGCCTGCTTCTGCACAAGCTCAATTTGACGCCGCGAAGCATCGTCTGTGGCGCGCTCGCGCACCAGATCGCTCATCCCCAGAATTGCCGTGAGCGGATTGTTCAACTCGTGCGCGACTCCCGAAACCATCTGGCCGATGGCCGCAAGCTTCTCCGATTGGAGCAACTGTTGCTCGAGACGTTTCGATTCGCTGACATCGCGCGCGGAGGCCACAATGCCAATGATTTTCCCTTCCGTATCGGTAAGCGGACTTGCATTGGCGCGAAACGTTTTCCAGCCGCCGTTCTTATGCGCGGTGCGGTATTCCACTGTTCCGAAACTGACCTTACCAGTGACGAGATTGTTGAAAAACTCCATGATGGCATCGCGATCATCGGGGTGGGGACGCGCGCCGAGATCCATGCCGACGTATTCATCCGGTGTGTAACCGAGAAATTCCTCGACACGCGCGCTGACGAATGTGTAGCGGCCATTTTTGTCGAGGACGACGATGATGTCGGGGAAGCACGCGACGAGGCGCCGCACGAATTCCTGCTCCTCGCGTAGGGCGCGTTCGATGTTGCGGCGTTCCGTGATGTCCACCAGCGAGCCCTGAAAGCGCCTGAAGTGGCCGGAAGCGTCGCGAATCGCGACGCAGGAATTAAGCGCGCGAATGGTCGAGCCATCCTTGCGTCGCAGAACGATTTCGCGGTCACGCAGGAAGCCGGCTTCGCGCAGTTCGCTGAGCAGAGGAATGCGCTGCGACATATCCGCAAAATGGTCGCCGAGACTCTTGGCCAGCAGTTCCGCCTTGCTCCCGTAGCCGAGCATCTGGACCAGCGCCGGATTCACGTCGAGAAGCTTGCCGTCCGGCGCGCTGAAATAAACGCCTTCGTGGAGCGTTTCGAAAAGGTCAGTGAAACGCGATTCTGTTTCGCGCTGCGCGGAAACGTCGCGCGCCAGGCCGCTGGCGCCGGTGACCTCGCCATTCTTTACAACGGCGTAGAGCGTGCATTCATAGAAGCGGATTTCAGCAGTCGCCTTCCAGCGCACTTTCACAATGCCGTTCCAGGAGCGCTTTTCGATGAACCGCGGCAATGCCGTTTCGATTTGCGCGCGAGTGGGCTCGACGACAAAATCCTCCAGCGGAT
>Ga0307374_10012236_pt1 | contig 12075 bp, 8 predicted proteins | sample OX3MG_FD_202532 | JGI IMG/M metagenome (GOLD analysis project Ga0307374, IMG submission 202532) | Soil microbial communities from Risofladan, Vaasa, Finland - OX-3 | ecosystem: Environmental > Terrestrial > Soil > Coastal area > Acid sulfate soil | place: Finland: Risofladan, Vaasa | collected...
AAAGCGCAGCGCGAGGTTGCCGAGTGCCAGCGTTTCCGGGAACTGGGCGAGCAGCTTCTGGACGTGAATGAACAGATCTGCAAGCTGCGGCCAGTCGCCGAGGCAATGCCGTCGAGGCAGGAAAAAAAACGGCGGAAGCGATCCGCCAGGAAGTCGCGCGCGAAGTAGATCAACTCTTGTGTGTCGTCTTCAACGGTCGGCGCAAGACTGGGCGTCTGGACCTGGAAGCTGTCGAAATGGCGGTGCGTGCGGCCATGCACCGTGCGGGCTCCGCCGCGTTGACCGAGTTGCTGCAGTTTGCCGCCCCGACGACAGAAGAGGAGCGTACGATTGCATGCGCTTGCGGCCAGCGCGCCCATTACCGGGAATTACGTTCCAAGCCGGTGCTGACGGTGGTGGGCCATGCGCAAGTCTCGCGCCCATACTACTTGTGCCCGCACTGCCATCGAGGCCAGTTTCCGGCCGACGTGGAACTGGACATCGAGAACACCGAGTTCTCGCCCGGTGTGCGCCGCATGCACGCCCTGGTTGGCCAGGATGCTCCCTTCGATCATGGCCGCGAACAGATGAAAGTCCTGGCCGGGCTGGAAGTAACCACCAGGTCTGTGGAGCGCACGGCGGAAGCTATCGGAGAAGATATCGCGCAGCGTAAACAGCAAGAGATACGGAAGGCTACCCTTAATCGTGGCAGCGAGTTTGAGAGCGGCAGCCTTTTGCGCTCTCGTTTCGTTGGTCTCCTTGGTCGACCCGCGGTAGCGCTCGCCGCGCACCGTGAAGTCATACCAGTAATACTTCGACTTGTCTTTTCTGAACAGTTCCACGAGATCACCCCCAAGCAGCCCGCACGGAAGCAACTCGTGTGTTCCGCCGAACGGATCCGCGCGGAACAACAACATCGTACATCAGCTTGACTTCGAACCCAATCCAGTCAGAGAGCACACCTACGCAATGCCAACGCTCGAACACTGCGGCCGTGGTTGAGGGTTGCCGGCCGCATCAGATACCCGTACTGGTTCTCACGAACGCTGCCAGCCGTTCTTATCGTCTGCGGCCGCCTATTCTCACCGAAGCCTGCCACCAGCAAGCGTGGACTATGAGCAGCCTCATCCGCGCCGGAGGCAGGTCTGGACAAGTTCCTCAGAGCCGTGTACGCTTTTAATAAGTACACAAGGAGGATTCTATGCCTAGAGTGGCCGTGGACGACAATCCACGAATGAACCTCCGGCTGCGACCGGAACAAAAGGCTACGCTGGTGCGCGCTGCGGCGTTGAGGCACACGGACCTGACGGACTTTGTTCTGCAACCCGCTTTGCGGGAGGCGAAAGCGGTGATCGAGGAATCCGAACGTATCGTCTTGTCCGAGCGTGACAGCCTTCTTGTGCTGAACCTGCTCGAAAATCCCCCAGCGCCGAATGCCAAGCTACGGGCGGCCATCGCTCGAATGCCAAAGCCCACGCGGAAGCGGCGATGAGCGTTCCCGCCTGGCACGAAGAGCCAATCTTGAGAAAGCATGATCGGAAGTCTTTCGATTGTGGCGATCCGGCCATGAATGACTTCTTCGAGCGTTACGCCCGCCAAAGCCATGAATCTGGTGCCGCGAAGACCTTTCTCGGAATTGATAACGCAGACAATAAGAGCATTCTTGGTTTCTACAGCCTTGCTCCGGGCGCTCTGGCCTACGCTGATATGCCGGCGATGGTTCGCCGCGGCCTCGCCCGGCACGATGTGCCTGGGTTCCGGCTCGCGCACATTGCTACAGATCTGCGCTGGCAGGGCCAAGGTGTCGGCGGCCAACTCCTCGGCGCCGCCGCGCGGCGCTGCCTGCGCGCTGCGGCTGAAGTCGGGGGCGTCGCGCTCATTATCGATGCGAAGAACAATCGCGCGGCCCGATGGTACGCCAGTTACGGCGCTGTGCCTTTGAGCAACAAGCCTCTGACGTTCGTAATGTCGCTCGCCACGTTCGCCGCCAACCTGAAGGCGGCGGGGCAGTTATGAGCGATGGGGTGCAGAAGGGACCGGCTTGCTCCGGAGTCCCTAAAGCGTAGGTGGCAGGGTAAAGCGAGAACACGTGGCAGCATTTGATGTTTGCCAAGGCTCACCTTGCCAACCTCACAATCCCGGAATTGGAACAATCGCGGACGGCAGTGCTCAATACGCTCGCCTCCGCCCAATCGCGTCGGAGCCACCAGTACGCCATCGAACGGTTCACCGAATGGCATTTCGGGATTCTCACCCTACGGTAAGGTCAGCGCAAATTGGGGTGCCAGATTCTTGATGAATCTCCCTTTTGATTCACAAAGTTGGGCGGCAAGCCTGCAAAAGTTTTTGGGGCAATTTGCCCGAGGTGCGGGTTTTTCGTGCAGGTGAAGCAAACTCGTTCGTAAACACTTGCCAAAGACTTCCCATTACCCAAAAGTGATCACCAGTTCAATTAGAGGGTTTCAAGCGATCCGCTGGTGAAGACGAACCGCGCGCTGGTGGCCGATCTACGCTCAAAGGGGATTCCATCTGGCTGAGGTGGAAATACCAGGCGGGCACGTATGGACTATGCTGCAATACGATTTCGTTCTCTTTACACTGTTACAGTTTCAACCTGATGCGAGCGGACGCAAAGAGGCGCGGGATCAACATAACGGGATCGCGTTCTGAAAATGTTCTCCATGGTGCACCGGTACGATTTCTAAATGATCTCGTACCGTCTGATTCGCTTCGTACTATTCATAACATGGACTCGCGATCCGTTGTGGCGCTTTGGCGCAGATCCGAATTGCTGTCTGGTGTTCGGTAACGCACCAGCAGCAGCGTGATGTCGTCTGATTGGCTGGCTCCTCGCGTGAAGTTCTGCACGGCCTGAAGCACAGACTGCTGCAGTCTTTCGAGCGGCATTGTGTGGCAGCCGGCAATTGCTTCTTTGAGACCCTCTACTTCAAAGAGATTGCGATCCGTGTCCTGTGCTTCGGTTACGCCGTCACTGAAAAGCACCAGCGTGTCATCGGGCTCGAGTTGCAGCCGGCCAGCGCCGTACTCCGCCTGCGGGAGCAGCCCCACGGGTAGAGAGCCTTCGGTATAAAGGTCGCTCACCTGGCCGCGGCGCACCAGCAGTGGCGAAGGATGCCCTGCCTTGATGTATTCGAAGAGGCCATCGCGGTCGAGCAAGCCGACGAAGAGGGTCGCGTAGCGGCCCAGTTCGGCATGGCGGCAAAGCAAGCGGTTGAGGTGGTGGAAGACATTTACCGGGTCGGCGCCCATGGCGATTCCCGACAGCGCGCCTTGCAGCATGGTAGTGACCAGCGCCGCGCCCAGTCCCTTACCGGAGACATCCGCGATGAGAAACGCCACACGATCTTCGCCAACGGGGAACACGTCGAAGTAGTCGCCGCCCACCTCGTGGCAGGGGTACTGCACGCCGGTCACGGCCAGGTGGGGGAAGTCGTTCAAGCCTTTCGGAAGCAGGGCCTGTTGAATCTCACGAGCAATGGTCAACTCCTGTTCCAGCCGCTGACGCTCGCGCTCGCGCGCTACCAGCCGCGCATTATCCAGGATGCTCGCGGATTCGACAGCCAGCGCGTCGAGGATCTGGCGGTCCATGGCTGAAAATGCGGCAATGCGCCGCGAATCCAGATAAAGCACCCCGAGCAGTTCGCTGCAATCCGGCCGAAAAGGCTGCTCCGATTCGACGCGGGACCTGGCATAGAGCGGAACGGCAACAACCGCGCGCAGGTTCTGCACAATCACGCTTTCGGCGGCTTTCAAATCCAGGCCGGCGAGGTTCAGGTCTTCCGTAATCACGCTGGACTGTCGGCTGATGGCCTGGTTGACTGCCGTGTGGCTGGGGCTGATGGTCTCCGGCGGCAGGCTTTCTCCGCGGTTGCTTCGCGCCAGGCGGACGCGCATGCTACCCGCGGCGTTCGGTTCCAGAAGCAGGCCGCGGTCGGCATGCGTAATGGCAATGGCGTGATCGAGCATGGTGCTCAAAACGGAATCGAGGGGAAGCTGCGAGTGCAGCAGCGAAGTGGCCTGGAGGAGCAGATTCAACCTGCTCAAGCCGCTGCCCGAGATCGGACCGGAGGCATCCGAAGTGGTGCCAAGGCGCGTAAGCAGGTTGGCCACGGAGTCGCGAGATTGCCGGGAGGGCGACGATGGGCAATGGAAGACAATCCGGTAGCAGCCGTCGACGCCGAAGGTGATGGTGTCGCCGTCCTCCAGCAGCTTTTGCTCCACCTTGACGCCGTTTACGAATAAGCCGTAGCGGTTGCCGCAGTCCTCGATTCGGTAGCCGTCTTCGCCGGTGACAATGACGGCGCAGCGGCGCGAGATGCGGCCGTCGGCCAGTTGCAGGTTGTTGTCGCCGGTTCCGCCGCGGCCAATCAAAAAGGGAGAGTGAGTTAGAGGAACACGCCGGCGCGTCTGATCCGGGCCTACCACCTCGAGTTCCGTTTCCGATTGCGGGGAATGGCCGTTCATGGCAATAAGTGGGCTAATCATAGCACCACCTGCAATCGAGAACGGGGGCAAACTGAAGCTCTGAAGGTTCGGGCCGACGGCCTGGTGCAGGTTAGCTTGCCCATTTTGTGGCTGCTCGCTTATTAAGGCCGGCATTGGATGAATTCGTAAACTCGTTGAAATCTCTTGAAACGGCGCCACGAATGAAAGATACTGGTGCTGTCAAGTTTTCGCGAATCGACTTTAGGGTACTTTTTCCCAGACTTCCTCTCCCCCTTCGCTGGACCGGCTCGCAGGGCTGCCACAATGCACCCGGCTAGGCACCATCTTTTGTTCGCGGAAGGCTCCGTCGGCGACTTTGCGCTGTATAGCTCTGTGGTGCTCATCATCCGGCTCGGAGAGGAGAAACCCTCATGCCCGCGATTCCGCCACCCGGCGCCACGTCAACGTCATCCCCTGCGCCGCAGCAAATCGGACATTACCAGATCCTTGCCAAGATCGGCGAGGGCGGCATGGGCGAGGTGTATCGCGCACGCGACACGCGGCTTAACCGCGAGGTGGCCATCAAATTGTTGCCGCGGGCGTTTGCGGAGGATCCGCATCGGATGGCGCGGTTTGAGCGCGAGGCGCAATTGCTGGCTTCGTTGAATCATCCGAAGATTGCGGCGATTTATGGGCTGGAGGAGTCGGGCGCGACGCGGGCGCTGGTGATGGAGCTGGTGGAGGGGCCGACGCTGGCAGAGCGGATCGGGAGGACGGCGGCGTCGGCGCGGCCTAAGGCGGGGTCGGCCTCGCCGGCGCCGGTGGCTGCGGCGGGAAGTGGAGCGAAGGCGTCTGCGGGGAGTGGAGCGAAGACGGGCGAGCGCGCGGCTTCCGCGGGGCGGGCGCGGGAAGCGGCGATTCCGCTGGATGAGGCTTTGCCGATTGCGCAGCAGGTGGCCGAGGCGCTGGAGTACGCGCACGAGCGCGGCGTCATTCATCGCGATCTGAAGCCCGCGAACATCAAGGTGACGCCTGACGGTGATGTGAAGGTGCTGGATTTCGGCCTGGCGAAGGCGATGGGGCCAGAGGATGGGTCGGGGGATATGTCGAACTCGCCGACGCTGAGCCTGGCCATGACCGAAGCCGGACTTATTATCGGCACGGCGGCTTACATGGCGCCGGAGCAGGCCAAGGCGAAACCTGTAGACCGGCGGGCGGATGTGTGGGCGTTCGGGTGCGTGCTCTACGAAATGCTCACCGGGCAAAAGGCCTTTGAAGGCGAAACGGTCTCCGACGTTCTGGCTGCGGTGATTATGAAAGAGCCGGACTGGACGGCGCTTCCGGCAGATACTCCACCGGCGATGCAGAGGCTGGTGCGGCGCTGTTTGCAGAAGGAAGTGCGGCAGCGATTGCAGGCCATCGGCGATGCCCGCATCGCGATTGAGGAGACGCTTGCGGGCGAGGCGGGCGGGGTGACGGGGCAGGAGGCTCTCGGCGAGGGGGTGCGTGCAGGAACGAGGCCGTTGCTGCGCCGGGCTTTGCCGTGGGTGCTGGCGGGCGCGGGCATTCTGGCGGCAGTGGCGCTTCTTTTGTTGCGTCGGCCTTCGCCGCAGGGGCCACCTTTGCGCAAGTTTGAGATAAATGCCGGTAACCTGGCAGCGAGTTATGACGTGCAACCTCAGCTTTCGCCCGACGGGAAGTCGATTGCTTATGTAAGCGATAAGGACCTGTACGTCCGGAATCTTGACCAGTTGGCGCCGCGGAAACTGTACAGTCTTTCCAGGCGGAATCCGGTCTTCTGGTCGCCTGACAGTCAGTCGATTGGCTTTGCGGACCAGGGAAAGCTGTGGCAAATGCCGGTTGCTGGTGGGGCCCCCAGGGAAATCTGTACGTTGCCGGGGAACATCATCAGCGGCGCATGGGGCGCGGACGGCACCATTTATTTTTCTGCGTGGCGCGGAGACATGTACACGGTGGCGGCGGAGGGCGGCGATGCAAAGGCGCTGGGGCTGCGGGATCCGAAGACCGAAGTGGATTTTCACGATGTGAGTTTTCTTCCGGGTGGACGGGATCTGATGTACGTCGTCCACCTTGTGGACGGCCATAGCCGGATTGAAGTGCTTGCAGGCGGGAAGTCGAAGACGGTTTACAGCGAAAGCGGATGGGACGCCTGGAGCGCGAGATACAGCCCCACGGGCCACCTGCTTCTGATGCGCAGAGACGAAAATATGGCAAGCATCTGGGCGGTTCCTTTTTCGCTGGCGAAGCTCAAAACGACAGGGCAGCCATTCATGGTTTCAGGGAACGGCGCGGACCCGAGCGTATCGTCGGATGGGACATTGGTGTATGCGATGGCGCCGCTGCCGGGGGAGCGGCAATTGGTGTGGGTGGGCCGGTCGGGAAAAATTGAGGGCGCGATCGGGGCGCCGCAGAATGGCATGAGCAGCCCTGCGCTTTCGCCGGATGGGAAACGGATTGCGGTTATCGCCGCGGACTCGAGTGGAAACGAGAATCTCTTCGTTTACGACCTGGCGAGCGGAGTGATGACTCCGCTGCTTGGCATCACGTCCAGCGATGGCAGCCCTATGACCGGCATTGGCGGGCCCGTATGGACGCCGGACGGAAAGGACGTTCTTTTCACCTCAGTTCACGACGTCACGGGCCAGAAGATCATGCTGGAATCCTCAGACGGTTCCGGACAGCCGCGCGCTTTGCTGACGGGAATTCTGGGACAGCTCTCCCCACAGGGGCGCCTGCTTGTATACACCCTGGCAAACGAGGATGGGACGTCGCGGGTGTGTTACGCGAGCTTCAGTGACGGGAAGTTAGAGGACAGCGCGGCAAAGCCGCTGTGCCTGCCGTCTGCGTCAGCGAGAGCATACTGGGAACCTCGGATTTCCCCGGACGGCCATTATGTTGCCTTTGTCGCGAACGTGGCAGGACCAACCAACGTATATGTAGCTCACTTTCCCGACGGCAATGGCCGCAGGCAGGTCTCGACCAATGGAGGCGGTTCTCCTCTCTGGAGCCATCGCGGTGACGAGCTGTTTTATATGGCCGGCAACGAGCTTATGAGTGTGAAGGTGACGACACAGCCTTCGCTCAGCCTGAGCGCTCCGGTGAAGCTTTTTTCGATTGCGGATGGACACTTGCTGGGCGCCTCGTCGATGCCTGGGTCGGGACCGGGCTTCGATGTTTCCGCTGACGGGAAGAGCTTCTTGATGGTGCAGCGGGTGGGAGAGGAGCCGCAGCCGAACATTGTTGTGGATCAGAACTGGTTTGCGGAGTTTTCGAAAGAGAACGGCAACTGAAACTGCGACAGTTTAGGTTTCATCGGCGCGTGCGAATCATTATGAGAGCAGGGAAGGCTGAATGAGCGTAGCGAGCGGGACAAGTATCGGTCCGTATGAAGTTCTCTCGCCGCTGGGCGCGGGCGGGATGGGCGAGGTGTATCGCGCCCGCGACACGCGGCTCAACCGCGAGGTGGCGATCAAGGTGCTGCCGCGGGCGTTCGCCGAGGATCCGCATCGGATGGCGCGGTTTGAGCGCGAGGCGCAGTTGCTGGCTTCGTTGAATCATCCGAAGATTGCGGCGATTTATGGGCTGGAGGAATCAGGTGCGACGCGGGCGCTGGTGATGGAGCTGGTGGAAGGGCCGACGCTGGCGGAGCGGATTGGGAGGACGGCAGCTTCCGCGCGGCCTAAGGCGGGGTCGGCTTCACCGGCGCGGGCGGCTGGCGCGGGAAGCGGAGCGAAGGCGTCTGCGGGGAGTGGGGCAAAGACGAGCGAGCGCGGCGTTTCGTCAGGTGGGGCGCGGAAGGCGGCGATTCCGCTGGATGAGGCTTTGCCGATTGCGCAGCAGGTGGCGGAGGCACTGGAGTACGCGCACGAGCACGGGGTGGTGCATCGCGACCTGAAGCCGGCGAATATCAAGGTGACGCCGGACGGATGCGTGAAGGTGCTGGATTTCGGGCTGGCGAAGGCGATGGGGCCGGAGGATGGCTCGGGAGATATGTCGAACTCGCCGACACTGAGCCTGGCGATGACCGAAGCGGGACTCATCATCGGTACTGCGGCCTATATGGCGCCGGAGCAGGCCAAGGGAAAGCCGGTGGACCGGCGGGCGGATATCTGGGCGTTTGGCTGCGTGCTCTACGAAATGCTTTCGGGCCAGAAACCGTTCGAGGGCGAGACGATTTCGGACGTGCTGGCGGCGGTGATCAAGAGCGAACCGGATTGGAGCGCATTGCCGGCAGACACGCCGCCGGCGATTCGGAGGCTGGTCCGGCGCTGCCTGGCGAAGGATGCTAAGCAGCGGCTACGGGACATCGGCGATGCGCGCATCGCTATCGAAGAAGTGCTGTCAGGCGCAGCCGCGGACAGCGAAATCGCAATCCTACCCGGCCAATTCGCCGAAGCCAAGCGCACCTCGCATCTGCGCCGTGCTCTGCCCTGGGTGCTTCTGGCGGCCGCAATTCTCTTTGCTGCCTGGCTTGTGCTTCAGCCGAAGCCCTCACAATCCGTCATTCGTTTTCCCATCTCGCCGCCGGAAAACGGGGAGTTCCAGAACGGCGGGGCCATGAGCATTTCACCAGACGGCCGCATGCTGGCATTTGTTGCCACGCCCGGGCCGGGCAAACCCAGAGTCCTGTGGGCACGGCCGCTCGACAGCCTCACGGCCGAGCCGCTTCCGGGAACGGAAGGCGCGCTTTTTCCGTTCTGGTCGCCGGACAGCCGGAAGATCGGATTTTTTGCGGGCGGGAAAGTGCAGGTTGTTGCACTTTCAGGTGGGATGCCGGAGGTCCTTTGCAACGCACCTGACGGCGCGGGTGCAACCTGGAACCGAGATAGCGTCGTCCTTTTTTCGAATCACGGCGGTCTTTACCGCGTGCCCGACGGGGGCGGAATGCCCACACTGGTAGCCGCAGACGCTGCGGCATCTGCTGGTTATCTATTTCCGCAGTTCCTCCCCGATGGCCACCATTTCCTCTTCGTAGCCGTATCAATGGGGCAAATTGCCCTCCCGGAGGCAGCCAAAACCATCGTTGAGATTGGCTCCCTCGATTCCAATAAGACCAGCACCTTACTCGACGGAACCTCATACGCGCTCTTTGCGAAGCCCGACTATCTGTTCTACGAAGAGGCGGGCAATCTGATGGCCCGTGCCTTCAATGCCCGAAGCCTGAAGTTCACAGGCCAGGCTGCGCGTGTGGCCGAGAACGTCGATGACGCGAGACATCCCTGGGCGCCTTTTACGGTTTCTCAGAGCGGCATCCTTGCTTACCGCCTCGCGGGGGGCACCGGGCAGGCTGAAATGACCTGGTTTGACAGCAAGGGGAATAAACTTGGTACGGTCGGGCAGCCGGGCTCTTATGGCGACCCTGTCCTTTCACCCGACGGGACCAAGTTGGTTGTGGTATCGGCAACTCCCGGCGGCAACACAAGTGACATCTGGGTGTACGATTTGAAGCAGGGAACGGGCTCCCGGCTTACGTTTACCGCCGCAAAGAATGCAAGCCCCGTTTGGTCACGTGATGGGAGACAGATCTTCTACTCTTCAATCCGAAATGGCAAGAATGGCATTTATGAGAAGCCCGCAGACGGGCTTGGACCCGCCCAACTGGTGTTCCAGTCGAGTAAGCAGGATGTTAACCTTGACAGCCTATCGCCGGACGGTCGTTTCGCGATGTATATGAGCCATACTCCAACGGAGGGCGACTGGCTTTGGCCACTGTCAGGCAAGCAGAAGACCTTCCCCTACCTCGAAAGCAGCTTCGCCGAAGGCCAAGCCACATTCTCGCCAAATGGGCGCTACATTGCCTATTTCTCCACTGAGACAGGCCGGCCCGAGATCTACGTCCAAACATTCCCTCGGCATCTGGGCAAGTGGCAGATCTCAACCGGGGGCGGCGGGGAACCGATGTGGCGAGGCGATGGGAAACAACTGTTCTACGTGACCATGGCGGGCGAAGTGATGTCCGTCGATGTCACAACGGGCTCGGGCGAATTCCGTGCTAGTCCGCCGAAACTGCTCTTCAAGAAGCAACGAGCAAGTCCCGCAGTATGGAGAAATATCGACGCGGTTAGCCCGGACGGAAAGCGGTTCCTGATGCTGGTGCCATCGGGTGAGGCCAAGCCGGAGCCGATAACGGTGGTGGTGAACTGGCCGGCGCTGTTGCAGGGTGGCGGAAGCAAATAGATGGTCGTATTGGCTCAGGTGTGAAGCACGGAAACGAGATTTCTAATCCAACCAGGAGGTTTTCTTATGTCACTTTCAATATCTTCCCGTTCCAGGGAGTGGATCACTGTACTCGACCTGAGCGGCCGCATCACCCTGGGTGAAGACAGCGTGCAGGTGCGCAATACCATTCGCGACCTGATCGGCAAAGGTCAGAAAAAGATTCTCCTCAATATGGGAAACGTGAGCTACATCGATAGCGCAGGTCTGGGCGAACTGATAAGCGCGTACACGACTGCCACGAACCAGGCGGCGAGCGTGAAATTGCTGAACCTGACCAAAAAGGTAAAGGACCTTCTGCAACTGACAAAGCTGTACACCGTATTCGATGTCTATGATGACGAGGGCACCGCCCTGTCATCTTTCAAATAGCCTGGAATCACGGCTCCATCGGACCCATCATGCAGGTCCTGGTTAGCGGGGCCGTGAGACAAATCATCACTCCCGAGAAGGAATGCAAGATCCGCTCATGCAAACCAAAACCCCGAAGTACCTGACCAACTCATTCATTCCCCGGGAGTCCTTCTAATCTGCGGCGTGTCTCCCCATAACGCCCCAGGGTCCGGGAATGCCATCGGGCTGCAAATTACTTGAGCGAATGTTGCCATCCCGAGCAAGTGACCCAGATACCTCTTGCAGTCTTGCCAACCCCGATCCTGAATGACATGGGACGTTATCGCCAACAATGCGCGATCGCGGGCTCGCTGCCTTTTAAGCCGCATCGCTTACGACTGAGATTCCGAAACGATCATTGACCGCTTGTTTAAAGTTCTGCTTGCATCCTATGTATCTTTCCGTGGTTTGCACCGAAGCGTGGCCGAGCAGAAACTGAATCTGTTCGAGCTCGCCTCCGGATCCATGGCAGAGACGGGCGCAACTGCGCCGAAGATCGTGGGGTGCCAGATTCTCTATGCCGGCCTGCCTGGCACACCGCTTAACCGCATACCAGACGACATTGGCTGTCACGCCAGCTTCTTGTCGTGCTCCATTCCTCAAGATTCGTCTGAACACTCTTCCCTCGCGTACGCCCGAATGCCATAGCCAACAATCAACGAGCGCCTTGCACCAGGCCGGCACGGGGACAGTTCGCACCCTTCCGCCTTTGCCAACCAGATCGACGATAAACCCAGTGGCCCTCCCTCAATTGCAATTGATCCAGCCGCAATCCTGCGACTTCCGACCGACGCAATCCACATCCCAGCAGCAATCCAAGCATGGCTCCGTCTCTCCGGCCGAGCAGGGTGTCATGCGGAACGGAGTTCACTAGCCGTTGCGCCTGATCAGCGGTAAGCCAATTGCCGATCCGCCGCCCAAGCAGTTTGACTCCCTTGACGCGCCGAATTCCAATCGCCATTTCCGGACTCAGCCATCCGCTCTCGGTCGACTTGTCGGCCAGTCGCCGGATCGCGGACA
>Ga0307374_10012237_pt1 | contig 12075 bp, 7 predicted proteins | sample OX3MG_FD_202532 | JGI IMG/M metagenome (GOLD analysis project Ga0307374, IMG submission 202532) | Soil microbial communities from Risofladan, Vaasa, Finland - OX-3 | ecosystem: Environmental > Terrestrial > Soil > Coastal area > Acid sulfate soil | place: Finland: Risofladan, Vaasa | collected...
CTCGGTCGCCAGCGAGATGGGTGAGGCCAAGGGACTTCGGTCGTACTGGATCGACATGGCCTTCCTCATCGTCCTCGCCCTGGCTACGGCCATGACCGTGCCGGTGGTCGGCGCCCTGCTGATCTTCAGCCTGATGATCGGCCCACCCGCCGCCGCCCGGGCCTACACCGGGCGTCCCGGGCTGGCCATCCTCCTGTCGGTGGCCATCGCCCTGCTGACGGTGTGGTCCGCCATCGCCCTGTCCTACCTCTCCAACTGGCCCGTGGGCTTCTTCGTCGGCGTGACCAGCGCCCTCGCCTATGCCACCGGGCGAACCTGGAGCCGTTGGTCCCGCTCCAGGAGCGGAAAGGTCAGCTTCCCCCACTAGAGGTGATAGCGCCGCTGCCCGGAGCGAAGCCGGCCGCCTGGGGTGGGCTGAACACCTGTCCGGGAGCCGCCAACCCGGAGTTTCCGGCGGAGGTTCCCACCGATCCGGTCGTCTGGCCGTATGAACCGGTGGCCGCCGGGGTGGTAGCCAAGGCGGTGTTGTGGAACCCGTCGGTGGCCACCAGGGCGACCGTGACACCAAGGAGCCCGGAGGCGCTGAGTAAGCCGGTTACGAGGCGGGCACGACGGGCCGGATGTCGGCGCGGAGGTGCCGGTCGGAGGCCGGAGGGGTCGTTCAATGCATCAACTCCAGAAATCGGGGATGGCTCGATTCTCGGTTGGGTACCTGAGAGGAGGCTCGGACGACCCGGGGAGTGAGCTGTGTGAATCCCGCCAGTCCAGGCCACTTCTAGTGCAGAGCGACCAAGTCCCGCCCCACCGGGCTGGGGCCGATGAGCATCAGGGGTGTGATCGGTCTCGGCCGACCAGGTGGTCTCAGCGCTCGGCCGACGGCTCCTTTGGCAGGCCGAGGGCGCGCTCGCCGATGATATTGCGCTGGATTTGGCTCGTCCCGGAGAAGATTGTTCCCGCCCGGCTGGAGATAAACGTGGTCTGCCAGCGGCTGAGTGGGTAGTCGCCCGACCCTGCCGCTTCGTCCGCCACCATCCCGTCCGCTCCTAGGATCCCCACGGCTATCTCGCCCAGTCGCTTGTGGTACTCGGACCAGAACAGCTTGCTGACGCTCGCCTCCGGCCCCGGCTCTTTGTTGGCGGCCAGGGTGGCGAGCAGCCGGATGCCCTGGAAGCGCATCAACTCCACGTGGGTGTAGGCCCAGGCCAGCTCCTGACGGATCAGGGGTTCTGACTCCCTGTCCCGCTTCCGGGTTTCGTCCACCAGCTCCCAGAACTCCTTTTCGTAGCGCAGGTGCTGGGTGGTGGCACCCCCTCCCCGCTCGTTGCCGAGGGTGGTCATAGCCACCCTCCATCCATTGTTGAGTCCGCCGATGACGTTGAACAGCGGGGCCCGGGCTCCTTCGATGAACTCCTGGCAGAATCCCGAGGCTCCGCTGGGCTGGCGCAGCGGGCGCATTTCGATGCCGTTGTCCTTCAGGGGGGCCAGGACGTAGGAGAGGCCCTGATGCTTCGGCACGTCGGGATCAGTGCGGCAGAGGATGAAGATCATGTTGGCCAGGTGGGCCCCGGAGGTCCAGACCTTGGATCCGGTAATGACGACCTCGTCACCGTCCACCGCGCCGCGGGTTTCGACCCGCCCAGATCGGAGCCGTGGTCGGGCTCGGAGAAGCCTTGGCAGTAGCGGTCCTCGCCCGAAATGATCCGGGGCAGGAAGTGGGCCTTCTGCTCCTCGGAGCCGTGCACGATGATCGACGGGCCGACCAGCGACTCTCCCATCCCCCGGGTCACCCGGGGGGCGCCGGCCCGGGCGAACTCCTCGTTGAGGATGGCCATATGCACTCCGCTCAATCCTCGTCCCCCGACCGACTCGGGCCAGTGGGGGCAGATCAACCGGGCTTCGAGCAGCCGCTGGCTCCAGGTCTCGTAGGCCTGGGCGGCATTGCCGGTCAGGGCGGCGGTGCCCATGTACATGGCCCGTTCGTCCAGATCCTCCAGGCCGTCGGGGCGGTTGGTCTCGATCCAGTCGCTGATCTCGCAGCGAAAGGCTTCGAACTCCGAGCCCAGGTCGAGCTTCATCCCGTCCCCCCTTACCGGCCACCTCTTGGGTAACTCCGACCTGGATGGTAGCCCTCGTGGATTCATTAGCCTGGGCCTGGATGTGCGGCAGATTCGCGGCCTTCAGCCCGACGGGAGACCTGCTCGAGCGCTTCGGTGCCGTCCCGGTCGATGGCGTTGCCGACCACGAGCCGTCCTGGAACGTGGCGCCCAGCCTCGAGGTGCGCACGGTGGTTGAGCGACGTCAACAGGGACGCCTGCTGGCCGGGATCCGCTGGGGCCTTCTGCCTCATTGGGCGGAAGACCCAAAACTGGGCAACCGCCTGACCGCCGCCCGGGCCGAGACGGCCGCGGTCCGGCCGGCCTTCCGCCAGGCCCTTTCCCGCCGACGGGCCATCGTCCCGGCCGATGGCTTCTATGAGTGGAAGCGGACGGACAACGGCACCAAGCGGGGCGGACGGCAGCCCTTCTGGTTCACCCGCCGGGATGGGGATGTGGTGGCCCTCGGGGCACTGTGGGAGACCTGGCGTGAATCCGAGGGGGAACTCCTGCGCACGGTCTGTCTCATCACCACCGCCGCCAACGCCGATATGGATGGCATCCATGACCGTATGCCGCTCATCCTGGAACCGGCCGATTGGGACCAGTGGCTGGACCCCGAACTGCGGGACACCGCCGGGCTCGAGAGTCTGCTGGCGCCCAGTGACGAGCCCCGGCTCCGCCGCCATCCTGTCGATCCCCGGGTCAACAGGACCGATGCCGACGGTCCCGGGCTCATCGAACCTATGGCGGCCGGGCTGGTCTAGTCCGTTGTCTAGCGGCAGTCCCAGGCATCTCACAGCGACCCCACAGGCGGAAGGTGTTGGATCGTCGGTGTCATGAGCGATACCCACGATCGAGACGATGTTCACGCCGGCCCGTCCCCCACGGACTGGGCCTATCCGGCCGACTGGGCCTTCTTTGCACCCCCTCCCTCTACGACGCCTCCCCGAGCCACCCCGTGGCGACGGTTCCCGGCCGCCGCCGCAGCCGGTCTGTTGCTGGTGGTGGCCGCCATCGGCTTCGGCGCCGGCCACCTGGCCTGGCCGGTGAGCACTTCGCCCACTGCCGCCTCAGGTGTTCAGGGCGCCGGCGGCTCCACCGGCCCGGTCGACCCCTTCGGCGGAGGGAGTGGCGGCAGCGGCGGACCCGGCTTCGGTGGGCGTTTCTTCGGCCAGAGCCCCCCCGGAGGGTCCTCCTCCGGCGCCGTGCCCGAAGGCAGCGGCGGCCCGGCGGACGTGTCGGCCATCGCGGCCAAGGTCGCTCCCGGCCTGGTCGATGTGAACTCGACCTTCGCTTATCAGCAGGCCGAGGGAGCGGGTACCGGCATCGTCCTGACCTCCAGCGGTGAGGTGCTGACCAACAACCACGTCATCAACGGCGCCACCAAGATCACCGTCACCGATGTCGGCAACGGCCGGACCTACAGCGCCAGCGTGGTGGGCTATGACCGGTCCCAGGACATAGCCCTGCTGCGGCTGTCCGGAGCATCCGGCCTGACCACGGCCAAGCTCGGGAACTCCTCCAAGATCTCGCTCGGACAAGCGATCGTGGCCATAGGCAACGCCGGCGGATCGGGCGGTTCTCCCACCAGCGCCGGGGGATCCATAACCGCTCTCAACCAGTCGATCGATGCGGGAGATGAGCTGGACGGGACCGTTGAGCAGCTGACCGGACTCATCCAGGTGAACGCCGACGTCCAGTCGGGTGACTCGGGCGGCTCGCTGGTGGACACCACCGGCGCCGTCATCGGGATGGACACCGCCGCCACCGCACAGTTCGCCTTCGACAACGCGAGCGGCCAGGGCTACGCCATCCCCATCAACGAGGCAGTGGCGGTGGCCCGCCAGATCGAGTCCGGTCTCGGGTCCGACACCGTCCACGTCGGGGATACGGCCTTCCTGGGGCTGCTCATCCAACCCAGTGGCTCAGGGAGCCCGAACTCCAGTAGCGGCGGGGGCTTCGGCAACGGCGGCGGGTTCGGCGGCTCGCCCGGACCTGGCCGTGGCTCGCCCGGGCCTAGCGGCGGCGCCTCCGTCCAGGGCGCCGATGTCAGCGGCGTGGTCAGCGGTGGGTCAGCGGCCAGGGCGGGGATAGTCGGTGGGGACGTCATCACCTCCCTTGGGGGGCGCCCGGTCACGTCGTCCTCGTCTCTCAGCGCCCTCATGGTCGCCCACCATCCCGGGGACAAAGTGAGCATCGGATGGGTGGACTCCTCGGGCGCCACTCATACGGCCACGGTCACGCTCGGCAGCGGTCCGCCGAGTTGATCCCGGCGGCGCCCATCGGACGGAGCCTCAGGGCTGGACGAAGGCGTAGATGCCGAAGCCGTTGTAACCGGCGGACTGGGACGGCAGGAACGGCCCGTTGACCACCACCGCGTAGTGCCCGGCCGGCTCGGGCCCGGCGTCGCCCTCGACGGTGTCGATGGCGCCATCGGGCCAGACCTGGGCGACTATTCCCATATGCACCGAGCTGGAGGTGCTCTGGGGTCCCGACCCGTACATGACGCCGTCACCCGGAACCGGCCGACCGTTGGGGGGAATCACCCGGGCATTGGCCGCTGCCCAGTCATAGACATAACCCGTGAAGGCGTAACGCGGTATCCCGATGCCGACCTGGTTCCACACCCAGGTGGCGAAAAGTGAGCACCAGTCCTCGCATGGCCCATAAGGGTTGCATTGGTACCCGGAGTCCGGATCGGGGCCTACCTGGGAGGCGGCCACCGCCACGGCTCGGCTCCCGGCCGGGAACACCGAGGGGTCGGGACCGGGATTGGAGAAGGCGTTGTCCGTTTCGTCCTGTCGCAACAGCCAGTAGCCACCCCCATCGGGCGTAGCCGTCATGGCCACGACAGGAGAGAACGGAGGGGGGTTGGGGTCGGGGCCCTCGAACGGGGCGTCCCCGAAGGTCAGGACGCCCCCGGTGGCGGCCACCAGCCAGTAGCCCCCGTCATCCGGCGTAGGAGCCATCCCGGTCACCCCGGCGCCGATATCGGCGCCGGCGGCCGAGCCGAAGAACCCGGCGTCCCCGAAGGTGAAGATTCCTCCATCACCGGCCACCAGCCAGTAGCCCTGACCGGAGGTGGTGGAGGCGATCCCCGTCACCGGAGAGGTCAGGTGCTGGCTGCCCATCGACCCGAAATAGGTGGCATCCCCGTAGGTGAAGACCCCGCCGTCCGCCCCAACCAGCCAGTACCCCCGGCCGTCAGGAGTGGGGGCCATGCCCACTATCGGGGCGTTGAGCGGAGTTGCTCCCAGCGATCCGAAGAAGCCGGCGTCCCCGAAGGTGAACACGCCGCCATCCATGGCTACCAACCAGTAACCGGCTCCGTCCGGGGTGCTGCCTATACCGACAATCGGCGCGAACAGGCTCACTGCGCCCTGTGACCCGTAGAAGCCGGCGTCACCGTAGGTGAGGATTCCCCCATCAGCCGCGGCCACCCGGTAGCCACGTGCATCGGGCATGGCTGAGATTCCCACCACCGGCGCGGAGAGCTGCTCCTGTCCGGGTCCGCCCAGATCAGCGGCGTCACCGTAGGCATCCACGCCCCGGGTGCCGAAGGAGTTGTGAGATCGAGCGGTTGACGGAGTCGTGCTCCACGCGCCAGCGGCCGGCTCCAGGCTGAAGAGCAGAAAGGCCGCCGCCGCCACGATCCCCCCGGCCCCCGTCAGCGCTTTACGCAACCCCGTGTCCTTCCGCCGAGGGACCCTGATCTGGGGCCATCGTAGACATATGATCCGATTCGGCAGGAGGGCTTGCGTCCGCCTGTGACATAGGGCACAGTCTCGGGACGCCGTTCCGACACTGTGACCGGCGTTCCGCGGAGCGCGCGGGAGGTGGGTGACCGGCCCGATTGGGGGGGACCGGGTTGCTCCTCGCCCCAACGCTGCGTCTATCCAATCGGCGAGATATCGACCGTCGTCGGACGGCGAGTGAGGAGCAGCGAGTGCTGAGAATCCGGGAGTCCGGCGGTAGCGCCGTGTCATCCAGAATCAGGGGGGCCAGCAGGAGGAAAGGCTGGGCCAGAACCGTCACCGCCCTCGGAGCGGTGGCTCTTTTGGCCGCCGCCTGCGGCAGTAGCAACAAGAGCTCTACCAGCACCTCGAGCGGCAGTTCGGGTTCCTCGGGGTCGAATGCCCTCACCTTGACCAACGGCTCGACCGGTAAGGGGGTTGCCGGCGAGGGTCCCTATCCGTGGAAGTACCCGGCCTCCGGCAGCACTTCCATCGGGACCGGCACCACCGTCAGCGGCGCAGCCTGCAGCTCGGGTGCACCCCAGTGGGACTCGCCCTACGCCGACCCATGCATTTCCAAATTCACCGGCAGCAACGGGGGGGCCACCTACAACGGTGTGACCGCCACGGCCATCAACATCTCCCGCCGTGAGTTCCCGGAGACGGCCAACGGCCAGGAGATCGCCGCCCAGGCCAAGAACGAGGGCTATGCCCTTCCCCAGGTGACCGACCAGGTCATGAACGTGTTCATCAACTACTTCAATAGCGCGTACGACCTCTACGGGCGCAAGGTCGTCATCACCCCGGTGGCCTCGACCAGCAACTACACGGCCGAGCTGTTGAACACCAACCAGGCCCAGGCCTGCGCGGATGCCGATAAGATCGCCAACCAGCAGCACGCCTTTGGTGACATCGGAATCGGTGAGGACTTCCAGGGCGGCGGCACCAGCGTCTTCGCCCAGTGCGCCGCCCAGCAGAAGATGGTCGTCTTCGACGGAGCTGCCTACTTCAACGAGGGCTTCTACCAGCAGAACAATCCCTACGTGTGGGGCATACCCCAGGACTGCACCCGCATCGCCAACAACTCGGCGGAGGCCTACGCCAAGCTTCTGGCCGGCAAGCCGGCCAGCTACGCCGGAGATGCCAGTCTCAAGACGGCCACGCGGAAGTTCGGCATTTACGTGCCCAACCTGCCCGCCTACACCTCCTGCACGACCCAGTCGCAGCAGGCGATGGAGCAGACCTACCACGTACCGGCCAGTGCCGTGAGCACGGTGTTCACCTACGGCCTGGACATCTCCACCTTCCAGCAGTCGGCCCAACAGGCCATCGTCCAGTTCAAGGCGGCGGGAGTCACCACCATCATCACCGCCTGCGACTCGTTCTCGCTGGCCCTGCTGACCAAGGCCGCCGCCGCCCAGAACTACCACCCCGAGTGGCTGCTCAACGGCGTGGCTAGTGACGACACCGACTCGGTGGCCCAGACCTACGACCAGACCGAGGTCACCGGCCACCTCTTCGGTTTGTCCGAGGCCAGCCCCCAGACCCAGATTTTCGGGCCCAGCTCGCTGGCCGGAAAGCTGTACCAGAAGCTGACCGGTCACGCCATACCGGCCGGCACCGATGGCAGCTACTCCGACCTGGTGTGGATGTTCGACGCTCTCCAGGCGGCCGGACCGGACCTGACTCCGCAGAACATGGCCAGAGGCGTCCACGCCCTGCCATCCCTCGGCGGACCGGATTACACCTTCGGCAAGTGGGACCTTTCCACCAACCCGCAGGGCAATGTGGGCTACGGGGACCACACGATGGTCTCCGACGCCCGCTTCGTCTACTGGAACGCCTCAGGTACCTCGCAGGACAACGGGAAGCCGGGCACCTACGTGCCCGTCTTCAATGGGCAGCGCTACGGCATCGGACAGTGGCCGACCACGCTTCCCACCTTGTTCAGTAGCTGATGCGGGCCCGGCTGGATGACCTCTTGGAGGACAGGGGGGTGGTGGTCAGGCCCGTAGGCGTGGCCATCATCTTCCTCGCCCTCTGGGCAATCGTTGGACATGCCTACGCCAGGGGATTGCCCCTGGGGATCATCCTGTTGGGCCTCATCTACGGATCGCTCTATGCGCTTGTCTCCATAGGGCTTGTGCTGGTCTACCGCGGTAGCCGGGTCATCAACTTCGCACAGGCGGAGTTCGGTGTCCTGGCTGCCGTGGTGGCCATCGAGCTGGCCGTGACCTACCACGTCAACTATTTCCTGGTGATGTTGGTGGGCATAGTCGGCTCCATCCTCCTCGGCGGGATCATCAACGGCGTCATCATCCGTCGCTTCCGGCGCAGCTCCCGGCTGATCCTGACCGTGGCCACCATCGGCCTGGCCCAGCTGCTTTCGGGCCTGTCTCAGATCATCCCGCTGGAGTTCTGCAACCCGGCCAACAACCCCAACTGCCTCACCGCCGCCAACAGTCAGAGCTTCAACACGCCCCTCAACACCCAGTTCACCGTGGGCCCGGTGGTCTTCAGCGGCAACGACATCGTGGCGTTGGGGGGTGCCCTGCTGGTCATCGCCGCCCTGGCTCTGTTCCTGCGCTACTCCCGCTACGGCGTCGCCATCCGGGCCTCAGCCGAGAACGGGGACCGGGCCAGCCTGCTCGGTGTCCCGGTGGCCCGGCTAGATGCCATCGTCTGGTGCCTGGCCGCCCTGCTCTCCGCATTGGCCGTGCTCCTTCGGGTGCCGGTCCTCGGTTTCACCGGCTTCCAGACCGTCTCCGGAGGTGGTACCGACATCCTGGTGCGGACCCTGGCCGCGGCCGTCATCGGACGCATGGACAACCTGCCCCGCACAGCCGTCGCCGCCATCGGGATCGGCATCTTCGACTCGTCCATGACCTGGCTCTATTCCAACACCACCTACGTCGACGGCTTCCTGCTGCTGGTGATAGTGGCCGCCCTGATCATGCAACGGGGGGTTTACTCCCGGGTTTCGGAGTCGGACAACACCACCTGGCGCTCGGTGGCCGAGGTGCGGCCCATCCCCCGCATCCTCATGGCGCTGGGCACGGTCAGGTGGACTATCCGCGGCGGGCGGATGCTGGTAGCAGCGGTGGCGGTGTTCCTTCCGTTCGTGGTCTCCACCAGTGACACCTATCTGTTCTCGCTCATCGTCGTCTACGCCATCGTCGGCCTCTCCCTGCTGGTGCTGACGGGCTGGACCGGCCAGATATCGCTGGGCCAGTTCGGATTTGCCGGCCTCGGCGGTGCGACCACGGCCGTGCTCTACCAGACGCACGGCTGGAACTTCCTGGCAGCAATGGTGGCAGGGGTCCTGGTCGGTGCCATCGCTGCTCTGATCATCGGTCTGCCCGCCCTGCGCATCAGCGGCCCGTTCCTGGCTGTTACGACGTTGGCCTTCGGCGTGAGCATGTGGGCCCTGGTGCTCAATCCCCAGTACTTCCCCTGGTTCGTGACCGCCGAGATCACCCGGCCCACCGTTTTCGGCCATGCGTGGCTGGCGTCCGATAAGGGCATGTACTACTTCGCCCTGATCGCCTTCTTCCTGGTGCTCATGTCGGTGCGATCACTGCGGCGCAGTCGTACCGGCCGGGCCCTGCTGGCTGTCAGGGACAACGAAGCCGCCGCTAAGGCGGCAACCCTCAACGTCGCCCGGACCAAGCTGATCGGGTTCCTCATCTCGGGAGCCATAGCCGGCTTCGCTGGGGCCATCTATGTAGTGGCGGTCAAGGGAGTGAACCAGGGCTCGTTCAATCCTGACATCAACATCGCGCTGTTCTCCATGGTGGTGATCGGCGGGCTGGGGTCCCTGCCCGGAGTGGCACTCGGCGCCATATACGTCTGGTCCACCGGCTATTTCCTCACGGGGGGTTGGGCAATCGTCGCCAGTGGCGGCGGCATCCTCCTTCTGTTGATGTTCCTACCCGAAGGCCTGGGCGGGTTGCTCTACATGCTGCGCGACCTCGGGCTCCGCCGCCTGGCCAAAGCCCGCCGCCTCGAGGTTCCCGGCCTCCTCGCCCGGGTGGTCGAGGCACACGATGAGGGCGCCGCCGCCGTCATCAGCGAACTGGCGGTCAGCGGGCCCGCACCCTTCGGGACACCACCCGCCGAGGGCGGTGGCACCATGGCCCTGACCGGGGGAATGCTCCCACCGCCTCTGGTGGAAGCGGGCGAAGAGCTGGTTGAGGCCCAGGCCGGCGGGGGCAAGGACGATAAGGACAACGGCACCACCGGGCCGGGGCGCGGCCGCCGATCCAGGACGGCCAGGGGAGGGAGTCGCGGATGACCACGGTGGCCTACGGGTCGGAGTCGACCGAGCCCAAGTCTGAGCGCCGCTTCAGCCGGTGGGACCCGCGCGCCCTGACCGAGCCGTTCCCGATCACCCCGCTCATCGTGCTCTGCGGCCTGGCCGCCATGGTGCAGTTGGACAACTCGGCCTTCAACATCCTCGTGCCCGACATCAAGAACAGCTATCACCTCAGCCTCACGGGCATCTCCTTCATTACCGCCGTTAGCCTGCCCTTGGGATTGTTGGCCGACGTACCCGTCGGCTACTACGCCGACCGCATCCCCCGCATGCGGATGGCTTGTATCGGGCTTTTCCTCTTCACCGGCTTCTCGGTGCTCACCGGCGTTGCCGGTGGATTGGCGAGCTTGGCTCTGCTCTACGTGGCCCGCAGCGGCGTGGCCGTGGGTGCGGCCTTCACCTCGACCCAGAACAGCCTGTTGGCCGACTACTACCCCGTCAACATCCGACCACGCGTCTATTACACCCAGCGCGGCGCCATAGCCGCCGCTCTCGCTCTCGGACCGGCCATCGTGGCTGCCTTCGAGCTGTTCTACTCCTGGGAGGTTCCCTTCCTGGTCCTGGCTGCCCCCACGGTCATATTCATCGTCATGGGCCTGCGCCAGAAGGAGCCGATCCGGGGCCTGCACGAGCGCCGCTATCTGGGCGCCGATGAGAGCACCGCCGAGATCGAGGATGAGCCTCCAACTTTCTCCGAGACGTTCCGGGTCCTCTTCGCCAACCGGTCGGCCCGGCGCATCTACTACTCGCTTCCCTTCCTGACCGCCTCGACCATCGGCATCGCCCAGTTCACCAGCCTCTTCTACCAACAGATCCTCCACCAGGACGCCTCCCGCCGCGGCCTCATCGTGTCCTTGACCGAGCCGGGTGAGTTCGTGGGCCTGGCCATCGGTCTGGTGGTCGTGCAGCGGCTGATGACCAAGGACCCGGGACGGGCGATGAAGCTGGTGGCTCTGTCAGGAGTGGGGGCCGGGATCTGCCTCCTCTGGTTCGCCCTGTCGCCAAGTCTGCCCTACGCCTTCGCGGCGCAGTTCTCCTACGCCGTCATCTCGTCCGCTTTGACCCCTGGGATCTTCGCGGTGATCTCCCTGGCCGTGCCGCCCCGGATGCGGACGCTGGGCTTTGCCACCAGCTCGCTCTGGTTCATCCTCGGGGTTCCCATCATCCCCATCGTCGGGGGGATCGGTGACCACTTCGGTCTGCGCACCGGCATCATGATTTTCGTTCCTGTCTACATCCTCGGCTCCATCCTGCTCGGTTCCTCGGGCAACTTCCTCAATGGCGACATCGAAAAGGTCCGGGTCTCCACCCTGGCCCGGGCCGAAGTGCGCAAGGCCCGTATGGAAGGCCGGGCCAACCTGTTAATGGTCCGATCTCTCGACGCCGGTTACGAAGGGGTCCAGGTTCTCTTCGGCGTCAACTTCGATGTCCACGACGGGGAGATGATCGCCATCCTCGGCACCAACGGGGCCGGTAAGAGCACCCTGCTACGAGCCATCTCCGGTCTTCTGGTTCCCACCGCCGGGGCCATCCTCTTCGATGGCCGGGACATCACTAGCGCTGACCCCAACAAGATCGTGGACCAGGGGATCGTCCAGGTGCCCGGCGGACGCGGCATCTTCCCCGGCCTGACCGTGGGCGAGAGCCTGCGGGTGGCGGGCTGGATGTACCACGACGAGCCCGAGCACCTGAAGGTGGCCACCGAGTCCGTGCTCGGCTACTTCCCCATCCTGCGTACCCGCTGGAACACCCAGTCCGCCAGCCTGTCGGGTGGAGAACAGCAGATGCTGAGCCTGGCCCAGGCCTTCATCGCCAAGCCCCGGCTACTCATGATCGATGAGTTGTCCCTCGGCCTTGCCCCCACCGTGGTGGAATCGTTGCTCGACATCGTCAAGGCCATCCATGACAACGGCACGACCGTGGTCCTCAT
>Ga0307374_10012238_pt1 | contig 12074 bp, 14 predicted proteins | sample OX3MG_FD_202532 | JGI IMG/M metagenome (GOLD analysis project Ga0307374, IMG submission 202532) | Soil microbial communities from Risofladan, Vaasa, Finland - OX-3 | ecosystem: Environmental > Terrestrial > Soil > Coastal area > Acid sulfate soil | place: Finland: Risofladan, Vaasa | collected...
GGTCGGCCTGAACTGAGGGCACGCCGCCCCCGAATACGATTTCGAGCGACTGGAATCGACTCGGATTCGTGGGGGGAACGGCGTGCTGAAGTCAAGAGTATGGCGGCGCGTGCTCGGCCTGTCGGGCGTCAAGATCGTCGATATCGATCTGGGCGCCGAAGAGGTCGTGGTGAGGTTGGCCTTGCACCGGCCCCAAGGTCAACGCTGTGGAGCCTGCCGGCGGCACTGCCCGCGCTATGACCGGAGCCGGCTGAGGCGCCGGTGGCGCAGCCGGCACCCCGAAGACCTTCATCGAGGCCGAGGTGATCCGCGTGAGTTGCCCCGATCATGGCGTGGTGACCGAGCGCGTGCCCTGGGCGGTCCATGACTCCCGCTTCACCAAGGCCTTCGAGGAGCAGGCTGCCTGGCTGGCGGTGGAATGCTCGAAGACCGCGGTCGCCCACCTGATGCGGGTCTCCTGGCGAACGGTGGGCCGGATCCTCGAACGGGTGGCGACCCGACTGGAGCGCCACCGCATGACAAGGGGCCACCGCGGATCGCTACTCCTTCGGGCTAGAGCTCTTCCATCTCCTCCAACATGCCGGCTTGTCCCGGCGCGTCTCTCCACAAAACCCAGAGCGACTCAGCCAGCCCCTGGAAAAAGCATATCCGCGCTCAGCCTGGCAGCCAAGGCTGGCTACTTGCCCACTTGACAGGCAACCTTCCCCACCAGTATGCTCCGTCGGATGGGGATCGCTCTAGGAGATCATGCCGGACCCACTGGCACCACCCTGAGTCACTTACAAGGTAGTCAATCTGGAGCTACGTACAGCGCGGAGGCTCTAGCCGGAGTGGATCCGATCGACGGCAAACCATTGCTGGCACGCTACGATCTGGCTAAGGCGGCGATAAGTCTGAGTCGGGCTTCGCTGGCGAAGCGCCGAGCCCGAGGGCTTTGGAGATGGTGGGAACTGCTGCCAGTCCGAGCTTGGGAGAACGCTCTTTTCCTGGGAGAAGGAGCTACTCCGCTCCTTGATGTCCCCCGTCTTGGCTCCCATTACGGAGTCCCTAAGCTGCGCATCAAAGCTGATAGCTTGAATCCCACCGGGTCATTCAAGGCAAGGGGTATGGCAGTGGCCGTCAGCCGGGCCGCAGAACTGGGAGTTAAACGACTTGTGGTCCCGTCCGCAGGTAATGCCGGCGGAGCATTGTCCGCCTATGCTGCGGCAGCCGGAATACCGACCATTGTCATCATGCCAGCCGATGCACCATTCGCCAACCAAGTTGAGGTCGCATTGACGGGCGCTGAGTTAATCCTGCTTGATGGTCTCATAAGCGACTGCGGGCGACTCGCGCGCGTACTCGCCGACGAACTGGGTGCTTTCGATGTGAGTACCCTGAAAGAGCCATACAGACTCGAAGGGAAAAAGACCATGGGGCTGGAGCTAGCCGAAGATCTCAACTGGCATCTTCCTGACGTTGTCATCTATCCTACAGGCGGTGGCACCGGGCTCATTGGTATGTGGAAGGGCTTTGACGAGCTGCAATCGGTGGGTCTGATAGACAGCGTGCGGCCTCGGATGTTCAGCGTTCAGCCCGAGGGTTGCGCTCCGATCGTTCGCAGCTTCAAGTCTGGTGAACGATTCGCGACCCCGTGGGAGGGAGCTGCCACGGCCGCCGGAGGGCTACGGGTGCCCAACGTGCTCGGCGATTTCCTTATTCTGGACTGCCTCCGAGCGTCTGGTGGTGGGGCAGTAGCTGTCCCAGAGTCGGACCTGGTTGACACTCGACAGACAATTGGGCGCCTTACTGGCCTGTATTTAAGCCTAGAGACGTCGGCAGCTGTGGCGGCGGTGCCCAATCTGTTAGCCGAGGGCAGAATTGGCCGTGATGACAGCATCGTAGTCTTTGATACGGGGAGCGGATTCAAGTCCGAACCACCAACGGAGTTGCCGGCGGCTTACTCCGTGGGCCCTGACCCGCGGACGTGGGAGAGCGTAATCGATCGGCTGATAGGACGCGAGTCCCACGATCGGTAGAAAATCTCGCCCATTTCGAGGGTTTCGTCCCTCGACGAAATTGGTGTCATAGGCCGGGCAGTCGAAAGCCGCTTACGGTACCCGGGTCACACTACGGCCACGATTTTGGGGGTCATCAGCACAGGGTTCGCATCATGCGGCCGTTAGGAGGACTGGTTGCCTACTGTTAGTCGCCAGTTATGGGACATACAGGATTACCAAGTGGGGAAATCGTGAATTCACAGATTGAGGTCGACGCACAGGCGAGCGGTCTAGTGTCTGTACGTGTGGCTGGTCAGATACTTCACCAGATCTGCCAAGGCGAATTCCCTGTGGGTAGTCGCCTTCCATCGGAGCAGCAGCTAGCGCGGTTCTATGAGGTGAGCCGTCCCTCGATCAGGGAGGCGCTTAGCGCCCTCCAGTTTGCGGGTTGTATTGAATCTCGCCAAGGATTCGGCACTCTCGTTGTATCTCAACAGACTCTGGCTGGTCCTCGTGAACCTTGGATTGACAGTGCTAAGGTCAGCCCAAACGCAATCGATCTCCTGGAGGCGCGACTTGCTCTTGAGCCCGAAGCAATCCGGATGGCTGCCAAGGGCAGTGACCACAGAGGCTTGAAGGAAGCGCGCACGCTCTTGAATGGAATGTGGCTTGCTTTGGAGTCTCCCGGCACCGTCGGCGCCAGCACTGACCTCAACCTTCACATAGCATTTGTTCGCTTATGCCCCAATCCACTCGTACGGGATGCCGCCCTGTCCCTTCTCCAGCACACGTTAACGTCGCCCGGGACGTCTGGACGCCAAGCAGCGTGGGGAGACTCCCGCATTCTCGAGGCTTGGGCGATTCAGCATGAGGCTATTCTGAGTTGTATAGCAACTGGAGATGGTCACCACGCAGCCAAGGCCGCGCGCCACCACCTGATCTCGGTTGTACAGCAAGCGATAAGCGCCGCTGGTCTCACACCTGAGGAAGTGAAGAGAGCCAAATCGATGTTGTCCAATATATCCCCTGAGGATCCGCCAAAATGATTCAAGTGTGCTTCCGCCCTCGACGTCTACGCCCATAGCTGAAATCAACCTCTTGCCCCAGATCCGGCCACATCTCCTCCTCCCTCGTTATTTCGGTGATGCATGCAGCTGCGTCGGCCGCTGAACTCTATTGAGCAGCTGATCCGGCCGCCGTGATAGTTGCCGGTATCGAGCAGAGCGCCTGGAGTCCCGAGCAAGGTACCCAATTCAAGTCGGAATTGGAGTTACTAATCCGTACGAGAGTAGGCCGACATGATCAGGCGGCGGCGTATCGGAGTTTCGGGGCTCTGAAGAACGCTCTTATCAGGCCCGGGGTCTTCTGTAGCCGATGCAGCACGGTCAGCGACCTTTGGGCTGAGAAGCCGAGTTTGCGGAGCAGTCGCCTCACCGACACCCCGCTCAGGTGGACGACATCGATAAGCGTCAACCCGTCCACCAAAACGGCGCACCTCCACCCCCAGACTCCCCTTCGCAATGACTAGCGCTGAAGTACTAGTTTGGGTGGGTTGGGGTTAATGTCTCAGATCTGACCGATCGGTCCAGAACAGTCTTCGGTCAGTCCTTTATACATGCTGTTGGAACGCGCTCAGATCGTCCACCTGTCCGGCATGCGCCAGCGAGGTGCAACGTCGACCTGCTGATCGTAACGTCGACTGTGGCCCCATAGTTGACCTGGCGTCGCCGAGTACTCTTTGAGTCGGAGGTCAGGCAATGACATTAGCCTCTGGAGTTCCTCTTCGGCCTCCTGCAAGAGCGAGAGCTCATCGATTCGAGTGGACCGCCCTTGATCGATTACGTGCTCTCCATTGATGAAAACGTGGGCAACGTCGGCTCCAGTGGCCAAGTAAACCAATTGATGCAGAGGCATGCGCAACGGCCATAGATGCGGCTTGAATATGTCGACCAAAACTATGTCCGCCATCTTGCCAGCTTCTATCGAACCAAGGTCCGAGTCAAGACCAAGCGCTCGGCAAGCATCGATCGTAGCCATTTCGAGCGCTTTGCCTGGGGGCAGCACTCGAGAGTCCACGAAGCGAAGTTGCTGGAGTCGAATCGCGGCCTTCAAATCCAGAAATGGGTCAGCAGATCGGTCAATGTAGTTGCCATCGCTCCCCAAACCAACGTTCACTCGGGCGTCGATTAGTTCCACCACGGGACAGTCTTGGTTGTAAGTCACTAGCCGTCTAGCACGTGGACAGTGATTAACACTTGTGCCGGTGGTTGCGAGTATTTCGATGCTCCGTCGGCTTATCCCAGAACAGTGAGACAAGATTGATTTGCGTCCCAAGAGCCCAAGTTCTTGGTCATGCGCAAACTCGATGGCATCACCATAGGCGTGGCACCAGAAACCGACGTCGTATCTCTCCATTATTGACCGCAAGCGTTCGGCCTGTGGACGAACGTACTTGCTCTGCTCAGGCACGTACACTGGATCGACAGGGTTGGCGTTTCCGATACGTGACGTACCCACGCAATAGTCGACCAGTGGACTTGGGCTGGATTTTGAGTTCGAGACGACTTCTTCGATAACGTCTAGGCATTCCTCGTGCCCGACCACCTTCTCAGAGCGCACTCCATCGACATACGACGCATATGTTTGAGGCCATGGAGCGCGCGCTATACCGGCAATGATGCGGGCTCTCATGCCTAGGTCTTCGAACGCTCGCTGCACCTGCTTGGTGTAGGTAGGATCATCCATTCGCGCCTGCGAAACGCCACATTGAGTAAGTGCAAAGGTGCAGCCAAACTTCAGGCGCTCAAGGGCATGCACGAGCGTGTCAACGTACCACCACCGTGGGGTCGCGAAGCGAAACCCAACGTCGTCAAGCATGCCTCGCCAAGTAGCCCCACCCAGATGTTCACCGACGCACTTGAGGAGGCTTGCCCCACCATGGCCGTAGAGATCAACCAGGCCCGGTATCAGGATCATATTCCGGGCGTCCAGATTGTGGCGAGCTTGGTATCTCGGCGCCACGTCCGTCGCCGACCCAACCTCTAGAATGCGGCCTCCATCAATGGCGACTGCGCCGTCTTCGATTATCCGCCGGTCGCGATCGACCGTAATCACGGTGCCGTGCTGGATCAGTGTGTCTATCAAGAGGCCTGGAGGGTACAACTACGTTCAAGCTTCGTCAATGCGGGTAGCGGACCAGGTAAGCACCTAATCGTCAGTGCTGGCGAAATGCTGCGGTCAGGGAAGAGTAATCTGGGTCCAGATGAGCACGGTCCGGGCCGAGACATCGATGCCCCGCTCACCGCGGACGTCGGTGACCTGACGGGCGGAGAGGGGGTAGCTCAGGTACCAGCGCACCGCGGTGACGATGACCTCAGGCGGCCAACGGTAGCCCGAGAAAGCGCCGCTGGAGGCGTGGGCGAAGGCCCGACGGCAGGGATGACAGACGAAGTACTGACGGCCGCGGTGGTCGAAACCATCTCGCGTGGTGGCAGGCTGGTGGCAGATTGGGCGGGTGGCCATCGGCCCACCCTATCGCCGAGTGCCCCACGACTCCGCAGCCTCGCGAAGAAGGTGGACTTCCGAACTTAGAGAATGAGGTTAGGCCTGCTTTGTCTCCAAGGTCACGAACCTGGTGTTTGGAAGCGTCGATTCGGGCAGCTGCCAGAGCTCCACGATCTGCCCGTCAGGATCGTAACAGTAGGCTGTCCAATGGCCCGTGCACCTTGGGTAACAGGTCGACATCTCCGACGCTGTTCAGGAAGACGTCGGAGTGACCCAGCACCCACCAGACCGCCAGGTCGATGTCATCCTGCCGCTCCAGCGGCTGGTACCAGGTGGTGGCCGTATGGGGCCGGCCCATCCAGGGACGGAACGCGATCGACTTGATGGTCTGAACCGCCACCCGGCACTGGCGGCAGGTGGCCAGCAGGGCTTCGAAGTTCTCGGCGTAGTACGGCAGCTGGAGCGTCAGGTAGAAGCGATCAGGCTTCGGTCGGTGCAACCGGTAGGACGTAGTAGCTCTTAAAAGTGACGCCCAGGGCATCGATCCCGGCGTGGAGATCGCCAAAGCTGGGGATCGTCGCATACCTCCGGGTGGCGGGAGAGCGAGTTCCCGCCACCGAGGCCCGATGGGCTCACAAGAGCCCGTGTCGATACCCATCCTGGTTTAGGTCGTCAGGATCTTGAGCCCATTGACGGACGGGCAGAAGAAGTATTCGCCAGCGGTTACGGTGACCAGGTCGCCAGCCAGTGGGATGGGCCTCACTCCGGACGCTTGGTGGAGCTGGAGGGCCTTCCCGACGTTGCCCTCCCCTATCACAGGGTCAGGGCCGTCCCCGGGCACTCCGGGGCTCGGCGGAGTATAGCCGCCGCCCTGCGCGGGCTTGGCGCCCCCCGGGAAGTTCTCATTGTCCGCCCAAGTGGCCTGGACGAACTCGAACTGCCGGGCGACATCGGCCACGAGCGCGATGAAATGGAGACCGCGCTCGACACCGTCGTCCTGGGTCGCTTCAGGCGCGAGAGGCAGGCCGAAGGGGATGCCGCGCCGGATCATGCGGTGAGTGCTTGGGTCATCCGGCGGGGGCGGCTGGGTTTCATCGCGGGGATTCACCTTCCGGATGTGGGCCCATGTTGGGACGACCGTACCAACGTCGTCCGACAAGAAGCCGAAGTCGTTGTCCTCATGGTTTGGACCGGGATCGGCGTTCGGGTACTTCGCCAACGGCGCACCACTGGGCCACCTTCCGATCATCTTTGCCGCCAGGCTGTCGGACGTGACGGGAGGATCGGCGGCGGGCACTGGGGCCTTGGCTAGAGCGCGGAAGGCCACGACGTCCTGTCGCAGCCGGCGGAAGATCAAGAAGCTGCCGCCTTGCCACACTGGCGAAAGCGCGGGCGGAGGTCCGGTCTGGTCGGCGAATCCGAGGACGAACTCTCCAGCCTTCACGGGAGGCGGCTCGCCACCGATCGTCTGGGGGCCGTATCCCTGAATGGCGGGTTGGGAAGCCCCGTCCTTGAACCCGAAGTGTTCGTGTCCGGTCAACGGTGGCGGGAGGGTCTCTCCCCGCTCTTGAAAGACGACTTGGCCATCGTGCTCAGTGATCAGGTCGACGAGGGATTCGACGGCCTCATTGAGGTCGCCGATCTCATCAGCAGCCACGAGCAGCAAGGCGTCGACACTCCCCCGAGTCCGAAAGGCGTTGTGCCAATTCGCCGGGGCACTATTGCCCACATCCTGGATCGCAGTCGCCCTGCTGGCCATCCCCGCGACGAATGCGTCATGGCCAGCGCCGGGCGGCAACTCACTCAGGTTCACACCGAGCTTCTCCAAGCCCGACGCGCTGGCGCCAAGACCAACCCAGCAAGCGGTGATCTTGGGATCTTCGCCGTGTGCGGCGCGGTAGGCACTGAACTCCCGGTTGAATCCACCGACGTCCTGGGCTGAGGCGATCTTGGGCAGAAGATGCCCGACGAGCGTCTTGGCGCTTGCTCCCGCCGGGAGCGTGAAGAAGATCAGCTCCTGGTGATCTTTCCTAAAGCCTGCGATGCCGAGGCCCTGGATCGAGGCGAGATCTGAATCGTTGAACGCGGGTGGCGGCGGGGGATCCGGCTGGGGAGGCGTCGATGCCATCGATGGTGAACTCCTCTTCTGTGACCCGACAGAGTTGGCGGGCATGATCAATTTACACGGACCAAGCGAACTATTGTTCGACGCGATCATTTCGGCCCTGTCCAGCTTCGATCGAGGACACGACCAGGTGTATGTCGCGAGAGCCATGAGGTTGGCTACCCCGAGCGAGAAGACCATCCGGCGCAGGTTCGGCGGCCTTCGCGCTGCTGTGAGGCTAGGAGTCTGTGTGGGTAACTGGCCACCGGCCTGAGAAAAGGGTGGGGCCGCCGTCCGCTAACGATCTCCGCCACGCAATCGACAACATGCCGGACGGGCCGGCTGTACCTGGCCGCTGCTTCGCGCAATGGCCAACGATCGGCCGCCATCGGATCAAGAGTTGGTCGTTCGAGTCCGACGCGGAAGCGGACTGCCCACTAGTCACTTCATTCGCTACGGCGAGGCCTGCGCACCGGCCGCACGACTGACGAGCTGCTTCAAGGCATGGCTAGCCACCCTCCAACAGATATCCGAAGTGGCTTCGGTTGGCTTGGTTGCCAGTTTCAGCTGCTGACGCGGGTGCACCAGATTTCGATAGTCGCGCAGTGAGTCGCTGAACTTCTTGATCTCCAGCTCGATCCACTTACCCTTAAGGGCGGCGTCGATGAGCTCACTCATCGTCCATTCGACGAGCGGCTTGGGGTCACCCTTCTTGTCGTGCGGGCCATGAGCCTTGGCAGTAGCCTCGTGTTTGTCGAAGGCAGCGTACAAAGCTCCCTCGAGGAGCGAACCGGTAATCACCACTGCTGCCAGATGAGCCTGAGCTCCGATTGCTCTCTGCGCTTCCTCCCATCTTTCAGCGAGTAGCTCGGCCAAAGCTTGGTCCCTGCAAATCGGACTGAAGTCGGGCGGGGGTTCGCGCTGAGGGTTCACGGCCACGTCGGTTGTGGGCGGCTGATTCACTTCCGTGGGTCGCGCTTGAGCCGGGTAAATGACGTGGGCAGGTACCGAGGGTTGCGCTTCAACGAAGCTCGTCGTCCTTGCGGCCATTGATTGGTCCCTGGAGTCACGCCTGACGTTGCCCTTATCCAGAAGTGACACGGTCAGTTGGAATGGCCGCCCTTCATGGGGAATGCGGACCGTTTCTGCCCCGCTGACCGCCGCGTTGAGGGGTGTGACCCCAGGGTCGTCGAGGCTATCGCGGATCGTCAGGTGAAGGCTGTGTCCAGCTGCCGCACCAGCTATCGCCTCCAAAACCTCGACGCTGATGCCCGAGTCATCGGGCGCGACGATGCCGAGCTTGACCGGGTAATTGAGCCTGATGACCAGCTGGCTTGGAATGTTCGTCCAGTGGCCGCCGCCGGGATAGGGAGCCGCGTAGATGTGGTTCCAAACAGGGGTGAACAAGTTGTCGTAGATATGCGGCGGAGCGAGTTGTACCGGTTCCCAAGGGTTAAGTCTCTGCTCCAGATCTTGGGTTCCGCCGAAGGACCACCAACCGTATAGCTGCGGCGTGATGGTGGCGAATCGCCTTCGTCAACCCGTCTCCCAGCTTCCCAAGCAAACTTGCATCTACTGCAACATTGTTACACTAGACGCAACGCATGCAGGAGGGCTGGGAAACGAGGCTGGCGGGGTCCGCGGCGACCGAGTTGAACGACCGCATCGTCCCGCTGGACCCGGAGCCAGCGATGCTCCGCGCCATGCTGGAGGGCTGGGCCAAACAGCAGCGGGCCCGTTTCCTGAAGGAGGACACGATCGCGCCTCGGCTGGCCCTCGTGCGTCGGATGGCCGACTTCAGTGGTCTCTATCCGTGGCAATGGCAGCCGGCCGAGGCGGAGGCGTTCATCAGCCACTTGCGATCCGGGTCGCAGCCGATCGCGGTCTCCACGGCGCGGGGCTACGAGATGGCGGTCCAGCTGTTCTGCACCTACATCACCGATGTGCGCTATGGCTGGTCGGCGATCTGCCAGGAGCGATTTGGCAGCTCACCACAGCAGGTCTTCCACGAGTGGAACACCGGGGTGCACATCGATGGCTACGAGGGCGACCCGCGGCGGAGGCCCCTGACCTACGACGAGGTCCAGGCCCTGTTCGATGCGGCCGATCACCGCGTCGAGGAGATTCGGAGCCGCCGCCGCAAAGGGGCTCTCGCCGCGATGCGCGATGGAGTGCTCTTGAAGACCGTGTACGCCTTCGGCCTACGCCGGCAGGAGGCGGCCCATCTGGATCTGGTCGACTTTCGACACAATCCGAAGAGTCCCGCCTTTGGGGACTACGGCGCGCTGTTCGTCCGTTATGGCAAGTCGTCACGCGGTGGCGCGCCGAAGAGGCGCACCGTGCTGACCGTGCCCGAGATGGACTGGATCGTGCCCTCGCTGAAGCAGTGGGTGCAGGAAGTGCGGCCACTGATGGCGGCAGGCTCGCATCAGGCGCTGTGGGTCACCGAACGCTGCGGCCGCATCGCGCTTCGCAGCGTCAACGAGGCCTTCGAGGCGGCGCGCTCCGCGGCCGGGCTGCCAGCACGGCTGGATCTCCACTGCCTGCGGCACTCGTACATCACGCACTTGGTCGAGTTCGACTACCCGCAGCGCTTTGTGCAGGACCAGGTCGGCCACACCTACGCCTCGACCACGGCCATCTACACCGGGGTCTCGGATGAGTACCGCACTCGCCTTCTACGCCGAGCGCTGGAGAAGCATCGCGGCGATCTGTGGGAGGCCGGCTCGTGATCCAGAAGATGGGCTACACCTGGCACCTGCGGCAGCGGATGGCAGGGGCGGGCATGTTCCATACCAGCGATCTGCAGCCGAAGCTTGCCGAGCGGGGCGTGCACTTGTCACGCGAGCAGGTCTTCAGGCTCGTGACGCATCCGCCCCAGCGCTTGTCGATGGACGTCCTGGCAGCCCTCTGCGACATCCTCGACTGCACTCCGAACGACCTGATCGAGGTCCAGGTCGTCGACCGCAGCCTTGCGAAGGCCGCTCGGAAGGGTGGCTCTGGCGATCAGCCTCGGGTGCGGCGCACGACGATAAAGCGCCCGCGCTGAGCTTGACCTCTCAGAACGGGAGGCCCTCCATCGTCCTTCCAAAGGTTCGGCGCGCCGGAGGACGCGAGAGGGCGATGCGGCCGTGGGTCCTCGAGCACCTGCTCACCGTCCTGCCCGCCCTGAATGCGGATGAGGCGCAGGGCCATTTGACCGCCGCGAACGCGTGGTCGAACTGGGGGTTGCGCCAGCTGCATGACCACCTGTACCTGGCGCCGGACGCCATCCTGCATGGCTCGTCGACCGCGCCGCAGGCGCTGATACGCCTCGCGCATGCGCTCCGCGAGGGCGGGCATATACAGGTGGCGCTGCCATCCTGCACGGGGTGCGGGTTGACGCCAACAACGCTGTTTCCATCGCCAAGCGGAAACGTTTGCCAACGATGCCGGCCAGGTCCGATACCCAGGATCTGCGCTCGCTGCGGCCAACTTGGAAGGATCTCCGCGAAGCGCAGCGAGGGCTACATCTGCGAACGCTGCTATCGGTTCGACCCTCTGGTCATCGAGGTCTGCGGCAAGTGTGGACGCGAGCAGAAGCCCGCGGCCCGCCTGGACGACGGCACGCCGCTCTGCAACAACTGCCAGCCCCGGCTTACGGGCATCTGCAAGTACTGCGGGAAGCTCAGCGTGAGCGTCAAGCGGATGGCTCATGACGGGCCGGTGTGCCCGTCGTGTTACAGGGCGCATTCTCAGCCACGCCGGGCCTGCGGAGTCTGCGGTGATGTCCAGCGGATCACGCAGCGTGGCAGAGGTGATGCGCCCGACGTGTGTGCGCGCTGCTATCGGGCCCCTTCCTACGTGGTGGCGTGCTCGGTTTGCAACGATGAGCGCCTTTGCACCCGCCTGGCCAGCGGCGAGCTGATCTGCTGGCGGTGCAGGCCGCAGCCCGAGCACGTTTGTGCCCGATGCGGTCGAACCAGGGTGATCTCCGCCTACTGGCCAGCGGGCGCGATCTGTGAGGCCTGTTACAGGTACGCGCGATTCTTTGGTGGTCCGTGCCCTCGCTGTGAAAGGGATCGCATCCTTACGGGGAGCGACGCCAGTGGCAGGGCGATATGCGGCCCGTGCGCGGGAGCTCCGGAGCCGTCGTGTCGCCGTTGCGGCGACGAGGACCGCGGCGTATTCGCATCCGGTCGCTGCGACCGCTGCGCTCTTGAGCTGCGCGTCGACGCGATCTTGCCGGCCGGCAGCACCGCCTTCCGGACATTGCGCACCATCCTCTTCTCGACGGATTCCCCGCGGCAGATCATTCGATGGCTCATCAGCACCCACAGCGCGAAGTGGCTCGCTCGGATGGGTTCGTCGGACGAGGCGGTCACGCACGAACTGCTCGACCGTTTTCCCCAAGGCCATATCGAGGTGTACCTCCGGTCAGCACTGGTCAACGCTGGTGTTCTCCCCGAACGCCACGAAGGCGTCGAGCGCGTTGCCGTGTGGCTGGA
>Ga0307374_10012240_pt1 | contig 12071 bp, 11 predicted proteins | sample OX3MG_FD_202532 | JGI IMG/M metagenome (GOLD analysis project Ga0307374, IMG submission 202532) | Soil microbial communities from Risofladan, Vaasa, Finland - OX-3 | ecosystem: Environmental > Terrestrial > Soil > Coastal area > Acid sulfate soil | place: Finland: Risofladan, Vaasa | collected...
GCCGCATCACCCAGCGGCGGTCCGCCGCGTGCAGGTAGACAGGCGCATCGAATGCCCGACTCCACTCGACCATCGACGAGTAGTAGTGGGGATGCGAGATCGCGATCGCGCGAAGGCCACCCAGCGCCTGCACCGCGGTCACCGTCGCCTCGTCGATCAGCGTGATGCAGTCCCAGAGCACGTTGCCTCCTGGTGAGCGCACCAGGAGCGCGCGCTGGCCGATGGCGAACGACGGCTTGGTACCGATCCCGCTCAAGCCGAGGTCGTCGCGGACCTCGTTTTGGTGATCGCGGCGCAGCTCGTCAAGAGTGATCCATTCCTGGCCGGACCAGCGAACGTACTGGCGCTCGTCCTCGCAGACCGGGCACGCCGCCGGGACTCGGTCAGTGGGAGCGAACTGGACTCCGCAGGTGACGCAGATCTGACACCGGGGCTCGGGCTTCACGCCGCGGCGTGCCAGCTCACCCGCTGACCTTGAGCACCAACCCGATCCCGTAGGTGATGCCGCCGACGATCACTCCGGCGAGCGTCATCTCGAGCCCGGCCGACCACCAGGTCCGCAGGGTGAAGAACGACTTGGCGGCGCCGACCAGGAAGTGCGCGACCAGGGATACGAACGCGGCCGTGATCACGGCCACGCCTCCCCGCAAGAAGAAGAATGGGATAACCGGGACCATCGCCCCGACAAACGTGCTGACCCCGGCGGCCACCGCCGACTGGACCGGCTGGCTCGAGCCTTCGACCGAGCCGCCCAGCTCGTCCACCGCGTGGATCTTGAGCAGCGCGTCCGGGTCCTTGGCCAGCTGTTCAGCCAGCTTGTCAGCCGTGTCCTTGTCGATGCCCTTCAACTGGTAGAAAAGCGAGACCTCTTCCTTCTCCTCTTCGGGGTTCTCGATCACCTCCTGCCTCTCACGTGCGACGTTGGCAGCCGCGACCTCGCCCTCGGACCGCTCCGCGAGATAGGCGCCGGTCGCCATCGAGAGCGCAGAGGCGATGGCCCCAAACAGGCCGGCGGTGAGCACGAAACCCGAGCCACCGGTCGCGCCCGACACGCCCGCGACGATGCCGAACACGGCAGCGAGGCCGTCGTTGGCGCCGTAGATCGCGCCCGAGATCCAGCCCGAGCCGGTGCGGTGCCAGGTCTCCCGGCCGAGGATCCGGTTCAGCTTGGTCTGTGGGCCGCTCGGCGCGTGCTCGGCACCGCGGTGGGCGGCCTGCATGGATTCCAGGGACCTCGAATGACCCTGCTCCTCCACGCGGATCGACTGCAGCACCGCGTCAGTCTCGGGGTCACCGGTCGATCGCTTGTACCGGTCCTGGATCTCTACCTCCTCCGCGGCCTCCATCCGCGCCATAACGGCCGGCACCGGCGCGAGCCTCGCCTGCAGGCGCAGCATGAGCGACAGCTTCACGCCGGCCGGGTCGGGGATGGCCTCGCCCAGCTCGCGCAGGCGCTGCTCGATGCGCTCCCGGTGCGAAGCTTCCGCGTCCGCGATCGCCCGGATCAGCTCCGCCCGTCGCGGGTCGACGCGATCGGCCAGCAGGTTGTAGAGCGCCCTCGCCTGCACCTCGCCTCGCCAGGCCTGGAGCAGTCGGGCGACGGCCTCTTTTGAGCTCGTCGATTGCGGCATCCGCTCAAGGTAAGACAAGCCGGGTTGGGACAGAGCTTCTGAGACACTGGCGCCGTGCGCGGATTCTTCATAGGCGTGGTCCTGATCGTCGGCCTGTCGGCGACGATCCTGTCTTTGCGACCCGGCGGGCTCCGGCGTCAGCTTCGCTTCGCCGCCCGCCGTTTTCGGATCGCCATCGTGCTCGGAGGCGCGTACGTGTTCGGGTCGCTGGTGATCCGGCTCGCCTTCCCGACCGGCGTGGTGTCCGACTACGGGCCGGCCGCGCTGGCCGCGGTGCTCGTGGTCGTATTCCTGTTCATGGCCCGCGACCCGGCCTCCGCGCCAGATGCAGCGCCGCGGGCCCCGGAGCGATAGTTCCGTGACGCCAGGCTGATAGGGATGCGGCCAGCTTCGAGGTGCTGACGAAACATCGATCCCAACTGGTCGACATCACCGAACCGGTCGCGGCCGCCGTGGCTCGTCCGGCGCAGGCGACGGCGTATGTCACGTCCTCGTGCCCCTTACCACCGCAGGCGTAGGGCGCCGATCCGGAGGTCGCCCGCGACATCGAGCATCAGCTAAGCCGGATGGTGCCCGAGGACGCGGGCCCGTACCGACAGGAAAAGCTGGCCCTGGGGTACTTCGCGATCTTCCCGTGGGAGTGGGACGGCCCGCAGACCCGGACCGTTCAGGCGGCGGGGTTTCTTCTTTAGCCGGCCGGCAGGACGGCTCCGTGACTCGCGACTCTGGCCGACCGGACCAACAAGCAGGGTCTTTCGTCAGTTCCCCGCCCACTGGACCCCGCGCAAGGTGAGGTTGGAGGTTTAGAAAACATGGCAATTGCTACCCCGTCCGTTGCTCGATCCTCGCCTGAGCCCGCCCAGGGCTCGCCTGAGACGATCCCCGGCATCTTCTTCGCGCAGGCCAAGATCCACGATCAGGCGCCATACCTTCGTTTCTTCCGCGACGGCGCCTGGCAGGTCCTGAGCTGGGCGGAGACCGCCGAGCGGGCTACTCGGGTCGCCTGCGCCCTCGTCGAGGCGGGGCTGCGCCCGGGCGAGCACGTTGCCCTCATGTCGCCCAACCGCCCCGAATGGATCTACTGCGACTTCGGCATCATGGCCGCAGGAGGCGTGACCGTCCCGCTCTACCCCTCCCTGCTGCCCAAGGTCGCGGGATACATCGCCGAAGACAGCCAAACCCGGTTCGCCATCGCGTCGGACGCGGCCATGGCGGCCAAGCTCGCCGGCCATGAGCTCCCCAAGCGCGTCTTCACGATGGGCGAGGACGTCAAGCGCTGGACGGAAACCGAGCCCGCAGCGGATCTTCGGGCCGCGGTCTCCGAGCGCCTTGCCGCGATCAAGCCCGGCGATGTCGCGACGGTGATCTACACCTCCGGCACGACGGGCGAGCCCAAGGGCGTGATCTTCGCCCACACGCACTTCATCGAGGCAGCCAAAGCCGGCTTGAAGATGTTCCACATCGGGCCCGAGGACGTGCTCCTGTCCTACCTCCCCTACTCGCACATCCTGGAGCGTGTCGACGGAATCTTCATCGAGACGACCGCCGGCTGCTCCTTCTGGCTCGCGCGCAGCCTCGACACGATCTTCGTGGAGGACATCCACGTCGCGCGGCCGACCATCATGCTGGGGGTCCCGCGTGTCTTCGAGAAGCTGTACGAGTCGGTTTACGACCAGGTCCGCAAGCAACCCGCCTACCGGCGCGCGATCTTTCGCTGGGCGCTTGGTATCGGCGTCGCCAGGCTGCACGGCAACCAGGGACCCTGGCTCCGCCTGCGGGTCCGCATAGCCGAGCGTTTGGTTCTCGCGCCCCTGCGCGAGAAGCTGACCGGCGGACGCCTGCGCTTCTTCATCAGCGGCGGCGCCCCTCTCAACGAGAAGGTCGAGGAGTTCTTCTGGGCGATCGGGGTCAAGATCTTGCAGGGCTGGGGCCTGACCGAGGCCACCTCGGGGGTCACCTCGAACACCGAGGAGGTGCACCGCTACCGATCGGTGGGCATCGCCATGCCGGGCACCGAGCTCCACATTGCCGACGATGGCGAGATCCTGGTCAAGGGGCCTGGCGTGATGATCGGGTACAAGAACCGGCCAGAAGCGACGGACGAGTGCATCAAGGACGGATGGCTCAAAACAGGCGACATGGGCTTCATCGACCAGGCCGGCTTCCTCACGATCACCGACAGGAAGAAGGACCTGATCAAGACGTCGGGTGGCAAGTACGTGGCGCCCCTGCCGATCGAGGCACAGCTCGAGAACGACCGATACGTCAAGGCAGCGCTCGTGGTGGGCGACAGCCGGCAGTACGTGGTCGGGCTCATCGTGCCGGACTGGGACGCCCTCGCCGCCGATGCCGGGTTCACCGGCGCGCCGGCCACGCTCATCGACAACGAGGCCGTACGCGCGCGCTTTCAAAAGGTCGTGGACGCCGTCAATCAGAACCTGGCCAGCTTCGAGACGATCAAGTACTTCGCGCTCCTCGAGCGAGACTTCACGGAAGCGAATGACGAGCTGACCCCGTCGCTGAAGAAGAAGAGGCGCGTGATCGCGCAGCACTTCCAGGGGCAGATAGGTGCGATGTTCGCCGCGAACAAAAGGGTGAGCACACATGACTGAAAAAGTCGTCGAGGCCAATGCGATCGAGGTCTTGACCGAGGAGCAGTGCGTGCAGCTGCTCGAGCTGCACGATCTCGGCCGGGTCGCCCTCTCGCTGGGCGATCAACCGGAGATATTTCCCGTCAACTACGCCACCGACGGCAAGGTCGTCGTGTTCCGGACGGCTCGGGGCGCCAGGCTGGACAAGGCGACCGAAGGCCGAATCGCGTTCGAGGTCGATGACTGGGACCCTCACACGGGCATTGGGTGGAGCGTGATCCTGAAAGGGGTGGCCGAGGAGGTCAAGCACGGGTCCGACCCGTTCACCGCGGCTCTACGGGCCCGCCCGGTCAAGCCGCTCGCGCCAGGTGAAAGAGACCTCCTGCTCGCGATCTACCCCGCGGAGATCTCCGGCCGGCGCTTCCGCCAGAGCTGACAGCAAGAAGAAAAGGGGCCGGAACGCCGGCCCCTTTTGCACTTTCAGGTGGCCCGGACGCTCAAGCCTTGATGGACTTGGTCGCGTGCTTGACCGGAATCACCTTCGCCTTCGGGAGGCCTTCGAGCTTGGCGGCGCGCGGCATGGTTATTTCCAGCACGCCTTTGTCGTACCCCGCCTTGATCTCGGTCTCCTTGATGCCCTTGGGAATCGCCATATGGCGCTCGAAGAAGCCGTAGCTAGCCTCCTTTCGGTAGTAGCCCGCCTCCTTGACCTCCTTGTCGCTCTTCCTCTCGCCCATCACGATCAGCTCGCCGTCTGCGAACTTGACCTGGATGTCGTTGGGCTCGATGCCGGGAAGGTCCAGTTTGACCACGAGGTCCTCGTCGCGGACGAAGACGTCTGCGGTCGGGATGAAATGCCTCCCGGACGTCAGCGCCAGCAGTGGCCTGAACGGCCATGGGCCGCTCAGCGTGCGGAAAAACTCCGCGATTGGGCTGTCGAGCTCTACGAGCTCTTCTGGAACGATGCGAGTTGTCATCTCGCTCACCTCCTTGGTGTGACTTTCTGCGTTGGCCTCAACTTAAAACGCGAGTCCCCGCATGCCTAGGGCCGATGGTCACGCGACGTGTATGACTCGCCGGCCGCGCCTGCAACTACACTCGAGCTGATGACTCCGAGCATCCGCCTCGGCCGGTTGTTCGGGATCGAGATCGGCGCCAACTGGAGCCTCATCTTCATCTTCGCGCTGATCACCTGGACGCTCGCCACCAACGTCCTCTCGGTCGACGTCCCCGGCCAGGGCTTCGGCGCCTACTGGCTCACGGCCGCAGCAGGCGCCGTCATCTTCTACGCCTGCCTGCTCGCCCACGAGATGTCCCATGCCTTGGTCGCCCGCAAGAGCGGTGTCAAGGTCGCCGGGATCACCCTGTGGCTTTTCGGAGGCGTCTCGAGGCTCGACGGCGAGCCGAGCAGCGCGGGCGCGGAGGCTTTGATCGCGGTCGTCGGACCGCTCACGAGCTTCGCGATCGCGTTGATCGCGTTCGGCCTGGCATACGTCATCCCGGGCAACGGCCTGGTCCCCGACCTCCTCAGCTGGCTCGCCTTCGTGAATGTCGCGCTGGGGCTGTTCAACCTCGTGCCCGCATTCCCCCTCGACGGAGGCAGGCTGCTCAGCTCGTTTTTCTGGTGGCGGTCGCACAGCCGCCGGCGCGGCGTCCACAACGCCGTCCGGGTCGGCCGGGTGTTCGCCTTCCTGATGATCGCCGGCGGCGTGCTCGAGCTCTTCACCGGGCAGGTCGCCAGCGGCATCTGGATCGCCTTCATCGGCTGGTTCCTCCTGTCGGCCGGCGCGTCCGAGGAGGCGGGCGCCACGATCAAAGCCATGCTCAAGTCGGTGCCGGTCTCGGCCGCCATGTCGTCGCCGGTGGTCGTGGTGCCCGATTGGCTCACGGTGGGCCAGTTCCTGGATTCGGTCGCTCCCCAGCACAGCTTCACCACTTACCCGGTGCACGAACCGTCCGGCAAGCTGACCGGCGTGGTCAGGCTGTCGGAGCTGGTCCGGGTTTCGTCAGGTGACCGGGAGGTGAAGCGGCTGTCCGAGTGCGCGCGGCCCATCTCGGAAGTTCCCGCCGCCAGTCCGTCCGACGACCTGGGCGCCGTGGTGGAGCGCCTGGGTGGGGCAGTGGAGCAGCGGATCCTCGTTTTCGACCAGGAGAAGCTCGTGGGGATCGTCGCCCCGATCGACCTGGCCAGGCTCATGACCGTCCGCCAGACGCTGAGCACCCAGCCATAGGCGGAAAGTCGAGGGGGCGCGGCGGCCCCGTACCTCAAATGTACGAAGAAGAGCTCAGCGTCCTCGCCTAGGGTGAGGCTGGTGGGCCTGAAGATCAGAGTCCTGGCCCTGCCTGCTCCAGTCAGAGGAACACCGGTCTCGAGCCTGGAGTCTCCACCGCCGCGACACCGCCCAGGGTGCTCACGAGTGCGGCCTGGGGTGGCTCTCTCGCGAAGCCGGCCAGGTGGGCTGGGTCGAGTAAGCCGACTCAGCCCTGGGGCGCTGTCTCCAGCAAGCCGGCCAGCTCCTGGACGAACTCGGCCGCCCGTGCGCCGTCGACCTTCCGGTGGTCGCAGCTGAGGCTCAACTGCATCACCGGCCTGACCGCAGGGGCGCCCTCGCGGACCACGACTGCCTCCTTGATTCTCCCGACCGCCAGGATTCCCGCCTGGCCCTCGGTGAGGATCGCGGTGAAGAGGTCGACCCCGTACATCCCGAGGTTGCTCACCGTGAAGGTCCCGCCGGAGACATCCGAAGATCGCACGTGGCCGGACCGCACGCGCCCGAGCAGGTCTCGCCGCGCGGCCGCCAGCTGGCTCACCGACATGCGGCCGGCGCCGTGGATGACCGGCACGATGAGCCCGTCAGGCAGCGCGACCGCAAGCCCGATGTTGACGTCGGCCTGGGACCCGTTCATGCGCGGGTGATGACGCAACGCCGACGCGACCGCCTTCACGATCAGGTCGGTGAAGGTGACCTCGCCTTCGTGCCGGCCGCGCTCCTGGACGAGTGCCGAAGCGTCGACCTCGCGCATGACGAAGAAATGCGGGGCGTCCTTCCAGCTGCGCGTCACGTTCTGGGCCATCGCACGCCACAGCGCCGGCTCATGCGGCGCGGCCGCCGCGCCCGCCTGCAGCACATCCTCTTCGAGGATCACGCCCCCCGGCCCGGACCCTCGAAGCTGCGACAGGTCGACCCCGCGCTCGGCGGCCAGCCGGCGCGCCTTGGGCGACGCCGCCGCGCGGCCCGTCGAAACCACGCGCGCCTCCAGGGTGCTTTTCTCAGCCGCAGGAGCCTGCTGCGTGGCTGTGGGGGCGCCCGTGTGCGATGCCGGCGCGGCCACCGATCGCGGCTTGACGTCCGCGGCCGTCTCGCCGGCCGCCAGGATCATCGCAATCGCCTGGCCGACGGCTATGTCGTCGCCCTCGGACGCGGTGACCGCCGCCAGCGTGCCGGACGCCGGCGACTCGATCTCGACCGCCGCCTTGTCGGTCTCGACCTCCATCAAAGGCTCGCCCTTGGCGACCTGCTCACCCTCGCGCTTCAGCCAGCGGAGCAGCTTGCCGGTCTCCTGGGCCATGCCGAGAGCCGGCATGACGACGTCAGTCGCGATGTGCTTGCACGCGCGCGCCCTCACGGCGCGCCGCCTGGACGACCGGGCCGTGGCCGTCGCGGTTCAGGTTCGACTGAGCCTCGCGCGTGGTCGGAAGCGCACCGCCGGCGGTGTAGTAGCGCTTGCCCGCGACCAGGAGCTCTTCGGCCGGGAACCGGGTGATGATCTCAGCGCCGTCCTTGGTGACGACCATCTGCTCCTCGATCCGGGCCGCGGACCAGCCGTCGCTCGCCGGCCAGAACGTCTCCAGCGCGAAGACCATGTTCTCCTGGATCACCTCCGCGTGGTCGAGCGACACCAGGCGCGAGAACACCGGCTTCTCCCAGATCGACAGCCCGACGCCGTGCCCCAGCTGCAGCGCGAAAGCCGCCTCCTCGTCCGCAAAGCCGAAGTCCTGCGCTTTCGGAAACACGCTCGTGACCTCGGCGGTGGTGGCGCCCGGCTTGACCAGGGCGATCGCCTGGTCGAGATAGTCGCGGCACCGCTTGTAGGCGTCTACCATCGCCGGCGATGCGCTGCCCACGGCGAACGTCCTGTAGTAGCAGGTGCGATAACCGTTGAACGAATGCAGGACGTCGAAATAAGCAGGGTCGCCGGGCCGTAGCGCGCGGTCGGAGAAGTTGTGAGGGTGCGGGCTGCAGCGCTCGCCTGAGATTGCGTTAACGCCCTCCACGAACTCCGAGCCCTGGCGATAGAGGCTGTTCGCCACCACCGCAACGCAGTCGTTCTCGCGAAAGCCCGGGCGCAGCTCGCCGTAGAGCTCGTCGTATGCCGCGTCGACCATGGCGCACGACTGGTTGAGCAGCGTGATCTCGTCCTCTGTCTTGATCATCCGCGCGCGCTGCATCACCTGCTGGCCGTCGACCACCTTGATCCCCGCGTCCTGGAGAGCAAAGAGGACCGGCGGTTCGACGATGTCGACCCCGACGGGCTCCCCGAGGAGACCGCGCTCCTCGAGCTCGACTCTGATCTTGCGCGCGACGTCCTGCGGCCGCCCCGCCTCGGGAGCGATCGAGCCTCGGAACGTGGACAACCCCGCGCGCGACCGCTCGCCAAGCCAGGGACAGAAGAGCTGGTGGTGGCGCGCAGCGGAACCGAAGTCCCACAGGATCGGCTGGTCGCCTCGCGGCAGCAGGGCGAATCGGATCAGCTTGTCGTAGGCCCACGTCCCGATCTGCGTCGCCGTGAGATACCGGATGTTGTTCATGTCGAAGCACAGCACGGCGCCGAGGTCCGAGCGACCCAGCTCGGCCGTGGCGCGCTCGAGGCGTTCGGTGCGGAGCCGGTCGAAATTGACGCGCTCCTCCCAGTCGACCGCCATCCGCCCGTGTGTCTTGAGTCCCATGGTCAACTCCCCTTTCGGCACAATTCGCGCGCAAGGTCCGCCACCTTCTCCGCGGTGGGGACGGTAAGGTCCTCAAGTGCGGGCGAGAACGGGATCGGCACGTCCATCGCGCCCATCCGCCGCACCGGCGCATCGAGGTGGTAGAACGCGCCCTCGGTGATCACCGAAGCGATCTCCGCGGTGACCCCGTAGCTCTGGTAACCCTCGTCGATCACGATGGCACGGCCTGTCTTGATCGCCGAATCGACCATTGTCCGCACGTCGAGCGGGACTGTGGTCCGCGGGTCGATCACCTCGGCGGAGATCCCCTCTTTCGCCAGCATCTCGGCCGCGGCCAGGGCCACGAGCACCATGCTGCTCGTCGCCACGAGCGTGATGTCGTCGCCGGACCGCTTCACGTCGGCCTGGCCGAACGGGATGGTGTAGTCGCCGCTCGGCACGTTGCCTTTGACCGTGTACATCATCTTGTCCTCGAAGATCACGACCGGGCTGTCGTCGCGGATCGCGGTCTTCATGAGGCCCTTGGCGTCGTAAGGGGTCGAGGGCAGCGCGACCTTTAGGCCCGGGATGTGGCTGACGATCGCATGGAGGCTCTGGCTGTGCTGCGCGGCCGACCTGCGCGTCGCGCCCAGGGTGGTCCGGATGACGATCGGCGCCTTTAGCTTTCCGCCCGACATGTAGTGCACCTTGGCCGCCTGGTTCGCGATCTGGTCTAGGGCCAGGAACAGGAAATCGCCGAACATGATGTCGACGACCGGCCGCATGCCCGTCATGGCGGCGCCGAGGCCGATGCCGGTGAACCCAGGTTCGGAGATCGGGGTGTCCATGATCCGCTCAGGTCCGAACTCCTCGAGCAGCCCTTTGAGCACCTTGAAGGGCGTGCCCGCCTCAGCCACGTCCTCGCCCATGAGGAACACCGTCGGGTCGCGACGCATCTCCTCGGCGATCGCCTCGCGCACCGCCTCGGCCATCGTCAGCTGCCTGCTTGCGACCGCTTGCTCAGGCATAGACGTCCGTCGCCACCTCTTCCGGCCGAGGGTACGGCGCGTCGAGCGCGAACTTCACTCCCTCGGCGATCTGGGTGCGGACCTCCTCTTCGACGCGCTCGAGCGCCATCGCATCGAAAACGCCTTCCGCCACCAGCGCCTCACCCAGGACCTTCAGCGGATCGCGTTCCTCTGCCCACTTCCGCTCTTCTTCCTTGGAGCGGTAGTACGCGCGGTCGATGTCTCCGACGTGATGCCCCTTCTGGCGGTACGTGCGAAACACGAGGAACGACGGGCCTTCGCCGCCGCGGGCGCGCCGGACCGCTTCGGCGGCCGCCGCATGCACGCCCCGGACGTCCTGGCCGTCGGATTCGTGCGTCGGAATTCCAAACGACGCCGCCCGCTTCCCGATGTCTCCAGCCGTAGTTTCGAGGTAGTGCGTGTACTCGTTGTACAGGTTGTTCTCGCAGACGTAGACCACCGGCAGCTTCCACAGCGAGGCCATGTTCATGCATTCGTACATGAGGCCCTGTCCGAGCGCGCCCTCGCCGAAGAAGCACACCGCCACCTGGTCGGTCCCGCGCTTTTTCGCGGAAAGAGCCGCGCCCGTGGCGATGCCCACGCTGCCCGCCACGATCGCGTTCGCGCCGAGGTTTCCCTTCTGCTGGTCGGCAATGTGCATTGAGCCGCCCTTGCCCCTGCAGTACCCGGCCTCCTTCCCCAGGAGCTCCGCAAACATGAGGTCCACGCTCGCGCCCTTGGCCAGGCAGTGACCGTGGCCGCGATGGGTGCTGGTGATGTAGTCGTCGTCCCGCAGCGCGGCGCACACACCGACCGCGACCGCCTCCTCGCCGATGTACAGGTGCGCGAGCCCGGGCATCTTGGCCGAGGTGTAGAGGTCGTTGACCTGTTCCTCGAACAGGCGGATTCGCAGCATGCTCGCATACATGTCGAGCCAGGCCTGGCCGTTGGGCTCGGTCATGGGGCGGATGACAGGCCGTCCGGCACCTGCCGGGGGTCCGGCTCCAGCTTCAGGTTCGCCGAGCGGGCTTCGATCTCGAGCAGCGCGGCGAAATCCAAGTCGGCCAGGCCATATCCGACGAGGTTCATGACGAGCTGGTGCACCACCGCCGAGACGGGCATCGGAACGTTCAGCTTGCGCGCGGCGTCCAGGCCGAGCTCGAAGTCCTTGCGCAGCAAATGCCCGGTGAAGGTGGGCGTGTAATCCAGGTTGACGAACGCGGGGGTCTTGTACCTGCTGAAGGCGGAGCCCATCACGCTGCCGTTCAGAAACTCGAGGTAGTCGGCGCGCGCGATTCCGCCCCGCTCCGCGAGCACGGTCGTCTCGGCCATGATCTGCGTGACGACCCCCAACACCAGGTTGTGACAGATCTTCACGAGCCGAGCGCTCTCTCCCCCGCCGACGTACACGACGCTCTGGCCCAGCATGCTCAGGTAAGGAAGAGCGAGATCGTAAGCCTCGCGCGGCCCCGAAACGGCCATGGTCAGCCTGCCCGCCTTCGCCACCTTGGCGTTCCCGCTGACCGGGGCCGCCAGCAGTGCGACTCCGAGGCCATCGGCATGGGAGCGGACCTGCTGCGAGACGTCCATCGACACCGTCGAGGTGTCGACCACGACACGAGGGACGGGCCCCCCGTTCGACAGCAGACCTTCCGGTCCCGTCATGACCGATACGAAGTCCGGTGAGTCCGCGACGGACACCACGACGATCTCTCGGTCGGCCAGATCTGCGGGCCGGTCGACGATCCGTGCCCCGGAGGCCCCGAGGGGCTCCGCCTTGGCCCGCGTGCGGTTGTACACCGTCACGTCGCAGCCGCGGTCGAGCAGCCGCTTGGCCAGCGCATATCCCATCCTGCCGGTGCCGATCCAGCCCAGCTTGTGGTCAGCCACGTTC
>Ga0307374_10012241_pt1 | contig 12071 bp, 12 predicted proteins | sample OX3MG_FD_202532 | JGI IMG/M metagenome (GOLD analysis project Ga0307374, IMG submission 202532) | Soil microbial communities from Risofladan, Vaasa, Finland - OX-3 | ecosystem: Environmental > Terrestrial > Soil > Coastal area > Acid sulfate soil | place: Finland: Risofladan, Vaasa | collected...
GAGGAGGGACGTCCACAACATCCGCCAGTACTCCTACCTGTCGTACTTGGAGCCCCACCTCATCAAGAAGATGAGGTTCTGAATTACGTCCCAAAGCCGTCAGCCTCGGGGCGCTTATATATCGCTATGTCTACATGTATCCGCATGAGCACCACGATCAGGGTGATGAAGCGCGACAAGCAGAGGCTGGAAGTGCTCGCCAAGAAGTCCGGGAAGAAGAAGCTGACGGAAGCCCTGCGATTTGCCATGGATGCGGCCGAGAGGGAAGTTGAAAGCTTCAAGGGAGACACGGCCGCAATAGAGGAGGCGCTGAGAGTCGCTGCACCACTCGCGAGGAGGACCTCCGAGCGGGTTGACGAGGAACTCGTGAAGTCGATCGAGTAGGCTCTCATGACGATACTGGTGGATACTGGCGTCTTCTACGCCCTCTTCGACCGGAGCGATGTTCACCATCTCGACTCGCTTGCACTGCTTACCGACGTCCTCGAAGGAAGGTTTGGCACCCCCTACACGACGGACTTCGTGGTGCTGGAATCCACACTTCTTCTCAAGGGGAGAGGAGGACCGGGGATGGCTCGCGCGCTGATCAAACTACTCAAGAAAGGGAGAATCTCGGTGATACCAGTGGAAGAGGACGCCTATCTCGAGGCTCTGGGACTCTTCGACGAGCGCGCCGAGACATTGAGCCTCTGCGACGCCGCTTCGCTGGTATTGATGAAGAAGCTCAGCATCCAGAGGCTCGCATCATACGACGAGAGGAGCTTCCTCGGGATGACGAAATACGTCGTCGGTAGGGGCTACTTCGACTCGCTCGAAGGCCCGCGACAGGAGCTCATCAGGGGCCTGGACAGGACGCGAGCGGCGAAGGCAACTAGATCCCAGTGACCGGCTCGATGTGGGCTTCATCGCCTGCTCCCGCAGGGACAGCCGAATCCGCCCGTTCTCGCGGGAGTGAAGACCCTTGAGATCCGGGCAGTGCCACAGGTTACGAACTCGGATATCCGCGCGCTTGAGAAGCTCTGGTATAGTTGATGAAGACGGCTCAGGCAGGATGGGTCAGATAGCCAGCTTTTTCCAGACCCTGAACGTCTCGTACCAGAGCGCGAGTGCTGCTCCCGCCGCCACCACGACCAGATAGGGCACGAAGCTCGGCGCCTCGAGGGCCTGATACGCGAAGTACGCAATCAGGATGGAGATGAAGACGGCGAAGAAGGCCGACTGCGGCAAGATGGTCGACCCCACCTTGGAGTACCCTTCCAGCACGTCCCCAACGGCTTCGCCCGAGGCGACATAGCGATTGGATCGATCCTGCCTGACGTAGCCAGCCTCCAAGAGCTTGTTGAGGTGATAGGACGCGAGCGAGGCGGTTGAGAAATCCATAGCGTGCTGGACGTCCCGCAGCTCGCAGGGACCGTGCTTCAGCACTTGCAGGTAGGTCCTCAGGGTGTTCCCCTTCAGCACAGGGATTGCGGACACGTTCTTCGGGGGTATCAACCTGTGGTCACATCGCAGATCTCGGTTCCTCCAGCACGGACCGCCGCAGATAATCTTTCAGGATTTCTAATCCAGATGGCGAGTCAAAAACAGGAGGCAGGTCCCGTGCAATTTGATTGCACGGACCTAGTCGTTGTGTGCGTTGGCAAGGGCGCAGCTCGTCTTGGTCAGTGGTAGCACGCAGCTCATCATCGTCTCCGCGCTGCGGGATGCGATGACGTGGAGCGCGTACGTCTGACCTGGAGCCGTGTTGGGGACGACGGTGATCTGGGATTGGCCGAAGGAGATGACGCCCGTGAACGTCAGGGTGACGCACTGGCCGGGGCTCAACGTCAGTCCCCCGTGGCCATCTTGGCCGTTGTCTCCGCTGGGCAGAGTCATGTTGACGGCGATGCAGGGGCCTACTGTCGTGGTCGTGGACGAAGAGGATGTGCTGCTGCTGGAGGAGGAGGAGCTCGTGGTGCTGTTGGTGCTAGAGCTCGAGCTGGACGTCGTCGTCGTCGCTGGAGCCACTGGCATGAAGACGAGCTCGTTTCCGGCCTGGCTGTTGCCATTGCCGTGGCCGTTGCCGGTGCAGCTACCCGCTCCGTTCTGGTGGCCGTTGCCGCCGTTTTGCTGGCCGCCGCCGTTCTGCTGGCCTCCGGAGCCCTCACCGTGTGAGGTGCTGTTGCTGCTCGAAGAGGAGGAGGTGCTCGTGCTGTTGGTCGAAGTGGTCGAGCTGGACGTCGTCGACGATGTCGAGGACCTGCTCGTGCAGCCCGCTGTGCTCTGCACGGTGAAGTTCCCGTGTATGCCGATGGCCACCAATTGGACGGGCGCGCTGCCGGTGTTGTTGACCTTGACCGTCAGCGTTGTGACCGTCCCAGTGGAGGAGAGCCCGACCAGCGTCGCCGAGACGTGGCCCTTCGCCGAGTTCAGGCCGGAGTGGTCCTGCTGCGTGACCTGCTGCTTGGAGCCGACCGTCTCGTCCCCGTGGGTTATCTGTGAGCTTCCCTTCACTATCGCCACTGCGGACGGGATCATCTGGTATCCCGTAGGCGTGCTCACTATGACCGGGCTCATCTCGAGCAGCGTCGCCGTGGTTCCGCCCACTAGCGCGGGCTTTGCGAGGGTGACCTGGAAGGTCGTGCTGTTGGTCGCGAGAGCCACCGTGGTGCTGTTCCCGTTGACCTCGATGGAGATCCCTGTAACGGTGAAACTGACCGAGTAGATGGTCGAGTTTAGCGGGATGTCGGCCGTGGCGATGGTCTGGGAGACGTTCTGGAGCTGGAGCAGGTCGACCGTGGCCGAGCCCCCTTGCGGGGTGATCGTCACGTCATTCGTCGTGACCAGGTTGTTCTGGCCTTGCTCGGTGGTGATGAGGTCGATCGCAGAATAGGTCAGGTTGAGCGAGGTGGTGCCCGTCGGGACTACAGGCGGGTCGGTGAGCTGGACGAGGAGAAGCGCTTGTAAGCCAGACTGCGTCGAGCTGGACATCGGCTGACTAGAAGTTACCACGCTCGAAGAGATCGAGCTGGACGTCTGCTGACTAGAGGCAGCCGCGCTCGAAGTCGATATTGTCCGCACGGTCTGCGTCTGGCCTTGATTCTGACTAGGGCTCAACGAGGTCGACTGGTTCGTCCCCCCGGTTGAGCTGGTAGATGACTGGGCTACGGTTCCTGGATAGAGCGTCGCGATGCCGATTATCGCGACCGCAAGGACCGCAGCTGCCGCCGCGTAAGTTGCTGTCCTTTTTCCAAATGGCATGTCTGGTAGGGAAGCAGGCCGGGCGGGATAATGCTACACCTTTGAACGGGCATTCAACCGGGTTGAACGACTTCCACTTCTCGCCGAGACTGGAACCCTCACATTATCGGACATGCCAGTCACAGTACCTGCGATTATTTGGTGTGATTCTTTGATGCCAGGCTGATTTCCTTGTCATCGTTCTCCCGATTGCATCTATGGAGTCCGAATCTGGACCCCTGGTCCCCCCGATTGCTCGCCAGGAACCCTTCGGGGAGAATATTTAACGGCGGAGGGAGAAAGGAGAAGAGGACTGAACGTGAAGAGGACGAACCAACTCATCGTGGAGTCGGCGGCGATAGGGGGCCTGCTCCTGATGATCGTGCTCGGAGGCGCGGTGACCGGCCTTAGTTCGCCCTCTGCGTGGACCCTGAAGAATCCGGACAATGTCACACCGGCGCACGACCTCGGCACGCTGGCCATCTACTACAACACGACGCTCGCTGACATCGCGGGCCAGAACTTCGGCAACGCCTCGTCGATGCTCGAGACGTTCAGCTTCGTGAACATCCCGACGTCCGTGAACCAGACTGCGCTGGTCGCGAACTCGCAGCTTGCGCTCGTGAACGCGTCGATCCCGAAAGCCCTCTCCGAGTTCGACAACGCGACCCAGCTCATAGCGACGAAGGAGTACGTGAACGCCACCCTCTCGGTGACCGCGGGCTGCCTCCAGGCGGGGGACGCGCAGGGCAACTTCACGCGGTTCTCGGGGACGACCACGCCCAGCCTCGCGAAGCGCGGGGTGCCTGTGGCACAATATTCGAAAGGCACGGCGAGCGTGAACGGCGAGATATCTTCGCTCATCTCGAGGTGCAACTACCTCAAGGGCCAGCTCCCTGGGCACTCCTTGCACCTGGCGATCTCTTCGCCCCAAAAGTCGATACTCACGGGGGGGCCGGTCGAGCTCTTGGGCAACCTCACCCAGGCCGTGGGAGGAGGGGGAGGAGGGGGGCTCGCCTCGCAGGGCGTTTTGTTCTACCTCAACGGCACCTACTTCGGCTCTCTCGTCACAGGTCAGGACGGGGGCCTGAGCGGCACGCTCACGATCCCGTTCGTGTACAAGCCCATGGGCGTCGTCAACGCCCTGGTCCTGAATAATGCGACCATCGGCTCCGGGGGCGCCGCCTCCAACGACCTCAGCTTCACGATCCTCTTCAACTCGACCTCGATAGTGGTGGGCGACCCCCCGGCAGTCCTCCCCACGTTCAGCTTTCCGGTCAGCGGGAACCTTACGACGACGAGCGGGGTGCCACTGCCGAACGCCCCGGTGAAGATCACCTTCTTCGGACAGAGCTCGATGACCACCACGGACGCGAAAGGGGTGTTCGCGTCCAGGGTCACGGTGCCGGCCAACGCGAGCGACGGGGTCTACGACGTGTACGCGGCCTTCTCCCCAAGCGGCGTCTTCGGTCCCTCAGTCAACTTCACATCCGTCCAGGTGGTCCACCTTCCCCTCGACCTCAAGGTGGGGGCGCCGTCCCTCTCGTTCGCCGGGTTCTCGCTGCCGATATCTGGCGTGGTCTCGGCCAATGGCTCAGCTTTGGCCGGCGCCGCAGTGACGGTCAGCACCCCGTGGGGGGCCTTCCAGGGCAGGTCAGGCTCGGCTGGCGACGTCAGCGTGCGGGTCAACGTCCCGATCTGGGAGTTCGCGTTCAGCAAGCAGATCACCGTGACGGCGGCCCCGGGCCAGCCGTACGTCGCCCAAGGGAGCGTGCAGGTGAAGGTCGGCCTCTTCAACGTGCTCTTCGTCGTGCTGCCCTCGTTGGGCGTGGGCCTCACCACATACGAGCTCAAGAGCCTGGGGCTACTGCGCATGTCCAGAAAAGACGCTGAGGACGCGGGTATGGCAGCCTTCCGGGCGAAGGAGCAGCTCGAGAGCGTGGCGGCGACGGAGCGGCAGCGGGCGGGGTCGACTGGGATGCTCTCCGTCTTCTACGAAGCAGAGGCGCTCGCGCAGAGGAGGTTCGGAATCAATTTCAGGGAAAGCGACACGCTGCGGGAGATCCTGGACAAGGTGTGGAAGGAGGATGCCAAGGGAGGGGAGATCTTCGCGTCGATAGTCAGCGCGACGGAGGACTTTCTCTACGCGCCGAAGTTCGATGAGCGAAGGGTCGGGGAGGCCGAGAGAGAGCTCGCAGAGCTGAGAAAGGCGTGGGGAGGCGCCAACCCGTGACCTCGAGGGGCACCATCGCGAGGTCCGTGATCCTTTCGGTCGGCGTCGCCAGCCTGCTGTTTGTCGCTCTGGTGGTATATGCGCCCGACGCGACCGCGTTCAGCCCGAACAACTACGGCTGGAACGGCCTCCAGTCAGTCGCTTCCCGGTACGACCTGCATTTCGTCGACTCGCTCGCCGGGCTTGATGCGTCACATGGCGTGCTGGTCGTGATGCAGCCCGTGTCCCCGTTCACGTCTTCTGACGCCCAAAACGTCGGCTCCTTCCTCAATCAAGGCGGGACGGTGGTCGTCGCGGACAGCAACGGGGGGGCTAACACGCTGTTGCAGGGGTTGCGTCTGGGGATAGCGGTCCAGAGCCAATACGCGGCGTTGGACTCGATCTACAACTGGAAGGACAAGACCCTCCCCATAGCGCTCGTCTACCCGTCCGCGCAGAAGCAGTTCAATCTCCTCTCGGGGGTGGGGGCTGTCGCGATGAACGAGCCGAGCCCTCTGGTCATACAGCCCAACTCGGGGGCGCAGAGTGTGGCCGTGTCGAGCCCGCTGAGCGTCGACGTGAACCGCTCATCCCTCAGCGCGTCGGCGCTGCTGCTGGGCAGCCCCGAAACCGTAGCCAGTGGGCCTTTCACAGTCGCCGCAATCCAGCGCGTGGGAAACGGCACCGTCCTCGTCGTGGGAGACTCGCAGTTCTTCACCAACCCGAGCCTGGGCATCGCCAACAACAATCTGCTCATCCGCAACCTCTTCTCGAACTCCACCGTCTACGTCGACACCTCGCACTCGCCGGCAAACAATATCTCCGGCCTGAAAGCGAGCCTCGGCCACACCTACGAGCAGCTCTCGCAATACCCGGTCCGCTACCTCGTCGTCCTTGCCTTCGTGGGGTTGGCGGTAGGCCTGGTCCCGACATCTCAGGGAGGGGCGATGCGGAGAAGCAGGGCGGTCGCCAAGAGGTCGACAGCCTTTGACCCGGCCATATTGGAGCGGATCAGGAAGGACAGGGAGAGGTATGGAGTCGAGCCTGAATAGCAGACTCGTGGACGAGGTCCAACATGTGACTTGGATCCCTTGCTGGGCTCGGCCGCGCTGCCATTAGCGGTTGAACTTGCCGACTTTCGGGAGGATGTCGTCGACCTTCTCCTGTTGGGCCCTCTTCTCGAGATACTTCAGGTCGATGCGCTCCCTGAAGCCGTTGAAGAGGACGGCGGCCTGCTCGGCGTCTCGGCCGCTCTTCCAAAACTTCGCCGCTCTCAATCGGTCTATTATCAGCTCCTCGACCCCGACGAGTCTCACCGTGTACTGCCCAACCTCCACGGTTCGAACCCTCTCAGTCCTCGTCGGATATGAGCCGACTATGTGGACTGCGATCGCCAGCCTCTCGTTCAACCAGACCATCCCTTCTCTCTTGAAACCCAACCGGCCGAGCGACCTCTCCGTCCCCTCGCGATCGGTCGTTGTGACGTCGATGTCCCCGGTCGTGAACTGACCCGCAGTGTAAGTCTCCACCGCTTGCCCGCCGACGAGGAACAGGAAACCGCCCTTCTTGGACACCTCCTCCGAGAGAATTCCGAGGAGGAGCATCTTCTTCTTCAGCTCGTTCGGCTCCTTCTTGAGCTGCGCGAGGAGCGTTTGGGCGGGGACCCGGCGGGACCTCTTGTCGCGCTCCGCGGAGGTCTTCCTCGTCCGGGTCGGCATCCCTACCTCAACCGATAGGCGAGCTCAGCCGTTTCTTCGAACATCTCCTTGAACCTGTGTTCAGCGAGCTTTGACAGCGCTGAGAGCTCCCCCCCTTCCCTCGGCAGCTCGCCTTGCGTGGGGCGCGCCCGCTGGCCCCTCGCCCTAGCGGAAGCCACGAACTGGGCGCGCCTCGCCTCCGAGAGCTCCTCGAAAGTGAGGGGGATCCGTCCAATCTGGTCGTTCACCTGCTTCCAGTCGACGCTCAGCCGGGCGTCGACGCCCTTCCTGACGGCCTCGGGCACCCCAGAGGCCACTCTCGACAGGGGGCCGAGGTAGCAGAGGGTCTTCTGCCTGACTCTCTTCCCGTCTCTCTCCCCTTCGACCAGGTAGAGGTACCTCCTCCCTCCGACCCTCTTGGCCCTGACGAACACAACGAAGTTAGCAGCCGAGGTCGTTAATAATGTTGTGCCCAATATTCCCAAATGTTGTGCCCAATATTCCCAAATGTTGTGCCCAAGCGTCCGACAGGTGGGACCGGTGCATCAAGAAAGAGCCAAATGTCGCGGACAGCAAGAGCGGGAACTGGCGGTGAGGGAGCACTCCCACAGTTGGATAGAGTTGCTCAAGAAAGCGCTGGAGAGGACTGAGTAATAACCCATCTATGGGGGTATTACCCCCATAGATGCCATGCCATTTTCGTCAAAAGTAAAGGTCTTGTCAATAAACCAAGTAACTGATGTCCTGACTGGCGGATTGGTCTATCAGGTTGGCCTTGCACGAGTTGGAAAGCCAATCAAAGGGCTTGAAACGGTGAAAAGGGAGATTTCCTCAAAATGTCTTCATAGCGTTCCTTCCGACAAAGGGGGAATGCCTGTATAAGGCGGGTTCAGAATGGTCGCTAACTATAACGGATACCGGAGCACTGACTCTCAAGGAAAAGAATTGAGCTTGAATCTGAATGTTTTGCCTTCCTTCTCCAGTTTCGAGATATTAGGCACTACCGGGTCGTTGATTATGACCTCTGGGATTACTGTCTCGGACACCCGACAAGTGACCAGATTCCGGGTGCTTCGCGATACGCGACAGTTCACTTTCGACCCTGAGCATAATTTCACACAGAGGGAAATCGCCGAAATATCGCAGAGCCTAATCGACATCGAACTCGGGAACTTCAAGTCAACTCACGATACCGAAGAGCTATTCGCAGACCTGGACCGGAAATAGCACGGAATTGGTCGTCTCCAAGTGGGAGCTCATATGGACGCCCACTTTCACTTCTCTATACCAATGAAGAGACCCGGTCTTGCAACGCAAGACGAGAGAACTAATCGACTTGATGGCTCTCCCCTATTCCGTGGCGATACGGTGAAAAACTGCGCAACTTAGGATACTACGCGGCGAGGCTTTCGAAAGGAGACAGGTTGGGCTTCTCCGTGGAAGGCGGGAAAATCAAGCTTCTCAAAGTCTGCGAATCACAAAGAAGTCGAAGGAAAGGATTAGCGCCCTCCCGTTTTGGACACCCGGTTTCGACACCCGCTCCGCTGGACAGTGTACAAGCAGAGAGTTGACAGCTTTTAACCCGGCCGTGCTGGAGCTGATGAGGAAGGACAGGGAGCATGGAGTCGAGCCTCAGCAGCAGATTCTCCAAGGAGATCTCGAAGATGGTCGTAGGGAGAGAGGACACCATCAAGCTGATGCTCGTCGCCCTCTTGAGCCAGGGGCACATCCTCCTCGAGGGCAACCCGGGCCTAGGGAAGACCACGCTGGCGAAGGCCTTCGCGGAGACGATAGGCGGGACCTTCAAGCGCGTGCAGATGACCCCTGACACGCTCCCCGCTGACATCCTGGGGACGTATGTCTTCGACCAGAAGAAGGGGACCTTCGAGCTCAGGAAGGGGCCGATATTCGGCAATGTGATACTCGTCGACGAGCTCAACAGGGCCACGCCCAAGGCGCAGGCAGCCCTCCTCGAGTCTATGCAGGAGAGGCAGATCAGCCTCGAGGGCGAGACGTTGAAGCTTGACGAGCCGTTCATGGTGCTCGCCACGCAGCTCCCATACGGGACGATTGGGACCTATCCGCTCAGCGAGGTGCAGGCGGACAGGTTCGCGTTCTCCGTCCAAGTGGGGTACCCCAGCCGAGAGGACGAGGTCAAGATACTGACACGGATAGACGAGATAGAGGCCGAGACGTGCAAGCCGATCCTAAAGTCGAGCGACGTGCTCAAAGAAGTAGAAGGCGTGAAGAGGGTCTTCGTGTCGATGGGCGTGAAGGGCTACATCGTGTCCATGTGCGACCGCTTTAGGAAACTTGAGAGCCTGAAATTGGCGCCAGGCACCAGAGCCACGATAAGCCTGTTCAAGGGTTCTAGGGCTTTGGCGTTTTTGGACGGGCGCGCGCACGTCGTCCCCGACGACGTCAAGTTTCTGGCCCCCTACGTCTTCCGACATAGGATCTCCCTCAGGGCGGAGGCGCTCGCCGAGGACATGGAGCCTAGCCAGCTGATCTCGGAGGTGCTGGATGGGGTGCCCGTCCCGAAGGAGACTGCCGAGCCAAGATGAGAGCCAATAGAAGGGGCGGCGCGGCCCTGGCGGCGGTGCTGGCGACCGCCCTGTTCGCCGCGCTCTTCCAAGATGCGCTGATCGCGATAGTCGCTCTCGTTCTGGGGGCGCTGGTCGTCTTCGACGCGGCATGGATGATGGCGGTCACCAGACGGCCCGGAAGGTGGTACACGCTCTCGCCCATTGGCGAGTCCGCAATAGGGAAAGGCCCACTTAATCCGGGGGATTCGGCTCGCGACTCCTTTATCTTCACCAAGCGGGTGGGCGGGAAGGCCTTCCTTAGGCCCGCGCTAGCGTTCTTGACGTTGTCGAGAAGCCCAGTCGACGAGCGAAGCGGCACTGCGGAGATCGTGGCGGAGTTCAAATCGCCTTTCGCAGGCGAATACGAGTCCGATACAGTCCGGCTCGACCTTGCCGGCCCTCTCGGGTTGTTCAACTCGACATGCGCCCTTCCCGCCAGGTTCGAGTACTCCGTGTACCCGAGGACTTTCGGGGTGGCCATCACGAGCGCGAAGCTCCTGAGCACGGGAGGTGTGGGAGACATTCCGATCGACCGTGTCGGGATAGGGATCGAATTCTACGACATACGGGAATACCAGCCCGGAGACGACTTCAGACAGATCAACTGGAAGGCCACGGCAAGACGGGGGGGACTGATGACCAGCGAGCACTTGCGAGAGGCGGGCGGCGCCTGCTACCTCGTCCTGGAGGCCGTGTCTCCGGACTACTTTGACAGGGACAGGCTGGCAGCGACTTTCCTCGGCTTGGCCAACGCCCTGACGACGCAGGGGACAAGTTTCGGCGTGCTGGTGCACGACGGCGAGAGAGTGAAGCGGGTCAAAAAGATAGATGCTCCGGCAGCGTCTCTCGCATTCTGTTTGAGAGTGGCCTTCGAGTTCGCCGAATTGAATCCAACAGCTTTCGAGGACGAGTTGGCTCCCACATCCAGCCATGCGCTAAGGCCAGTTCGAAAACTACTCTCGGCTGGCGGCTCCGTGCTGCTGTCGCAGCTCGAGGATTTCGCCATAGCGGAGAAGAGGGCGCTTTTCGAGAATCGGGATCCGTCGCAGACAATCATCGGACTGGTCAGGGAGGATGCCGGCAACCCCCCAGCAGTCCTGTACGTGAGCGGGATGTTCGGGTCCATCGAACCCATCATCGAGTTGGGATCCGGGTTGAAGCGCGTCTATGGTGCCAATTTCGTCGTCGCCAACCCGACCGCGCCCTGGGTGTCTGCCCCGGACGAGGGTAGCGCGTATGATGCCTATTCGAGGTACACGAGGAAGGTGAAGGCCCTCCGAAACGCCGCTGTGGATTACCAGCTAGGAGAGCCTTCGAGTTTGGTTCAGAGGCTCCTGTCTGCGTAGTTTTGTGGGGAGCCGCAAATGCTGAAGTTCAAAAGAGCCCTCGTGACTCGTGCCGGCTTCATAGGAAGTCACATCGTCGATTGCCTGATCCGGGGAGGAGGGTTGCGAAGTAACAGCCTTGGATGACCTTTCTGCGGGGAGCCTTCAAGACTTGCGGGATAGCCGCTGATCGTCAAGGAGCTGTATGCGAGATACCAGAGGCTCGCGAGTGCGCATTCAGCGTCCGGACGGCGTTCCCCAGGCTGGATACCGCCGTGAACGGCCCTGCCCTTCAGGCGGAGCCCAATCATTCGCCTGCGAGGCACCGGGGGGTTTGATTATCAAGCTCCCATTTGGACAGGGTGTTGCCATCGAAGTCCAAGAGAAGATTTCACATCTCCATAGAAAAAGACGCGGCTGGGCTCTATGTGGGTAGATGCAAAGAACTTCCGAGCGCCTTCACTCAGGCGAAGACCATCCCAGCTGAAGGAGAGGATTGCAGAGGCGATCTCCCTCATGATAGAAGACATCGAGGAGGAACACGCCAAGAATCCCGGGAAGACAATCGAAGTAACAGTGTAGGGGTTGCCGAAGCATTACTCTTGGGGTAATGCCAAGGCGCTTGATGAGCTCGGCTTGAGAACAGCAAGACAGAGAGGGAGCCACATGATTTTCAAGAAGGAAGGAAAAGGCTCCGGTCCCCAGAGACGATGAGATAGATAGGACCGGGACTAATCGGTGCGATCGCCGCCGAGATAGGGAAGAGCAAGGAGGAGTCTGAGAGGCTCCTAGACTGAATTCATTCCGGCGCCATGATAAGAGTTCGACCGTTCAAGTATTGCCTATCCGTCCAAAGCGCAGATGAATGGTGTCCCATGACGACCCAAAGGAGGAAGGGCGATGAGGGTGGGCTGGACCCCTCTAGAATGAGAGCACCCTCCAATAGACACTTTGGAGGGATAGGTGTGGAGGGGGCGGAGCGATAGCGATGCCTGGAAGAGCCTGGACAGGAGAGGAGAAGATACGCATAGTC
>Ga0307374_10012242_pt1 | contig 12071 bp, 7 predicted proteins | sample OX3MG_FD_202532 | JGI IMG/M metagenome (GOLD analysis project Ga0307374, IMG submission 202532) | Soil microbial communities from Risofladan, Vaasa, Finland - OX-3 | ecosystem: Environmental > Terrestrial > Soil > Coastal area > Acid sulfate soil | place: Finland: Risofladan, Vaasa | collected...
TCAACCTTCTCGACTGCCCCGGCTACGCGGATTTCGCCGAGGAGGCGACAGCCGCGCTGCGGGTCGCCGACATGGCCGTCTTCGTGGTGAGCGCTGTCGAGGGTGTCGAGGTGCAGACCGAGATCATGTGGAAGGTGGCAGCGTCACTGGGCCTGCCGCGCATGGTCTTCGTCAACAAGCTCGACCGTGAGAGGGCGTCATTCGAGCGGACCCTCGACCAGCTGCGCCAGGTGTTCGGCGCCGGCGTGGCGCCCCTCGAGCTCCCCATCGGCGAGGAGTCGACATTCCGGGGGGTTGCGGACCTCTTGTCCGACACTGCGATCACATACGAGGGCGGCAAGCCGACGACCGGTCCGATACCCGCGGAGATGGAGGTCACCGAGCACTCGGTCCACGACGCCCTGGTCGAGGGGATCGTGGTCGCCGACGACGACCTGATGGAGCGTTACCTCGAAGGCGAGATCCCGACCGTCAAGCAGTTAGAGGAGACCCTCGCACACGGCGTCGCGTCCGCCCAGGTCTTCCCCGTGGTGTGCGGGTCGGCGTCAAAGGAGATTGCCGTCGACCGCCTCGCGGCCTTCATCTGCGAGATCGGCCCGTCGCCTCTCGACGCGCGGCCGGTGACGGTCGAGGCCGGGGACAAGACGACAGAGGTCGCTCCTTCGCTCGAGGGGCCGGCGCTGGCGTACGTGTGGAAGACGATCGTGGACCGCCACGTCGGAAAGATCAGCATCTTCAAGGTTCTGTCGGGGAAGGTGCTTCCCGACGACACCCTCGTCAACTCCCGGACCCGTTCCGACGAGCGCCTGCACTCACCGTTTACGCTGCGCGGGAAGGAGCAGATCCCCGTCGACCACCTGCCCGTCGGCGACATCGGCGCGGTCGCCAAGCTGGCCGACGTTGCGACGGGCGACACGTTGGCGCCCAAGGGGACACCGGTGACGGTGCCCCCGCCGGCGGTTCCCGAACCGGCGATCACGATGGGCATCCGCCCCCGCTCCAAGGGCGACGAGGACAAGCTGATGACGGCGCTGCACCGCCTCCAGGAAGAGGATCCGGTGCTGGTCGTCAGGCGCGACGACGAGACACACCAGACGCTGCTCGGCGGGATGGGCGAGACGCATCTCGGCATCCTCACCGAACGCCTGTCGCGCAAGTTCGGCGTCGAGGTGGAGACCGAGCCCGTGGTGGTGCCCTACCGGGAGACGATCACCTCGCAGGCAGAGGCGGAAGGCAAGTACAAGAAGCAGACCGGCGGCCACGGGCAGTTCGGTGTCGCGTTCGTGAGAGTGGAGCCGCTCGAGCGCGGCGGCGGCTTCGAGTTCGTCGACCAGATCGTCGGCGGCGCGATCCCCCGGCAGTTCATACCGGCGGTGCAGAAGGGCATCGAGGAGACGATGGCGCAGAGCGGCGTGAACGGTTGGCCCGTGGTCGATGTTCGGGTCACCTGTTTCGACGGCAAATACCATCCGGTCGACTCGTCGGAGATGAGCTTCAAGATGGCCGGGTCGTTGGGTTTCAGAGAGGCCATGGAAAAGGCGAGCCCGGTCATCCTCGAACCCATCTCGAAGCTCGAGGTGACTGTTCCGACCGCCTACCAGGGCGACGTGATGGGCGATCTCAACAGCCGGCGCGGCCGTGTGCAGGGAACGGAATCCGGCAACGACGGGGAGTCGATCGTCACCGCTTTGGTCCCCACTTCGGAAATCCTGCGTTACTCGATAGATCTGAGGTCGATGACCGGGGGGCGGGGTCGTTTTCGGGCCGAGCACGATCACTACGACGTGCTGCCACAGAATCTCTGGGCGTCGGTCAAGCGCGAAACCTCGTCCAGCTCGTAGCCGTCCGTGGGGTTCCGGACCGCACCGCGTCGTCGTGACGCTCACCGTCGGGAACACGTAGTCGCCGCTCGGCCTTCGCCGCCCGCCTGCCGACGGGGTCCGGTCTCGGCCGGCTAAATCAAGCGGAGAACCAGGCAGAGCGGACGCGGGCGGTGAGGCCGTTCGACGGGGTCCGGCCTCGGCCGGCTAGGGCCGGCTAGATCAAGCGGAGGACCAGGCGGCGCGGAGGCGGTCGGCAGAGACGGAGAGCGCTTCGGGAAGCACGCGGGCGTCGGCTACGGCGGTCATGAAGTTGGTGTCCCCGTTCCAGCGCGGCACGGCGTGCATGTGGAAGTGTCCCGGAACGCCGGCGCCGGCGGACTTGCCGAGGTTGGCGCCCACGTTGATTCCGTCGGGGCTGTACGCCTCTTTGAGCGCTACGACCGCGGACCGCAGGGTGGCCCACACGGCGGTCGCTTCGTCAGCGTCGAGGTCTTCGAGGTCCGCGACGTGGCGGATGGGCATCACCATGAGGTGTCCGCTGGTGTAGGGGTAGGCGTTGAGGATGGCGAAGGCGACGCCGGCGGGGTGGCGCCAGACGATGTGGGTGTCCGCGTCGGGCCGGCCGCTGTCGAGAATCGAGCAGAAGACGCACTCGCCGGCCGCGTCCGACGGGGGTTGGCCGGTCACCGACTGCATGTAGTCGCTGCGCCAACCGGCCCATAGCCGTTCGAGCGAGGTCACCCTTGCCGGGCCGAGAGGCCGTGGGCGTCTATCTCGGAGCGCACAGAGGCGACGAAGGCATCGAGGGGTACACCGCGATCGGGGCGCTCTTTTTCCCGGGAGTTGACGCCGATTGTTCGCGACGCCACGTCCTCGTCGCCGACGACGAGCACGTAGGGGACCTTCTCGAGCTTGGCCTTGCGGACCCGCGCGCCGAGGGGTTCGTCCGCCTCCAGGATCTCCACCCGGATGCCTGCGGCGCGCAGCACGGCGGCGACGTCGTCCGCGTACGGTCCGTGGTCGTCGCGCACCGGCAGCACCGACGCCTGCACGGGCGCGAGCCACGTCGGGAACGCGCCGGCGTAGTGCTCGAGGAGGATCCCGAAGAAGCGCTCGATCGAGCCGAACAGCGCCCGGTGGATCATGTACGGCCGGTGGCGCCCATTGTCGGCGCCGACGTACTCGAGCCCGAAACGACCCGGCTCCTGGAAATCCACCTGCAACGTCGACACCTGCCAGCGGCGGCCGATCGCATCACGGACGTGCACGTCAATCTTCGGCGCGTAAAACGCGCCTTCCCCTTCGGCGACGACGTACGAAAGACCGGCGACTTCGAGCGCCTCGCGCAGTGCTTCGGTCGCCGCGTCCCACTCTTCCGGTTCGCCAACGAACTTCTCCGGCCGGGTCGCAAGCTCCGCCTCGAACTCCGTGAGTCCGAACGCCTTCAAGATCCGCAGGACGAACGCAAGCAGATCGGCGAGCTCGGGTGCCAGCTGTTCGGGCGTGCAGAAGATGTGGGAGTCGTCCTGAGTGATGCCCCGCACGCGGAGCAGGCCGTTGAGGACTCCGGAGCGTTCGAAGCGGTACACGGTGCCGAACTCGAACAGGCGGATCGGCAGCTCGCGATAGGAGTGCTGGCGCGCCTTGTAGATCAGAACGTGCCCGGGGCAGTTCATCGGCTTGGGGTAGTACGTCGCCCCTTCCATCTCCATGGGCGGGTACATGCTGTCCTTGTACCAACTGAGGTGGCCCGAGGTCTCGTAAAGGGTGGACTTGGCGAGATGCGGCGTCCAGACGAACTGGTAGCCGGCCTTCTCGTGCTCCTCCCTGCTGTAGTCCTCCATCAGCTTGCGGATGAGCCCGCCCTTGGGATGGAAGACGGGAAGCCCGCCGCCAATCTCGGGAGGAAAGTGGAACAGGTCGAGCTCGGCCCCGAGGCGGCGGTGATCCCTTCGCTCCGCTTCCTCGAGCCGGTGCAGGTGGTCCTCGAGCGCCCCCTTGGACTCCCACGCGGTCCCGTAGATGCGTTGAAGCTGCGGCCGGCGCTCGTCGCCGCGCCAGTAAGCGGCCGCGACCTTCATCAGCTTGAAGTGACCCAGGCGACCGGTGGACGGGACGTGTGGGCCGCGGCAGAGGTCGACGAACCTGTCGTCGTTGCGGTAGGCGCTCACAGGGCCACCGGCTGCCACGCCTTCGGCCGCGTCGGCGGCGTCGACGGCCCGGATGATCTCCTGCTTGTAGGGCTGGTCCGAGAAGATCTCGAGCCCTTCGTCGACGGTGTGCTCCTCGCGGGTGAACTTCTGGTCCTCGGCGACGATCTCGCGCATGCGAGCCTCGATGCGCTCGAGGTCATCCTCGCTGAAGTGTTGATGGCCAGGTAGGTCGAAGTCGTAGTAGAAACCGTCCTCGATCGGGGGGCCGATCGCGTACTTGGCACCCGGCCACAGATCCGTCACCGCCTGGGCCAGCACGTGCGCGGTGGAGTGGCGCAGGATGTGCCGGCCGTCTTCGGTGGAATCGGTTATGACCGCGACGGCTGCGCCGGGGGGAAGCGGCGCGCCGAGGTCGCGCTCCTCACCGTCCACCTTGACCGCAAGGGCGGCTTTGGCCAGGCCCCTCCCGATGGAGGCGGCCAGGTCGGCGCCCGTCGAGCCCGGGGGGAGGTCGCGGGTGGAACCGTCGGGCAGGGTGACGGTGATCTGGTCAGGCATGGTCGTACGAGATTACGGGAGCGACGCCCGCGGGTCGGCCAGATTCCGCAGACCCGCTACCAGGTGACACCTAGGAGGGCTGCGGCCTTCGACACGTCACGGCCCTCGCCGGCGGCAGCGTCGATCGCGGCGAGCGCCGCCGGCGTGTCGAGATCGTCGTCGAGAACGGCGCGCACCGATTCGAGCGCCGCTTCTCCCGAGCCGGAACGACCGGCCTGCCACCGCTCGAGCCGCTGTGCCGCTTCGGGCATCAACCGGTCGGTCCAGTCCCATTCGCTGCGGTAGTGGTTGGCTATGACAGCAAGGCGGATGGCGGCGGGTGGCCAGTCCTTGAGCAGGTCGTGCACGAACACGAGGTTGCCGAGCGACTTGGACATCTTCGTCCCGTCGAGGCGGACCATGCCGGCGTGCATCCAGTGGCGCACGAACGGCGAGCCGGTCACAGCCTCCGACTGCGCCGCCTCGCACTCGTGATGCGGGAAGATCAGGTCCGAGCCGCCGCCGTGGATGTCGATGGTCTCCCCCAGCTCGCGCAGCGCCAGCGCGGAGCACTCGATGTGCCACCCCGGACGCCCCGGACCCCACAGCGACTGCCACGCCGGCTCGTCGGGCGCGGACGGCTGCCACAGGACGAAGTCGAGCGGGTCCCGCTTGTTCGGGTCGTCGGGGTTGCCGCCGCACTCGGCGGCCAGCTCCAGCATCGCGGAGCGGTCGAGGTGGCTCAACTGGCCGAACCGTTCAAACGACGACACGTCGAAGTACACGCCACCGCCCGACTGGTACGCGTGATCCGACTCGAGGACCATGCCGATGAACCCGAGTATGTCGGGGATCGCGGATGTCGCCCGCGGCTCCGAGAACGCCGGCAGCAACCCGAGCGCCGCCATGTCCGCATCAAAACGACTGACCTCCTCTGCCGCCAGATCCAGGTAGTGCACACCCAGCTCCCGCGCCTTTCGGAGGATGTCGTCGTCGACGTCGGTGACGTTGCGCACGCAGTGCGTCTCGTGGCCGAGGTCGCGCAGCCGGCGCTGCAGCACGTCGTAGGCGATGTAGGTCGCGGCGTGGCCGAGGTGCGCCGAGTCGTATGGCGTGATGCCGCACGTGTACATCCGGACCGTGTGGTCGGCCTCGAAGGGCACGACGGCCCGGCGGGCGGTCTCGTACAGCAGCACGGCTGGGTTCAACCCTCCCGTGAGCCTGGCTGTTCCCGGGAGGTCCCTTCCCGGTCGGGCAGGCCGGTCAGGCGGATGGCGGCGTGGGTCTTGTACCGGCGGTTCACCTCGAGCAGCGCCGGCGTGAGCGCCTCGATGGCGAGAGCGCTCGCCAGCCCGCCGGCGTCGACACCGCGAAGCCCGGGAAGCGAGTCGATCAGCGCTATCACCTCGCCGGCCGCGGCCCGGTCGTCCGAGCAGACCATCACGTCGGCGTCGAGCTGGTGATCCAGGTCGCTCCACGGTCCGGCGGGAAGGTGGTGGAACGCTCCCACGACCCGAGAAAGCGGGATCGCCCGCGCGACCGCGACGGTGACCGAACCCGTCGGTGGGAGGAGAGGGATCATGTCGCGGCCCCACCGCGTGAGGGCGTTCGCCATGGACACCACGATCTTGCCGTCGAGCTTGCCGGCGAGCGCCGACACTGTGGTGAGGACACCCTCCCATGGCGTGGCGACGACGACGAGGTCCGCGGAGGAGGCGGCGTCGTTGTCGGCCGGGTGCAGCGCGAGGGCCCGGCCGGCCCACCGCTCGGTAAGAGCGGCGACCGTTTCCTCGGCGCGCTCGACAGCGCGCGACCCGACGAGGACGTCGTGGCCTACGGCCGCGAACTGGACGGCTACCGCCTGGCCGGCGGGCCCGGTGGCTCCCAAGACTCCTATCTTCACGACTCGCAGACTTGCACGGGCGGGGCTTTGAGGTCGATTCCGGGAAAAGAGGGACCGTCGCGCGGCCAGGACCGTCGGAGACGGTTACGGTTCGCGTGAATGAACTTCAGGTCCGCGCTGCGCGCTGCTCTCGGGCGTCAACGACCTCCGGCCCCGGCGCCGGCGCCGGCGACGTCGCGACCCGTCGCGAGCGGGCCGGCGCCCGCGGTCGAGGGGGTGACCGCCGGATCGGAAGCGATCGCCGTGGACCTCTCGGGAGCCGACGTCGACCTGGTGTTCCTCACGTCCAGCTGCCGGGAGTGCAAGCAGTGCTGGGCGCGGGCGACGGCCGCGGATGTGATCGTGACTCCCGACCCGGCGACAGACAGCCCGCGGGCGGTCGCCAGGCTCGCGCCCCCGGGGGTCACGGTCGTCATGTCTTCGCCGGCATGGCACTCCTACGGGATCACCAAGGCACCGTGGCGGGTGAAGATCCGTGGCGGCGAGATCGTGTCGTCGGGCCCAGCGGTCCAGCTGCGCTAAGCGCCCTACGTGCGCCCGGCGCGCACGGCTTCGATCGAAGCGATGATGTCGGCGAACACGCCGTCGACGGTCTGCTCGCCGTTGATGTCGACTACGAGGCCGCGGCTCGCGTAGTAGCCGATGAGCGGTTCGGTCTCGCTGTCGTAAACGTCGAGACGGTGGTCGATCGTCTCCTCGTTGTCGTCGGTCCGGCCCTCGGCGGCGGCTCGGGCGAGCATCCTGTGGCGAAGTTCGGGGCGGGACACGACGAGGTGCACAACGGCCTGCAGCTCGGCGCCGCTCTCCTGCTTCGCCCAGGCGTGCGCCTCCTCCGCCTGGCGCACGGTCCTCGGGAACCCGTCGAGCACGTAGCCTCCCGCTTCGACCGCTCGCCTGACCGGGCCGACGAGCATTTGCATCACCAGCTCGTCCGGCACCAGGTCCCCGCGGGCCACGTACCCCGCGGCGATCCGCCCGATGGCGCTGCCAGCGGCCACCTCCTTGCGGAGCAGGTCGCCGCTGGAGAGGTGGGCGATCCGGTAATGGCTCGCGAGGCGCACGGCTTGGGTGCCCTTGCCGGCCCCGGGAGAGGCCACCATCAACAGACGCATGACGGCGACCCTACCCGTGCATCTACGGCCGCACCGCTCTTTCGATCGCCTGCGGCGTCAACTCGTCGACGGTCAGGTGGCGCGCTCCCATCCTCTCAGCGAGCTCCCAGGCGAGGCCCAGCCTTGACCCGCCGCCCGCACCCTCTACGTCCACGACGACCGCGTCAACACCGGCGCGCCGCACCGCGCTCGCAGCTTCCGCCGCCGCCTCGACCGGGTCCGCTCCCTTCGGAGCCGAGGTGGCGCGCCCGTCGGTGATGAGCACCAGCAGGGGCCGGTGGGTTGCAGCGCGCGCCGGCGCGGTCGCCACCGCGAGCGCCTCCCTGATGCCTGAGGCCAGCGGCGTTCTACCCCCGGTTCTTGCCGCGCCCAGCCTGGCTTTGGCGACCTCGACGCTGCTCGTCGGGCGGAGCAGGACCTCCGCCGTGTCGCCGCGGAACGCGACCAGCGACACCAGGTCCCGCCGTTGGTAGGCGTCGAGCAGCAGGCCGAGAGCCGCTTTGGTCGCCGCCTCCAAGCGTTGCGCCGCGCCCATCGAACCGGAGGCGTCGACGGCGATGACGACCAGGTTGGCGCTTTTCACCTCGCGCACCGATTCCCTGATGTCGCCGGCTTGCACGCCCGGAGGCGCGTCGTCGTCGGCCACGCGTGCGGCCATGGCGCGGACCGTCCCCCCGACCGCGACGGATTGGACGGGGCCGTCCGGGATGCGCTCGCCGATGACGCGCCCGCGTCGCGCCTCGGCGGGCGTGCGCCGGCCCGTCGCCGGGGCGCTCTGGCGGCGGTCGCGCGCGGCTGCCAGGCGGGTGACAGCACCGGCCGGCGTTTCGATCTCCGGCCGGTCGCGCTCGGCGGCGTCGGGTGCGCCGTCGCCGTCGTCGCCGGCGTCGCCGAGGTGCTCGTCCATCGCCTGCTCGAGCTGCTCGGTGTGGATCCCGGCGGGGTCGAGCGGGTCGCGGCGCGCCCGGTGTGCGAGTGCGAGTGGAGCGACCCGTCTCACGTCGTCCGGGTCGGCCGTGTCGCGCCCTTCCCATCCGGCGAGGGCCGCCGCGGCGCGGCAGATCGTGAGGTCGGCGCGCAGACCTTCCGCCCCTACCGACGCGCAGAGGGCGCTGACGGATTCGAGCAGGTCGCCGGGAAGCCGAGCCGAGCGGGCGCACGCGAGCCGCTGTGCCAACTCGCGTTCCTCGCCGGCAAACGACGCGATCGTCTCCTCGGGGGCCTCGTCGAACTCGAGCCGCCGGCGCACAGCCGCAGCCCGGTCGCCCGGGTCGTCGAAGGACCGGACGTCAACCGCGAGACCGAAGCGGTCGAGCAGCTGCGGCCTCAGGTCCCCCTCCTCGGGGTTCATGGACCCGATCAGAAGGAAGCGGCTGGGGTGGGAGTGCGAGATTCCCTCGCGCTCGACGCGGTTGACGCCGCTGGCCGCCACGTCGAGCAGCACGTCCACCAGGTGATCGGGCAGCAGGTTGATCTCGTCCACGTAGAGGACTCCCCCGTCCGCGTCGGCGAGCAAGCCGGGGGCGAACCGCGTCCCGCCGCCGGCAAGGGCGGTCGCCACGTCGAGGGTCCCGACGACCCTGTCCTCGGTAGACCCGATCGGAAGCTCGACGAAGGGCGCTCCGCCCGGCAACAACGCCGCGAGCCCACGCGCGAGAGTCGACTTGGCACTGCCCTTCTCGCCTCTCAGGAGGACTCCCCCGATCCTCGGGTCGATGGCGTTCAGGAGTAGGGCGAGCTTGGCGTCCTCCTGCCCCACCACGGCCGAGAACGGCAGCTGCCTCATCGCGACTCCTCCCATCCCTCCGCCTCGAGCACCGCGGATCGAAGCGTCGACAACGACTGATCGCTCGCGTCCCAAAGACCCCTGTCGTTGGCCTCGAGCAGCCGCTCGGCCATGGCCCGCAGCGCCCACGGGTTCGAGCTCTCCAGGAACTTCCGGATCTCCGGGTCGCCGACGTACGCCTCCGTCACCCGCTCGTACATCCAGTCCTCCACGATGCCGGCGGTCGCGTCGTAGCCGAACAGGTAGTCGACGGTCGCGGCCAGCTCGAACGCACCCTTGTACCCGTGACGGGTCATCGCTGATATCCACTTCGGGTTGAGCACCCGTGTGCGGACCACCCTCGCCGCCTCCTCCGACAGGTCGCGCACGCGGGGCCGGGCCGGGTCCGAGGAGTCGCCGAAAACCGCCTTCGGAGACCGGCCACTCAGCGCACGGACCGTTGCGATCATCCCTCCGTGGTCCTGCAGGTAGTCGTCCGAGTCGAATATGTCGTGCTCGCGGTTGTCCTGGTTCTTGACCGCGATCTCGATGCGGGCGAAGCGCCGGCGCATGGCCTCGTGGGCAGGCGCACCCATGGCCGCACGGCCGTAGCTGTAGCCGCTCCACGCTTCGTACACGGCCGCGAGGTCCTCGTCGCTTCGCCAGTCGCGGCTCTCGAGCAGCGGGAGGATGCCCGAGCCGTACGCCCCCGGCTTGGCCCCGAAGATCCGGGGATCCCCGTCGGCCGAAAAGCCCGCCAACTCGACAGCCTCGTCGAGGAGCGCGATGACGTGAGGGAAGGCGTCCCGGAAGAATCCGGAGATCCGCAGCACGACGTCGACGCGCGGCCTGCCCAGCTCCGCCTCTGGGATGACCTCGAGCCCGGTCACCCGTCCCGACTCCTCCTGCCACACGGGCCGCACACCGAGCAGCGCAAGGGCTTCGGCTACGTCGTCTCCTCCGGTTCGCATCGCCGCGGTGCCCCACACGACCAGGCCGATGGTCGACGGGTACCGCCCCTCCTCGTCGAGGTGTCGCGACAGGAGCCTGTCGGCGAGAGCGGAGCCGACCTCCCAGGCGAGGCGCGAGGGAATCGCCTTGGGGTCCACGGAGTAGAAGTTGCGGCCGGTGGGCAGTACGTGTGCCATCCCGCGCGTGGGCGCCCCGCTGGGGCCCGGCTCGACCCACCGACCGTCGAGCGCTGAGAGGATCGCCCGTATCTCGTCGGGCGTCCTGTCCAGCGCCGGCGAGGCCGTCTCGTCTACCCACCTCAACACCGACGCTTCCATCTCGCCGGCCGGTTCGGCCTCCTTGGAGAGCAACCGCCGGCATTCCGCTTCGACCGCGTCGACCCCGGCGCGCCGGGCGCCGTCGCCGAGCGTCACCCCGAGGCGGCCGGCGACGGCCGCGCGAAGAGACGGCGTCGATCCCTGAGGCAACCGGGTCAGCGCGAGGAGCATGTCGATCCGCTCCTCCCCCGCCGGGGCGTTTCCGAGGATGTGCAGGCCGCCGCGGATCTGCGCGTCCTTGAGCTCGCACAGGTAGCCGTCGACGTGGTTGATCAGGTCGTCGAACTCGGCGCCCTCGGGCGCCTGGTCGATGCCGAGGTCGCGGTGCATTTCCGCGGACACGAGGAGATCCCAGACCTGTTTGCGGACCGCAGGTAGCTTCGACGGGTCGAGCGAGGCGATCTGCGCGTGCTCGTCGAGCAGCTGCTCGAGGCGCGTCGTCTCGTCGTAGGAGTCGGCCCGGGTCATCGGGGGGAGCAGGTGGTCGACGATCACGGCGTGGGCGCGCCGCTTGGCTTGGGTGCCCTCGCCGGGGTCGTTGACGACGAACGGGTACACGAGCGGCACGTCCCCGAGCGCCAGGTCGGGATAGCAGGAGCTCGACAGGCCGACGCCCTTGCCGGGCAGCCACTCCAGGGTTCCGTGCTTGCCGGCGTGGATGATCGCGTGCGCACCCCAGCCCTCGTCCAGCCACCGGTAGAAGCCGAGGTAGTGATGCGTGGGGGGCAGGTCGGGTGAGTGGTAGACGGCCACGGGGTTTTCACCGAAGCCGCGCGGCGGCTGGACGGTTATGAGCACGCCGCCGAGGTCGATCCCGGCGAATGCGAGGTCACCGGTGGCGGGATCGACGTAGACGTCGCCCGGCGCGGGTCCCCATGCGTGCTCGACCTCGGCCCGGACCGATGTGGGCACCCCCTCCCACCAGGCCCTGTACGCCGACGCCGGCCAGCGCCCGGGAGCCCGCTGCAGCTGTTCGGCCGTCATGACCTCGCGCTCGTAGCTGAAGGCGTCGATGAGCTCCCCCATCAGAGCGTCGCCGCCGGCCGGTATCCGGTCGACCCGGTACCCGCCGGCGCGCAGCGCCTCGAGGAGCTTGATGACCGAAGCGGGCGTGTCGAGGGCGACGGCGTTGCCGATGCGGCTGCGGCGGGTGGGGTAGGCGGAGAGCACGACCGCGATGCGCCGTCGCTCGACGGGTGTGTCGCGCAACCGTGCGAGGCGTACCGCTGTTCCCGCGACGCGCGAGACCCGATCGGGGACGGTGCGGTAAGCGCTGACCGGCGTGCCGAGGGTGTCGCCGTCGTCGACTTCCTCGTTGAAGGAGAACGGGACGGAGATGATGCGCCCGTCGAACTCGGGGATTGCCACGCGCATGGCCACGTCCATCGGCCCGAGGCCCGCCGGCGCCGTTTCCCAGTCGGCTCGCGCGACGGTCGCGGTGACGGCTTGCAGGACCGGGATGCCGAGGCGGCCGAGCGCTGTTGCGTCC
>Ga0307374_10012243_pt1 | contig 12068 bp, 17 predicted proteins | sample OX3MG_FD_202532 | JGI IMG/M metagenome (GOLD analysis project Ga0307374, IMG submission 202532) | Soil microbial communities from Risofladan, Vaasa, Finland - OX-3 | ecosystem: Environmental > Terrestrial > Soil > Coastal area > Acid sulfate soil | place: Finland: Risofladan, Vaasa | collected...
TGCCGCCGAGGGCGTCCACCACGTTGGCGAACTGGTCGAAGTTGAGCGATACGGCATGTTGGATCGGGATACCGAAGTCCTCTTCGATCGCCGCCACCAGTTGACTGATGCCCTGGTAGAGCCCGGCATCGACCTTGTTGGCGCCGGTGCTCCGGGCGTTGGGGATGAACAGGTCACGAGGGATGGAAAGGAGCGCCAGCCGGTGATGGGTCGGGTCGGCATGCAGGATCATGATCACGTCACTGTTCACTGCGTTCACACCCTGCGAACACAACCCGTATGCCGCATTCTGCACCTTCAAGGCACAGCGCGAGGTGGACCCCACCATCAGGATATTCTCGGTGCCGGCTTCCTGCCCCGTCTTGAACGCACTGTTCAGGCCCTGCACATTGACCCGGTTGAGATCGTGGGTGATGTAGTACAGGTATCCTCCCCCGCCCCCCACCAAGACGAGCAGCACGGCCAGCCCGATGAGGGCACCTCGGCGGACCCGGCGTCGGCGTGGGCTCCGGGTGCTCGGTCGGCCTCGACCTGACCGCCCCCGACTCGACCGGTCGATCTCCTCACCCAGGGAGGAAAGTCCAGCCTCATTGGCCACTCCTCCAATGACGCCACCAGAGTTCGTAACCCCCCCGGCCTCCCCTCCGAGGGATCCCCCCATGGCCGGTTCGGGTCGCTCAACGATCTGCTCCCCGAGGGAACGCAACCGGTCCTCGTTGGGCAACGAACTGCCCCAACCATGCCGAGAGTGGGCGGGCGGGCGCGCTCGTCTTCCTCGTCCAAGCATGATCGACCAGGGTAGCGATCGACACACCATCGGTGGGGTCACCTGACACCCGACCTTCGCCGCTCTCCACCACGATCACGGTTGCGGTAATGGATTGTTCAAGGCCGATCCGCTGAGAACTGCACGCCAGGCGATCGCATTTGCCAGCTGACATTCAGTACTCACACAGTTCCTGATCCCTGTTTTCGCTGAGTCTGGTTCGGCGCGCCTCGCACATCGCCGGTTCGCTCCAGAGAGCTCATTGGCGTGTATGTGCGGGTGCCTAGCGACAAGGTCGGGTCGGAGCCAAGCTGGTTGGCCGGTCAGCGGAGGTTGTTGACCGAGCTGGGCGGCCAATACGGCGAGCTGGCCGGGGTCGATGTCGCCATGAGGGTATTGGACGTTGCCCGAACCGAAGGTGCCCGCCAACTGGTGTTGGGGGCGACACGTCGTTCCCGCAAAGAAGAGCTGTTGCACGGATCGGTCATCAATTGGGCCATCCATGCAGCCGGTCCGATTGAGGTGCACGTGATCCCGGCTCGAAGGCCCACCCAGTCAGTCAGGCGGCCACGGGGTGACGCTGCATCAAGCCCCCGACGTGTTCTGTTCCCCGCCCCGCGCCGAGTTGCTGCGTGGGCTACCGCGGTGCTCTTACCCGTGATCATCACGATCGGGCTGATTCCGGTGCGATCGTCGATGCAACTGGCGGGGGCATTGTTGTTCAATCTGCTGGCTGTCGTCGGCGTGGCACTGCTCGGCGGGAGCCGACCGGCGGTACTGGCAACAGGTGTGGCGTTCGTCGTTTCAGACTCTTTCTTTGCGCCACCGTTCTTCAGCTTGCGCGTCGGACGTCTGGTGGACCTGATCGCTTTGATCACCTTCGTGGTTGTCGCGGCTTCCGTCGGTGGCCATGTCGATCTCCTGGCCCGACAGGGTGTGCGCGTCGCTCAGGCGAGCGCCCAGGCGAAAAACCTCCTACGGCTTGCGGCAAACAGCATGGTCAGCGGGGCTCATCCCACGGGCACGCGGTGTCACCGATCCCGAAATGGCCCGGGCGCTCGCCGAACGGGACCGGGCCATGGAAGCGCGCGCCCGCGTCGTGGCACTTCAAGGTCTCGAGGGTGTACACGCCTGGACGAAGACCCTTGGAGCTATCCCTGACGATCCGGCCCGGCGGGCCCGCTGGGTGCGTGAAGTCTCGACTGTGGCGGCCTATCTGGACCGCTGGCACGTCACCGGGGAGCAGACCGTTGGCAGCCCGAGCGACGACGGGAGCAGCGAACAGACGATCCAGCGGCGCCTCGCAGAGCGCGCCGCAACGCGTGCGCTGGCGATCAGCCACGGGGCTCGTAGCGCACAAGCACGCACCGACTGGGAGCCACAGATCGACGTCGTGCGGGGCGTCGATCTATGAGCCGGCGCCCCTACGCCGCGCCTCGGAGGCTCTGCTCGAGACGTTGGACACCCCGGTCTTCCCGGCCAGGCGCCACGCCCTGGTAGATGTCGAGGAACACCGACAGCGTGCGATGTCCTGACCAACGCTGGCAGACGACCGCATCGACGCCCTCCCGCAGCCACCAAGAGCAGGCGGCATGGCGCAGGTCGTGGCGGCGCAGGTGTCAACGCAGGCGCGAGAGTTTGGATTGGCGGGGGTCGTCGGGTGAGAGGTCGGCCCGACGGGGGAACAACTTGACGCACGCCGGCTCCCACACGCTGAGGGCGAACCTGCTTTTGTCGAAGGCTTTGCCGTTGCGGTGGAACACGAGCCCGCCTGAACCCTCGCCATAGAGCTCCCGATGCTTCGGAGCTTGGCGACCAGGAGCGACGGCACCGGGACCCGGCGGCTCTCGGTGAGATCCCGGTCCTTGAGCGGACCCCATTCGGGGTCCTCGTCGGGGTCGAGCCACCGAGCCTGGGTCGGACGGTGGGTGCGCCGGACGACCAGCCATCCGGGCTCATCGTCAGTCGGCAATTCCAGGTCTTCACTCACCAGACCGGCCGCCTCGCCCGGGCGGAGCCCGCACAGCGCCATGACCAGTACGAAGCACTCGACCACCCCGCCCCACGCACCCTCGCTGACGCACGCCTGGGCCAGCGCCAGGGACTGGGACACGCTGAGCACCATGTCGGCATCTACGGCCAGACCAGCCCGCCCAGCCGCCAGCATGGACTTGCCCTTCACCTTGCGCCGGCCACGGACCACCACCCACGGGCTGCGGTCGATCGGCAGGTCGTCTCGGGCGATCGCCCAGTTCCAGGCCGCCCTGAGCGGTTGGAGGTACCGGGTCAACGTCGCCGCCGACAGCCGCGTCCCGGGTTTCCGGTCGCTCATCTCGATCCGTGAGACGAACTTCTCAACCTCCTTCGAGGTCAGTGAGTCGGCGGGAGCCGAGTGGGCCTCCAGCCACAGCTCCCCGGCCCGCTGCCGATCGGTGATCTGCCCTGCCAAGCGAGCTGGCAAGAAGCTGGCGTGGTCCAGGTAGTCCTCGACGGCGATGAGATCGTCGCCGTCGAGCTCAGCAGCGGGCGCCAGGAGCCAGCGCCGGGCCCTCCTGTGGTACCGCCAGAAGGCCTAGAATGGGGGTGCCGCCCGAGTAGCTCAGTTGGTAGAGCACTTCACTTGTAATGCCCATCTTGGGTTGTCGCGCAAAATGGCGCGATCAGCCATTTTCTACATAATTGCTGTTCAAATGCGGTATTTCGCGTGGACGACTGTGGCCGTTGATCACCGTCATACGCCACTCGTTGCGTTGTGAGGTTGGATATAGGTTGGAAAAAATCGAGATCTTCACGGCTCCCAGCGTGGCTCACCGCCCCCGACCCGCAGGCCACCCTCTCACTGCTCTACGCACCCTTTCTCAGACGAGGCAGTAGCCTTGAATCGTGGCTATATCGACTGGGGATCTACACGCAGCGGTTGAACGAGCCCGCGCTGCAGCAGCGGAGGCAGGCGAACTTCGGCCTGCCCGCGAGGGAAAGGTGACGGCGGACATCCCCGAGGCAATCCGAGCCGCTATCCGTGAGGACCTGGCGTCCGGCGCCTACCAGCAGGCGGTTAGAGAAGCCGTCGCGGGGGACCCCGACTTGGTCCAGGGCTAAACGCCCACCATTCCCCACGTGGTCATTGTCGACGACGCCCTGTTGCTGGCCCTATTGGCTGAGCAGGAGGGCGTATCGGAGGCGCTCTTGCTCACTGGTGCAGAAGATGGCGAAGTGTTCACCACCGGGGCGTGGTACTGGCGGTTGGCCCGGGTCCTGGCTCGGCCTGGTCGGGGCGCACTTTCACGTGCACTCGCGTCGAGTTCCGAGGATGAGCAGCGCCGGGTGCGTCACGCCTTGGACCAGCTGCCGGCCGGAATCGGCCTGTTGAGCATGCGACGGCTGGTCCCGGTCATGGCGGCATTGCCCGGCCAGCTCAACCTTCTTACCGCCGAGGCAGTTGCTGCCGCCGTGGTCCTCGGTGCGAGGATCGCCGTTTCCACTGCATCACCGCTTCTGGCCGCCGCAGCCAACTCGGTCGACGTCATCGTCGACGTCGTTGCTCTCAACTGATAACTCGAAATCGGCCGTCGCCGTCACTGCTCTAATGCGGCCAGCCACTGTTCGTACCAATCGCGCCTCACTCGGATATCTCCGTTGTGCAATCGAATGGTGCGGGGGAACCACGGTACCCCCCGGGCCGACCACTTGTAAGCGGTCGAACTGGACACACCAAGGTCGCCGGCGATCTGACGGATGCTGAGCCAGCGGGCATCAGAAGCGATCCCGCGTCTGTCGGCAGGAGCTGGAACCATCTCGCGAACCTGCGTTGCCGCTCCACCAGACTTGAGGCGACCCGATGTTCTGGTGGCCATGGAGCGATCTCCCTTCGGACTCGTTGGCGGTCCCCGCTACAGAGCTGGCCGATAAGCAGCCACCAAACGCCCCATCCCGCGAGCCGCCGCGATTCGCTCCCCACAACCGGTCGTGACGACTCGAACGAGATCGCCTCATGCGACGGACCGTAGCGATGCAGCTACGCCCCTACCGGCACCCTGGGGGCACCCTTGGCCGGCGTCCTGGCGGGTTACGGGGACAGTGCTGGCCGCCCAAGGTGGTGGTCATTGAAGGGCATCCGCCTACACTTATCCCTGAGATGTCAAACCCGCACCCCCAACCTTCGGGAGAACAGAGCCTCGAACTGCCGGTGGATGTGTTGCTCACACGCGCGCGGCCGTTGCCTCCGCACGATGAGATGGTGATTGAGGATCTCACGCCTGATGAGGGCGCAGAGTTCCTCGCCGCGCTTCAAGCGTGACGGCCCAGCCAGTCCGCGGCCCCATCGTCATCGACACGGATGTGTTCGGGGCGGACCTGGTGCCCGAATCTCGCCTGTCTGAACTTTACGAACCAGTCATTGTCGGACGGCCGGCCTTCATCTCGTTCCAGACCGCGGCGGAGCTTCGCTTTGGGGCCCTCCTGCGCGGATGGGGTACGGCGCGCATGCTCAAGCTCCAAGCCAAGCTCGAGGTGGCCGAGGTTGTTCATAGCGGACCAGAACTTGTTCTCGTCTACGCCCAGCTACGCGTTGACTGTCGGAGAATCGGGCATGCCCTGACCCAGCGAGAACATGATGCCGACCGCTGGATCGCTGCCACAGCAGTCCGTCTTGGGATTCCGCTCGTCTCCAATGACAGCATCTTCCGCGACGTGCCCGGTCTCGAACTCGAAACCATCAACCTTCGCTGAAGGCGAGCATTCACTCATCGTCTGGGCCTGGCCCGTTGTTCTGTGGGTCGCCACGATCCACGACTTGATCCTGTCATCGACCGCCCGCAAGGTCGGCCGCCATCCCCGGTGTCGTCAATCGGGTCGCTTCTGGTGGAAAACCGAATAGCGTGCCGAGCCGGAGTTTGGGATCGCCACATGGCCTTCGGTGGGCAGTCCCGGTTTGGGCAATGGCCGACGGTGACGGCTGTCGTGGGAGAGGACGGCCGCGGTGACGACCGCAAAGAGGCGCGCATCGGCCGTCGAGAAGTCACGGCCGCCTTCCTCATCCACACCGAAGAAGCTCGGCACCAGGTGAGCGGTTTCAGGCCAGCCGCAGCGAAGCGCCCGGGCCCTGATCTCGACGGGCACGCCGGCGGGATTATCGAGGGTGCACGCCAAGGTCTCTGGGTCGTACGGCCACGGCGCTGCCGGATCCCGGTGCTCGAGGTCGGCTTCGACCACCTTGCCCGGGAAGAGGGCGAGACCGGGCTGGATGCCGGCGTTGCCCATCACGACGGCCTTCACGTGACGCCGCTCGCCGTCGACCGTAACGTCGACCACGAAATCGATGTCGTCAGCCCAGCGTTTCCACGGTGCTGCCTCGGCGTAGGTCTGTACTTGGTCGAAAAGGACCTTCCAGTCGGCCGGGGTGGGCGGATCGCTCGGTTGGCGACGGCCCGCCATAGATCCGACGAAGGAGTCGAAGATGTCCTCGGCCTCGGCGCCCGGCACGATCTCATCGACCGGCGGAATGAGGTTGAGGCCCGGCCGACGGCCGAGCTCGGCCGCCACCAGGTCACTCAGACCGACAGCCGCCAGGATTCGCTGAGGGCGCCCCGGAGGAAGTGAGCCCGCTGGCTCGTTCAATGCCCTCTCCACCGCCTGGGCCAGGGCGTCCCGGACATCTTCTGCTACCGAGAGGCCACGGATAACGCCGGTGTCGACGTCGAGGATCAAGGCGGCAACTACGACCGGCTGGTCAGCCACCCGCACGGCGTGCGAGACGTCTCGACTCATAACCATCCAGGTAATGGGCGCCATAGGTCCGAGGATAGGTGGCATGTCGATTGACACCAATTACCCGGATCGAAAGCGCCTGACGAGGCCTTGATCACGATTGGCTCGTAAACGGAGACCGCCACAGTCAGTTCCTAAATCCACCATCGCACCTGCCCCAAAACGCCAGTTCCGAGTAACGGGGCGATAATGGGCGATATGGCCCAAGACAGGCGCCCGCGTCCTCCCGATGCAGTGCAATACGTCGGAATGGCTCCTGAAGACGCTGTCGCCGCTGCACGCAGAGATGGCATCACGGACATTCGGGTGCTGGAATCAGTAGACCGAATGATCGTCACCAGGCACCATCTGGTTCGTCGCCTGGACCGCCTGAGTCTGATCGTCGAGAACGGAGTCGTCATCCGAGCACCATATTTCTGAGAGTGCCCCAACCCGCCGGGTAAGTGAGACGGGATCGGAAGGCCGAGGACTCTCAGGATCTCACGGCGCATTTCCCCCGTCTTCGATTTGTCGGAGTGCGATGTAACGGCCGGATCGAAAGAGATCCACCAGTGCCATGAGGTAGCGGCCTCCGGGCTCACACTCAAACCGTGTTGTCGTGTCCGGTCCAAGTTCAAACTGAATCGTGTTGCTTTTTTTGAAGTCCAGGCGCATCCACAATGTGTGGTGACCGGGATGTGACGAGATCTCGGTGGTGTCACCCATCTTGAGCTTGGCAACCTCCTCGCCGTCGAGGACCACTTTGTAGGACCGAACTCCGTCCCGGACCGGGTGAGGCAACTTCTTCCGGCTCACCTCGATCGTTGCCATTGGTCACTCCTTGGATGGTGGGAATGCGTCTTTCACGACCCTATCCAGGAACGCCACTGTCCCCTGCCTTGCCTGCCCCATACCGCCGGCTGAGAGTCACTCGTCAGCAGGACGGGTCCGTTGGCGAAGCCAGCTGGCAAACCATGCTTCGTCAACCTCGTGTGCGGCCACCGAGAGGATGGCTTCCTCTGCCTCGTCGACGTCAGGTGGATCGGGGTCCCAAATCACACCGTTGAGATCGAGGAACATCACGAGACATGCCCAGCTGGCTCTCTTGTTTCCGTCCGGTAGGGGGTGATTCCACGCCAGATGACAGGTGAGCACGGCGGCCTTGTCGATCAGGTCGGGATAGAAGTCCTGATCGCCGAAGCCGGCTTGGGGCGCGTGCAGCGCCGAATCGGCGAGATTGATGCTGCCCGAGTTCGCTAGGACCTCGGCGTCGATTCCGGTGACCTGTTCGGCAAGCCAGAAGAACTCGGGTAGTGAAATGAACCGGGTCAACGGGCGAGTCGGTCCAGCAGTTCCTTGTCTCGCTTGAGGAGCCGGTTGGCTCGAGTGGTGAACTCCTTGTCGGCGCGCACACGCGCGACCTCCGCGGAGAGGGACTCGATGATGAGCGCATTCACGCTTGTGCCCTTGACTCGGGCAACCGCCTCGGCCGCTTCGGCCAAGTCCTCGGGAAGTCGCACAGTGGTCTGCTTTGCCATGACATCATGATATCACGATGTCAGTAGCCCCGTCCGCCGGGGTATGGGCGCAGCCAGTCAAGGGTCATCGTGTGATCTTTCGCCTGCACCTCAAGTAATCGGACGGAGTCCCTCTGCCATGAGGTGCAGCACTGCACGCGTCGTCCGGTCGCGTCAGCCGCAACGCTTTGCGCTAGCGAAACTCGGGAACCCGATCAGCTGCTTTTGTCAGGTCTGCGCCACGCTTCGAGAACATCTTGGATGTCAGATCGCACCCGATCGCGAGCCTCAGCACGTGGGATCCCGGACATGAGGAGTTGGTCATAGCTGGTATCGCTGTGACGCACCGAGGCGACGACGGCGAGCGTCACGGCGTCGGGGTCGAGCGCCCGGCCGGCCGCACTCCGGCCGACGCGTCCGCTCCCCCGAGATCCGGCATGGGCCGCGATCACTTCGGCTCTCTCGGGTGGACAGCCCGGGAAGAGCCGAATGATCTCTTGGCCCAGCGAGTCCGTGAAGGATTTGTCCTCAACCGATCGGTGTTCGGCCTCGCGCAGGCGGCGCCTGGCCCGCGCCTCCTCGTCCGCCAAGCAGGCAGCTTCGGCCTGGGCCAGCGCCTCTTCCTCGACAAGAACCCCCTGGCGCTCGTAGCGGCCCCTCGAGCGACTGAATCGCACCACGACGGCGCCAAGTCCACTCGCCTTCTTCGCTCGCCGGGTGAGCGCCGCGTCACCGGCGGGCAAGAAGACCAGTTGGTCGAGATCCGCACACACGAGGCACAGGGGTCCGTCGCCCTCCATGAACAGCAGGTCGCCTGTGCCGGCGCATTCAGTGCAGATCCACTCCTTGAGTGCTGAGATGACGACCAGATCCGGAGTCCGTCCCTGCTTCTCGGCTAGGCGTTCCTTCTTGGCCTCGGAAAGCTCCGGGGAGACCCAATGGGTTCTGTAGGCGGCTTCGATTGCGGGATCACCGCTCTTCGAAAACCGCAATAGTCGATGATCCCTCGATCGCGACAGGTAGGCAGTCTCGCTGGGGTTCAGGCCCTGTTTCTGAGCCCAACGGCGGAAGGCGGCCATAGCGGCCGAGATCTTTGAGAGGTTGGCCGTGACCTGGCGCTCGAGATAGTCGACCCGACCCTGACGCCACCGATCGAGCTGGGGTGTCGTCAGCCATCCGACGCCTACCAGCACGTCGATCGCCGTCACGAAATGGCGAACGGCAAGGGCCTCCTCGGCCGCCTTGACCACCCGCTCTTCGAGCTTGCTCCGAGCCGTTGTGGCCATGGGTAAGAGTTTCGATCAGACCACGGTGGATGTCCACCAATCCGGCGCGGAGCGAGAAGGACCGCGCCCCGGGGTGCGAGACTGACCGAGTGAGCGATGGGGTTAATTCGCTTTTTGACTTCTCCGACGTACCCGACCTGGTCACCGCTTGGCCATGTGAACCTGACCGGTGTGATCGCCAACGTCACAAAGGCCTGGCGCCCCGTGGGGCGTATGCCCTGTGGTCCACAGCCGAGGTCCTCGCCGATAATTGGAACGAGCGTCTCGCGCTCCCGAGCCTGTCCAGTTCTGATCGTCCGGCGCTCGATCACTGGTTCGACGATCTCCCCCCTATCGCCCGCCGCCTAGGGACGACAGCTTGGCTCTCCCGCTTTGCGGCTTCCTTTACCGACCTCGCCGCAGGCGTGGCGAGTGGTCATCTCGAGCTCGCGTGCACTAGCGAAGAAGTAGCCTTCCGGATTCTCCTGAGCGACTGCTCACGGGTGCTCAACGACGGACTCGCGGTTCCACCGAACTTTGACGAGTGGCCCGGCCACGGCGACGACTTCGACTTCGATCTCAACCGAATCGAGACGATTGTCTGCTGGGACTACGACGTCGAATGGCTATGGGATCCCGGACTCGACGGAATAGAGAGCGGCGAAATTGCCGAATCTCCGCTCATCGGTGCTGTCAACTTGCACCCGAGAGACTGGTTCCACGCGTTTGAAGGTGCCACTCGAATTCCATCTCCCGGTCCGCCTCTTCCTTCGGCCTGATCCGGGGAGCTGGTGGCTACAACCGGCACGGTCTCGCTGACCAAGCCGAACAGGGCCATTGGCGTTCCCCAACCGCCCGAAGCAGCGTCCACATCCTGTCCGTCAGTATCCCGGCGACGTATCCGGTAAGTGCTGGGTATGCCCACATCTATCGACGTCAGCAGGACAATCGCCACCAGGCCGGCGTGAACGGGGGCAGTCGGCCGCTTTAGGGGTGAGTGTTCGGGGGGAGTTCAGTCGAGCGTTAGGGCGAGGGCTTGTCGTCGATCGGCAGTCCAAGTCCGGCAGTCTCCTCAGCTTGTAGCCCCTAGGGTCTCCAGCATGAAGACGACTCGTCTCAAGGTCACGATGAGCGAGGTACAGCCAACCGTAGTGCGGGTCCTCGATGTCCCGGCGGTGGTTCTCCTTCCCGAGCTGCATGATCTTCTGCAGGCGGCCATCGGGTGGACCGACTCACATCTGCATCAGTTCGTAGCGGGCGACATCAGCTACGGGATGCCCGACCTCGATGGGCCGGACGACGAGCGTGACGAGTCGGCCGTGGCGCTCCGGGCGCTGCCTAATCGCTTCATCTACCTCTACGACTTCGGCGACGGCTGGGAGCACGACGTTGTCGTGGTCGGACTCGGCGGCGACTGGCCGGGCGTCGTCGCGGGAGAGGGCGCATGCCCCCCCGAGGATGTCGGCGGGCCGCATGGCTACGCCGAGTTCCGCAGGGTGATGGCTGACCCCGACCAGCGTGAGCACGAAGAGTTTCGGACCTGGGCGGGAAGCTGGAACGACGGCTTCGACCTGGACGCCACCGACCTGCTTGTCCGCCAAACCGTTGGTGCGGTGCCGGCGCCGGTTCGAGTCGTACTCGGGCTGGCAGCCGATGGAGTGAAGTTGACTCCGGGCGGTCGCCTGCCCCGTGCCTTCGTGCGCGAAGTCCAGGAGCTCTATCCAAGCTGGAACTTGTCGGAACGGCCCGCGTCCATCGAAGAGGACCTACCGCCGCTGGCTGCCCTGCACGATCTGTTGCGGCACGTCGGGCTCCTCCGCTTGAACAAAGGAACCCTCGGTCCTACTCGGGCCGCCGTCGACGACCTCGAGGTGATCCGACGGCTGAAGTCGTGGTTCAGCCCTGGCGACGGTTTCGTGCCCATTCTCGTCAGCGACGCCCTCGCCAACCTCGTCGTCGACGGCCCCTGCCGACCCGACGAGCTGGCCGCTCGGCTACTACCCGTGCTTGGCGATGGTTGGGCCACCAGCCAAGGACAGGGGCTGGATGCGGGTCGGATCCGTCACGAGTTGTACCGACTGCAGTCCATCCTGGTGGGGCTCGACCTCATTCAGAGCGACAACGGAACATGGACAGCGGGTCCTTCCGCGCTCTGGCTGCTGCCGCGGGCGACGGCGCTGGCCCACATATGGTCAAAATGGCACACGTCGTCGTAAGGAGCCGGCGTCGGGGGAAGGTCCCCAAGAGCGCTTCCCGCGCTGTCACTCCGTACCGGCGTATGGGGGCACCACCGATCAAATCATTTGAAACCGAAGCTCCCGATACGTCTCGCCGGGTTCTACGGCGTATCGATCCGTTCTTGCCGCCTGAACAGCACCTCACTGAGACCATGCTTGGCGATGTCTTGACGGAGTTGCTCAAGCTCGATGTCGCGTTTGTCGCCCTTATAGGGTCCTTCCCGGTAATACTCGACCGTGCGCGTTGGGTTCCAGATGGCGATGTAAACGGGCGACCTGGGTTCTCCAACGTAGGGGTCGTCTCCCAACGTAAGTGCCCAAATGAGACGTGGCACGGTTTCTCGGATCCAAAACCTGGCCTTGGAACAGCCCGGCTCGAAGGTAATGACGCCCCCTTCTACGGGTATGCCGACTCGGTTTTGTTTCCCCATGAAGACCGTCCCGCATTGATGACCCATCCGCCTGAATGCACATCGCAATGACATCAGAGGTCGAAAAGCAAATGAAGCTTGACACCATACGCACTCTCAACCGGCGC
>Ga0307374_10012245_pt1 | contig 12068 bp, 7 predicted proteins | sample OX3MG_FD_202532 | JGI IMG/M metagenome (GOLD analysis project Ga0307374, IMG submission 202532) | Soil microbial communities from Risofladan, Vaasa, Finland - OX-3 | ecosystem: Environmental > Terrestrial > Soil > Coastal area > Acid sulfate soil | place: Finland: Risofladan, Vaasa | collected...
CGTGCGCGAGCAGGTAGACAAGGCGAGCCTCCTCGGTCGCGGTGGAGCGGGCTTCCCCGCGGGGCGCAAGTGGTCGATGCTGCGCGCTGCCGAGACGACCTACCTCGTCGTGAACGGCGACGAGAGCGAGCCCGCGACCTTCAAGGACCACCTCCTCGTCGAGCGCGATCCTCACCAGGTCGTCGAGGGCACGATCATCGCGGCCTACGCGCTCCAGGTCCGGCAGGCCTTCATCTTCTGCCGCGGCGAGTTCGCGCTCGGTCTCGAGCGGCTCCAGCAGGCGTGCAACGACGCGTACGAGATCGGCGCGCTCGGCGACTCGATCTTCGGCTCGGGCTTCTCGGTCGACCTCGTCGTCCACCCCGGCGCGGGGGCGTACATCTGCGGCGAGGAGACGGCGCTGCTCGAGAGCCTCGAGGGAAAGCGCGGCTTCCCCCGGATCAAGCCGCCGTACTTCCCCGCGGCGATCGGCCTCTACGGGGCGCCGACGGTCGTGAACAACATCGAGACCGTGTCGAACCTCCCGTGGATCGTCGAGCACGGCGGCGAGGCCTTCTCGGCGCTCGGGCACGGCACGTCGACGGGCACGCGCCTGTTCGCTCTCTCCGGGCGCGTGGCGAGGCCGGGGTGGTACGAGCTCGAGATGTCGAAGACGACGTTTCGCGACGTCATCTTCGACCCGAGCCTCGGCGGCGGCATCCGCGGCGGTGCCGAGCTCAAGGCGTTCATCCCCGGCGGGGTCTCCGCGCCGTGGTTCGGCCCGGACCACCTCGACCTCGGCCTCGACCAGGACGCGGTGGGCGCCGCCGGGTCGATGCTCGGCTCGGGGTCGATCGTCGTCATGGACGAGAGCACGTGCGCAGTGCGGGCGGCGTGGCGCATCACGCGCTTCTTCTCGCGCGAGTCGTGCGGGCAGTGCACGCCGTGCCGCGAGGGGAGCGGCTGGCTCGAGAAGATCATGGCCCGCATCGAGGGCGGCCAGGGGCGCGAGGCCGACCTCGACCTGCTCATGGACGCGTGCGACAACATCGCGCCGGGCGTGTCGTGGCCGCCGCAGCAGACGACGATCTGCGTGCTCGGCTCGTCGATCCCGTCCTCGATCGCCTCGGCGATCCGGATGTTCCGCGACGAGTTCCTCCTCCACGTAAAGGACGGCGCGTGCCCGTTCGGGGCGTCGCGATGACCGACGTCACGTCCCGGCCGGGGTCCGGCGGGGGCGGCGGGGGCGGGGAGGCGCCGGACGCCGTGCACGTCACGATCGACGGCCGCGCGGTCGCGGCGCGCCCGCGTGAGCTCCTCATCGAGGCGGCCGAGCGCGCGGGCGTCTACATTCCGCGCTTTTGCTATCACCCGCGCATGGAGCCGGTCGGGATGTGCCGGATGTGCCTCGTCGAGGTGTCGGGACCGCGCGGCTTCAGCCTGCAGCCCGCGTGCTACCTCCGCGTGAGCGAGGGCCAGGAGATCGTCACGGCGTCGGCCAAGGCGCGAAAGGCCCAGGAGGGCGTCCTCGAGTTCCTCCTCGTCAACCATCCGCTCGACTGCCCCGTGTGCGACAAGGGGGGTGAGTGCCCTCTACAGGACCAGGCGCTCTCGCACGGGCCGGGGGAGAGCCGCTTCGTCGAGGAGAAGCGCCACTGGGCGAAGCCGATCGAGATCGGCCCGCTCGTCTACCTCGACCGCGAGCGGTGCATCCAGTGCGCGCGCTGCACGCGCTTCGCGGACGAGATCGCGGGCGAGGCCCTCATCGACTTCGCGTTCCGCGGCGCGAGCATCGAGGTCGCGCCGTTCCCGACGCGCCCGTTCTCCTCGGTCTTCAGCGGCAACACGATCCAGATCTGCCCGGTCGGGGCGCTCACCGCGCCCGCGTACCGATTCAAGTCGCGGCCCTGGGACCTCGAGCAGGTCGAGACGACGTGCACGACGTGCTCGGTCGGCTGCCGGGTCGTCGCCCAGTCCTCCGCGGGGTCCCTCGTCCGCTACCTCGGCGTCGACGTCGACCCGGTGAACCAGAGCTGGTTGTGCGACCGCGGCCGCTACGGCTTCGAGGCCGTGGGCTCGCCGGACCGGCTCACCGAGCCGCTCGTGCGCCGGCAGTCCGGCCTCGAGAGCGCGCGCTGGCACGACGCGATCGGAGAGGTCGCGGCCGGCGTGCGCCAGGCGCTCGCGGCCGGCGGCGCCGTCGCGATAGGTGTCGTCGGCGGGGCGCGCCTCGCGAACGAGGACGCGTACGCGTGGTCCAAGCTCGCCCGCACGGTGCTTCGGACCGACGCCGTCGACGCGCAGCTCGGCGACGGGCTCCCCGCCCCCCTCGTGCTCGGGCTTCCCCGCGCGACGATCGACGACGCGGCGTCCGCCAAGGTCGTGATCGTGATCTCCGGCGACGTGCGCGAGGAGCTCCCCGTGCTCTACCTGCGGCTGCGTGCCGCCGCGAAGGCGGGGACCGCGCTCGTCGAGTGCTCACCGGTGCCGACCGCCCTCGCCGAGCTCGCGGCTGCGCGTCTCACATACCGACCGGGTGAGGTCGCGGAGCTCGCCGAGGCGCTCGTGGGAGGCGACGGCGCGAGAGAGGCTGCCGGCGTGCCCGCCGCCGAGATCATGGCCGTCCGGGCGCTCATCGCGGCGGCAGCGGGAGACGGCGCTCCGGCGGGCTCGGGCGTCGTCGTCGTGCTCGGCCGCCCCTCGCTCTCCGAGAGCGACGCGCCCGCGTCGCGCGCCGCGAGCGTGCTCCACGCGGCCCTCCCCGGAGCCCGCTTCCTCCCGGCGCTCCGCCGGGGGAACGTTCTCGGCGCCCTCGACATGGGCCTCGCGCCGGGCATGCTCCCCGGCCGTGTCACCCTCGAGGACGCGCGCTCGTGGTTCTCCGAGGCGTGGGGGACAGATCTCCCCGAGAGCGCGGGGCCCGACACCGCAGGGATCCTCGCTGCTGCCGCGTCGGGCGAGTGCAAGATGCTCGTGCTGCTCGGCGCGGACCCGCTCGCGGACTTCCCCGACGCCGAGCTCGCCCGCGCCGCGCTTGCCGGCGTGCCGCTGCTCGTCTCGCTCGGCACCCACCCCGACGCCTCGTCGCGCGTCGCGCACGTCGTGCTCCCGGTCGCGGGCGACGCCGAGCGGGCGGGGTCGACGACGAACATCGAGGGTCGCGTCAGCCGCCTCGCGCCGAAGGTCGTCGCTCCGGGCGTCGCGTGGCCCGCGTGGACGGTCGCCGTGGAGCTCGCCCGGCGCCTCGGCGCCGACCTCGGCTTCGACAACCTCGAGGCGCTCTCCGCCGAGGTCGAGCGCGTCGCGCCCGCGTACCGCGGCCTGAGCGCCGACGCGCTGACAGGTCCCGCGGGGCGCGACGGCATCGTCGCCCCGGTCGACTCGGTGGCGGTCTCCATCGGGACGCGCGCCGCTCGCCGCCCGATCGACCCGATGGCGACGCCGGGGATCGCCTCGGTCGAGGAGCAGGGCGCGCCGCTCGGAGTCGGCTCCGCGACCCCGCTCGGCGGCGACGCGGTCCGCGACACGGCACTCGCCGCGCCGTCGGCCGCGCGCCCGGGGCTCGTCCGCCCGCCGGCGGCGGCGCCCGTCGCGGTGCCTCGGCTCGACGCGTACTCGCACCGCCTCGTCGTCCGCCGGGCACTGTACGACGCCGGCACTCTCGTCGCGGCGAGCCCGTCGCTCGCGCCGCTCGCGGGGCCGCAGCGCCTCTCGGTCCACCCCGCCGCGCTCGCCACGCTCGGCCTCGGGGACGGAAGCGAGGTGCGCGTCCGCTCGGGCCGCGGCGACGTCGTCGTCGTCGCCGAGGCGGACCCGACCCTCGAGCGCGGAGTCGTGGTGCTCACCTCCCACCTCGCGGCAGAGCCCGCGCCCGGCGCCGGCGCCGGCGCCGGCCGCCAGCCCGAGGACGCGCGGCCCCGCACCTCGGCAGGGTGTGGCCTCGTCGACGCTGCGGCGACCGTGACCGACGTCCGGCTCGAGACCGTCAGCGCACCGGACCTGGAGGGGAACTGATGGGCGACCCGCTCTTCTCCCACGGCGTCGGCCTCGCGGTCGTCGTCATCGTCCTCGTGAAGGTCGTCGTCGCGTTCGTCGTGCTCCTCGTCTCGACGATGCTCATGGTCTGGTTCGAGCGCAAGGTCATCTCGGACATGCAGAACCGCATCGGGCCGAACCGCGCCGGACCCTTCGGCCTCTTGCAGTCGCTCGCCGACGGAACGAAGCTCTTCTTCAAGGAGGACCTGCTCCCCGAGCGCGCGGACCGCTTCGTCTTCCGCCTCGCGCCTCTCCTCGCCGTCGTGCCGGCGTTCCTCGTCTTTGCCGTGATACCCGTCGGCGGCGTCGTGACGATCGCGCACCACACCGTCGAGCTCCAGGTCGCAGACCCCCCGATGGGGATCCTCTTCCTGCTCGCGATGAGCTCGGTCGCGGTCTACGGGACGATGCTCGCGGGCTGGTCGTCGGGGTCGAAGTACCCGCTGCTCGGCTCGGTGCGCGCGTCCGCGCAGATGATCTCCTACGAGGCCGCGCTCGGCCTCACGGTCGTGACCGTGGTGCTCGAGGCGCACTCGCTCTCGACCCGCGCGATCGTCGCGTCCCAGTCGCACCACTTCTGGCAGTGGAACGTGCTCCGCCTCGGCTTCGTGCCGTTCGCGATCTTCCTCATCGCCTCGACCGCCGAGATGAACCGCCCGCCGTTCGACCTCGCCGAGGGCGAGTCCGAGCTCGGTGGCGGCTTCAACACCGAGTACTCGTCGCTGCGCTTCGCGCTCTTCTACCTCGCGGAGTTCATGAACACGATCACGATGTCCGCGCTCGCCGTCACGCTGTTCTTCGGTGGGCCGGACGGACCGGGGTTCCACTTCCTCCCGTGGCTCTGGCCGATCGCGTGGTTCCTCGGCAAGACGGTCGCCTTCTGCTACATCCAGGTGTGGATCCGCGCGTCGCTCCCGAGGATGCGCTACGACCAGCTCATGGACCTCGGGTGGAAGCGGCTCATCCCGCTCGCGCTCGGCTGGCTCCTCGTCGTCGCAGGGGTGAACCTCTCGGCCGCGTGGGGCTTCGCGCTGATCGGCGGGTGCATCGTCGCCGCAGGACTGCTCTACCAGTCGGTCCGGGTCGGACGGCGCCGGCGCGAGCAGGTCGCTGCACCGGGCGATGGCGGTGCGCCATCGCGACCCGTCGCGCTCGGACGCGTCGCGGGCTCGGGACGGACGGGAGCCTGACGTGGGTGTCTTCGACGATCTGCGTTTCTTCGCCGGCTTCAAGCTCACCTTGAAGCAAGTCCTCGAGCCGCGCGTGACTCGCGAGTACCCGAAGGAGAAGGCCCCGAAGCCGCCACGCGCCCACGGGCGCCACGTCCTCAACCGCTACGAGGACGGCATGGAGAAGTGCATCGGCTGCGAGCTCTGCGCGGCCGTGTGCCCGGCGGACTGCATCTATGTTCGCGGCAAGGACAACGACCCGGACGACCCGGTCTCGCCCGGCGAGCGGTACGGCTTCGTCTACGAGATCAACTACCTGCGCTGCATCCACTGCGACCTCTGCGTCGAGGCGTGCCCGACCGAGGCGATCACCGAGTCGAAGCTGTTCGAGTTCTCCTTCACGAGCCGCGCGGACGCGATCTACACCAAGGCCGAGCTCGTCGTCGGCGACGACGGCGCGCCGCAGCACCTCCCGTGGGAGGACTGGCGCGAGGGTGACGACCTTCACACCTCGGGCTGGATGCGCGCGACCTCGCCGTCGGGATCGGCGAAGTACGAGGGCGAGGTGCAGTGGTCGGGCGAGCTCGGCTACGGCGTGCGCCCGGCCGAGGGCGGCCAGAGCGGCTCGCGCGACGACGACGCGACGGGCAACATCTCGGTCCGCACGGTCTCGCGCAACAAGATCCCGGTGCGATTCGGCGGGAGGGTCCGGTGAGCGCGGGCAGCGCCGTGCTCGCGGCCGCGACGATCCCCGACGCGATCACCTTCGCGCTCGCGGCGGTGATCTGCGTCGTCGGGGCGCTCGGCGTCGTGCTCATGCGCAACCCCGTGCACTCGGCGCTCGCGCTCGTCATGACCCTCTTCGGGATCGCGGTGCTCTTCGTCGAGCAGGACGCGCAGTTCCTCGCGGCCGTCCAGGTCATCGTCTACACGGGCGCGATCGTCGTGCTCTTCCTCTTCGTCATCATGCTGCTCGGCGTCGACCGCCGCGAGAGCGTCCTCGCGGACACCTTCCGCGGCCAGCGCGTCGTCGCGCTCGTGCTCGGGCTCATGGTCCTCGCCGAGGTCGTCCTGCTCGCCCGGACGCGCTGGACGACGGGCGCTCACTCGGTCGCGGGGCCGCTCAACGGCCCGGGATCGAACGTCGTCAAGCTCGGTCGCTCGATCTTCACGACCTACCTCATCCCGTTCGAGGTCACCTCCGCGCTCCTCGTCGTCGCGGTGGTCGGCGCGGTCGTGCTCGCACGGCGCCCGGGCCTGCACGACGTGCCCGGAGGCTCTCCCGACCCGGACGGGCTCGACGCGGCCGGCGGCGGCGCACCCGACGCGACGCTCGACGGCGGCGGTGCGCAGGACGGCGCTGGCGCCCGCAGCGGCGACACGGTCCGCAGCGGCGACACGGTCCGCAGCGGCGACACGGTCCGTAGCGACACGGTCCGCAGCGGCGACACTGTGGTGACGCGGTGAGCGTCCATGCGAGCTGGTACCTCACGCTCGCCGCGCTCCTGTTCACGATCGGTGCGGTCGGTCTGCTCGTGCGCCGGAACGTCCTCGTGATGTTCATGTGCATCGAGCTCATGCTCAACGCGGCGAACCTCACGTTCGTGACCTTCGCGCGCGCGCTGAACGACATCGGTGGTCAGGTCGCGGTCTTCTTCGTCCTCGTCGTCGCGGCGGCCGAGGTGGTCGTCGGCCTCGGGATCATCGTCGCGATCTTCCGGCGCAAGGTCGGAACGACCGCGGACGACGCGCACCTGTTGAAGGGATGACCGGACCGACGTGATCCACGCCGCATTTCTCATTCCGCTGCTCCCGCTCGCGGGCTTCGCGGTCCTCGCCCCGTTCGGGCGCAAGATCGGCAACCCGATCGCGGGGTGGATCGCGACGCTTCTCGTCGCGGGCTCCTTCGTCGTCACGATCCTCGTGTTCGTCGCGCTCTTCCGGCTCCCGCCGGACCAGCGCTCGGTGACCGAGCACTGGTTCACCTGGATCGGGGTCGACAGGCTCCAGGTCGGCGCCGGGCTGCTCGTCGATCCGCTGTCGATGACGATGGCGAGCTTCGTCACGGGGGTGAGCGCGCTCATCCACCTGTACTCGATCGGCTACATGCGCCACGACGAGCAGTACGCGAAGTTCTTCACCTACCTGAACCTCTTCGTGTTCTCGATGCTCATGCTCGTTCTCGCGGACAACTTCGTGCTCTCGTTCTTCGGCTGGGAGGGCGTCGGGGTCTGCTCGTACTTCCTCATCGCGTTCTGGTTCGACCGCGCCGACGCGGCGAGCGCGGGCAAGAAGGCGATGATCTTCAACCGCATCGGTGACGCGGGCTTCCTCCTCGGGCTCTTCCTCATCTTCGAGCGCACGGGGAGCTTCACCTACACGACCGTGTTCGCCCGGCTCGGCTCGGTGGGCACGCCGAGCCTCGTCGCGATCGCGCTGCTGCTCTTCCTCGGCGCGGTCGGCAAGTCGGCCCAGATACCGCTCTTCCCGTGGCTGGCGGACGCGATGGCCGGCCCGACGCCTGTCTCCGCGCTCATCCACGCGGCGACGATGGTGACGGCCGGCGTCTACCTCATGTGCAGGATCAACCCGATCCTGCACCTCGCACCCGACGCGGCGCACGTGATCGCGTGGATCGGCGTCGCGACGGCCTTCGTCGGCGCGACGAGCGCGTGCGCGCAGAGCGACATCAAGAAGGTCCTCGCCTACTCGACGGTCTCCCAGCTCGGCTACATGTTCCTCGCGGCGGGCTCGGGCGCGTACGTCGCGGCGATCTTCCTCATGCTCACGCACGCGTTCTACAAGGCGCTGCTCTTCCTCGGCGCCGGGTCGGTCATCCACGCGATGGACGAGGACCAGGACATCAAGAACATGGGCGGGCTCGCGAGGCTCATGCCGGTCACGGGGATCACCTTCCTCCTCGGATGGCTCTCCATAGCGGGAGTCCCTCCGTTCAGCGGCTTCTGGTCGAAGGGCGACGTCCTCGAGAACGCGTGGGCGGTCACGCCCGCGCTCTGGGCCGTCGGCGCGCTGACCGCGGCGCTCACCGCCTACTACATGGGTCGGGAGTACTTCCTCGTCTTCCGGGGCGAGCGGCGATGGGTCGAGGCGCGACCCGCCGCCGCCGGCGGGCACGGCGTGAGCGACCACGGTGCAGCCACGCGCGCCGATTTGCAGGGCGCGGGCATGCAGGGCGCGGGCATGCAGGGCGCGGGCATGCAGGGCGCGGACGGGCCGGGCGAGGACGTCCACGCGTCGTACACGGCGCGTGGCCTCCACCCGCACGACCCGACGTGGCACATGAGCGCTCCGCTCGTCGTCCTCGCCGCGCTCGCGGTGCTCGGGGGCCTCGTGAACCTCCCGTTCCACCCGAGCCTCGACTTCCTCGAGCGCTGGCTCGACCCAGTTGTCGGCGCGACTCTGCTCCACCACCACTTCAGCACCGGCGCGCTGTGGCTCTTCTCGATCGTCGACGCCGCGCTCGCGCTCGGTGGCGTCGCGGTCGCCGCCGCGCTCTGGCGCCGCCGCTCGGACCGGCCCGCACTCGAGCCGCGCTTTTTGTTCATGGCGTGGTTCGTCGACGCGGCCGAGGACCGGGTCGTCGCCCGGACGGGGAGCGTGCTCGCGTCGCTCACCGCGTCGGTCGTCGAGTCGAGGATCGTCGACGGCGCCGTCAACGGCGTCGCGTCGCTCGTGCGCATCTCGGGCCAGCGACTCCGCCGCCTCCAGACGGGCTACGTCCGCACCTACGCGCTCGGCCTCACCGCGGGAGTCGTCATCCTCATCGCCTACCTGCTCGTCCGGGTGGGCTCGTGATCGCGCTCGGGACGGCCTCGGGGCCGATCGTCCTCACGGGGATCACGACGGGCCAGCGCGCCTTCCCCTACCTCACGATGCTCGTCCTCGTCCCCGTCGTCGCGGCGTTCGTCGTCATGTGGCTCCCGAGGCGGAGCACGTGGGCGATCCGCGCGGTCGGGATGGCCGGCGCGCTCGGCGTCCTCGGCATCGCCGCGGCGGTGCTCGACCAGTTCCAGGTCGGCGACGGCGGCTACCAGATGGTGAGCCACCACGCCTGGGTCGCTCCGCTCGGGATCTCCTGGACGCTCGGAGTCGACGGCATCTCGCTGTTCCTCCTGCTCATGACCGCGCTGCTCTTCGTGATCGCGCTCGCCGGAACCTCGGAGAGGGCGAACACGAAGGCCTTCACCGCATGGGTGCTGCTGCTCGAGGCGGGGTGCGTCGGGAGCTTCCTCTCGCTCGACGTCCTGCTGTTCTTCCTCTTCTTCGAGCTCACCCTCGTGCCGACGTACTTCATCATCGGCGGCTGGGGCCACGAGCGGCGAGGCTACGCGGCGACGAAGTTCTTCCTCTACACCTTCGCCGCGTCGGCCTTCATGCTCGTCGGGATCGTCGCCCTCGTGTTCCTCCACCAGAGCCAGACCGGCGTGACGACCTTCGACGTGCGCAGCCTCGCGGCGACGCACCTCTCGGGGACAGCGGAGATGCTCCTGTTCCTCGCGTTCACCGCGGCGTTCGCGGTCAAGGCACCGATCTTCCCGTTCCACACGTGGTCTCCCGACGCGTACGGCGAGGCGCCGGCCGCGGGTTCCGTGCTGCTCGCGGGCGTGATGGCCAAGCTCGGCACGTACGGCATCGTGCGCTTCGACCTCGGGCTCTTCCCGCACGCGGTCGTCGTGATCGCACCACTTTTGCTCACCCTCGGGGTGATCGGCATCGTCTACGGCGGGATCGTCGCGGCCGTGCAGAAGGACCTGAAGCGCCTCGTCGCGTACTCGTCCCTCGCGCACCTCGGTTTCATCGTCGTCGGAGCGTTCGCGCTCACCGGGGAGGCGCTGTCAGGGGCGGTCCTCCAGATGGTCAACCACGGCCTCTACACCGCGGCGCTCTTCATCCTCATCGCGATGATCTACCGGCGCCGGGGCACGTTCCAGATCCCGCGCCTTCGCGGGCTGCAGAAGGCGGCGCCCGTCATGGCCGGCGTCTTCACGCTCGTCATGCTCGCCTCGATCGGCGTGCCCGGGCTGAACGGCTTCGTCGGCGAGTTCCTCATCTTGTCTGGCACGTTCCTCACGCACCGCTGGTGGGCGGTCGTCGCGACGGGCGGCATCGTCATAGCGGCGGTCTACCTGCTCTGGGCGTACCAGCAGGTGTTCCACGGCCGCGAGGACCCCGCTCTGTCCGAGGAGGGGTTCGCCGAGATGACGTGGCGCGAGGGCCTCGTGCTCGCACCGCTCGTCGTGCTCATCGTCCTGCTCGGCGTGTACCCGAAGCCCGTGCTCGACCGGATCTCTCCCTCGGTCGACGAGGTCGTGCTCCACGTCGAGCAGGTCGCCCACCCGCGCATCCCGCTCGTCGGCCAGCCCGAGACGGTCACCGTCGCGCTCGGGAGCGCTACGTACGGCCCGGGAACGGTCGTGACGCTCGACCCGACGACGGGCCGCGTCGTCCGGATCACGAACGTCCGGCACGCGAAGGGGGCGTCGAAGTGATCGCAACACAGCTCCTCGCGGCGAGCGGGATCGCGATCCCGCACATCGACTACACGTCGATCCTGCCCGAGCTCATCCTCCTCGGCGGGATGCTCCTCATCCTCGCGGTCTCGGCGCTCAGCCCGCGCCCGCTCCCGACCGAGGCGTACGCGACGGCGGCCGTCGGCCTTGGGGCCGCGTCCCTCGTGACCTCGCTCATCCTCTGGCGCGACGTCACGGACCGCGGGCCGTTCACGACCGTGGCGCACTCGATCGACGTCGACGGCTTCGCGGTCTTCTTCCTCGTCGCGATCTCGTGCATCCTCGTCGTCGCGCCGATGCTCGGAGCGGGCTACCTCCGCCGTGAGGGGATCGCGGGTCCCGAGTACTACGCGCTCGCGCTGATCTCGGGGTCGGGCGCGATGTTCATGGCGTCCGCGAACGACCTCGTCCTCGTCTTCCTCGGCCTCGAGATCCTCTCGATCCCGCTGTACGTGCTCGCGGGCCTCGACCACCGCCGGGAGGCGTCCGGCGAGGCCGCGATGAAGTACTTCGTGCTCGGAGCGTTCTCCTCCGCGATCTTCGTCTACGGCATCGCCCTCACCTACGGGGCGACGGGCTCGACGAACCTCGCGGAGATCGGGGCGTTCCTCGCGCGCAATGTCGTGACGTCGAACGGCGTGCTCGTCGGAGGGCTTGGCCTGCTCCTCGTCGGCTTCGCGTTCAAGGTCGCGGCCGTGCCGTTCCACATGTGGACGCCAGACGTCTACCAGGGCGCCCCGACCCCCGCGGCCGGGTTCATGGCCGCGATGGCAAAGGCGGGCGGGTTCGCCGCGCTGCTGCGAGTCTTCGTCTCGACCTTCCCGTCGCTTCGGAGCTCGTGGCAGCCCGTCGTCTTCGTCCTCGCCGCCCTCACCCTCCTCCTCGGCGCGGTCGTCGCCGTCGTGCAGAGCGACGTGAAGCGGATGCTCTCGTACTCCTCGATCAACCACGCCGGCTTCGTGCTCCTCGGTCTCGAGGCCGCGACCGCGCGGGGCGTCGCGGCGAGCCTCTACTACGTCTTCACCTACGGCCTCGTCGTGCTCGGGAGCTTCGCGGTCGTCTCGCTCGTCGGCGGGAGAGGGGAGTCGCGCCACGACCTCGCGCGGTTCCGCGGCCTCGGGCGACGCCAGCCGGTCCTCGCGACGAGCTTCGCGGTGCTCCTGCTCGCGCAGGCCGGTGCGCCGTTCACGACGGGCTTCTTCGCGAAGCTCTACGTCGTCGAGGCGTCCGCCGCGGCCCACAGCTACCTGCTCGCCGCGATCGCGATGGGCTCCGCGGCGATCGCCGCGTTCTTCTACCTCCGCGTCGTGTTCCTCATGTTCTCCGACGCGGGAGCGGCCGAGCCGGCAGCCGC
>Ga0307374_10012246_pt1 | contig 12067 bp, 10 predicted proteins | sample OX3MG_FD_202532 | JGI IMG/M metagenome (GOLD analysis project Ga0307374, IMG submission 202532) | Soil microbial communities from Risofladan, Vaasa, Finland - OX-3 | ecosystem: Environmental > Terrestrial > Soil > Coastal area > Acid sulfate soil | place: Finland: Risofladan, Vaasa | collected...
CGCGCGAGATCGATCTGCCCGACGCGTTCGAGCGCGTCCCCGGCTCGGTAAAGCTCCAATCAGGCACCAGCCGAATCCCGGTCGCGGATCGCGGCCCGCTAAAGGAACTAGGAATCCTGTAGAGCGCACCAACATCCGATCCCGGTCCCGTGCCTGGTCCCTCGCCCTGAAAGGGACGTGCCACTGGCACACGGCCAGGTGAGGGTCCTCATCGTGCGCGGCCATCCGATGGCCGCGCAACTTGGAGTCCCGACGATCCGCACCCCGGCGAAGGAGGATGCACCGCGCGGAGGCTGCTCCCCAAACCTTGAATCCTGCCGTCCAACCTAATAGGCGTTAGTGTTGCTATGAACGACCTCGAAAGCTTTCGTAAAGAGACTCGCGCGTGGCTCGAATCCAACTGCCCGCCCGAGATGCGCACACCGCTTCAGTCCGAAGACGACACCTGCTGGGGCGGACGCAAATGGAAATTCAAGTCCGACGCGCAGCGCTTGTGGCTCGAACGGATGGCCGCCAAGGGATGGACCGTTCCCGAGTGGCCGCTCGCCTACGGCGGCGGCGGGCTCAGCCGCGACGAAGCGAAGATCCTGCGCCAGGAGATGCGCGCGCTCGGATGCCGCTCGCCGCTCGATAGCTTCGGCATCTGGATGCTCGGGCCCGCGCTGCTCAAGTACGGCTCCGAGGCGCAGAAACGCGACTATCTCCCGCCCATCGCGCGCGGCGAAATCCGGTGGTGTCAGGGCTATTCCGAGCCCGGCTCCGGCTCCGATCTCGCCTCGCTGCAGACGCGCGCCGAGGACAAGGGCGATCACTACGTTATCAACGGCTCGAAAATCTGGACGTCATACGCCGATAAAGCAGACTGGATTTTCTGCCTGGTCCGCACCGATCCCGCCGCGCCCAAACACGAAGGCATCAGCTTTATTCTCTTCGACATGGAAAGCGCCGGCGTCTCGACCAAACCGATCACGCTGATCTCGGGCGCATCGCCGTTTTGCCAGACCTTCTTCGATGACGTCCTGGTGCCGAAGGCCAACCTGGTCGGCAAGCTCAACAAAGGATGGGAGATCGCCAAGTACCTGCTGACCCACGAACGCGACATGATCGGCGGGATGGGCCAGACCTCTGAGAATCGCTCGCTCGGGCAGATCGCGAGCGAGACCGTCGGCGTGGAAAACGGCGTGCTCGCCGATTCCGTCCTGCGCGGCCAGATTGCCGCGTTCGAGATCGACGCATGGGCATTTCGCCTCACGATGGAGCGCGTCGGTGACACGGCGAAGGCCGGGCAGGCGCATCCCGCCGTCTCATCGCTGCTCAAGTATTACGGCACCGAGCTCAACAAGCGGCGGCTCGAACTGGTGATGGCGGCGGGCGGGGCTAACGCTCTGGAATGGGAGGGCGAGCGCTCGCACAACGGCACCACCGCGCGCGCATGGCTGCGCTCGAAAGCGAATTCGATCGAAGGCGGTACCAGCGAGGTTCAGCTCAACATCATCGCCAAGCGCATCCTCGGACTGCCCGACGCATAGGCGGACGCATCCAGCCTCAAGCGCAAAAAAAATCGAACACAAGTGGAACCGCTGAAATGGCATTAGTCCTGACCGAAGAACAAACGATGCTCCGTGACAACACGCGGGGCTTTCTGGCCAAGAACGCGCCCATCGCTCATCTGCGCCAGCTCCGCGACACTCGCGACGCAGTCGGATTCTCGCGCGCGCTGTGGAAAGACATGGTCGAGATGGGGCTGGCCGGAATCCTGGTGCCGCAGGAATTTGGCGGACTGGGTCTGGGCCATGTCGAAGCGGGAATCGTGATGGAGGAACTCGGACATACGCTCGCTCCTTCGCCGTTTCTCGCAACCGCGGTCGTCGCCGCGACCGCGATAGCTCACGCCGGAAACGAAAAGCAAAAGCGCGACTATCTGCCGCGCATCGTCAGCGGCGACTTGATCGCGACGCTGGCCGTCGATGAAGCGGCGAAGCATCGCCCCGAAAAAATCGCGCTTCGAGCCACACCTGCGGGAAATAGCTTCGTCCTCGACGGCGAGAAGATCATGGTCCTCGACGGCCATGTCGCCGATCTGCTGATCGTCGCCGCGCGGACCGCTGGCGCTCCCGGCGAGCGCAAGGGAATCACCTTGTTCCTCGTCGATGCGAAAGCAAAGGGCGTCAACGCGGAACGCACGCCGATGGTCGATAGCCATAACGCCGCGCGCGTTCACTTCAAGAACGTCAGCGTCGGCGCCGACCCGGTACTGGGCGAGATCGACATGGGATGGAAACCGCTCGAGGGCGCGCTCAACGCCGGACGCGCCGCCGTGGCCGCCGAGCTTGCGGGACTCGCCGACCAGGCGTTCGCGCTTACCGTCAGTTATCTCAAAGAGCGCAAACAGTTCGGCAAGGTGATTGGACAGTTCCAGGCGCTGCAGCATCGCGCCGCAACTCTCTACTGCGATCTCGAACTCACTCACGCGGCGGTGCTCAAGGCGCTGCAAACCCTCGACGAGTCATTCGACAGCGCCAGCGCGATCGTCTCGGTAGCCAAGGCCAAGGCCGGCGCCACCGCAACGCTCGCGGTGCAGGAAGGCGTGCAGATGCACGGCGGTATCGGGATGACCGATGAATTCGACATCGGCTTGTTCATGAAGCGCGCGCGCGTCGGACAGGAATTATTCGGCGACGCGAACTTCCACGCTGACCGGCTGGCGCGGATGAACCGCTACTGATGAGCGCGGCGTCCCGCGGCTTTCTCGACAGCGCCGAACTCTACGACGCGATCTATCATTTCAAAAATTACGCGCGCGAATGCGAGCATCTGCGCGGCATGATCGACGCCGCCGCTCCGGGAGCGCACACGCTCCTCGATGTAGCGTGCGGCACCGGAGCGCATTCGCAATTTCTCAAAAATCATTACGCGGTTGACGGGATCGATCAGAACGAAGATTACCTCCGCGCCGCGCGGATTAAAAATCCCGCGGGCAATTATTCGCGCGCCGACATGACCGGCTTCAACCTCGGCCGGACCTACGACGCCGTGACCTGCCTGTTCAGCGCGATCGGTTACGTCGGCACCGCCGAGCGACTGAGTAGCGCCGTCGCCGCGATGGCGCGGCACGTGCGCCCGGGCGGTGTTCTAATCATCGAGCCGTGGCTGACTCCCGAGGCGTGGAAGCCTGGCGGACAGTTCATCCACACCGGACAATTACCCGACGGCCTGGTCTGCAGGATGAGCTACAGCGGCCAGGAAGGAAATTTATCGGTCCTGCAACTGCACTACCTGCGCGGCAGTGCGCGCGGGATCGAACATTTCAGCGAACGGATGGAGCTTGCACTGTTCACGCGCGCCGAGATGACGCGCGCTTTCGATACCGCCGCGATGCAAGTCAGCTACGATCCCGAAGGCCTGATGGGCCGCGGGCTGTACCTCGCGCACCGCCGCGACTGAGCATCCGCTAAACCGCGACCGACTGCGCCCGCGGCGCGAACCGCTCCTGTTCGCGCTCGAGCGGACGCATCCCGAGCATCGCGACCGCGCACATCGCGAACATCGCGAGGAACGCCGAGATCGCGATCGCGTAGCTGCCGGTCACGTCGAAAATCCTGCCGGTCACGATCGGGCTGACGAACGCGCCGAAGGTGTAAAACACGCCGGTGATTCCCAGCACCGAGCCGAGCCTCTTTATGCCGAACGATTCGATCATCACCAGCGGCATCTGGACCGCGAGCGCTCCGGCCGCGAACCCTCCCGCGAGGATGTTCAGCCCGAGCGCCAGCACGTGTGAAGCGCCCAGAAGCCCGAGCATCCCGAGCGACGCAAACGAGAAGGTTACAACCATGGCGATCCGCGCTCCGGTCCGGTCGGCGAGCGGACCGCCGAGCAGCGTGCCTGCCGTCGTTCCGATCAGGAAAAGGCTGACTGCCGTCGCAGCGAGAGTGGCCGTGTAACCGATTCCAGTCAGGTAGGCGATAAAGTGCGCGCCCATTCCAGTGCTCAGTCCCGCCAGCATCTGTACAAGGCAAACCAACCAGAACGAGCGCGTGCGGCGCGCCTGCGCGAGTTCGAGTCCAGGCAGGACGATCGGGGGTGCGGCGGCTCGGGCGCGCGAATCGGCATCCGTGCGGCCATTGGCGGCGTTGCGCGCGTCGGCGGATTTCGTGGTCTGCACGAAAATGATTATCGCCGGAACCACGACGATCAGAATCGGCAGCGCGAGCGTCAAATAGCCGAAGCGCCATCCGCCGGACTGGATCGCGTAGGAGGCAACCATCGTCATCGCGGCGCCGCCGAGCGTCGCGCCCGAAAATGCGATGCCCATCGCGAGTCCGCGCCGATTCTGGAACCATCCCGCGATAATCAGCGTGGTGGGAATCGAGGTCGAAGCACCGACGCAGATTCCGAACAGCCCGTTGATCGCAAGGAATTCGGAAAAGGTTGTCGCACGGCTCAGGCCGAGCCACAGCAGGCCGGTGATCGTGGCGCCCACGATCATCATTTTTTTTGGATTAACGCGATCGGCGATAAGTCCGATGAGCGGCCCCGCCGCGCCGCCGGTGATCCAGCCGATCGAAACCGCGACCGAAAGCTTCGCACGGGTCCATCCGAAGGTCTTGAGCACCGGCACGAAGAACACCGCGCCGCAATTTATTCCGCCCCAGATGAAAAACATCGTGACGAAAATCGCGCCAACGATGATCCATCCCTGTCGTTCCCGATCTGTCATGCGGCTCTCCGCGCAAGCGAGCAATCGCGCGCAGCGCATAGTAGCACGCATCGCGCAAAGCACCAGCGCGCGGCGCTCAAAGCATCGCTTCGATCAGGCTTGGTCCCGGTTCGCTCAGCGCGCGTTCGAGATGCTTCACCAGATCGTCGGCGGTCTCGACGCGCACGCCGGGTACGCCGAGCCCTCGCGCCAGTTCGGTCCAGCGAATTTCCGGCGGATGAAGTTCGGTCAGGCTGCGCGCCTGCCGTCCGGGTTCCGTGTTACCGGCGCGCGCGGCCTCGATTTGCAAAATCCGGTAGGCGCGATTCGCGCAGACAATCGTCGTGACGTTCAGGTTCTCGCGCGCCTGCGTCCACAATGCCTGGACGGTGTACATCCCGCTGCCGTCGGCTTGCAGAGCGATCACGCGCCGATCGGGGCACGCAATTGCGGCTCCGGTCGCGGTCGGAAGCCCCTGCCCTATCGCCCCGCCGGTCAGCGCCAGACAGGTATGCGGCCGCGCGCCGGAAGCCATCGCGCCGTAAGGACCACCCGAAGTCGCGCTTTCATCGACGACGATCGCGCCCTCGGGCTGAAGCGCGGCCACCGCGGCGCCGAGACTCGCCGCGTCGAGTCTTCCGCTCGGCACGCCCGGACGCTTCGCATCGGACGACGGCGCGGATGCCGGCGCGTCGAGCGCGCGGGCCAAATCCTCGAGCGCGGCGACGATATCATCCTGAGGACGCGCGAGAACCTCGAGCGCGCAGCCGTCGGGGACCAGCCGGCTCGGTACGCCTTGATAGCCGAAGAACGCGACCGGATCTCTCGCGCCCGCAAGCACGATAAATTCGTTTCCAGTCAGAGCCTGAATCGCCTGTTCGGGGAAATACGGCAGACGCGCGGGCGACGGAATTCCCGCGCCGCGCTCGATTCGCGCGGCGAAGGTCTCGGTCATCAACTTGCACCCGCTGGCCGCGGCGATTCGCGCCGCCGCGCGCAAACCTTGCTCGCTGAGGGCGGCGCCGCCGAGCAGAATCGTGAGCGGACGCTTCCGGCGCAGGAGTGCCGCAAATCGCTCAATCGTCTTTCCCGCCACCGCGGCGCGCCGCTCGCGAGCGCGCGGCTTCGCCGCGCTCTCGGCCGAATCCCACTGACAATCCGACGGAACGATCAGCGTTGCGACCTGGCCCGGCGGAAACAGCGAAGCCGCGATCGCGTCGGCCATGTCATCCGCCAGAGCAAGCGCTGATTTGCTCGACCGCACCCATCCGGACATCGGCGAGGCGAGCGACACGATATCGCTGGTCAGCGGAGCGTCGGCGGCGGCGTGCCAGGTGGCGTGATCGCCAACCACGTTGACGATCGGAGAATACGCGCGCCGCGCGTTGTGCAGATTAGCAAGACCATTAGCCAGTCCCGGACCAAGATGGAGCAGCGTCATCGCGGGTTTGCCGCTCATCCGCGCGTAGCCATCTGCCGCTCCCGTGCATACGCCCTCGAACAGCGCCAGAACCGCGCGCATCCCGGGGGCGGAGTCGAGCGCGGCGACGATCGGCATCTCGGTGGTGCCGGGATTGGCGAAGCACACTTCGACGCCGGCGGCGACCGCGGTGCGAATCAGGCTCTCGGCGCCGTTCATCAGCCTTCGCCCCTTCGCGAGTCGGAGCCAAGCGCGACGCGCCGTACTGACTCGGTGTCGCTGCCTTGATGTCCTACCTTGTGCGCGGGCGCGGGAGCCTCGACGACGCGGTTGGCGAGTTTTCCAAGGCCGGTGACTTCGACTTCGACCAGATCGCCGACATTCATCGGGCGGGAGTTTTTCGGCGTGCCGGAAAGAATTACGTCGCCGGGAAGCAGAGTGATAAATCGGCACAGGTCGGCAAGGATATAGTCAATCGGAAATAACATCTCCGTGACCGCGCCGTCCTGCACCATTTTACCGTTAATATAGGTGCGCACCGATGCTTTGCGCACGTCGATGCCACTGACTATTCCCGGGCCAATCGGGCAAAACCCGTCCTGCCCCTTCACCCGCAGCATCGAGCCGGCGTCGGTGTCGCGATAATCCTGGCATCCGACGTCGTTGGCGGGAGCGAAACCGGCAATATAGTCCCACGCCTCGGCGCGGCCGACGTTGCGCATCGGCTTGCCGATAATCACCGCGATCTCGCCTTCGTAGTTGAGATACTTGGCGCCCGCCGGACGGCTGAGCGCGCCGCGATGCGAGTTGAGCGCGGTGACCGGCTTCTGGAAATAGGTCGGCGTTTCGATCGCCGGCGCGCGAAACTCGACGCGCCGCGATTCGTAGTTCAAATGGATACAAAGAATCTTGCTCGGATCGCAGGGCGGCAGATAAATCGCCTCGGCATCGGCGATCGCGCGGCCGTCGCCCAGAATCAGGCGCTCGTTGTCGGGCCGCACCCATTTCGGTTGTCCCTCGTGCAACACGCGGCGCCATTCCTGGCGCGGTCCATCGAGTACGTTCATGCTTCTCTCCCCTGCTGTTCCAGATTTTCGCCCGCTCGTGCCGGCTCAAATAGTCATTCAATAATCAGTCGAGGTCAAACCAATTCCGTTCATCCGTTCAGCGCTCAGGCGAATGAACCCTTGAGCGCGGCGATATTCTTCACGTCGCAATAGAAATCGAAACTCCAGGTGCCGCCTTCGCGGCCGATACCCGAATCACGGCTCCCGCCGAACGGAGCGGCCAGCTCGCGCACGAAGAAGCAATTGATCCACACCGTTCCCGCAACGACCCGATTTGCGATTCGCATCGCACTCTCGCGATTGCGGCTGAAGATCATCGCGGCCAGTCCATAGCGCGTCCCGTTGGCCAGGCGCAGCATCTCGTCCTCGTCGCCAAAGGTCTGCCAGGTCAGGACAGGACCAAAGACCTCGCGCTGGACGATTTCGTTTTCCTGCGCGGCGCCCTCGAGCAGCGTCGGTTCGAAGTATAGTTCACCGGCGCGATCGCGATGCCCGCCCCACAGCGGTTTCACGCCGCTTTTGAGCGCGCGCTCGACAAAGCCCTCGACCCGGCGATAGTGCTCGGGTGTTATGAGCGGACCGACGCGAGTGGTTTTCTCGCGCGGATCGCCGACGGTCATGTGCGCTGCGGCGCCGCGGAACCTGTCCTGGAACTCGTCGGCAATTTTCGCATCGACCAGAATGCGGGTTCCCGCCAGGCATACCTGTCCCGCGCCAATATACTGTCCGGCCGCGGTCTGCGCGGCAGCGTCAAGGTCAGCGTCGGCGCATACGATAAAGGGCGACTTTCCGCCAAGTTCGAAGCTGACCGGAGTCAGCGAGCGCGCGGCCGACTGCCCGATCAGTTTCGCCGTCTCGGTCGAGCCGGTGAAGCTGAGCCGATCGATATCGGGATGCGCTGCCAGCGCCGCGCCCGCCTCTTCGCCGATTCCCTGCACGACGTTGAGCACGCCAGGCGGCACGCCGGCCCCCACCGCAAGGTCGGCCATCATCGAGCAAGTAAGAGGAGCCCATTCCGGCGGCTTCACGACCGCCGTGTTGCCGGCTGCGAGCGCGGGTCCGACTTTCCATGTGGTCAGCATGAATGGTGCGTTCCACGGAGTGATGAGCGCGGCGACGCCGGCGGGATCGAAGCGGACGTGATTTACCACTTCGGGCGAATCGATCTCCTGATGACCGAGCTTCAGGGCCCAATCGGCGAAGAAATCGATATTGTGCGCGGCGCGCGGAATCACACGCGCGAGATTGCCCATCAGCAGCGAGCCGTTGTCGGCGGTCTCGACGGCCGAAAGCTCGGCGGCACGGTCGCGAATCGCCTGCGCGAAGCGCTTGAGGATCGGCGCGCGGCCTTCTGGACCGAGCGCCGCCCAGGCCGGAAACGCGCGGCGGCCCGCCGCCACCGCCGCATCGACTTCACCCGCACCCGCGGCACTGACCGCGGCGAGATGCGCGCCATCAATCGGCGAGCGGGTCTCGAACGTGCGTTTGGACTCGACGCGTTTCCCGTCGATAAAATTCGCGGTTGATACTTCCACGCCGGCGACTTTAACTGTTGGCATAATGTAAACCTCCGGCCGCACCCGATTGCGATTGCCTATTGAGGCAAAGCGCGGCGCCCGAGATCGCGTTTTTGTCGAGGGTTATCATAAAAATTGACTATGGTTGATTTTGGCTGAGATCAAATATGAGGCCGGGTCCCGGAAATTTTTTCGCCGCCCTGCCCTAATCTCGTCCGGGCAGATTCTTCACTTGCCGCGTCTGAGGATCCGGCTCAGCGGCGCTCGAACCGATTCCGAGAATTCCGTCCACCAGGCGATCGGCGCGTTCGCGCGAAGCGATCCGATGCGCAATCTGGTAGTTGCGCGCGCCCGACGCGAGGTAGAAACGCTCATACAGTTCGTTGCGGCTGGCCAGCGCGCTGCCGACGAAATCCCACCCGAGGCGAAAGATGCGGGCGCGCTCTTCGGCGCAAACCTCGCCCGCGCCGCGGAGATAGCGCGCCGCAAGATCGTGAAGTTCGGGATCGGCAAGCTGCGCGCGAGTCGGCGCCGCCAGCAGGTTGTGCGAGCCGATCAGCGTGATTATTTCCGCGACGCGCGGGAACCAGGTCGGCAACGCCGCGCGCATCGCGGTCAGCGGAGGACCGGCGGGAAACCATACGCCCATGCCGTAATCGAACGCGCCCGCCTCGGCAGCCGTGATCGCGGCGCGCGCGAATTCGGAGTACGTCCAAATCTCGCCCAGCATCTGCGTCGTGGCGGGCGAGTTGTCATTTATCGCCTCGGCCATCCGGCTCGCCAGTCCATAGGCGAACTCGAGCTTGGTCTGCGCCCGAATCATCGTTTGCTGCATCACGTTCGGATACCATCCGGTCATCATCACCGAGTTATAGGCAGTCCGGCTGCCGGCGATAAACACCCGGTCGCGCGGCACTTCGACGTCGTCGAAGATCACGAATGCGTCCTGCTCGTCGAAGCGGCTCGAGAGCGGATGATCGATCCGGTTTCCATTCACCGCGCAACTGTCGCGGCAGATGAACTTGAGTCCCGGCGTGCTCATCGGGATGCAGAACGAGAGCGCGTAATCGTCGGCGCCTTCGGGCAGCGGGACGGCGGGATAGACCGCGATTTCGTCGGCGAAGGGCGCCAGCGTCGCCAGAATTCGCGCGCCGCGCACGACAATACCCTCGCTCGTATCGGCGATCTTGCGCAACGCGACTTCGTTGCCGGCCTGCGGCACGTCGCCCTGCGCCTTGTCGATCGTAGGATGAATGATGGTATGCGTGAGCACCAGGTCCCTGCGCGCGAGCTGCTTCTGGTAGGCGACCAGATTGGCGGCGCCGCGCTCGTTGCCGCCGACCGACCATTCGTCGGAACGTCCCGCGAATCCGGCAAACGTGACATTCATGTAGTCGGGGCTGCGGCCCATCAGGCCGACGGTGAACTCCGCGGTTCGCTTTAGCGATCGATGGCGCCGATCGAGATCGGCGCGCGAGCGCGGAATCAGGTGGCTTGCGTTAATCGCCTCGCCGGTTTCGGGATCGGGAACCAGGCAATCGGCGGCAGCCTGATGCTGCAAGTCGAAGAGCTGCGCCAGCGTGTGCGCCGCGCCGGCAAACGCCGGATGCGCCGCGATGTCGGCGACCTTGTCGTCGCCCACCCAGATGTGGCGCGGAGTCTTGAGGCCATTAAGATATTCGGCTCCGGTTCGTGCGGGCATCGTATTCTCCTCGACTTACCTGCTCGCCGCGCGGCGTGTCCGCCCGGCGCGGATGCGTTTTGCGGCGGCAGGCTGATCCACTTTGCGCAGGCCGATCAACTGCAACTCGAGCGCCTGACGCACACGCTCGCGGATATCGGCCGAGCGCGGTTTGCGGCCGCTGAGCCATTGTTGCAGCCGCTGAAAAAACAGCGCGAAGAGATTTTCCGCGAGCTGCCATGACGCGACATCTTCGCGCAGCTCTCCGCCCGCCTTCGCGCGCTCGATCATTGCCGCCATCGTGGTGAACAGATTCCTGATAAAGTCCGCCACGCCGTGGCGCATGTCTTCGACGAAGGGCAGTTCCTTGACGAAGATCCGCGCCAGCGCCGGGTTTTCGCCATGATGCGCGATCATTGCGCCGAAGATGTGCATGATCTGGTCGAGCAGCGGCACGGCGGGAATCGTCGCCACGGCCCCGTCAACCGCGGCGCCAACTTCTTCGCGGAAAATCATGACCAGCAGGTCTTCTTTCGATCCCGCGTAGAGGAACAGCGTGCCGGCGCCGATATCGGCGGCTGCCGCGATCGCGCGGGTTGTAGTCGCATCGAAGCCGCGGCGGCTGAACAAAACCCGCGCGGCGCGTTTGATGCGTGCGAGCTTGGCGCGCTTGCCACGTTCGCGGCGGCCGGGGACGAGAATCGTGGAAATCTTCGCGGACGAATTCATTACTGAGCACGCTCATTCTTGAGCGCGCTCAACCCGTAGCGCGGCGCCGCTCCCGCGTCAAGCGCGAGTCACGCGCTGCGGACCGCGGCCAAATCAAAATGAAGCGGCGTCATTGCTGCGCGAGGGGAAAGCATGGCAGCGCTTTCACCAGCACGTATTCGTACGCGTGCTGTTTCCAGTCGAAACTGCCGGCCGGAGCGCCGAAGTTAACCGACAGGGCGGCGCGATGGTCCTGCTGCGACCATGATTCATTGTTTTGCGGCGCGTAGGCCATGAACACGCTGGCGGCGGGCGGAATCGCGGGGCGCAGCGGAGGGTTGAATCCCATTTGCAGAAAATTCTCCGCCGGACGCCATCCCTCGGCGCCCGTGTCGTCGTCGGCGAGCGGAACCCATCGCGCTTGCTCGACGCTGGCGTCAGGATGCAGCTCGCGATATTCCGGCGCTCCGGCGGCGCTCATGCGCAACTCGATAACACCAGGAGCCTCGTGCGCGAGCTGCGCGCAACTTCCGCTCGACGCATCGGCGCCGGGATGATTTGGATCATCGGGCGATGGGCGCTGAGCAAATCGCATGACGCTCGCCGTGGTCTGAATCAGGCCGGAAGCAGTCGTCTCCGCGCCCTGTACCATCAGCGGCTCAAGCTCCGCCGCACCCAGGAAGCATCCGCACGCAGTGACTGCGGCAGCGGCGGCGGCGAGCACGATCGCGATACGCGAAAGAGATTGCACGATGCGCGCGAGTTCCTCCACCATCGCCCGTCCACCCGAAACGGAGCATAGCACGCCGCCGGCGCGATAACTTCGCGGCTCCCGGCCGCCGCGCGACGATTTGACAGCGTCGAAAGTCGGCCATAGGATTCGCGGCAGAGCGGGCGTAATTCAGTGGTAGAATGCCAGCTTCCCAAGCTGGACGTCGCCGGTTCGACCCCGGTCGCCCGCTCCACCACTTTCCC
>Ga0307374_10012247_pt1 | contig 12067 bp, 17 predicted proteins | sample OX3MG_FD_202532 | JGI IMG/M metagenome (GOLD analysis project Ga0307374, IMG submission 202532) | Soil microbial communities from Risofladan, Vaasa, Finland - OX-3 | ecosystem: Environmental > Terrestrial > Soil > Coastal area > Acid sulfate soil | place: Finland: Risofladan, Vaasa | collected...
CGGAGGAGGGGGTCGAACCCTCATGATGCTAAGCACCATTGGATTTTGAGTCCAACGCGTCTGCCAGTTCCGCCACTCCGGCGCGGTTTGTTTTCAGAAGTTTAGCACAACTGGAATCATTTATTTCCGGTTGCTTTGTCTGTACTTTGCTTTTGCCTGAGCTGAGTTCTGCCAGGAAGTGCCAAAAATCTGATTGGACGCTCTCAGTGGAAACGCTGAGGCGTGGCGCATGATTCCGGACCCGCCATTCGCAAAATTTTGAGATTCTCAAAATCTGAGCGGCTCGCTGTCTGTGGCGAATAAGCCAATGCAGAACCGGCTTCGCGCTCAAGCGGTCACTCCCGTCCCATACCGTGCTATGTCACGAGTCGCATAGAATCTGCGACAATGAATACGTGTGCAACAGATACCGATTGACGCACTCCCAGCGCGATCTGGCCGAGCGGTTCCGAGCGTGGAATGAGATCGACGACACTCCGCGATACAACATCGCACCGACGCAGCCGGTCCTAACCGTGCGCCGAGAACAGGGAAAGAAAATTCGCCGATTTACAACTATGCGGTGGGGCCTCATTCCTTCCTGGGCTAAAGACACGAGCATCGGCAATCGAACCCTGAACGCTCGGTCGGAGACGGTCACGAAGACGCCCGCATTCCGAAATTCCATACTTGCCAAACGGTGCCTAATCCCCGCTGACGGATTCTACGAATGGCGAACGATGGGGCGCGTCAAACAGCCTTATTGCTTTGAAGTCGGCGAAGGAGATGTCTTTGCGCTTGCGGGTCTGTGGGACCAATGGAAGAGTCCAGGGGGCGAAGTCATCGAGAGTTGCACGATCCTGACGACGGCGCCAAATTCTGTTGTAGTCGACATGCACGACCGAATGCCTGTGATCGTCCCGCCGGACAAGTACGAAGTATGGCTTGATCCCGACGTGACCGATTTCGATGCCATTCGGGACATTCTCCGTCCCTACGACCCAGATCAAATGCGGCGGTATCCCGTCAGTACCAAGCTCAACAACTCGAAGAATGAAGGTGCGGAGTCCGCTGCACCGGTCACCGCGGACGCTCCTGTCGAGCCTCGGTTATTCGAGGGTTGATTACGGGGTCCGTCGCTCTGTTCGCTTCGGCGGAAACTTCAGGGCCTTACCCAGCGGCGTCAGCCGAATGATGTCACGCGCCTTTGCCCACGTCCTAGGAAAGATTCTGACTTCGCCGCGCTCGACTATGAAAAGAAAACCGTGCGTGCTGTCGCTGAGACCGTCCGAGCAATAAACGAATAGCGAGCGCACCTTCTCGCGCACGTCCTCGCGGGCCAGTTCCTTCTCTTCATCGGTGAGACCAGGAAAAGTGTCGGCGAGCCGTTTCAGGCCATATGGAGACTGCGCAACTTGCGCCTCGATGATGTCGTTTTCGTCCCAGCGATCCATGTCGAGCCCTCCCCTCTACCCCTCCAAACTAGGAGACTGCGGAAACCCTAGACACACGGGAAACACTGGACACACCGGACACAGAGGACACGGAAAAACCACCTCTTTCATCTCCTACATAATCATGAAACAAGCCAATTTGACATATTTCCGGGCCGGCGCGAATAATATTAGGGCGAAAATTCGCCGTAATATGACTGCCAGACGCGCAGATATGCTGGACGTTAACGAATCGATGTATCAATCGGCCTTCGATCGAGATTTCATATGGGATTTTACGGCTTCGACTCGCTTTTCAGTGTGATGAGATAATTCTAGCCATCGTGGGAGACGCGCCCTTTGTATCGGCGGAATCTCCACGAAGGTGAGACCGGCAAGAGCGCGCTTTTGCTGGTCTTACCCCTCGCGGGGCGCTTTAGAACGAATGGAGGCACTAAGATGAGCAGAGCTCGTGGTATGGAGATAAGAGAAAAAATCCGCAAAACGTTTTGGCGTCACGAAGATGCTTGGACCGGCGAGGATGAAAAAGGGTTTTTTCAAGCTCCCAGAACGTTGCCCCTTATTCTTCATCTCGTCTCAAAAACAATCGATGCCAAGGGAAATGCTGCGCGCGTTTACTTAGAATTGTGGGCTCGACATATGGGAGGCGGCGTTATCGAGATGAAACACGAGGGTGAACACGCTTACGCCGCGGGCTATGTCGGCGCACGCGCGATGCGGACTTGGCGAGACCACATGCTTCTTCTTGAGAAACACGGCTTTATCCGGGTCCATAGCAGCGGCAATCAGCGGTTTAAATATGTGCTTCTAATACACCCGACTTCAATTGTGGAAAAGCTTAAAAGCGAGGGCAAACTCGACGAGCACTGGCGGCTGACTTACGAAACCAGACAGATTGAAACCAAGGAAGAAACATTTGAGGCGCGAGTAAAAGCAGGAAAAACGCCGAAGAAACCGACAAGCAAGATCGTTCCAATGAAGCAAAAAAGCGCTTAGATGCCACACGCTTAGGACTTTGCATGGGAACTAACAAGAAGAGAAAAGAAATCATTGCTGGTCTCATCGAGGATGCACGGAAGTTCCGTTTCTGTGGTCCGTCCGACGACCCGGACGAGCAAACGGCGGTCACGGCCGGATATCACCACCTGGTTGTTCAATTCAAAAGATTGGCGGGTCCCATTCTTCCTGTGGCTGGCGCATCGCAATTGAACGCTGTCAACGTTGAGATCAATAACATCTACTCCGCATATGAAGCCAAAGCGGAGTTGGACGCGCTCCTGCCGGATATAGAAGCCGCGCTCGAACGTCTCGACGATGATGGAGATATGCCCGTGTCAGCGGATGGATTGACTGTAATAGCCGATAGTCGCTTGGCCCAGTTGAGTGCGCTCACCTCCGCGCAATTTGATTTCAGGAAGCTCGTCCGGCTATGCGACGAAATCAATACGGCCTACGGCCAAAAGTGTTATTTCGCGACGGCAATGCTCACGCGCGGGTTACTCGACCATGTGGCACCTATCTTCGGAAAGACCACGTTCACCGAAGTGGTGAACAACTATAGCGCTGGTGGCAGGTCGTTCAAGGAAGCGATGCGCCATCTGGAAACTGCTGCGCGGAAAGTCGCGGACGCGCATCTGCATATGGGCATCCGCAATAGCGAAACCCTGCCGGTGGCGCAACAGGTCAATTTCTCGGCGCAACTCGACGTGCTGCTCTCCGAAATTGTACGGATAACGAAATGACAGAGGGCGAAGACCAATCTCTTAATGGAATAAAATAGCGGCGGCGAACAAATAGCGAATCTGCTATGCTCCGCTTTCGATGGCTTCCAGGCCGATGACCGAAGCCGAGCTGCGGCAATTAACTCGCCAGCTTGCGCGGCTGAGCCCATATTCCGTGAAAGCGTTTTATCGGACTGCACACGCGGCTTGCACATTGCAATCCGACAAGCTGCCTGAGCCACGTCGAATGCAGGAGCTTGTCACCGCGTGGAAGTTGCTGAGAAAATGGCGAGCGTGATCGTGCGGAACGAAGTGGAGGCGTCGCCCATCGAGGCGTAAGACGGAGACAATCCTAGGTATGAGCGGTTACATTCGCGGAGGTTCGCCCATGACAAACGGTCAAAAAGGCATCTTGCAGCGGCTAGAGAAACTGGAACGTCAGAATCGGCGAAAATTCTAGCACGGAGACAGTTACGCAAAGGTGACGTGGTCGAAATTAAATCGCCGATAAACCATCTCGCCGTTATACTTCGGGCTAGGAGGACCACGTTGCATGTGCAAGAGTTTTCTGAGAATAACCATCATCATGATCGTCTTCGCAACAATCTCGTACTCTGTTGTCGCGCAGTCCACGGAACAAGCGAAACCGGCCACTCTGACGAACCAGGATATAACTTCGATGGTCAAGACCGGCTTATCCGCTGACATCGTTGTCGCAAAAATCAAGGCGTCGCCCGGAGATTATGACACTTCGCCGGCAACGCTCGAAAAATTGAAGTCCGCTGGTATCCCAGATAGCGTGGTTCTGGCAATGGTGGAGGCTTCCGCCAAGACGAGCAATTCATCCGCGCCTGCAACAACTGACAAGCCCGATGCGGCCAACGAAATACCGTCCGGCAAGACCCGCGTCTATGTGTCCGATAGTCAATCATGGTTGATGGCTGGAGGATTCGGAGCAGGCAATGGGACGGCGGCAGGCGCAATGACGGGAGGATCAAGCCCGCAGACCGTGGAACTCATTAAAACCTTTGGCCAGCGTTGCCCGCAGGCAATCGTGACGAGCGATCGGGAGAAGGCGAATTATGTAGTTCTCTTTGACCGGGACTCCTTCAAGGGCGCCTTGGCTCGGCGGGACAAAATAGCCATCTTCCGGCGAAATGGCGATGTCTTGTTTAGCAATTCTGTTCGCAGTGTCGGGAATGCCGTTAAGGATGCCTGCGAAGCCATCACAAAGGAGTCAGGCAGAAAGTAAAAGGCGTCCTGAAGCTCGACCTGGCTGATGCAGAGCAATAAGAAACAGCCACCGGAGTCACAGACCTAATAACGCCGACGACGGGCGAGAAACACACAACGTCTGCGCCCCCCTCAATCGTACTTGTTCGGCAAGGACAAGAAAGTTCTGTGGTCAGCGCCGCCGCAAGACTAGGAGCAGCAAAACTCCACGGAGGGAGCAGTGCGAAAATTAGCAAGAGAAGCCGTCATTTTCATGTTGCTTGGATTGGTTCTGTCTGCTGTCGGCGGATTTGCGTTCGATTATAACGACCAAAGGAAAGACATTCAGACTCAACGTGCAACACTTAAGAAAAGTTGCGATTCGATTTATGTGCCTGGCTTGCAAGTTGACTCACAATCGTGGGTTCCAATGGGAATATCCAATGCAAACGGAAGTGGATATGTCAGCGCCGCCGAGTGTACTTTGGTTTTTGGAGCATCGACATATCCTGCACGACATTATGATGCCGGGACCACACTGTCATCGCAATCCGCTCAAGATGATGCTGAGGCGCTTGCAGAAGGCAAACGAATTTTGGGTCTGAAGGTGAACTACGGACAGAGCGCGGAAATAGCTGCGTTCATATCGACGTGGGGATTTCTAGGCGGTCTCTGCGCGTGGCTTTTTTATCGTTTGGTCCGATTTGCTATTACTGGGTAGAAGGCACCATCACGCTCTATCTTTAACTCGAAGGTGGTGGGTCTTTCTCTGGAACGAACGGGGCTTCACAGAAAATCACAAATTCACCAGGTGCTCGTTCTTCGGATTTGAAATCTCGGCAGATGTGGTTCCGCCTTGGGACGATGGGATCTTGATGTTGAAGTGATTGAATAGCGTGCACTCAAAATCCGCGGCTTCCTTTGACGGCCAGTGCGCGGCGTGCGCCGGATTAGAGGTGAACCAATAATCTGTGTCCACTCTGATTTGCTTGCCGCTGCCGCGGTCGAACCAATCATAGGTGATGCGGAAGGCCATGAAGTGCGCTTTGATGAGATTAACTTTTTTGAGCGCGTACTGTTAATCACAAAAGCGGGTTCGCTACTTTGAACCCCCAGATTTAAGACGGAAAACGCTGATCCCACTTCTGCTTAAATTCGAAGAAATCCATCCGAATAGAACTCTCGAAATCTAATTGGATTTCGCTCAGGTTAGCAGCCTCCGTAATCTTTTCTATTTCTTTTACGGTCGATGTCGTTGGCGCAGCCTCATCGGTACCAGATTTCCTGGCAAATTCGACATTCTTTATTATTGCATTCAATACGCCTTCCACGTAATCCTCCAAGGACGCATACCAGTGGTCATACGGCGTAGAATAAACAGCCAAATCAAGTGCGCGCAATCGGCTGGAAAGTTCAAACGCAACGTCTTGGAGCCGCTCCCAATTTCTCATATCAGTTCCGCTGTCGTCGCCTTTGAGACAAGAAGCCGCAAGGTAAATCTTCTGAGTCAAATCGCGAAGCTCTAGCCTTACGCGGTTCCGTTCGTAAACCCAATCATGTTCGTGCTGCCAGCGGATCAGAAGATTTTGTTGAGCGAATAAACGAGCCGATATATTGCCCTGCCTCCACATTAAGAGAACTTGCCAAACGATGATGCCTGCGGAAACGAATCCGAAAATGACCGCCGCTAGAGCGCTCACCCATTCTGGGCTGTTCTCCACCAACTCCCAAAAACTCATCTCGTGCATCGCGGGCGAACTCTAGCACGTTCCCGCGCAGCTGGCATCACTGGACTGGCGGTCCCCTGCTTACCCTCGATGAACGCCTCAGGGCACTGAATAACTGGCAAACCGGCGTAATCCGCCGAAGGGGCCATCTGGATGGATGATGGGCTCGCGAAATGCCTAGTTGAAACACAGTTGCATTTTGCGAATCCCAAAATCTAAGCTCAAAAAAAGTTCAGCGCGGCGGTAGCGGATAACCAAACTCTGTGTTAAAACATCTTAGAAGTTGGTAAGAGATTTGTACGGTGGCATCCGGCCGCATATTTTGCGGCGTAAAAGAAAATGCCGGGAGTGATCGGCAAGATCAACTGAGCGGCGTTTGGCCGCAGACAACCCGCGCCATTGGGGCGACGGCTACAACAGAATCGGTACAGCGGAATCGGAAGCCGCCATACTTCACGCCCGCTTGGTTTCAGCGAAATGCTGAGGCTGAGCGGGCTTTTTTATTTTGTGGCGCGTGTGCCGCGACGAAAAGCGGTGAACAGGTGGAACTGCTATGCCCAGACGAAACCCCGTGAAATTGTTCGACCACGTTGGAAGAAAGATTTTGCGGCGCATATCGAGCCAAGAGGCGCATGAAATGGTCGAACAAGAAATCGCCTTTTGGTTGAGCCGATGTCCGCAGGAAATTGCCCTGCGTAGTTGTCCGGGCCGCGCTGCCGTAGATGCTGGACGGCCTGACCGCAGTTTGACCGTTGGCCCCAGCGTTGTGCGCGGTGCGGCAGACGGCGCTCCTGCGCTCCAAAAGATCGTCGAGGCTTGGGCTGCAAGCAATCCCCGCCATGAGAACGAAGCTGGCGGGCCAACTGGAGTTTCCGAGGCTGAGCAGAAGCGGACGCCAGGAGAGGCGACGGTCACCTACTTCGAATGAGGACTTTGCGATGCCGAGCAAAAATATGATGAGAAATGAATGGACAAAGCTTAAGCCCGCCAGACTCGAGGCGAGCGTTCGCCAAGCTGAACTTGCGGCCGCAGTGGGATACAGTTCCATGACCATATCGCGCTTCGAAACCGGGAAACAACCGGCGAGCGCGGACACGGTAGAGAGAATACTGCGCACAATCGAAGCCATCGCCGCCAATCGCGCGAAAAAGGCGTAATGAGGCATGGACAAGTGCTCTGCACGTCGTCACCTGCGCGGCGCCGACTTCGCCTTGTATGACGCGGCCATGCAGTTGACCGCCGAGTGCAAGACGAATGGCGAGAAGCGGATCCTGTTTGCCTCACTGGAAACGCTGGCGCGGATGACAGGGTACGCACCGCGCACCGCCGGCTTGGCGAGAATTCGCCTGGAAGAAAACGGCTGGCTGAGGGCATCCCAGGACTGGAAGCGAGCGCAGCAGCGAACGGGAGCAGCGGGCAAATTCAGCACGCCTCACTTCGAGGTTATTGAGCATAGCGACTGGTGCGAATCGCACCCCGGAACATGCCCAGACACCGGATACCTATCGAGCGCATACGGTGAGAGCGCAGACGGTGCAACCGGACGCGGTGAACAAGCAGGGACCGGATACGGTCGAACGACATTCACCGGATACGGTCAACAGGTATCCAAAGCCTTAAAAGACATACCTAACAGAGAGAAACCTAAGTCACTTTGCTCTCTTCGCTGCGCGTCTGGCTGGGAATTCATTGGAATGCCAAAAGCAGGCAGCGGGAAGTTTCAGGCTATTTTCGATGAGGCGTTTGTGGACTACAAAAACGAGAGCGACGTATGCGCGGAAAAGCATGAGTGCTCGTGCGAACGAGTCGCTTTTGTTGAGAGCGTGTTGGATGCGTGCAAAGGGCGGAAGGTGCGATACCCGTCGAGTTTGTTGGACCCTGGAGAAGAGGCTGGATAGTCGCGCATCGTAGGCGCGCGCGTTCTCAAGACAATCCGTTTGAAATTTTAGTTTTCTCAGCGCGGTCAGATGGCTGCGCTTTTTTATTGGTCAAAAAATGCCAGAACAGTTGCTACTCACTATCGCCCAGGCCGCCGATTTACTGGCCGTCTGCGAATTCACCGTGCGGCGGCTGATCTGGCGCGGAGACTTGCGCTCAGTGCGCATAGGACGTGCGCTGCGCGTTCGAAGGGACGACTTGCACACATGGATCGCCGAAAACACGGAACGAAACGGCGAGCTGAGCATGACAAAGCAGAGGCAAAGTCATCCAGAAGTTGCGATAACTCAGTGAGTTACAGCGGCACTTTGGACTACCAAACCAATGCGTAAAGAGCCAAAAACGCCAAAATCGAGCGGTCGGAAGCGCCAAGCCGTTAGCGGCCGGCGCAATTTACTCAAGTTCCGCGAACAGAATTCACGCCCCGCTTTGGCGCACGGAGTCCACACCGTTATCGCCACCGGCGGTCGCCAGATGCCGCCCGTGCCGCACGCAGACGAGATCCGCGCCGACGTTGACGCGCTTTTGGCCGAAATGGTCAACGATCTCGGCGGCGAGAGCGAAGTAACGGCCGCGCAAAGAACGATTTTGCAGAGCCAGCGGCTTTGCTTGCTCGTTTTGGGTTTGGCTTCGAGCTATCTCAGCCGCGAAGGGATAATCAACCCCAAATCCGGGCGCCCGCACGCGCTGCTTTCCGTTGCTGCGACCTACGCGAATGCTGCGCGGTTGAACGCGGTGACTTTGGGCTTGGAACGTCGCGCGCGCAAAGTTGGCCCGGCGAGCCTCGCCGAATATCTCGAATCTCGCGAGAAAGCCGAGCCCGTGGCGGAAGCAGAAGCACCGGCGGAAGCGGAAGGCGAAGCCGAAGCCACTCATGAAACCGAGGCGCAGGAATGAAGCGCTCTCTGACCGTTCTCGAGGCGATGGAGGACCGCAAGCTGTTTCAGCCCTGGTTCAAGTCCGATTCCTGGGACGCCTGGAAGGCTTTTCTCGCAGCACTCTTTGCTTTGCCGATGACAGATGCGCAGCTCGAGATTTATCGCAACTGCACGGGCCGGACGAAGCCGCCAGCAGCACCATTCTCGGAGGTGTGGGTTTGTTGCGGACGCCGCGCTGGCAAAAGCCTTGTTGCTGCGCTGTTGGCCGTGTATTTCGCCTGTTTTCGCGACGATTACTCGCAACATCTCGCGCCAGGTGAGCGCGTGACGCTCATGGCCGTTGCCGCCGATCGCAAGCAGGCTCGCACGATTTTTCGCTATGTCCGTGGATTTCTAACTGAGATTCCGCTCCTCAAACAAAGCATCACGCGCGAGCTCAAGGAATCAATCGAACTTGACCGCGTCGTGGTGGAAGTTCACACGCAATCGTACAAAAGCGTTCGCGGTTACACCTCCGCGCTCTGCCTGAATGACGAATCTGCCTTTTGGAGCAGCGAGGATTCCGCAGATCCGGCATCGGAGACGATTCGTGCCCAGCGCCCGATGCTGGCGACAATCCCACGCTCGCTGCTCGCGAATTTCTCCTCGCCGCATGCTTCGCGCGGCCCGATGTTTGATGCCTTCCGCGATCACTACGGGAACGATGATTCGCCGGTCCTATTTTGGAAAGCGCCGAGTTTAGTGATGAACCCGAAACTCGACCGGCGCGTTGTTGACGAGGCGTACCGACTCGACCCCGTCGCCGCCGCTGCCGAGTTTGGCGCCGAGTTTCGCACGGATTGCGAATCCTTCGTTTCGCTGGAAGCGGTTGAGGCGTGCGTGATTCGCGAACGCCGCGAACTGCCACACGTCAAAGGCTTCAGCTACACCGCATTCGTTGACCCCAGCGGTGGAAGCTCCGATGACATGACGCTTGCGATTGCGCATCCCAACGGTTATCGCGTAGTGCTCGATTGCTTGCGCGAGCGAAAGCCCCCGTTTAGTCCAGAGGATTGCGTGCGCGAGTTTGCCAGCGTCCTCAAGTCTTACGGGATATCCGAAGTCACCGGCGACGCTTACGCCGGCGAATGGCCTCGCGAGCGTTTCCGCGCGTACGGGATCGCATATCGCTGCGCGGGGCAATCGCGCTCCGAGATTTATTTGGAACTCTTGCCGCTCCTCAATTCGCGCCGCTGCGAGTTGCTTGAAAGCTCGAAACTCGTGAATCAGTTCACGGGCCTTGAGCGCCGCGCAGCGGCCAGCGGACGAGAAACCATCGACCATCGCCCGGGCGCGCACGATGACGTTGCGAACGCCGCCGCCGGCGCCCTGGTGACAGCGATAAAAGCTGCAAGCAGCGCCGACAACTGCCTTGCACTTCTGCGCACGGCTGGCGGCACGCTCGATTTTGGACGCGGGAAACCAGGGACTGCCGTGCCGATTATCCGGCAGCCGAAAGGACCGGCCGTGCTGCCCCCGGACAACGCGTCGTTTTGGAAGCCGCGAGGACACTTTTAATTTCTTTTTGAGGTGACAAGATGACCGAGCAAGAAATTCTTGAGCGCGTGGCGCAGGACGCGCTCGAAGAACAAGTAGCGGCAGACCGCCGGATTGGAAAGCATTGGCCGGGCTATAGCTGTTTTTTCTGCGGGCACCTCAGCGACGATCTCGGGCCATGTTCGTGTGCATTCCCCGAAGCGTTCCGCTGCGCGGGGCTCAAGAGCGTTTGCCCCGGTTGCCGCGAAGCGCACAAATCCGTCGCCGCGCACCTGGAAAAAATGTTCGCGGAGCGTGTCGCCCGGCGAGCTGATTCGCGCCGCTCGGCCGCATACCGACACTTGCGGGGCGCACTTGAGGCAATTGCCGAAAGGCTGGGAGATTCGCAGGCAAACAGGCTGCGTTCGCAGCTCGGGCGGCACGCCGACCCATTCGATGATGACGCCGCGCGTTTCCGTGCCGCCACCTTGGACGCATTCCGAGTCTCGAGGTTTTTTGACTTTCAGGCGCTCGCACGCGAGATTCCCGAACAATACAAAATCGCGGACATTGAACGCCGCGAGGTGCAGGCGTACTTCCGACGACTGAGATTTTAAGGTTTACCAAAATCCAACAGGAGCAATCCAATGAAAGATCAAGCAGCCGCAGTGGCGGAGTCCGTGGAGCGGCCGTGGCCCGCGCCCGATTTTCTGAACGCAGCCCAGCGTTTGCGCCACGAGTTCGAAGCGGCAGTGCGACTCGAACAGTCGCTCACGCAACGCCTGACTGACATTCAAAGCACAGCTTTCGTTCGGGGCTTGCCCACCGCCCTCATCGCTGGCGGCGAGGACGTGCTGCGCAAAATTGCTGCCGAGCAAGATGCGGCGCAGACCGCAGTGAATGACAAGCGCACCGCGCTTCGCGAATTTCTCGCGTCCGAACGACAGAGATTTTTCGCGCTCAGGGAAGAAGCGCACACGCGGCTTCGCCAGAACATCAGTGAGCAATTTTCCAGCGCTCAACGGGCCGCGAAGGAATTGCGCACGGCACTAGACGGTGTGCTCGGCGCGAAAGATGAAGCCGAGGTCGAGGAGCGGATGATTCGCGAGTGGAACCGTACGGTGAAAAAATTCAACAGTTCTATCCCGAGTTTGAATGTGTCCGCAATCCCGAGCGCCGGCGGAATCGGGACGGGCGAATCCCTTCGTGGCAGCATCGCGGAGATGATCTTACAGGATCCAAGTCTTCGCGAACTGTGTCGCGGCATTGTCGCCGCCGAAGCCGAGCGCAGAGAACGCGCGTGGGCCGCAGAAGAAGCGCGCCTCGCGGCGAACGAAATGAAATTATAGATTTTCGGGAAAAGTAAGCGCGACGAGGGCCCGAAAACGGCTTCGTCACCGTCCTTCCCTTCGTCGCGATTTTTGTGGCTTCGTGTGGCAGCGAAGTGCGTGGACTGCACGAAACGCGGGCAATCGCGGGACAAAGCCCACGCACACACGACCGCCGCTGTCGCTGCCAGGCCGACAAACCGACCGGCCTTTTGAAAGCAGCGACGGTCGAAACGGGGCCGCACGTTTCCTTGGCGTGCGGCTCTATTTTTTACGGGACGAAAAATGACGACCAGCACCGACATCAAACTGGAA
>Ga0307374_10012248_pt1 | contig 12067 bp, 8 predicted proteins | sample OX3MG_FD_202532 | JGI IMG/M metagenome (GOLD analysis project Ga0307374, IMG submission 202532) | Soil microbial communities from Risofladan, Vaasa, Finland - OX-3 | ecosystem: Environmental > Terrestrial > Soil > Coastal area > Acid sulfate soil | place: Finland: Risofladan, Vaasa | collected...
ACCGACTGAATGACGCGCTCGGCAAAGCCGCCGCGGAAAACACCGTGATCGACGAGGTCCTACCCGAAATCAAGCGCCGGCGGTAAAACGACGGGCTCGGCAAGGGGCCATCCCCACACGCTTACGACTCCTCGCTACGCTCGATCTCCTGCTGGATCGCTATTCGCATCACCTCAGCATCCTCGATCTGTAGCTTGCGCATCGTCTTTCTTCCATAGAGAAGAACGAAGCCATGATATCACGATGCTGCATTATTTATGTCGTCGTGTTTAGTACAGCGGGGCATCAACGCGTTGCATCACGCCGGCGAGTAGCTGCAGCGGGAAGTGCGCGCGGTCGGATCCAACTCAGCGGGTACGGTAATCGGGGCGAGAAGCAACGCTTGTGCGTGCTCGTCGACGTGAAGGCGGGGGAATTTGGGGATCCGCGGCGCGAGAAGGTGTACATGATTGCCAAAGGGTATTGAACGTACGATAGCGAGGTTCTGACCGATCGATTCGCGAAGGAGGGATGCCGACGTGAGCGAGCGCGGACGTGTGATCGTGACCGAGTGGCGCTACGAGCCATCGGCGGACCGCGGAAATAAGCCTGCGTGCAATCGAGTCAGCCGAAAGTCGTACAGCGCCTGGATCGGGGCTGCTTGTTCGCTCTTGCTGCATGCGCTGTTGCTCCTGTCCGTGCTGCTCGGCGCGCAGGCCGCCAAGGTGCGCCGCCCAGACGTTCAAGGGGCGGGCGCCGCGCGCATCCTGTCACCCGCGGCGCCGAGCGAGACTTTGATTCTTCTCAATCTATCGACGCCGGTGAAGAGCGGCGCGCAGCTGACGGAAGATTTTGCCTCGGCAGGATTGTTGCCGGTGGATTTGCGGGTGACATTGATTAGTCCAGATTCGTTACCGCGCCTCGATATCCGCGCGGATCTCGCGGCCGATGACAAAAAGGCCGAGGCACCGATCGATAGCGGGGATCCCGCCATTCGCGCCGCTTTGTTTGGACGATATACAGGCCAGATCGATGCGCGCATCGAACGGGCGTGGCGGCGACCGCGGTCGCCAGTGCGCGGTGATGAAGCCTCATTGGACGGTCTTGGGTTCACAGCGCACCGCACGCCGGCGATCGTTGATGAGCCATTCCAGTGTCAGGTGCGCATCCTCCAGGACCGGCAAGGCAATGTGCAAGAGGTGCAACTGCTCCAGTGCAACGGCACGATGGCCTGGCGGCAATCGCTGGTCACGGCCATATTGACGGCCTCACCGCTGCCGGCGCCACCGAGTCCGACAGTCTTCAGCGATGCCCTGACACTCACCTTTGTGGGGCACTCGTTTACGAACGGCAGCGACCTCGACGACTATGAATTGCAGTCCACGACGCCGACGCAAGCCCGGACCCATTGACCAATTAAGCGGCACGTAGAAGTCGTGATATGAAATTTGTTTGACAGGGAGCTGATCTTGTTGAACAGCGCTGAGTTTCGGCGTAGCTTTCATCCAGTAACAAAAAAATCAACGTCAATTGGGGATGACCATTGCATGGTTGATGTAGGGCAAACGCTGAGAGAGCCCATTGATCGCGTTTGCGCGATCGACTCTCCTGTTCCGAGCGGGCGCTGCCGTCGCTTCGTGGATCTCGCGGCGACGTTCTCACTTTCCCAATGTACAGGCCCGAATGCGGTCCAGCGACGCCGTTCGCGGATGGAAGACGCGGTCCGTGCCAGTGGCACGAGGGGCGCAGCGGACATGGATCAGCAGCGGGACGATCGGCGCGGTGCGCGAGTCGCGCTAGGGAACGCCGTGGTTTAAATCATCGACGCATATGTTTCCGATCTTGGGAACCACGAGTCTGGGTATCACGAGAGCGCACCGACAGGGAGATGTTGCTCATGACCCGCCGACTGATCATCGCGCTGAGCCTGCTTATTTCCGTCCTCGTCAATGCCCCCGTACTCGCGTCGTTTGGCCGGACCCCTGGCCAGTTCGCCGTCTCGCCCACCGGGGGTGCGCAATATTCAATCCCGATCTGGACGCCGCCAGGGCCGCGCGGTATCCAGCCCCATCTGTCCCTGGTTTACAACAGTCAGTCGGGAATCGGGCCACTCGGTATCGGCTGGTCGCTTGCCGGTTTAGGTGCCATCACCCGTTGCAATAAGACCTACGCCCAAGATACGACGCCAGCGGCGGTAGCCCTTGCGGTGAGTGACGGCTATTGCCTCAATGGCAATCGACTGCGCCTCACCAACGGAGCGTACGGAACCGCGGGTTCCACCTATCAGACGGAAGTTGCCGACTTCTCGAACGTCACGGCGAATGGCACGGCGGGCAATGGTCCCGCGTACTTCACGGTGCAGGGGCGCGACGGTCTTACCTACGAATACGGGTATACCGATTCGAACGGCAATGGGGCAAATTCCCAGGTACTCGCGAGCGGCACATCGACGGCGGACTTTTGGCTCTTGAGCAAAGTCATCGATCGCGCCGGCAATAACTACGTGATCAACTACACGATGCTGACGGGTACGGCGGTACCGAACACGATTTTGTGGACGCCGACGAGCGCTGGTGCATCGACCTATACGTACACGATGCAGTTCAACTACACGACGAATGCGCCACAGAGCTCACCCAAGAAATATATCGGCGGCACACCCTTGTCGAATACGGATCTATTGGCGTCGATCAAGGTCATCTCGAGCGGTACGGTCGTCAAGGACTATTTCCTCGGCTATCAAGCCTCGCCGACGACGGGCCGCGATGAGCTGATCTCGGTCAAGGAATGCGCGGATTCCGCGCAGTCGAACTGTCTGTTGCCTACCAGCGTCACGTACCAGAACGGTGCGGCCGGCGTCTCGACGACTCCGACGAGCGCGATTAGCGGCACCTTCATCGGGCTCACTGCTCGTTATGACTTGAACGGCGACGGCATTCCCGATCTCGTTTACGACGGCCCCAATGGCTGGGTTGTTGCCTTTGGCTCTCCGAGCGGTGGATACGGCACGCCAGTGAGTATCGGCCCAGGCGTCATGCTGCTCGGCAATCTCACGGGCGGAAGCGAGGACGGTGTTCTCACGGTCGTTAGCGGTACGTGGTGGTATTACACCTGGAACGGCACGGGTTTTACAGGGGCGTCTACGGGAATCGCGTACGATTCGACCGCCACTCAATATCAGTTGGCCGACATCAACGGGGACTGACTCCCTGACCTGATCAGCCTGTATGTCACGTATATCCCCACGAAAGGCGTGAGTGTTGCGACAATTGATACCCGTCTGAACACCAGCACGGGGAGTACCGCGAGCTTCAGCTCCACGCTTACCGCGGCCTATACGCTGCGCCCTGTTGCCGCAGCGCAGCTGCAGACCCCCGACACGCAGTGGGGGACGCTCCGCCGCTACGATTTTAATGGCGACGGTCGCGACGACCTGGCTCTCGAGGTCACCAGCGGCACTTACCCGAACTATACAGTCAGCACGTACGAGTTGATATCGACGGGCACGGCCTTCACCGCGAATGTTGTCTCGTCGGTGTCGGCGAGTAGCTATCTCCCCGCGTTCTTCACGAATTGGAACGACGATGCCTGCACGGATCTCGTAGAGCTCGGTACGTTGTACATCTCTGGCTGCAACGGGTCGCTTCCGGCGACTTATTCGGTCGGTACGGTCGTTGGCGACATGGATTGGGATGGGGACGGGAGAACCGATCTCGTCGTAGCCAACGGCTCGACACTCGGCGTTTATCTGTCGACAGGCGCCGGGGTAAGTAGTCTGCAATCGACATCGATTCCGTACACCGCCACCTGCCAGTACGTGACGATGAACGGGCGCGGCGATGGTGAGGATGGTATTGGGTGCTGGAACCAGGCAGGATCTGGCGGGCTTACCTATTATTCGCACAATAGCCCGGGGCAACCGCCGGACTTGATGAGTTCCATCAAGGACGGCTACGGCAATTCGGCGAGCCCTACCTATGTGTCGATCGCGCAGAGCGACTACCAACAATATACGGACGCGACGTTCCCGTACCAAAATTACATCGGACCGCTGTATGTCGTGAGCGAGGCGGTGTTCAGTGATCCGAGCAATATGCCGAGCGGCACCTATAACCAACAGTTCTACTACTACGGGGCCTGGACGAACCTGCAGGGCCGTGGTTTCCAGGCGTTTTACGCCACTCGCACGCTGGATAGCCGCAATTCGCTCTACGATTACCAATATTACGAGCGCGCATTTCCGTACACGGGGATGAAGTTTCAGGACATCGTCTCCAATGGCAGTTTCTATCCGAGCGAAACCACCGGAACATCGGCGATGACGACGCTCGATAACACCGTCAACAACGAGCGCTACTTCCCGTATTTCAGCAATGTCACGACGACGCAAAAGGAGGTAGGAGGCGCGGAGAATGGCGATCTCATCACGACCAGCTCCACGAATTACACCTACGACACTTATGGCAATGCCACGAACGTCGCGACGACCGTGACCGACAATGACCCGGGATCGCCCTTTTCGGGCTATCAATGGACTTCGACGACGGCCAATACGATCACGCCGGACCCGGGCACTTGGTGCCTTGGTCTGCCGACCGAAACGCAGGTCACGAATGAGAGTACCGCGCCGAGCGGGGGAGCGATCACGCGTACCGCCGAGTACACACCGGACTACACGAATTGTCGGCAGACTGAGAAAGTTACCGAGCCCAGTAGCTCGAGCTATAAAGTGACGGAAGGCTATACCTACGACAGCTTTGGCAATCTGTGGACCGATACGGTCACGGGTGTCGGCATGGCGGCGCGCGTGACGACGATCACGTGGGGCACGACGGGGCAGTTTCCAAAGACCATCAGCAATCCCCTCGGACAATCCATCACGTTCGGCTTCGATCCGAACAGCGGCAAGTTAACGAGCCAGACGGATCCGAATTGGACAGCAGGTAACCCGATTCAGACCACGTGGGGATACGATGTCTTCGAACGGCAGAATTCGGAGACGCGCCCGGACGGGACGTCGACGACGTGGGCCTATAACAATTGCGCAACCAACGGCTGTGTCAACAGCAACAATCAAATGACGGTGACGCAGACGATCGTCAATGTCGGCGGCACGACCCAGTCCGTGACCAACACGTATCTGGATGCGTTCGATCGAACGCTCGTCACGAGTCGCACGATGCTGAGCGGCGCCTACGATCGCAATGAAGTGCAGTACGACAGCCTGGGTCGGGTGCATCAGCAAGGCGCCCCCTGCATCTTTGGGTCATGCACCAATTACTGGACCACTTTTACGTACGATGTCCTGAATCGCCTCATCCAGTCGCAACGACCGATCAGTGCGACTAACGGCAACCTACAAACGACGACCTACGGCTACGCGGGGCGCACGACGACGTTGACCGATGCGCTCAACAACACGACCACCAAAATCAATCTCGTGAACGGCGCGCTCGCGCGCTCGAAGGACGCCAAGGGGTATTACCAGAATTTCACCTACGATGCCTTTGGTTCCCTGCTGAATGTGACCGATAGCGCGTCGAATACGCTGTCAACTGCCACATACCACTATGGAATCCGCGCTTTTAAAACCGCGTCGACTGATATGGATTCAGGAGCGCGCACTTATACGGTGGATGCTCTCGGGGAGGTCACCGCTTATTCCGACGCCAAGAACCAGAACTTCTCGACGACCTATGACGCGCTGTCGCGTCCGACATCACGCACTGAACCGGATCTGACGACGACCTGGACCTGGGGCAACACCGCGAGCAGCTATAACATCGGCAAGCTGCAGGCGGTCAGCTCCGCCGGATCCACCGGGACCTACTCCGAAAGCTACACGTACGACAGCAAGACGCGGCTCTCTGTGAAGAACATCACGATCCCGAGTGATGCTTCTTATGCGTACACGTACACATACAATGCCACAACGGGGCTCTTGGATACCCTGCAGTACCCGGTCAGCACGTCCTCCTACCAGTTGAAACTGCAATACGCCTATGCGAATGGACTCTTGCAATCAATCGCCGATTACCATGTGCCGAGCACGGTGTTCTGGACCGCCGATGCGACCAATCCGCGCGGTCAGGTCACCCAGGAGACGCTCGGCAACGGGGTGGTCACGAACCGCGCGTACGATGCCGTCACCAGCTGGCTCGGCAGCATTCAATCGGGAGTGGGGGGCGGTGCGGCGCTGCAAAATGGTAGCTTCTTGTTTGACGACCTGGGCAATGTGACGCAGCGCCAGAATAACAACTTGGGCCTCACCGAGAATTTCTATTACGACGCGGACTATCGGCTGGATCATTCGACACTGAATGGCACGACCAATCTGCAGATGGTCTATGACACAACGGGGATGGGCAACATCGCCTCGCGCAGCGATGTCGCCGGCGGTGCCACCTGGACGTACGATCCGGTGAGAAAGCATGCGGTCACGGAGGCCGGCAGCAGCAGCTATCTCTACAGCTACGACAATAACGGCAATATGACCGCGCGTAGCGGCAATACCGTCACGTGGACCAGCTACAACTACCTGAGTGGCATCAGCTCAACGGGCGAATCCGTCACGTTTCAATACGGACCCAACCGCCAGCGGTGGCAGACCATCTACACCGGCAGCATCGGCACCGAGACGACGTATCACGTCGGTGGGTTGCTGGAAAAAGTGATCGGCGGCGGGGCGACCGATTATCGGCACTATATTTTCGCGGGCTCCGAGCCGGTCGCGATCTACAGCCGCCAGTCCACCGGCACCAACACGCTGCGTTATGTGCTCGAGGATCATCAGGGAAGTTTTGCGGGCATCGTGTCCAGCACCGGTACCACCGACGTTAACGAGAGCTTCACCGCTTATGGCAATCGGCGCAGTGCATCGACGTGGTCAGGTGCTCCATCGAGCGGCGATGAGACCGCGATCAATGCGGTATCGCGCTGGGGCTACATCGGCGAAACCGTCCTCGGCGTCTCGATGGGACTCAATCACTTGAACGGACGGGTCGAGGATGCGGTCACGGGGCGGTTCCTATCGCCGGATCCGTACGTACCGGATCCCGGCAACACCCAAAGTTTTAATCGATATACGTATGTAGATAATAATCCACTGACCCTGGTCGATCCGTCGGGGTTTTCTCCTCCTAGTACTTGTAATGGATGCGTAAAGTCGAACGCGCCGCCACCGCCTTCCGGACACTCAGCGGACGGCTCAGGGGACGGGTCAGGGTCAGGGGCAGGGGCAGGGGCAGGGGCAGGGGACGGGTCATCCGGCGCAATGGCGCCCGTAGTTGTTACAGGATCGCGAGAAACAAACACACTTTCCGGCCCTACGATAGGGACGTTCACCGGAAATGCGGGAAACCCGAATACCGGGTATATGAGCGCGAATGGAAGTAGTGCCGGAAGCAGCAATGTGTTGCCGACGGTTACGGTAACGGCGCCACGTACTCGGACTCAGTCCGCCGCGCTTCCGACAATAACGATCACCGCGACACCTCTGCTGGTGGGAATTACTCCGGCGCCAATCCCGGTTGATTTAATCGTAAACGCACTGGAGCGGGCGCTCGGTGACATCGGTCCTCTAGTTCTAGCAAGGCTAGGACTTATGGGGTGGATGGCTTACCGCGGGGAGCAATTTGATGCGATACCCCCTCCACCGCCGACGCCCCCTGGACAGACAACTGAAATGCCGTATGGTCCGTCACCACCCTCGGCGGGATCGAACTTGCCGGGTCCGGTAGAGTCACTGCCGGTGCAGTTGGAATTGCCGTTAGTGCTTCCTGAATGAGGGATAGATTTATATGTTAGGTCACCTTGCTTATAGGAGAATTCCGCTGTTGATACTTTTGCTGCCGCGCGGTTTTCTAGAATCGGGCGGCCGGCATACGAGCGTGTTGCAATGAGCGTCAAGAAGGTGCCGCGAGCCGCTTTTTTCTTGGAGGTATCGCCTGCGCAACGAGCACGTGAAGACCTCACACACAAGCTTCAACTACATTTGGCTAGGCGCTTCGGTAACGTAGAGTTCCGAATTCCCTTTGTGCAGCGAGTGTTGTTCAAGAGGTCAATGTTACTAGTCCATGTCGACGGGAAGGGCATTGTAGTTGCGCTGGCTCGCCACGGGATTCCTCGTGAAGTGCCGGAACATAGACGTGAATGGGACCTCGCAATAGACCCGTTCGATCCCTTCGTGCCGATGGAGCGTATGCTTAAGATGGAAGGGGAATATGCTACAGAACTATTACTCGTCAGCGAGCATATACATTCGCTGCTGATTATGCTGCCCGGGATTCGATCCTTGCGTTGGTTTTTTAAGGGTTGGGACGCTAACATCCCCGGGGTTCGGGGTCCAGCGGAATTGCCGTGGAATTTGAAAGTTCCCAGTGCAACAGAAACTTGATGCACACAGCACGACGATGACGATCTCGGAGGCGCGAACCCATCGGCCGGCGCAACAGAGCAACGAGGGTGTGGATGAGCGATGGCGGCGCCAGCCGCACTCTAAAGTATGCCGGGGGTGGACTGCCGCCGGCGGCGCTGGTCTCGTGGAGAAACCGGAGTCGCGTGACCGAATAGAATGTTATCGCTGCGGAGACTGAATCGATCATGGACAAAGAGACGCGGCTGGCGTTATTCGTTTTAGTTACCGCGATCACCGTCTGGCGTTTTGCGCGGTACATGCGCTTTGGACTGTCTAGGTCCAGCCGCCCGACGAACCTGGGTGTCGCTGGGGGTTTGGTCCCACGGGACTTTGATCGGACACCATCGGTTGCCAACTCGGGCTCCTCGGCGCCCGTTCAGAGTTCCCTCTACGCCCGTCTTGTTGGAGTCGTGGTTGCCACAGGATTGTGGCTCGCGATGAATGTGCTTCTCTGGTTCTGCGTGCTGGAGCTGCCGCCATTTAGAAATCTGCCACCCATTCCCGTGGGTGTTGCGGGCATCGTCGCGAACTTTTACCTCATTCCCCTGACTCAGAGAGTGGGAGCGCGCCTCCGGCGCCGCATCGAGGAGGCCCGTGGCAGGGCCGCGGCGTGGCCTACCAACGGCACTTGATGCGCTCAGATTTGTACGGGTTGTCTGCGTGATCGAACACGCGGCGTGGTTACGGGCTACTCGGGTCAGACTCTCGACGAACTTTGCACAAATCGCGTCGACCGGTCGGCGCATGCGCGCGGCGGTTTCCATGATGGCGGTGACGGCGGCCGGGAATCGCGTGAGGGCGCCCCGCAGTTGGTAGAGCTCGCGCTCCTCGGTGACACGGATGCCGCCGGGCCGGCGCATCGCGTTCTCCAATTCGGTCTGACGCTTAATCAGTCGCAGCGCTTCGTGTAGCGGTTCCATAATCTCTCCTGGTGTGCCGTAGTCTAACGGATCAATTCGTAGCCGCGCTGACGACGGCGCTTTGCAATGTGAGCAAGCGCTAAGAGGGCGGCATCGATGGTGGGCTCGAGCTTGGATCGGGCACGACCGAGGGCGGAGCCGCGGCGGCCATGGACCTGGGTGAGGAGCCACGAAGCCCAGAGGTCCTGCTCGAGGTGGACTCGATAATAGCGGGTGCCGCGCGTCCAGCAGAGCGTGATCCAACTTTCCGTGTCGATCGCTCTTCGCGCCGGTGTCGCGGGGTTGCGGTTCATCGTGTGCTCCGCCGCGAGCTCTTGCGCCCCGGCTTTTGCGGCGCCCTTCGCGCGGTGCGGGGAGCTGCCTTGGGTTTCGACGGCCTCGACTTCGGGGTGCGCGCAGGTTCAGGCGATCGAGCCGACGGGACGCGACGGGACGTCGGGGCCTCTCGGCGCTTGGCCATCGGCGGCTTTTGCCGCGTTCGATTCTGAGCGATCGCGGAGGCGATCAATCCCGCGATCTGCTGTCGATACTGCGCGACCTCGGCCTCGAGCGCGGCTACCCGCCGCTCGTGGGCCTGATTGGTGACCTGCTCGCGCGAGAGAGCCTTTGAGAGCGACAGGAGGTGGTCGCGGGCATCGGCGAGTGCCCGTTCGCGCTCGCGCGCCTGCGTGTCGATCTCACGTTCGCGAAGATCAAACGAGCGCAGCCGAATCTCGTTTTCGAGTTGCAGTTGCGCGAGGCGCTCGCGGGCGGCGTTGTCCTCGTGCGTCGCGGCATCCCCGGCGAGTTTGAGCGCCCGCTGCCAGATCCCATCGGCAAGCTCGGCGATTTCCACCGGCAGACGCGCAAGCGCCGCCGGATCCCCCTCGGCGCGGGCGCCGAGATCGCGCCAAAACCGGCGTAGCGCCTCGCCAATCGTATCGTTCGAACCCCGCCCAAGTACCTCGCGCACGGTCTCGACCGTCTGTCAGTTTCAATTAATCGGTGCACTTGCTCCAATCAATTGCAGCCCATAGTAGGGGTGCTACGCCCTTCGGCGCAATTTGCAAGCTATTGATTCCAGGCGTATAAGGCGACCAACTGGCCCTGCCGCCCACGGGTGAGTCCGGATTCATACAGGGACGGAGATTCTCGCTAACCGCTGCACTGACTGATTTTCTCCAGTTAACCACTGCACTGACAGCAGAGGTCATCGTCGTGGGTCACACAACCCGTTCGGCACTGACGTTTGAAGTCGCAATCGGGGCTATCGCGGTTCACGCCGGACGGCTTGTCGCGATAGAGCAACGTGTAGGAGCCGGACAAGTCGAAGTCAGAGACCTAGTGACTGGCATTCGGTCCACCGTGGAAGTGGGAAATCTGCGGGGCAGGGACGGGAGCGTTTCTGCCGAGCCGCAGGACCACGACGAGGAACACCGTCGACGAGTCGATAAAGATCAGTGGGCAATCGCCCGAGAACGCGAGAACGTTATCAAGGAACTGCTTACCGGAGAGGGTGAGCTCGAGCCGCGTGTCAGCGCCGCGTCTGCGGCACTGGGGGTTGCTCGTCGACAGATCTACACCTGGATTGCGCGTTACCGCGCGACTCCGCGCACTAGCGCCTTACTCGACAAGCGCAGTGGCCGGCGCCGCGGTGCCGTTCAGATCGATACCGATCGCGAACAGATTTTGCGGCTGACCATCGAGGAACATTATCTCAAGCAGCCGCGCGTCAAAGCGGAAGATGTTTACAAGGAGGTGAAACGGCGCTGTGCGGCGAAGAACCTCAAGGTAATCGCCCGCGGGACCGTGCTTCGTCGGATTCGCGCACTGGATCCGGAGACGGTCGCTCGCCGGCGTTTCGGGGCGAAGCACGCGCGGGAGAAGGTCAGCGCCGCGCCGGGAACCTTCGTCGTCGATAATGCCCTCGAGGTCATGCAGATTGACCATACTGAGGTCGATTTGCACGTAGTGGATGAGCAGTATCGTCGCCCGCTCGGCAGACCGTGGATCACGGTGGCGAGCGATATAGCCACTCGCATGGTCTGTGGGTTTTATCTGACCCTGGATGAACCTTCGGAAGTGTCCGTCGCCCTGTGCATGGCGCACGCGGTATTGCCCAAGGAGGCTTGGCTGCTCGAGCGCAAAATCCAGGCTGAGTGGCCTGTCTGGGGCGTACCCCAATGTGTGCACGCCGACAACGGTTCGGATTTCACAGGGGAAGCGCTGCGCCGCGGTTGCGATGACTACGGTATTCGGATGGAGTTTAGACCGCTCGGCCGTGCACATTTCGGCGGACACATTGAACGCCTGATCGGCACCCTCATGAAGCGCGTCCACACGCTTCCCGGCACCACATACTCCAACCCGCTTGAGCGTGGCGACTATCGCTCGGAGAAGGCCGCCTGCCTCACCCTGAAGGAACTCGAATATTGGTTGACGCTCGAGATCTGTGTGCATTACCACGGGGCAATCCACCGGACGCTGGGTACCGCGCCCTTGGTGGCCTGGGAGAGCGCGGTACAACGCGGCATTCGCCAGTGGCTGCCCCAAGACCCACGGCGGTTCTACATTGGATTCCTGCCCGTTGAAGATCGCACGCTGCAGCGTACCGGCGTGCAACTGGAGAATATCCGCTACTGGTCCGATTCCTTGCCGGCGATCGCGCGCTTCAAGGACGCCAAGGGGTATTACCAGAATTTCACCTACGATGCCTTTGGTTCCCTGCTGAATGTGACCGATAGCGCGTCGAATACGCTGTCAACTGCCACAT
>Ga0307374_10012249_pt1 | contig 12066 bp, 12 predicted proteins | sample OX3MG_FD_202532 | JGI IMG/M metagenome (GOLD analysis project Ga0307374, IMG submission 202532) | Soil microbial communities from Risofladan, Vaasa, Finland - OX-3 | ecosystem: Environmental > Terrestrial > Soil > Coastal area > Acid sulfate soil | place: Finland: Risofladan, Vaasa | collected...
CCAGCGTCAGCGCCGCCTCGTAGGCGCGTCGCGCTGCCGCGAACTCGCCGTCTTCGAGCAGCATGTTCGCCAGGTTGACGTGGGGCGCGGGATTGGCCGGATGACGCAGCGCGGCCTCTTCATAGAGTCGGCGCGCCGCGCTGCGAAAGCCGCCGGCATGGAGCAGCGTGGCGAGATCGTTGAGGGCGCCGTAATGCGCCGGCTCGCGCGCCAGCACCGCCAGATAGTCCTGCTGTGCCGCCTCGGTACGCCCGAGCGAGGCGAGCAGGCCGGCACGCCGGAACCGCAATTCCGGCGCATCGGGCGTCGCGACGAGCAATGCATCGACCGCCTGCAAGGCCGCTGCGCATTCGGCGCGCTGCGGCCAGGTCACCGGCCGGTGTCCGCGGTCGGGCGCGCCGGCGCCTGCGGCTCGATCAGCTTCACCATGATATATTCATCGAGCATGCTGCCGTTGCATTCGGCATGGGCACGCAAGACGCCTTCGATCGCGAATCCGACCTTGCGATAGAGGCTGATCGCCGGCGCGTTGGTTGTCAGCACGGTGAGTTGCAGGCGATGAATGCCCACGCTCGCCGCCCAGCGTTCCATTGCCCGCATGAGCGCCGTGCCGAGCCCCTCGCCGCGCCGCGCCGGATGCACGCCGATGCCGATATCGAGGGTGCCGCGCCGCGCTGGATGGACGCCGCGCGTCCCGGTCGCCAGCGCATAGATCTCGCCGCCGTTCGCGGCAATGAGGACGGCCTCATTGCCGTTCCCTGCGATCGCCGCGAGATGCGCCTGCAGCATCGCCACGCCGGAGACGGGATCGACCGGCATGATAAAGAGGCCGTTACGCTCGGCCGCGAGCAGGTTCATCAACGCGATGAGCGACGGCACGTCGGCAGCCGTTGCGGCCGCGACGACGGCGGGACCGGCCGACCCTCGCTTTGCGTGTGAGGACGGAGCGGCGGCAGGCGCCGTGCTTGATATTGACATGGCTCTTCCCGTCAAGAGAAAGACGACCACGCGCAATTTTTCGCTTATTTGCGATCAGCCCGGTTGAGAATGCATTAACGCGACGGCAGCGCGATGTCCGCCGCCGCTACAGCAATCCCAGCTCGAGCTTCGCTTCCTCGCTCATGCGGTCGCGCGTCCAGGGCGGGGTCCAGGTCAGCTTGACGCGCGCGTCGGTGACGCCCTCGACCGCGCTCACCGCCTCCTTCACCTGGTCGGGCAGCGCGCCCGCCACCGGGCAGGCCGGCGTGGTCAGCGTCATCTCGACATAGACCGTGCCGTCGCGGTTGACGATGAGCTCGTAGATGAGCCCGAGATCGATGAGGTTCACCGGAATTTCCGGATCGCGCACCGTCTTCAGGGCGTCGAGCACGCGGCTCTTGAGCACGGGATCGCTGTCGCCGGGATCGGGGCGCTCGACGTCCTCGGTCTCCGGCAGATCAAAGTCGAAAAGATCGTCGTCGGTCGACATCGCCATCACTCGGTCTTGACAGTTTGGGCCGCGGCGCCGCTCTTGAGCGCCGCTTCGAAAGCGTGCCAGGCGAGGGTCGCGCATTTGACCCGCGCGGGATAGCTGCGCACGCCGGTCAAGGGCGCGAGCCGCTCCATCTCGTCCTCGAGCCCGGGCGGCGCCGCGCCGTCCTCGCCCGTCACCGCCGCATGGAATCCCTTGAACAGCGCCGCGGCCTCGTCGAGCGTCTTGCCCTTCAGCGTCTCGGTCATGAGCGAGGCCGAGGCGGTCGAGATGGCGCAGCCGCGGCCCTCGAAACTGACATCTTGGATGCGGTCGCCGTCAAGCTCGACATAGACGGTGATGCGGTCGCCGCAGAGCGGGTTGTGGCCGTTGGCGACGTGGTTCGCATGGGCAAGCGCGTGGAAGTTCCGCGGGTGGCGCCCATGGTCGAGAATAATGTCCTGGTAGAGCTCGCGCGGGTCCATCCTGCTTCCCTCTAACGCGTGAACATCGCCTGCGCCGCCTCGATCGCGGCCGCGAGCGCGTCGATGTCGCGCTCGTTGTTGTAGACGCCGAGCGAGGCGCGCGTCGTCGCCGCCAGCCCGAGGCGGTCGAGCAGCGGCTGCGCGCAATGGTGGCCGGCACGCACCGCGACGCCGTGCCGGTCGAGCACTTGGGCGAGATCGTGCGGATGAACGCCGTCCACGTCGAACGACAATATGCCGAAGCGGCGCTGCCCCGCCGGCAGGAGCCGCACGCCATTCATCCCGGCGAGGCAGTCGACGCCGTAGCCGGTGAGCGCCGCCTCGTGCGCCGCGATCGCCTCGCGGCCCAAGCCCTCGATGTAATCGAGCGCGCGCGCCAGCCCGATCGCCCCCGAAATGTCGGGGGTGCCGGCCTCGAAGCGGTGCGGCGGCTCCTGGAACAGCGTCTCTTCGAACGTGACCGACAGGATCATGTCGCCGCCGCCCTGCCACGGCGGCATGGACTCGAGCAGCTCGCGCCGCGCCCACAGCACGCCGATACCGGTCGGGCCATAGGTCTTGTGGCCGGAGAAGACGTAGAAATCGCAGCCCAGCGCCTGCACGTCGACCGGCAGCCGCGGCGCCGCCTGGCAGCCGTCGATCAGCAGCTTCGCCCCATGCGCATGCGCGAGCCGCGCGAGCGCTTCGACCGGAACGACCGCGCCGGTCGCATTGGCGAGATGCGTCACCGCGACGAGCCGCGTGCGCGGCCCGATCAGCCGCTCGAACGCCGCCATGTCGAGACCGCCGGTCGCGTCGATGGGCGCCGCCACCAGCTTGAGCCCGGTACGCGCGCGGATGAGCTGCCACGGCACGATGTTGGCATGGTGCTCGAGCTCGGTCACGAGCACCTCGTCGCCGGGCTTGAGGTAGGTCGCGCCCCAGCTATAGGCGACCAGGTTGATCGCCTCGGTCGCGCCGCGCACGAACACGATCTCGCGCGCATCCGGGGCGTTGAGGAAGCGCCGCACGGTCTCGCGCGCCGCCTCGTAGCGGTCGGTCGAGCGCGCGCTCAGGCGATAGACGCCGCGATGCACATTGGCATAGTCGTTGCGATAGAACTCCGCGATCTCGTCGATCACCACGGCGGGCTTCTGCGCGCTGGCGGCCGTGTCGAGGAACACGAGGCCCGGATTGTTCGCAAAAATCGGGAAGTCGCGCTTGACGCGGCGCGGGTCGAGGGCGCCGGCGGACGCCGTTTGCCCACGGATGGAAGAATCGTTCATGCTGCCGCTCCCGCAAGCCAGCGCGCGATATGCGCGGCGAGGCGTTCGCGCACGGTGCCATCGACACGCTCCAGCGTCTCCGCCGCGAAGGCCTCGATCAGGATACGGCGCGCCTCGGCCTCGGCGATGCCGCGCGCGCGCAGGTAGAACAGCGATTCCTCGTCGAGGTCGCCGACCGTGGCGCCATGGCTGCATTTCACGTCGTCGGCGAAAATCTCGAGTTCGGGCTTGGTGTCGATGACGGCGCGCCGGCCGAGCAGGAGATTGCGGTTCAACTGCTGGGCGTCGCTGCGCTGCGCGTCCTGCTGCACCGCAATCCGGCCGAGGAACACGCCATGCGCGCGATCGTCGACCACGCCCTTGAACAGCTCGCGGGTGGTGCAACCGGGCGCGGCGTGATCGACGAAGGTGGCCGTGGTGCTCTCCTGCTGGCCGCGCAGAAGGAACGCCCCGTCGAGGCGGCAGACACCGTCGGGTCCATCGAAGCGCACGAGGATGTCATGCCGCCCCAGCCCGGCCCCGATGGTCAGCGCAAAGGCCTCGTAGGCGGCGCCCTGCGCCAGCGCGGCGCGGACCAACGCGATATGGATCGCCTGCCGGTCCTCCTCCTGGACCCTGACATGGCGCAGCGTCGCGCCCGCGCCGAGGCGGATCGACGCCACGGCGTTGGTCCAATAGGCGCCCGCGCCGGCGAAGGTCTCGACCACGCTCGCCCGGCTCGCCGCCTCGAGCAGCACGGCGCTGCGCACATGGAACGAGCGTGGCGTTGCGGCGCGGCCGAGATGGATCACCTCGACCGGATGCTCGAGCACGACGCCGGGATCGAGCGCCAGCACGAACCCGTCGGCGAAGAACGCAGCATTGAGCGCGGCAAAAGGCTGCGCCCCCGCGTCGTCGCTTTCACAGAGCGCGGCCTCGACCAGCGCCGGCCGCTCGGCCAAGGCCCGCGCGGTCGAACCGAGCCAGGCCCCCGGCGGCAGCGTGCCGATCTCCGACAAATCCGGCGCGAACCGCCCATCGACGATGACGACCCGGTGCGTCGGACCGGCAAGGCGCCACGGTGCGAGCGCATCGGGCGCGGCCATGCCCGCGGCCGAAGCCGGCGGGAAAGCGTGCTGGGCGAGCGGGCGCAGATCGCTGAAGCGCCAAGCCTCCTCGCGCCGCGTCGGGAAGCCCAACGCAGCGAAACGGCCGAGCGCGGCCTCGCGCCGCCCGGCGAGCCAGGACGGCTCCGCCGCGACGGCGCGCGCGCGGAAGGCGTCGAGATAGGGTGACGTCTCGGGATGCGCCACCATCTTGCCCTCAGGCAGCGTCTCCAAGCATGGCATAGCCATGCTTTTCGAGCTCGGCGGCAAGGCTCTTGTCGCCGGAAAGCACGATCCGGCCCTCGCTCAGCACATGGATGCGGTCGGGCGTCACATAGTCGAGCAGGCGCTGGTAATGGGTGATGAGGACGATCGCGCGATCGGGCGCGCGCAACTTGTTGATGCCACCGGCGACGAGGCGCAGCGCGTCGATGTCGAGCCCGCTATCGGTCTCGTCGAGGAGCGCGAGCTTGGGCTCGAGCATCGCCATCTGGAAGATCTCGTTGCGTTTTTTCTCGCCGCCGGAGAAGCCGACATTGACGCCGCGCTGCAGCAGGTCGTCCTCGATCTCGAGCAGCTTGAGCTTGGCGCGCACGGATTTGAGGAACTGGCCGGCGTCGAGCTCGGCCTCGCCGCGCGCGCGCCGCACCGCGTTGAGCGCGGCGCGCAGGAAATACATGTTGTTCACGCCCGGGATTTCCACCGGGTACTGGAAGGCAAGGAAAATGCCGGCGCGCGCGCGCTCGTCGGGGGCGAGCGCGAGGAGGTCGCGGCCCTGGTAGAAAACGCTTCCCGCGCTCACCTCGTAGCCGGGCCGGCCCGCCAGCACACCCGCGAGCGTACTCTTGCCCGAGCCATTGGGCCCCATGATCGCATGCACCTCGCCCGCCGCAACCGAAAGGTCGATCCCCTTCAGGATCTCGCGCCCTTCGGCGATGCGCGCGTGTAGATTCCTAATGTCGAGCATCAACCCCTCACCCCACGCTGCCCTCGAGGCTCACGGCGAGGAGCTTCTGCGCCTCGACCGCGAATTCCATCGGCAGCTCCTTCAGCACTTCCTTGCAGAACCCGTTGACGATGAGCGACAGCGCGTCCTCGCGCGACAGCCCGCGCTGCAGGCAATAGAACATCTGGTCGTCGCTGATCTTCGAAGTCGTCGCCTCGTGCTCGACGCGGGCGCCGGGATTGCGCACCTCGATATAGGGCGTCGTATGCGCGCCGCAGCGATCGCCGATAAGCAACGAATCGCATTGCGTGTAGTTGCGCGCGCCGTCGGCCCGGGGCTGGATCCGCACGAGGCCGCGATAGGTGTTCTGTCCCCGCCCCGCCGAGATGCCCTTGGCCAGGATGGTCGAGCGCGTGTTGCGCCCGATATGGATCATCTTGGTGCCGGTGTCGGCCTGCTGCATGTTGTTGGTGATGGCGACCGAGTAGAACGCGCCGACCGAGTCATCGCCCTCGAGGATGCAGCTCGGATATTTCCAGGTGATGGCGGAGCCGGTCTCGACCTGCGTCCACGAAATCTTCGAGCGCGCGCCACGGCAGGCGCCGCGCTTGGTCACGAAATTGTAGATGCCGCCGCGCCCTTCGGCGTCGCCCGGATACCAGTTCTGCACAGTGGAATACTTGATCTCCGCGTCCTCGAGCGCGATCAGCTCGACCACCGCCGCATGAAGCTGGTTCTCGTCGCGCTGCGGCGCGGTGCAGCCCTCGAGATAGCTCACATAGCTGCCCTTGTCGCAGATGATGAGGGTACGCTCGAACTGCCCGGACTTGGCGGCATTGATGCGGAAATAGGTCGAAAGCTCCATCGGACAGCGCAGGCCCGGCGGCACATAGGCGAACGAGCCGTCGGAGAACACCGCCGAATTGAGCGCGGCGAAGAAATTGTCGCCCTGCGGCACCACCGAGCCGAGATAGCGGCGCACCAGATCGGGATGCGCCTGCACCGCCTCGCCGAAGGAGCAGAAGATGATGCCCAGCTCGGCGAGCTTGGCCTTGAAGGTGGTCGCGACCGAGACGCTGTCGAACACGGCGTCGACCGCAACGCCTGCGAGCGCCGCCCGCTCGTGCAGCGGAATGCCGAGCTTCTCGTAGGTGCGCAACAGCTCGGGATCGACCTCGTCGAGCGAGCGCGGTCCCTCGTTCTGCTTCGGCGCGGAATAATAGCTCGCGGCCTGATAGTCGATCGGGGCGATGCGCAGCCGCGCCCAATGCGGATTTTCCATTGCCTGCCAGCGGCGGAACGCCTCGAGCCGCCAGTCGAGCAGCCATTGCGGCTCGCGCTTCTTGGCGGCGATGAAGTGCACCGTCTCCTCGCTGAGGCCGGGCGGCGCGCTTTCGCTCTCGATCGCGGTGACGAAGCCGTATTTGTAGCCTTCGCCGAGCGTGCGGACGGTGTCGATGGTTTGGGCGTTACCGGTCATGGGGCAATCGTGCTCGACGGTCTGACGGCGGGTTCAAGGGAAAGGAAGCGCGGCGGCAGCGGCACCATCTCGGCGAGCGTGATCGCCGCCAGCGCGGTGCCGACCGCGTCGTTGATGCGTCGCCAATGCGGCCGGGTCGGACAGAAATCGGTGCGTTCGCAGGTCGGCGCGTGGATCGAGCATTGCGTCAGCCCGATCGCGCCGTCGATCGCCGTCACCACCTCGGCCACCGAGATGGCGGCAGCCTCGCGCGCCAGGCGATAGCCGCCCGCAGCGCCGCGCGCGCCGACGACGATGCCGGCATGGGCCAGCACTTTCAAAACCTTGGCCACGGTGGCCCTGGGCAGTCGTGTCCCATCGGCGAGCGCGCCAGCCGGAATCTGCCGGTCGGGATGGGCCGCCAAGTGCGACGCGATGATCACGCCGTAATCCGCAAGCTTGCTTAGGATGATCATCCGTGTGTGCCGACCTAACGATATGGGACCGCGTTGGTACGGTATAGGTCGGCACTTAACCCCAAGCGTCAACCCCTCGCAACGGTTATTTTTTCAGGCCACGCCGGCATTTTCGCACGGTCTGCCCGGCGGTTGCGGACGCCGGCGCCGGGCCTTTATGCTGACCCCTCGGGGCCGGCACGGCCAGCCCCGGGGAGGGCCAGAATGAAGCACAATACCCAAGGCATCCGCACCTCGCATGTCGGCCGGCTGCCGACTCCGCCGGGCTTCGCCGACACGCCGGCGCGGCTCGCGAGCGGCCAGTTGACCGATCGCGGCGAGACCGCCGCCCTTGTCGTTCCGGCGATCGCCGAGACCGTGCGGCGCCAGATCACCACCGGCATCGACTGCATCGGCGACGGCGAATTCTGGACCGGGCGCAACCTCGCCCATTACGCCCAGCATTTCGCCGGCGTGACCGCGCGGCCGGTACGGCCGGACGAGGTCGGGACGACGCGGGAATCGACGCGCGAGCGCGACGAGTTTCGCCAATTCTACGCCGACATGGATCGGGCCCGGACGATGTTCTTCGTGCCGGGCGAGAAGCCCTTTCAGCCGATCCAGGAGCGCGTGGTGGCAAACGGGCCGATCAAGTCGAAGGGTGCCGAGGCGATCCAGCGCGAGCTCGACACGTTCAAGGCGGCGATCGCGCAGGCCGGCGTGGCCGTGGACGAGGCGTTCGTCGCGGTGCTGGCGCCCGGCTGGCTCGATCATTTCATCTACAACGAATATTACAAGACCGAGGAGGAATACGTTTACGCCCTGGCGGAGGCGCTTGCCGAGGAATACCGCGCCGTCGTCGCGGCCGGCTTCGTCCTGCAGGTGGACGACCCGGGCCTACCCGACTGGTGGGACATGATCAAGCCCGAACCCAGCATCGACGCCTATCGCAAGTTCGCGCGGCTGCGCATCGACGCGCTCAACCACGCGCTCGCCGGCATTCCCGAGGAGAAGGTGCGCTATCACCTGTGCTGGGGAAGCTGGCACGGGCCGCATACCCACGATCTACCGCTGCGGCACATCATCGATCTCGTCACCATGGTGAAGGCGCAAACCTATTCGTTCGAGGCCGGCAACGTCCGCCACGAGCACGAATGGAAGCTGTGGCAGGACGCCAAGCTCCCGGCCGGGAAGATGCTGATGCCCGGCGTCGTCAGCCACGCCACCAACGTCGTCGAGCACCCCGAGCTGGTGGCCGAGCGCCTGCTGCGCTTCGCCGGCATCGTCGGCCGCGAGAACGTCATCGCCGGCACCGATTGCGGGCTCGGCGGCCGCGTCCATGCCGAACTGGTCTGGGCGAAGCTCGCCGCGCTCGTCGAAGGCGCGCGGCTCGCGTCGAAGACCCTGTGGCCGGGACGCTGACCGAGTCGTCGTCATGGCCGACACACCGGAGGCGACGGCACGCAGTCTCGCCGACAGCGTGGCCGTGTCCTGGGAGGCGCAGCTCGGGGCGCGGCTCCTGAGCATCGCGCTCATCGGCAGCCTCGCCCATGGCGGCTTCAGCCCGCGCTACAGCGACATCGACATGGCGGTCGTCGCCGAGGGCGGGCTCGCGTCCGAAGAATTGGCGCTGATGCGCGCCGAGGCGGCGGCGCAGGCGCCAGCGCATGCGGCAAAGCTGTCGCTGTTCTGGGCCGATCGCGGCTTCGCCGTCGGCCGTTTCCCGCCGCTCGACCGGGTCGATTACGTCGATCACGCGGTGCCGCTCTTCGCGCGCGAGCTTGTGCCGCCGCCGCGGCCGACGCGCGATGACATCCGCACCTATCTCCGCGGCCAGCCGTTCGCGAGCTGGGCCCAGGCGGCCAACGCCTTCGCCGAAATCGACGAGCTCGGGCCCGCTGACCACAAGCCGTTCATCCGTGCGCTCCTCTATCCCGCCCGCTTCGTCTATAGCTGGACCACCGGCGCCATGGGCTCGAACGACGACGCCGTCGCCTTTCTCGACGCCCACGCGCCGCCCGGGCTCGATGTCGATCTCGTCGTCCGCGCATTGCGCTGCCGGCGCGAAGCGCGCGACCCTGATTCCCTCTTCGCCGAGCGCGCGGCTCTGCTGCGCCAGCGCGATGCGTGTTCGCGGCTCATCGCCGCTTCGGGCTGAGGCTACAATCCGCCGCCCCGGCGGACATGGACAAGCGCGGGCCGATCCCGCATGTTCGTGGCGCGAGGAGACCACCCATGGATTTCGAGTTCTCGGAAAAGTCGCAGCGCATCCAGGCGCAACTCAAATCGTTCATCGCCGAGCATGTCGCTCCGCGTGATCCGGACTATCACCGCCTCGTCGACGACGAGGGCGTGTTTCCGCCGCCCTTCATCGACAATCTGAAGAACGAGGCCCGCGCGGCGGGGCTGTGGAACCTGTTCCTGCCCGGGCTCAAGCCGGACGAGCCCGGCACGCAGATGTCGAATCTCGACTATGCACCCTGCGCCGAGATCATGGGCCGTCTGCCGTGGTCGTCGGAGGTGTTCAATTGCAGCGCCCCCGACACCGGCAACATGGAGCTGCTCCACCTCGCGGGGACACCGGCGCAGAAGGAGCAATGGCTGAAGCCGCTGCTCGAAGGGCGGATTCGCTCGTCCTTCGCCATGACCGAACCCGACGTCGCCTCCTCTGATGCCACCAACATCCGCACCGCCATCACGCGCCAGGGCGACGACTGGGTCGTCAACGGACGCAAGTGGTTCATCAGCAACGCCGCCGACCCGCGCACCCGAATCTTCATCGTAATGGGCCAGACCAGCCCCGACCGTCCCGAGCCGCATCGCCGCCAGAGCATGATCCTGGTGCCGCGCGACGCGGCGGGCGTCACTGTCGTACGCAACCCGCCGGTGATGCACGAGCGCCACCCCCAGGGCCATTGCGAGGTGCTGTTCGAGAACGTGCGCGTGCCGCGCGACAATCTTCTCGGCGAGGAAGGCGGCGGCTTCGCGCTGGCGCAGGCGCGGCTCGGCCCGGGACGCGTCCATCACTGCATGCGCGCGATCGGCGCGGCGGAACTCGCGCTCGAACTGATGATCGAACGCGCGCTCGAACGCCGCACCTTCGGCCAAATGCTGCACGAGCACGGCACGATCCGCGAATGGATCGCGCTGTCGCGCATCGAGATCGAGCAGGCGCGGCTCCTCGTGCTCAAGGCCGCATGGCTCATGGACAGGTTCGGCAACAAGGCGGCGCGGCGCGAAGTGTCGCTGATCAAGGTAGCGGTGCCGCGGATCGAAGTGCAGATCGCCAACCGAGCGATGCAGACTTTCGGCGCCAAGGGGCTGACCCAGGACACGCCCCTGCCCGACATCTGGACCCATGGCCGCTACCTCCAGATCGTCGACGGTCCCGACGAAGTCCATCTCCGCTCGATCGCCCGCGCCGAAGTACGTGCGGTGGAGCAGCGCCGCAATCAGCGACGCTGAACGGTCCGGCCTGTCCGGCCCCGGTCGCGGCTGCAGGCGTGGGTAAATCAGTCGTTGTTCGTGATTTGTTCCTACGCTATGGTCTCGGCCGGAGCGTGGAGGGACACCATGACCGAACGGCCATTCGATTCTCAGGCTTGGGCAGTGCTGCTGCTTGGCTGGGCGGTGGCGTTGTGGGTCACGCTGACCTAATGATAAGGGGTTCCTTCGATCCGGCGCCGCCCGGACTGCCGGTTTTCGCTGTTTTCTAAGCTGACGCCGCCCGTTATGGTCCGGGCGAGGACTGTTTCATGAAGGTGCTCGTCATCGAGGACGACCGCGACGCGGCCGCCTATATCGTCAAGGGCCTGAGCGAGAGCGGTTATGTCGTCGACCATGCCGCCGAGGGGCGCGACGGGCTGTTCATGGCGACAGACGCCGGGTACGACGCGCTGATCATCGACCGTATGCTGCCAGGCATGGACGGGCTCGCGGTCATCGCCGCGCTGCGCGCTGCCAATGTCGGCACGCCGGTTCTCATCCTGAGCGCTATGGGCGCGGTCGACGATCGTGTCAAAGGCCTGCGCGCGGGCGGCGACGATTATCTCGTCAAGCCGTTCGCCTTTGCCGAGCTGCTGGCGCGGCTGGAGGCGCTGCTGCGCCGCGGCGGCACCGGCCAGGCCACCACCCGGCTGGCGGTCGGCGATCTCGAGATGGACCTGCTGTCGCGCAAGGTGCGGCGCGCGGGACAGGAGATCGAACTGCTGCCGCGCGAATTCCGCCTGCTCGAGTTCATGATGCGGCGCGCGGACCAGGTGGTGACGCGCACCATGCTGCTCGAAAACGTGTGGGATTATCATTTCGATCCCCAGACCAACGTGATCGACGTGCATGTGAGCCGGCTGCGGCAGAAGATCGACAAGGGCTTCGCGCGTCCGCTTCTGCACACGGTCCGGGGCGCGGGCTACCGGCTCGCCGCGGAATAGGCGATGCGGCGCCTCCTCAAGACCAACGCCGTGCGCCTCGCCGCGCTTTATTTCGCGCTGTTCGCGACCTCGGTTCTGACCGTCCTGGTGTTCATCTATTTCTCGACCGCCGATTTCGCCCAGCGTCAGACCGAGGCGACGCTCGACGCGGAGTCGCGCGGCCTCGCCGAGCAATACGCCGAGCGCGGGCTCGCCGGGCTCCTCGAGACCATCCAGGACCGCAGCGCTCCCGGCCATCCCGAGCGCACGATCTATCTCATCACCGATCCGTTTCTGCACCCGCTCGCAGGCAACCTGTCGCGCTGGCCGCGAGCGACCCAGATCCGGTCCGGCTGGATCGAGTTTCCGGTCGAGGAAATGGTCGGCGGCGAGAAGCAGTCGCACACCGCGCTCGCCTCGGTCTTCATTCTGCCCGGCGGCTACCGCCTGCTGGTCGGCCGCGACCTGCGCGACGCGAGCACCTTTCGCGCGCGCATCACCCGCACGCTCGC
>Ga0307374_10012253_pt1 | contig 12063 bp, 9 predicted proteins | sample OX3MG_FD_202532 | JGI IMG/M metagenome (GOLD analysis project Ga0307374, IMG submission 202532) | Soil microbial communities from Risofladan, Vaasa, Finland - OX-3 | ecosystem: Environmental > Terrestrial > Soil > Coastal area > Acid sulfate soil | place: Finland: Risofladan, Vaasa | collected...
CCTCTCCCTGTCAACCGACTAGCACCCTTGCCATCCCGGTTTGCCAGCTTGCACCTGTATGTAAATTGACTCACACTACAAAGAACGGGGGCAGGTCAGGACCTTCCGTTCGCCCTCAGCAATCACATAACAGATGGCTTGGCTCGTTAAATTGATTTCTGCCGGAAAGGTCCGCTAGAATGCTGATATGGGAAATAGAATGCTGTTAACTCTTCGATTAAAGGATCGCCGCGATTGGAAGCGCAAGCCGGGCGCATGGGCGGCGCGGGCTGGCGCGTTGCTAATGTGCATGGCCGGGCTTTTCATGGCGGCAAGGCCGGCCATCCCATTGCCACGGCCGGCCCTTTCTCCGACTGAACTGCACCAGATCGTGGTGAAATTTATACGGGAGAAGTACGGCATTCCCGGCACTGTGCAACTGACGGCTGGCCCCCTTCAAAGCGCCCAGGATTCCGCCTATTACGAATGCATCATCACCGTGCAAAACGGCGCAAAGACAACCTCCCAGGGTGTAAGCATCTCCAAGGATGGACGCTACCTGACGATGACCCCTCTTTACTATTTGGGCGCGAATCCTCAGACGGCGATCGCCAGCGCCATGCGAGAAGCCTTCAAGCTGGGCTCTGAATGGCATTTGAGCGTTGGACCTTTCCGCGCCTCGCCGGTACCCGGCTTTTACCAGACAACGGTAAAGGCGGAGGACAAGGGGCAGCAGCGAACCGGCGACTTTTACGTGACCGAGGACAAGCGGTTCGTTGTGCTAGGCCCGGTTTACGTGGTTCGCAGCAACAGCGAAACCGAACGCATGATCAACACCAGGAACCAGCCCAGCTCGGGCCACCCCAATGCACCCGTCACCATTGTGGAGTACGCCGATCTGGAATGCCCCAGTTGCGCGCGGCTGCAACCCTTCTTGGAAAATCAAGTTTTGCCCCGTTACGGAAACAAGGTGCGCATCATTTATAAGGATTATCCTCTGCCCATGCACCCATGGGGCCGCACGGCGGCGGTGGCCAGCCAGTGCGCTTACGAGATTGATCCTCCGGCGGTCGTGCGCTTTCGCAGTTCGATCTTTGCCGATCAGGACCAAATTAACGTAACCAACGTTCGGGGCGCTCTATTGCGTCTCGGCGAGCAGGCCGGGATCGACCGGCTGAAGCTCGCTGCCTGCATAGATTCCAACGCGTCGTTGCCGAGGGTGGAAGCCGATGTACGCGAGGGGGATCTGCTCCAGGTGACGAGCACGCCGACCAGCTTCATCAACGGCAGAATGGTGGTTGGCTTGCAATCGCCGGCTGAATTTTACAAACTCATCGATCAGGCGCTGGCCCAGGACAAATAGCCAGCGCTTCGGATACGCATTCCGCAGGAGAATCCTTGCGCAAGGAGACACCCACATTGCTTGCTAGAACAAGACTCGCCATCGCCTTGCTGGTTCTGACTGCGACGCTGCCAGCCCTCGCGCGCGCCACAAGCGCCCCTGCCGCCAACCAGACAGCCGATCAGGCCATGCGAGACAAGATTGCGAGCTACCTCCGCAAACGCTTCTCGGTGACCGATTCCACGTCTATGACCGTCGGCCCGTTGCTCCCCTCGATTTACACCGGCTTTGAGAAGACAACCGTCACGGTGGAAAACGGAAAGCAGAAAGCCTCCCAGAATTTCTACGTTTCCAAGGATGGGCAGTACTTGGTTCAGGGAGATATTTATTCGCTGAACGTCAATCCGCGCAAAGAGGTGGAGAGCTTAATCCGCACTCAGGATCAGCCGGCAACGGGCCCGGCCGATGCTCCGGTAACAATTGTCGAATACGCCGATCTCGAATGTCCGATGTGCGCCCAAATGCAACAGGCGCTCGAAACCCAACTGCTGCCCAAGTACGGCAACAAAGTGCGCGTCATCTACAAGGAATTTCCGCTCTTCAGCATTCATCCCTGGGCGGTTGCCGCCGCGGTTGCCAACCAGTGCGCGTATCAGATCAACCCTGCGGATTATGTGGCTTACCGCTCGCTCATTTTCCAAAATCAGAAAACCATCCAGGCGACCACCGCACCCCAACAGTTGCTGGACTTAGGCGCCCAGGCGGGGCTTGACCGCGCGAAACTGGCCGCCTGCATAGACTCCAAGAGCGCCTTGCCGCGCGTGCAGCAGGACTTTTTGGAGGGCCAGGAACTCGGCGTCGCCAGCACTCCCACCTTTTTTGTTAACGGCAAGATGTATGCAGGCCAAATTCCGGTTGCGGATTTATTCAACGCAGTGGATCAGGCGCTCGCCGGCGCTCCCAAGAAGTAGAACTGCCCGGCCATCCGGCTGAAAGCCTGACCCTCCCTCCCAGAAATAGGCCCGGCATCCTCGCGCCCACACCGGCACGGGGCGGTCTCGCGCCTTACGAATGGGACAAGTCCATTCATTGTCCGGTTGGCTTGGCGGCGTTGCAGTTTTCACTACAGGTTTTTTGAGAATTTGCCGATATCAAGCAGTGACGAAAACTGCGTGGATGGAGTCGCAGGAAAGGCCAGCCATGGGGCATAAGCCTTGCTGGGGAATTCAAAGATCGAGTGGTTTAGATGAGCGCACTACTAAAACTTCCGGGGGAAACCAAAAGGATGAGCCAATCCGAAACTAATCCTGCGCCTATGTCCCGGTTGGAGCACATCGCACAGGAGATTCGCGCGGTGGACGACCGTGACCTCCACATGTGGTCAATCGGCCTGCTGGTCATGCTAGTGGTGGCAGGGGGCTTTATGGCCTTGGTCTTCCCCAATGTGATATGGGGGATCAAGAACCTCCGGGTAGATGACAGGTATCTGCCGCAATTGTTCTTCGGTTTTGTGGCGCTGATCGTCCTCTTTAATATCTATGCGATGGATAAGAAGCGATCGCTGCAACACGCGCGGGACGAGCTCGTCCGCCAGCTTATCCGGAGTGAGGCTGCGGAAATGCTATCTCTGGTCGATCCCCTCACGGATTTGTTCAATCGCCGGTACCTAGACGAGATCATCTCCAAGGAAGCCAGCCGGGCTAACCGCTACGGCAGCGAACTCACGCTCATGATGATCGACGTGGATGCTTTCAAGTCGGTCAACACCCGCTTCGGGCACCTGTTCGGCGACAAGGTCTTGACCGAAGTGGCGAATTTGCTCAAGAAGCATTTCCGGAATTCCGACACCGTCGTGCGGTACGGCGGCGATGAGTTCCTCGTAATTCTTCCTGAAACCTCGGAAACTGAAGCGGAACGCGCGGTTGAAAGGCTTCAAAGCCAAGTGGACGCTTGGAACAGTAACCCGCCCTTTGAAGGCTACCAGATGAGCCTAAGCTGCGGCCTCGCGTCATTCACCGGGGGCAAAGGAGCTCCCGAAGTTATCGAAATGGCCGACGCCAAGATGTATCTTCGGAAGAATCGCAAGGTTGCTGCCGTCTGAACGGCTTTTCCTAACGCGCTCGCATGGGTCCGTTTTATGGATCTCGCGGCAGCGCCACTCGCCCGCGCTACGGCGCCTTCCTAATCATCACTACTCAAAAGTACCCAGCCAGGCCGCAAATGAATCGAACGCCGCCGGCTACGCTTTCCGCACCGCCCCCTCGAATTATTATTCGGAGAGCAGATCGGCCTTTGTAGCGCGGCTCTATCAGCGGCGAGCAGAGCCGGTCGCAAGCCGGCGCTACAGCCAGAGGCGTCGCCAATTAACCCTTCTCGTTAAGTAACACCGTTGCTCACTGGAGATATCGCGTGCGGTCGAGATGGTATAATTTCTCCCGAAAGCGTTGCGGCGTCTTGCCAAACCGCGCGGATGGAAAGAAGACGGGATCAACGTGAACGGTTGGATGCGGGTTGCCGTCGTCGTGGCTGCCGGGGGAGCGTCCGTCGGCGCCACCGCGCTCTCCATCGGCCTCGGCCGTAAGCTGATTCGGGCGGCTCAAGGGTGGCGCAAGACGAGCCCAGAAGAAATTGAGCGGCTGCGCCGGCTGGAGCTGAACCGGCGCGGCCGCATCACTTCCGCGCGTATCCTTGATGTCATCGAGGATGGGGCGCCTGGCGCGTTGCGCCGCGTGGTGGTTTACCGCTATGAGGTTGCAGGTGTAACTTACGAAGCCGCGCAGGAGGTTTCGGCCTTTGTCGGAGCGGAGTTGCTGACCCAGGGGCTAGCCGGGTCATCTTCCAGCGCTAAATACGATCCTCACCAACCGCTGAACTCGATGATCGCCTGTGAGGATTGGAACGGGCTGGGCGCTGCGGATTAACGCCGCGCCCTAGCATGACGGGCCGGGAAGCGGGAAAGCGGGCCTGGGTATTAAATGTCAGCACCCCGTCCTTAACGCTGCAATTTCCTTCGGTTTGGCATAACTCAACTCGATGAACCTGGAGCAAAAACTCGAAGAGTTGCGGCGCCGGAACTCCGAGGCGGAGCGCGGAGGCAGTGACGAGCGCCGCGCGCGCCAGAAGGCCGAAGGGAAGCTTTCGGCGCGCGAGCGGCTGGAGGCGCTGTTTGATGACGGCGCGTTTGAAGAGATCGACAAGCTCGTCGAACACCAGAGTCACAACTTCGGCCTGGCGGAGCAGCGCATTCCGGGCGACGGAGTGATCACCGGTTACGGCCGCATCAATGGGCGCCTCACTTTTGCATTCTCCCAGGACTTCACGGTTTTCGGCGGCTCGCTCGGCGAATCCAACGCCGCGAAAATCTGCAAGGTCATGGATTTGGCTCTCAAGGCCGGCGCGCCGGTGGTGGGCCTAAACGATTCGGGCGGAGCGCGCATTCAGGAAGGAGTTGCCTCGCTCGCCGGATACGCGGAGATTTTCCTGCGTAACACACTCGCTTCCGGCGTGATCCCGCAGATTTCAGCCATTCTCGGTCCGTGCGCGGGCGGGGCGGTCTATTCGCCGGCCATCACGGATTTCATTTTCATGGTCGATCAGTCGAGCTGCATGTTCGTGACCGGGCCGGACGTGATCAAGACAGTGATGCACGAAGAGGTCACTAAAGAGGAGCTGGGCGGCCCGATGACCCACAACCGCGTGAGCGGCGTCGCCCACTTCCTGGCTTCCGATGACGCGGACTGCATGGCGCGCGTGGGGGAGCTGCTCTCCTTCCTGCCGCAGAACAACCACGAGGACCCGCCGCGGGTTGAAACCAACGATCCTGCGGACCGTTGCGACGAAGAGATCGATCGCTTGGTTCCGGCGGAATCCGACCGGCCGTACGACATCAAGCAGATCATCGAGCGCGTGGTGGACGATGGCCGCTTCCTGGAGGTTCAGGAGCACTTTGCGCGCAACCTGGTGGTGGGCTTCGCCCGCCTGGGCGGCCAGAGCGTGGGCGTGGTGGCGAACCAGCCGGAAGTGCTGGCGGGCTGCTTGGATATCAACGCCTCAACGAAAGGCGCGCGATTCGTCCGCTTCTGCGATGCGTTCAACATCCCGCTCGTTACGTTCGTGGATGTGCCCGGATTCCTCCCCGGCACGCAGCAGGAGTTTGGCGGCATCATCCGCCACGGCGCGAAACTCCTCTTCGCGTTCGCCGAAGCGACGGTGCCGAAGGTCACGGTGATCACTCGCAAGGCTTACGGCGGCGCTTACTGCGTGATGTCTTCCAAGCACATCCGCACCGACATCAACTACGCCTACCCGACGGCGGAAATCGCCGTGATGGGCGCTGAAGGTGCGGTGAACATCGTGAACCGGAGGGAACTGGAAAAAGCAGAGGACCCCGAAGCGCTGCGCAAGGAAAAGATCGAAGAGTACCGCACCCGCTTCGCCAACCCCTATGTCGCGGCGGAGCGCGGCTATGTGGATGCGGTGATTTTGCCCCGCGAAACGCGCCCCAAGTTAATCGCCGCCCTACGCATGCTGGATACCAAGCGGGAAACCATGCCACCGAAAAAGCACGGCAACATTCCGCTGTAGCACACGCGATGCGCGAAATCAGGAGGCCAGAGTGAGTCCGCGAACGGACGATTTTGCCGGGCCATCATAGGGTCTGAAGAGGACCGAAGAGCCGCGTACGATGAAGGAATGCCGGGCAGGCTCGGAGTCATTCCGCAGAGGAAAGTCGGCTCGATAGTGCGCGCCACGGCTTTCCTTGCGGGCGCGCGCGCAACTCACAATCAGGCGGGCCACTACGAGAAGATTTTCGGTTTCGTAATGCTGGAGGCTGGCCTTGGCCGGGCATTGAAGGCGGATGGCGTCAAGGCGCCTGGCAGCTTCGCCAAGTTTGCCGCCCTTCCGGATGATGCCGGCGCTGTTCCACATGATTTGGCGAATCTCGCCAGCAATCGCTTCAAGCTCGGCTGGGTCTGTAGTCGCACTGCCCTCTGCCTTCGCCTGCGGAACCAGTGGCTCGGGATACGACAGCCCCTCCGGCCACGGGGCTGGGCCGTGGCCAGCCTTCATGGCTGCTGCCGCCCGCGCACCGTAGACGAGACCTTCCAAGAGTCCGTTGTTCGCCAGGCGATTGGCGCCGTGCACTCCGGTCGCGGCCGTTTCGCCCGCCGCGTAGAGGCCTTCGAGAGTTGTCGAGCACTCAATATCCGTCGCCACGCCGCCAATCGCAAAGTGCGCCGCCGGGCGGACGGGCACCAGGTCCGCCGTGATGTCGATGTTGCTCTCCAGGAAGTCAGCGTAGGTGCGCGGGAAGCTTCGTTTGATCTCATCAGGGTTGAGTCTTGTGAGATCAAGATAGACAAATTCGCCGCGGCTGCGCTGAGTCTCCATCAGAATCGCGCGCGAGACCACATCGGCAGGGGCCAGTTCGCCAGCCTCGTGATACCGGGGCATGAAGCGCTCCAGTTCCAGGTTGCGGAGCTGCGCGCCTTTTTCGCGTAGGGCCTCGGGAAGCACCCGGCGCGGCCCTTTACGGGCATAGAGTACGGTGGGATGAAACTGGATGAATTCCATGTCGGAAAGCAGGCCGCCGGCGCGAAAGGCGAGAGCGGCCCCGTCTCCGCAGGCGTCTGGCGGGTTCGTGGTTTCCGCATAGACCTGGCCCAGGCCCCCGGTGGCCAGCAATACCGCCGCCGCACGAACGCACTTCAACTTTCCGCTGGCTTCGTCCAAATAGGTCGCTCCGCAAGCCCTGCGGCCATCCATGAGCAGCTCGACGGCGGTAGCGGATTGCTTTGTGCGCACCGGTTTGAGCGAGTTTGCCTTGGCGGCGAGGGCGCGCAGGATTTCCGCCCCGGCAGGCTCTCCGCGCGAACCAACGAAGTGCGTGCGCTTGCGATGGGCGGAAAGCTGCACCGCCTTGGGTTCCAGCCGCGCTCCCCACTCCGTAAGCCGGCGAACTTCACGCGAGCCTTCTTCAACCAAAATGCGCACGGCCTCCTCGCGGCACAGCCCATCGCCTGCCCGCAACGTTTCGCGCAAGTGGAGCGTGATATCTTCATCCTCGCCAAGCGACACCGTGATGCCGCTGCGAGCGTGGTGCGCCGAAGACTGCGATGGGTCCCCTTTCGAGAGAAGCAAAACAGCGCCTGCGGCGGCAAGATCAACCGCCGCGCGAAGACCGGCAACCCCGCCGCCGATCACCAGAAAATCGACCTTGGACTCCGGGCGGACTCCCATGACTGCGATAATCATACCTTCGCCCACCGGACGCCGCAATGCCCGCTACGGCATTCGCTCCGCGAGGCCCTTTGCCGGGATTGCCGGTACGCAGGCCGCATCCCAAAACCTCAGGGGTTCGAGAATGTGCGGAAGGCGTGTGAGAGGAGGTGAAACGCCTGCCGTGTAATGGCTGTGTGCGGGTTCAGTCCCAGGAAAGATCTGAAGGTTATTGAGTCTTGCGGCGAGCTTCTTCCAACGCCTGCTGGGCTAAAGCGTAATCCGGGCACATGCGCAGCGCGGTTTCAAAGTGCCCCCGCGCCTTGCGGTACATCTCTTTCGCCATGTAAACGCGCCCGAGATTGTAATGGGGATAGTGATAGGTTTCGTAACGCCGCGCCTGCAAGGAGCGTTCGAGCCAGGGAAGGGCTTCGTCATATTGGCCGCGCTCAATCAGATAAGAACCGATGTCGTTGTAAGGATTGCCGAATTCGGGGTCAATCTGGATCGCCTTCTTGCACTCCTCAATCGCTTCATCCAGTTTGCCCTGATAATGGTACGTCCAGCCGAGGAATGTATAAGCCTCGGCCGTGGGGTGAAGGTCGAGCGAACGCTTGTAAAGCTCGACCGCCATGTCGTATTCGCCGCCCATTTGGTACTGGTAGGCTTCCTTGAGAAGATCCCACGCGGCTTGATGGTTGTCGATCAGCATGGCGCCCCGCTTCCTGGACAAGTAGTTAGCACGCTGCCCGAGAAATTGTCAAATGGCATGGCACGGCGTCCATCCACAGGCTGGCGCAGATTCTTGAGTCTGAAGCTGTGAAAAAAGGTCAAAAAGCTGAAAGGCCTCTCGCAAAGGCGCCAAGGTCCGCGAAAAAAATTAAAGTATCTCCCCTTTGCGTTTCTTTGCACCTTAGCGCTTTTGCGAGAGGGCGCTTTTGCATTGTACCTCGCCTGCTATAATGAGGGCTCGCCAAATGCTTGGGTGACCCTGTGATCTCTGCGCGCCTTTCAATTCGGCTTGAATGAATGAGTTGGCATACACCGCGATAAGATGCCTATGAACGGACGCAGCAAAGTGGCGGATGAGAGCGGCGCAAGTAATCTTGAGACGGAGAATGGGAAACCGCGGCAATCCTGCAGGGAAATAGGCTTACCTGATTATCAACACGTTGTCGTTAGACTCAAAATGAAATGTTAAAAGCGGGCAAAATCGATTTTGCCCTTGACATTTCATTTCCTAGAATGCATGTTAGCAGGTTTTCCGCATTCTTTGCACGAATTCCGGAGGAATCGACGCCCGCGCGAGCTATGGTGGCCCATAAAAAGGTTCTGATCTGCTTCCACGACAAGTGTTTCGACGGCGCTTGCTCGGCGGCTTTCTTTACGCGCTTCTATCGCGCCCGGATTGATGCCACCGCCGAAATCAGCTATCGCGGCATGGCGCACCGGGCCGGGCAACTTTTCGATGGGACGATGTTCGCCGGGGACGAAAACATCATCGTCGATTTCAAGTACTCGAGCTCGGACCGCCTGACCTGGTGGTTTGATCACCATCAAAGCGCCTTCCTGAGCGACGCCGACGCCGCACACTTTCACCGCGACTCGAGCGGCCGGAAGTTCTACGATCCCACTTTCCTTTCGTGCACCAAGCTGATCTCCCATATCGCCAAAACACAATTCGACTTTCACCCGCACGATCTCGATGAGCTCGTTTACTGGGCGGATCTGATTGACGGTGCCCGGTACCCGGACGCCAAGACCGCGGTGGAAATGAAGGACCCTGCCACGCAGATTACGCTCGTGATCGAAGGGGCCGCGGATCAGGATTTCGTCCCAAGCCTCATCCCCGAGCTAGCGTCGCGCACGCTCACGGAGATTGCCGCGCTGCCGCGGATTCGGGAAGAGTTCGAGCGGCTGCACCGCCAGCATCTCAAGTGGATGGATATTATCGGCGCGCGTGGCGAACTGGAAAAGGGAGTGCTCTCTTTTGACGTCAGCGACCAGAACCGGGAAGGCTTCAACAAATTCATCCCCTACTATCTCTTTCCCGAAGCCATCTATACGGTTTCGGTCAGCCGCTCTCCGGGCCGCATTAAAATTGCCGTCGGCAGCAGCCCCTGGAAGCAGGCCGCGAAGCCGGCAAACCTGGCGAGCATTTGCGAGCGCTATGGCGGCGGCGGACATGCCAAGGTAGCGGCGATTTCTCTGCCGCCCGGCGACCTGCCCGCCGCGCAGCAGGTGGCGAAGCAGATCATCGAGGAACTGCGGTCGGGGTTCGCGCCTTAGCGTTTGGAGACAAATTGCAACGGTTTCCCATCCAAACGCTGAGGCGGATTGACGTGAAACATTTCGAGCACGGTAGGCGCGATATCCGTGATGCTGGGATCAGTATTAACAACCGGGCAGCTTGAGAAGAAGATGCCTTTCGTGTTGCTTGGGTCCGATGAGCAGTGATCGCCGCTCCACTTGCGCTCGTTCGGCACGACAATGCCCGGCGGAATCGCGCCGAGCGCCGTTTGCCAGGACGTGCGGTAACCCGGCTGGAAATCGAGTTGAAGATCCGGAGCCTTGCTAAGGTAGGCGCCGCGGTCGATCCGGCTTCCGAAATAAACCGCCTGCAGCACCGGCTGGCGGGTTTGCGGGTCGCGATAAGCCAGGAGCTTGGCGCGGATTTGTTGGAGCAGGCGGCTGGCGTCGGGCCCCGGTGCGACGATGCCGTCGCGCTCGCGGCCGCGGAGGTTCAGGTAGATTTGTCCGAGGCCGAGAGAGTACGCCTGAGTCCGGCTCCAGTCAACGTTAGGGAAAAAGCTGCCTTTGCTGAACAGAGCGCTCAGCGAGTAAGCCTTCTGTTGAAGGCCGGGATTGCGCAGCGTCATGAAGCCGTTTTCCACCAGCCACGTGTTGGTGTTGAAGCCGCGGCGAAAGCTATGGAATCCGTGGTCTGAAACAATCAGCAGCGTTGCCCCCGGTTCCATTGCCTGCTCGACTTCTCCGACGATTTGGTCCATCCGTTCGTAGACTTCGAGGATGGCGTCGCCGTACTTCCGCGCTTGCACCGGATCGTAGCGTGGGCTGCGATGGTCCATGAGCCGGTAGAACATGTGGGATACGTTATCCGTGCTCGTGAAAATGGAAACCAGCAGCCGCGGATCGTCCCGCTTGAGTTCGCCCACGGTGATTTCGCTGAGCTTCCGCATGGTCGCGAAGGCGTCGTTCAGAAAAACGCCGTCGCTCATCTTCTCTTCGTTCAGCGCCCACGTATCATTCCACCAGCCGACCGTCTTGAATAATCCGTGCCTTTTCACGAGCGCTGCCGTGAAGTTTGCAGGGTAGGAAATGGGCAGCGCGGGAGAAACCGGGTCGATATTGAGCGGCGACATATAGACCCGCAGGCTTGGAAACACGTTGATCACGTAGAAGCGCGCGATGGCGTGCACCGCAAACAGAGGAGTGATGCGAAAGGCGATGCGAAACCAGCCGCTCCAGTGGCCCTTCTGCACCGTTTCGCGCTTGCCGCCGAGCGCAATGATCACCGAATTCTGCACAGGCTGAACCGTGAACTCGACCGGCTCTGAAATTCGCCGGAAGACTTTTGCCGTGGGATCGACGGGACCATTGATAGACGCCCGTGCCGTTTGGCCTTTAAGCCGGAGACTGACCAACTTTCCTCCAAACTCGGTGTTCCCGGCGTCCCAGGGTTCAAGGTCAGTGCTGAAATAGAAGAACGTGCCCCAAGTAGCGCGGATGTCCGGCACTCCGAGCCCGGCCCACAGTTTTCCGCCGGGCATAGGCGTGGGTGGGAATTCGAGAGGCATGCGTAGCACAACGGTTTTGTATCCTGCGCCGGCCACCGCTTTGTAGAAGGGAACGCCATGCCGTTCGTTGATCAGGACTGGCGCCTTGACCGGAACCAGGCTGAAGAGGAATTGCGCCTTCTGCGATTTAACCAGCGCCATTTGGGGAAGATAGGTTTTGGGGTCGCGGGTGAGAAAGTCAAAAATGCCCGTGTTTCCGGGCTTCAACCCGGTTGCGAACGACGCCCAGGAAACGGGAGATTCGGGCGGATTCGTCGTGCCGAGTGGCCGGAATGCACCCTGGCGCGCCAGACGGGCGAGATTCGGCAGCTTTCCCTCGCTCATCCACTTCGAAGCCAAGTTCGGATCAGCTCCGTCGAATCCAAGCACTACGACCTGCCGGGTTTTGGTGCGCGCCGGCAGGCTGCTTTCCTGCTGCTTTTTGTGGCATCCCGGCGAAGCGGCTGCCAGAGCCAGGACAAAAAGAAGGGCGGCCTTTGAGCGTTTTGGCATCCTCTATTTCATTGTACGGCCAGCGGGCAGGCCAAGCCGCCTGGAAAGCGCGCCTTTTTGGCCCGGCCTGATCTCCGGCGCCATGGGCTACCCGAGACGCGAGAATGAGCGGTCAATAGTTAGGGAAAGCGTGGCCATGGCGCTTTCCACATAACTTGTCATGGCGTCCCGGTAGAAGGCCAAACTGCGCTCGCGGATCGCGATTTCCGGTTC